>FTHB01000240.1_pt1 | contig 16378 bp, 16 predicted proteins | sample 1640851 | NCBI WGS metagenome assembly FTHB01 (sample SAMEA3914788, study PRJEB12502) | metagenome | biome: forest; material: soil | place: Canada | collected 2011-07-03 | depth 0.1 m
ATCGCGGGGCGGTTCAAGCGCTGAGGGCGAACAGCCGAAAGCGGACAACCGGACGCAGAGGGCGCAGAGAGTACGCAGAGGACGCAAAAATAAGGAAGAAATCCTTGATGGATGTTCTTCTGCGTCCTCTGCGTACCCTTTGCGCCCTCTGCGTCCGGTTGTTGGGTCTTGCCTCTCAGCCGAACAGCTTCTTCGCGATCGTCGCGACGTGCTTGCCCTGGAAGGCGGCCATGCCCAGTTCCTGTTCGCTCGGCTGGCGCTCGCCCTGGCCGCCCGCGATGGTGGAGGCGCCGTAGGGGCTGCCGCCCTTGATTTCGTCCAGGCCCATCTGGCGCTGTTCCGCATAGGGCAGGCCGACCACGACCATGCCCTGGTGCAGCAGCGTGGGGATGAAGGTGAGGATGGTGCTTTCCTGGCCGCCGTGCTGCGTGGCGCTGGAGGTGAACACCGAGCCGACCTTGCCGACGAGAGCGCCCTTCATCCACAAGGCGCCCGTCTGGTCGAGGAAGGTGCGCATCTGGCCGGTCATGTTGCCGAAGCGCGTGGGCGTGCCGAAAACGATCGCGTCGTAGTCGGCCAGGTCCGAGGGCTGGGCGACGGGCGCGGCCTGGTTGGCCTTGCCGCCGGCGTTGCGGAAGGCTTCGTCGGCCATCGTCTCGGGAACGCGCTTGACGTCCACCTGCGTGCCGGCGACTTCGCGCGCGCCTTTGGCGACCGCTTGCGCCATCGTCTCGATGTGACCGTAGAAGCTGTGGTACAGGACCAGGACTTTTGCCATGTTGCTCTTTCGTGGAAGGACCCACGGACTCTAGGTGGCGCACGGTGCGGCAAAGGGCGGCTGCGTTCACGACAGCATTCAGTTCCATTCAACGACCCTGCCGGCATGCGGGCCTCCGGCGCCATTGCTACGATGGCGCATGACCCCCCTGCAGCAGCTCGACGGACACGAGAAGGACCTGGGTGGCGGCTTCATCGTGCGGCGCCTGCTGCCGCACGCGCGCCAGCGCAGCGTCGGGCCCTTCATCTTCTTCGACCACTTCGGACCGAGCGAGGAATTGCCGGGCGCGAACCACGACGTGCGGCCGCACCCGCACATCGGGCTCGCCACGGTCACCTACCTGTTCGATGGCGCGATGATGCACAGGGACAGCCTGGGCTCGCAGCAGCTGATAGCACCCGGCGCCGTCAACTGGATGACGGCGGGACGCGGCATCGTGCACTCCGAGCGGCGTCCCGACCATCTGCGCGAGACCCGCTACGTGAACCACGGCCTGCAGCTGTGGACGGCGCTGCCGCTCGCGCACGAGGAAGCGGAGCCTTCGTTCTCCCACACCCCGGCCGACGCGATTCCCGAATGCAGCGTCGGTGACGGCCGCGTGCGCGTGCTGGTGGGCGAGGCCTTCGGCGAGCGCTCACCCGTTCCCTCACTGTCGCCGGCGCTGTACCTCGACGTGTGGCTACCTGCCGGCGGACGCATGGAATTGCCACCGCTCGCGCGCGAGCAGGCGCTCTACGCGGTGCAGGGCGCGGTCGAAGTCGACGACCAGCCGCTGGCGGAGAAGACCATGGCGGTGCTGCAGCCCGGCCAGCCCGCGACCGTCTTTGCCGCCGCGGGTGCACGCCTGGTGCTGGTCGGCGGCGACCCGCTCGACGCGCCGCGGCACCTGTGGTGGAACTTCGTCTCCAGCCGCAAGGACCGCATCCTGCGGGCCAGTGCCGACTGGGAGGCGATGCGCATGGGCACGGTACCGGGCGATCCGGAATTCATCCCGCTGCCGCCCACGCGCTTCACGCCGCCGGAGCCGCGGTCGTAGGACGCACGGAAAAGCGGACAGCCGCACGCAGAGGGCGCAGAGAGTACGCAGAGGACGCAAAAAATAAGGAAGAAATCCTTGATGGATGTTCTTCTGCGTCCTCTGCGTACCCTTTGCGCCCTCTGCGACCGGATGTCCGTCTCAAACCCCGTCCTCCGCTGTCGGCCGCAGCCCCGGATCCAGCGCTTGGCGCTCGTCGAACACGAAGCACGTTCCCTCGAAGTGCGCCCCGCCCGTTTCCTCGAAGTACCTGAGGATGCCGCCTTCGAGCTGCCAGACGTTCTGCAGGCCTTCCTCCTGCATCACCAGCGCCGCCTTTTCGCAGCGGATGCCGCCGGTGCAGAAGCTCACCACGGTCTTGCCGCGCAGGTCCCGCGCGTGTTCGCGGAGTGCTTCGGGGAAGTCGCTGAACTTTGCCATGCGCCAGTCGATGGCGCCCGCGAAGGTGCCGTAGTCCACCTCGAAGGCATTGCGCGTATCCAGCGTGACGACCGGCCGGCCGGCGTCGTCATGCCCCTGGTCCAGCCAGCGCTTGAGCGTCGCCGCGTCCAGCGCCGGTGCGCGGCCTCCAGCCGGCTGGATCGCCGGGTGGTTCATGCGGATGATCTCGCGCTTGTGCTTCACCAGCATGCGCTGAAAGGGCACCGTCTCCGACCAGCTTTCCTTGGCCTGCAGGGGCGCGAGGCGCGGATCGGCGCGCAATTCCGACAGCAACGCGCGCACCGCGTCCGCTGCGCCGGCCAGGAACAGGTTGATGCCTTCCTCGGCCAGCAGGACGGTGCCCTTGAGGTCCAGCGCCTTGGCGCGGGCCAGCAGGGGCTCGCGCAGGGCCGCCGCGTCCGGCAGCGGGACGAACAGGTAGGCCGAGACGTTGAGGACATTGTTCACGGGGGAGGATTCTAGGGAGATGTCAAGGGCCGGCTCCTTCCTACAATCGACGCATGTTCGTGCACCTGCGCCTCCACACCGAATTCTCCGTCGTCGACGGCACCAACCGCATCGAGGAGATCGTGAAGGCGGCAGCGGCCGATGCCCAGCCGGCGCTGGGCATCACCGACCTGAACAACCTGTTCGGGGCGATCAAGTTCTACAAGGAAGCGCGCGGCACGGGACTGAAGCCCGTGATCGGCTGCGAGCTGATGCTGCAGGGCCTGGGCGGCGACGGCACCGCGATCACGCGCGTGATCCTGCTGGTGCAGAGCCACCGCGGCTACCTGAACCTGTGCGAGATCCTCGCCCGCGCGTGGATCGGCAACGTGGTTCGTGCGCAGGCCGTGGCCAAGCTGGAGTGGCTGCAGGAGCTGGGCGAGGGCCTGATCCTGCTGTCCGGCGCGCAGTCGGGCGCCGTCGGGCAGGCGCTGCTGCAAGGCGACGAGAGCCGCGCGTCCGAGCTGGCTTTGCAGCTCGCCAGCCTGTTCCCGCATCGCTTCTACATCGAGCTGCAGCGCGCCGGCCGTCCCGACGACGAGGCGCACGTGAGCGCCGCCGTGCAGCTGGCCGCGCGCCTGAACCTCCCGGTGGTGGCCACGCACCCGGTGCAGTTCACCAAGGAGGAGGACTACGAGGCGCACGAGGCGCGCGTGTGCATCTCCGAAGGCGAGATCCTGGGCAACCCGCGGCGGGTGCGCAAGTTCACCCGCGAGCAGTACTTCAAGTCCGCCGCGCAGATGGTGGAGTTGTTCGCCGACCTGCCTTCGGCCGTCGCGAACACGCTGGAGATCGCGCGCCGCTGCAACCTGGTGCTGGAGCTGGGCAAGCCGCGCCTGCCGAACTTTCCCACGCCCAACGGCATGCCCATCGACGAGTACTTCCGCTACGCGTCGCACGAGGGCCTGAAGGAACGCCTGGTCCACCTGTTCCCGGACGCGGCGCAGCGCGAGCAGCAGCGTCCGCGCTACGAGGAGCGACTGGAGTTCGAGCTGGGGACCATCCTGAAGATGGGATTCCCGGGCTACTTCCTGATCGTGGGCGACTTCATCAACTGGGCCAAGAACAACGGCTGCCCGGTCGGGCCGGGCCGCGGCTCCGGCGCCGGCTCGCTGGTCGCGTACGCGCTGAAGATCACCGACCTCGACCCGCTGCAATACAACCTGCTGTTCGAGCGCTTCCTGAACCCGGAGCGGGTGTCCATGCCCGACTTCGACATCGACTTCTGCCAGGGCAACCGCGACCGCGTCATCGAGTACGTGAAGGAAAAGTACGGGCGCGACGCCGTGTCGCAGATCGCCACCTTCGGCACGATGGCCGCGCGCGCCGCGGTGCGCGACGTGGGCCGCGTGCTGGACATGAGCTACACCTTCTGCGACGGCATCAGCAAGCTGATCCCGAACAAGCCCGGCACGCACATCACGATCGCCGACGCGCTGGAGCAGGAGCCCATCCTCAAGGAACGCTACCAGCGCGAGGACGAGGTCAAGACCCTGCTGGAACTGGCGCAGAAGCTCGAAGGCATGACGCGCAACATCGGCATGCATGCGGGCGGCGTGCTGATCGCGCCGGGCAAGCTCACCGACTTCACGCCGCTGTACCAGCAGCCGGGCAGCGACTCCGCGGTGAGCCAGTACGACAAGGACGACGTCGAAGCCGCGGGCCTGGTGAAGTTCGACTTCCTGGGCCTTGCGACATTGACGATCCTCGAGCTGGCGCGCAAGTTCATCGCGGCGCGCCATCCGGGCCAGGAAGGCTTCGCCTTCGAGAACATCCCGCTGGACGACGCGCCCACCTATCGCCTGTTCACGGACGGCAAGACGGAAGCGGTGTTCCAGTTCGAATCCCGCGGCATGCAGGGCATGCTGCGCGACGCCAAGCCTTCGCGGCTGGAGGACCTGATCGCGCTGAACGCGCTGTACCGCCCGGGCCCCATGGACCTGATCCCGTCCTTCGTCGCCCGCAAGCACGGGCGCGAGACCGTGGAGTACCCGCATCCCGCGGTGGCGGACATGCTCAGCGAGACCTACGGCATCATGGTCTACCAGGAGCAGGTGATGCAGACGGCGCAGATCCTGGGCGGCTACTCGCTCGGCGGCGCCGACCTGCTGCGTCGCGCCATGGGCAAGAAGAAGGCCGAGGAGATGGCCTTGCACCGCGAGCGCTTCCGCGCCGGTGCCGACAAGACGCATGGCATCGCGCAGGACAAGGCCGACGAGATCTTCGACCTGATGGAGAAGTTCGCGGGCTACGGCTTCAACAAGTCGCACGCCGCCGCCTACTCGCTGCTCGCGTACCACACGGGCTGGCTGAAGGTGCACTACACGGCGGAGTTCTACTGCGCCAACATGACGATCGAAATGGACAACACCGACAAGCTCAAGGTGTTGTTCGAGGACGCGGTCAAGAACTTCGGCATGACCTTCGAGTCGCCGGACATCAACCGCGGCACCTACCGCTTCGAGCCGATCTCCGACAAGGTGATCCGCTACGGCCTGGGCGCCGTGAAGGGCACGGGCCAGTCCGCCGTCGAGGCGATCGTCCAGGCGCGCGAAGAAGGCGGAGCGTTCAAGAGCCTCTACGACTTCTGCTGCCGCGTGGACCGCTCGCGCATCAACAAGCGCACGGTGGAGGCGCTGATCAAGGCCGGCGCCTTCGATTCGCTGCACATGAACCGCGCGACGCTGGTGGCGACCATAGACCGCGCCTTCGAGTTCGCCGCCACCACCGAGGCCAACGCCAACCAGACGGGCCTGTTCGACATGGGCGACTCGCATGCCGCCAGCACGCAGGAGCCCGACCTCGTGGAGGCCACGCCCTGGGGCGTGAAGGAGCGGCTGTCGCAGGAGAAGACCGCGATCGGTTTCTACCTCTCGGGCCACCTGTTCGACGAGGTGGAGCGCGAGGTGCGGCGCTTCTGCAAGCGCCGCATCGAGGAACTGGTGGACACGCGCGAGCCGCTGATGCTCGCCGGCATCGTCAACGACCTGCGCGTGATCAACGGCCAGCGCGGCAAGCTGGCCCTCTTCAAGCTCGATGACAAGACCGACGTGATCGAGGCCGCGGCCGACGAGTCGGTGTTCAACCCGCACCGCGCCTGGTTCAAGGACGACGAGCTGATCATCGTGCAGGCACGCCTGCAGCCGGACCGCTTCTCCGGCGGCTTCCGGCTGAACGTACAGCAGATCTGGGACCTGGCGACGGCGCGCTGCCGCTTCGGCAAGTACTTGAAGGTGGCCGTCAACGGCGTCGTGCCGGACATCCAGCGGCTGCTGCGCGACTTCCCACCGAAGAAGGAACAGACGGAGCAGGGCGAGCTGCTGCGCGGCCTGGGCGTGCGGCTGCAGGTGCAGCGGGACAGCGCGGTGGCGGAACTGCAGCTGGGCGAGCAGGCCAGGTTCTTCCCCAGCGACGCGGCGCTCGCGAGCTGGATGGCGCAGGCCCACGGTGGCCTGGCGCAGATCGTCTACGAAAGCTGAGCGCGCGCGCGGCGCGCGTCGGCGTTCAGGCCTCGAGGCGCAGCCCCGACTCCTGGATCACCTTCTTCCACTGGTTCAGGTCCGCGGCGATCTGGCGGCCGAAGATTTCGGGCGAGCTCCTGACCGGCATGGAGCCCGAATTCAGCAGGCGGCTCTGCACTTCGTCGGTCGCCAGCACCTGCTTGAGCGCGGAATCCAGGCGCGCGAGCACGGGCGCCGGTGTCTTCACCGGGGCGACCAGGCCGACCCAGGAGTTCACGTCCAGGCCCTTCAGCTCGGGGTAGCCCAGCTCGGAGAGCGTGGGCACGTTGGGCAGCGCGGGGGATCGCTTGGCGCTCGTGACGGCCAGGCCCTTGAGCGTGCCGGCGCGGATGTCGCCGGAGGTCGTCGGCACGGCGGCCAGCATCATGGGGATCTGCTTGCCCAGGACCTGCACGCGCGCATCGCCGCCGCCGCGGAAGGGAATGTGCACGGCGTAGAACCCGAGCTTGAGCTTCAGCAGCTCCATCGTGAGGTGGCCCGTGCTCGCGATGCCGGCCGTGCCGTAGTCGAACACGCGCGGGCCGCGGCCGTCGCTGATCGCCCGGCGCGACATCGCGATGAACTCGCCGAAGTCCTTGGCCGGGAAACTCGCGTGCGCCGTGATCAGCACCGGCGAATCGACCACCTTCCCGATGGGCGCGAAGTCGGCCACCGGGTCGAAGCCGATGCCCGGATTGGCGGCCGGGATGGTGACATGCGTGCCATCGAAGGCCATGAGCAGCGTGTAGCCGTCGGCGGGCGCCGCGGCGACCATGCGCGTGGCGATCGCGCCGCCGGCGCCGGTGCGGTTCTCGACGATGATGCTGTGCCCCAGCACCTCGCCCAGGCGCGGCGCGATGATGCGCGCCGTGATGTCGGCGATGCCGCCGGGCGCCAGGCCGACGATCAGGCGGATGGGCCGCGCGGGATAAGGGTCCTGCGCGCGCACGGCCGGTGCGGCGACCAGCGACGAGGCGAACAGGCCCTGGGTGAACGCGCGGCGGGTGATCATGCGGCCTCCTGCTGGATCGGGGACGACAGCGTGTAGCGGCCCTTGATCTGCGAGCGGTGCAGCGTGCGGACCTGGTCGGACGGGAAGGCGTCGCGCCGGTGCATGGTGGTGAGGTTGTTCCACAGCACCACGTCGCCCAGCTTCCATCGGTGCACGAGCGTCACCTCGGGCATCGTCGCGTAGCTCCAGATGATGTTCAGCAGGCGCTCGGATTCCTCCAGCGGCAGGCCCGCGATCCAGGCATTGCGGCGCCGGCCCAGGTACAGGGTCTCCTCGCCGGTCTCCGGCTGCACGATCACGATGGGGTGCAGCGTGCCGACCGATTCGCGCGGATCGTCGTTGGGCACCACGCCCTTGCGCACGTTGCCGCCGCTGTCGTAGGTGCCGTCATGCTTGATCGCAAGGCGCCTGATGCGCGCGACCAGGTCGGCTGGCATCGCGCGCAGCGCCGCCGGCATGCTGGCGAACCAGGTGTCGCCGCCGGTGTCGGGCAGCTCCACCGACCACAGCATGGACGCGAAGGGCGGCCGCTCCTGGTAGGACATGTCCGTGTGCCAGGACGCCTCGCCGTCGCCCAGCGCGCCGATCGGCTCGCCCCCGGCGTCCTTCCGGTTGGACACGACGTAGAGATTGGGATGCCCCGGCACGCTCTTGCGGCCGGCGCCCTGGTTGGGGGGAGGATCGAGCTCGCCCAGCATCGCCGAGAAGCGCTCGAACTGCGCATTGGTCAGGCGCTGGTCGCGCAGCACGATGACGTGGTGCTTCTTCCAGATCTCGTACACCTGCGCGAACTGCCGCGGCGTGATCACTGAGAGATCCACGCCCTCGACGACGGCGCCCAGGGCCGGGGTGATGGGGGTGTGGCGGATCGGCATGCTTTCTTTCCCCTGGAACGATCAGACGAGTCCGGCGTTGCGCGATTGCATGGACAGGTCGACGAAACGCGAGCCCGTGCGCTCGCTCTTGCTGAAGCGCATGTTGGTGTAGCCCAGGTCGAGGCCGCCCACCTTGCCCATGCCTTCGACGAGCGCGGCGCGCGACTCGCCATGCGCGTTCTTCAGGCCTTCGGCCAGCGCCAGGCCGGTGATGAAGCCTTCCAGCGACACCGGCGTGACGGGCACGTTCAGCTCGCGCGCGAGGGCGAGGAACTCGCGCACGACCCAGTAGCGCTCGCGCGTGTACTCCGGCACGACGACGCTGAAGCCGACGCCCGCCGCGTCCTTGCCCAGGTCGGCCAGCAGCGTCTCGCGGTCGACGAAGGAGATCACCGTCTTGGGCAGCAGCAGCGTGCGCGGCGCGTATTCGCGCAGGAAGCTCGTGAGCGGCGCGTTGTTGGCGAGGATGACCAGCGCCTCGGGCTGGTTCGTCTCGAGCGTGCGCATCGCCGCCGCGTTCTGGCCGGTGCCCTTGCGGTCCACGCCCGCCGTCACGGTCAGCTGGCCGCCGTACTTGGCGAGGATCTTCTCCAGCAGCGGCACGTTGGTGCTGCGCGCGTCTTCCAGGTGCAGGAAGCCGAAGCGCGTCATGCCCAGCAGCCGGTAGTGCTGCACGATGGCTTCCATCTCGCGCTCGTAGCTCGCGCGCGTGGTGAAGGTGGTCGAGGCCTTGTCGCCATAGAGCAGGGGCGTGCCCGAGAAGGCGCCGACGAGGGCGATGCCTTCCTGCGCCGCGAGCACCGCACCCGCTTCGGAGCAGGGGCGCGTGGTGAAGCCGGTGAGCGCCACCACCTTCTGGTTGTCGGTGAGCTGGGCGACGTTGGTCTCGGTCTTGCCCTTGTCGCCCTGGTCGTCGAGCGACACCAGCTGCACCGGCCGGCCGTAGATGCCGCCGTTGCGGTTCACGCTGTGCAGCGCGGCCTGGATGCCGCCGCGCATGGCGACGCCGAAGCCCGCCTGCGGCCCCGTGAGCGCGGCCGACTGGCCCACGATGATGGGCGCGGCCGCGGCGGCCGTGCGCAGCGCGAACGGTGACACGGTCGCAGCCGCGGCAATGCCGGCGCTGGTGGCCAGGAAATGGCGACGCTTCATGGTTTTCTCCCTTGTAAGCGCGGCCGGTGCTCCCAGGCACCTCCTCCTGCCGCGCATGCGCGAGTGTTCGCGGGGCACGCCCTTGTTGGCTAGAGGTAATTGGCTAGCGCTGCAGCAACTTACGGGCGGTTGCAATCGTCGCTATAAAAAAGGGAGCTGAAGCGTCATGCATTCAGCGCCATGCCGGACCGCGTTAAGCGGGTTTCCTAGCCTCTGCTGAGGTGGAAATGCCAGGGGTCGCCCGCAACAAACCCGCCGCGGGTCGCGGACGGGAGGTCAGTCCGGCGTGAAGACGAGGGTGCCCTGGCGCGGCACCGTGCCATCGGTGTCGCGCGGGAGGACTTCGGTCCGGTCGAGGGCGCGCAGGACGGCCTCGTTCCAGGGCGCAGGCGCGTTGGATTTGGTGATGCGCCGGCTCACGATGGTCCCGTCCGGCGACAGCTTCACTTCGACTTCCGCGTGCCAGGCCGAAGAGCGCTCGCCGGTGTAGACGATGTTCGGGCGCACGCGCCCCACCACGCGGCCGGCCCAGTTCGCCGACGGCCCGGAGGACCGGGCGGCGGTGCCGGTGGAGGTCGGCGCGCCCGTCCCGCCGGCCAGGGTCTGCATCCGCTTGAGCGTGTCTTCGCGCAGCTGCTGCCGCTTGCGCTCGTCGAGCGCCGCCTGCTGCTGCTGCTTGGCCTTGCGCTCCTTGTCCTCGTCGGCCTTGCGCCTGGCGTCGGCGAGTTCCTTCGCCTGTTCCTGCTTCTTGCGGGCGAGGTCGTCCTCGCGCTTCTTCTGCGCTTCGATCTTCGCGCGCTCCGCGCGTTCGACGCGCTGGCGTTGCAGTTCTTCCTCGCGGCGCTGCTGCTCGATGGCGCGCTTCTGCTTCTCGCGCTCCAGCGCGATGTCGGCTTCGCTCTTCGCCGGGGGCTCCGGAGGCGCCTTCACCACGGGCGGCGTCGGTTGCGGCGGAGCCGGAGGCGGCACCGGCACTTCCCTGGGCGCGGCCTGCTGCGGCACGGCGGACCACAGCTCGGCCTCGACCGCGGCGTCCTGCGACTCGCGGGTCCAGCGCAGCCCGTGCATCAGGGCCAGCACCAGCAGGACGTGCGCCAGCACCGCCAGCACGAAGGACCGCATCAGCCCCGGCTGCGGCGGCGGCGCGAACTCCAGGCGGTCGGCGAAGGCGTGCATGGCCGGTCAGGGCGTGAGCTGCACGGACAGGCCCACGCGCTGCACGCCGGCGCGCTGCAGGGTGTCCATGACCTTGACGACGGTCTCGTACTTCACGTTGCGGTCGGCGCTGATCACGACGGCGACGCTGCCGGCGGGCTGGCCCGACTGCGCCTGCAGCACGGCGGGCGCGATGTCCTGCAGGTTCATCGCCTGGGTCTTGTCGGCGTTCTTCAGCTCCAGGTGTTCGTCCTTGGCGACCAGAACCTGCAGCACCTTGTCCGGCTGCCTGGACGCCTTGCCCACGCGGGGCAGGTCGATCAGGCTGGGCGTGATCAGCGGCGCCGTCACCATGAAGATGATCAGCAGCACCAGCATCACGTCGATGAAGGGGACCATGTTGATCTCGTTCATCGTGCGGCGCCCGCGGCCGCGATGCGTGACGCCGGGCACGTCAGAACCCCGAAGGGGTGGCGCTCAGGGCGCCGAGGTTGCGCTGCAGGATGTTGGAGAACTCCTCGATGAAGGTCTCCATGTGGATCGCCACGCGGTCGATGTCGCGCGCGTAGCGGTTGTAGGCGACGACGGCGGGAATGGCCGCGAACAGGCCCAGCGCCGTGGTGACCAGCGCCTCCGCGATGCCGGGAGCGACGGTGGCCAGCGTGACCTGCTGCAATGCGCCCAGGCCGGTGAAGGCATGCATGATGCCCCACACGGTACCGAACAGGCCCACGTAGGGCGACACCGAGCCGACCGAGGCCAGGAAGGACAGGTGCGTCTCGATCGCGTCCATCTCGCGCTGGAAGCTCGCGCGCATGGCGCGGCGGGCGCCATCGAGCAGCGTGCCGGCGTCGCCGATGCGGCGCTCGCGCAGCTTCTGGTACTCGCGCATGCCGCTGGCGAAGATGCGCTCCATGGGGCCGGAGAGCTTGGCGTTCTGCGCGGCGGCGGAGAACAGGTCGTTCAGGCTGGTGCCGGACCAGAACTCGCGTTCGAACTCGTCGTTGAGCGACTTCACCCGGCGCAGCGAGAACAGCTTGCGGAAGATCGCCGCCCAGCTGGTGACCGACACCAGCAGGAGCAGCAGCATCACGAGCTGCACGACCAGGCTGGCTCCGAGGACCAGCTGGAGGATCGAAAGGTCTTGGTTCATGCCTTCTGGTTCAGGACTTCGAGGATGGCGTCCGGGATGCGTCCCGGCCGCAGCGTCGCGGCGTCGACCCACCCGATGCGGATCGTCCCAACCGCCAGCGACGTGTCGCCCCGGCGTGCCTCCTGGGCGATTATCAGAGAGGCCCGTCCACTGGCTTCGAGCTGGGCCGTAACAAGAAGTTCATCGTCCAGGCGCGCGGGGGCGAGATAGCGCACGGAAGTCTCGCTCACCACGAACATGCCCCCGGCGTCTTCCTTGAGCGTGCCCTGGGCCACGCCCAGCGAGCGCAGCCACTCGGTGCGGGCCCGCTCGAAGAACTTCAGGTAGTTCGCATAGAAGACGATGCCACCGGCGTCCGTGTCTTCCCAATACACGCGAACCCGCCACTCGAAGGGGGGCCGGGCGCTCACCCCAGGATGCCCTGGAGCCGCGCCGCGGCTTCCTGCAGCTGCGCCATCGAGTTGGCGGTGGAAAAGCGGATGAAGCGCGAGGTCTCCGCCGTGCCGAAGTCGCGGCCGGGGGTGACCGCCACGTGGGCGCGCTTCATCGCCTCGAAGGCGAAGTCCCAGCTGCCTTGCACGCCCAGGCGGCGCGCGGCGTCGCTGCAATCGGCCCACGCGTAGAAGGCGCCATCGGGCAGGACGGGCACGCGCAGGCCCATCGCCTGCAGCTGCGGGATGAACCAGTCGCGGCGCGCCTTGAATTCGGAGCGGCGGCGCTCGTACTCCGCGATGCTCTCGGGCGCGAAGCAGGCCAGCGCCGCGTACTGCGCCACGGCGCTCGGGCAGATGAAGAGGTTCTGCGCCAGGCGCTCGAGGGCGGGGACGAGCGCATCGGGCACGACCATCCAGCCCAGGCGCCAGCCCGTCATGTTGAAGTACTTGGAGAAGCTGTTGATGCTGACCACCTGCTCGTCGATCGCCAGCCCCGTGTGGCCGAAGGTGTCTTCGTACGACAGGCCCAGGTAGATCTCGTCCAGCAGCGTGATGCCACCCCTGGCCTGCACGAAGGCGTGGATGCGCCGCAGCTCCTCGGGATGGATCGAGGTGCCGGTGGGATTCGAGGGCGACGCGAGCAGCACGCCGCGCGTGCGCGGGCCCCAGTGCTCTTCGACCTTGGCCGCGCTGAGCTGGTAGCGCTCCTGCGGCGTGGTCGGGATCAGGACCGCGTCGCCTTCCGCCGCGCTCACGAAGTGGCGGTTGCACGGATAGCTGGGGTCCGGCATCAGGATCTCGTCGCCGGCCTCGATCAGCGCCAGGCAGGCGAGTTGAAGCGCAGCCGATGCGCCGGCCGTGACGACGATGCGCCGCGCGGGCACGTCCACGCCGAAGCGCTGGGCGTACCAGGCGCTGATGCGCTCGCGCAGGGCGTCGAGGCCCAGCGCATGCGTGTACTGCGTGCGTCCGTCGCGGATGGCGCGCTCCGCCGCTTCCTGCACCAGCGGCGGCGCGGTGAAGTCCGGCTCGCCGATGTTCAGGAAGATCATGGGGCTGGCGCTGCCGGCCACCTCGCGCGCGAGCTGCGAGGCCGCCTTGGCCACCTCCATCACGTAGAACGGTTCTATGCGTTCGGCGCGTCGGGCGATCTTCATGGGGTCATCGGGCCTTGCCGATGGCGCGGTCGGCCTCGACCTCGGGGCCGCGCAACTGGGGCGCCAGGCCGTTCAGCACGCCGTTGACGTACTTGTGGCCGTCGGTGCCGCCGAACTCCTTGGCCAGCTCGATGCACTCGTTGAGCACGACGCGCCAGGGCACGTCGGGCGCGTGCTGGAATTCGTAGGCGCCTATCCACATCACCGCATGCTCGATGGGCGAGAGCTCCTCCAGCTTGCGATCGAGCAGGGGAAGGATCAGCGCGTCGAGCTGCGCGGCTTCGCGGATGCAGCCGTGCAGCAGCGCGTCGTAGTGCACCGAGTCGGCCTTGTGGAAGCCCGAAAGGCCGCGGGTGAACTGGTCGATGGACTCGGCATCCTGCCGGCCCACGAGGTGCTGGTACAGCGCCTGCACCGCGAATTCGCGCGCGCGGCTGCGCGGCGGCTTGGTCGACGACTTCTTCGCCGGAACATTCATGAAGCCACCCCCAGGCTTGCCACTTCGTGGACTGCGCCTCCCCCCTCGAGGGGGCGCGCGCTTTCGGGCGGCCGTGCAGCGCGCTTCATCCGATGTCTTCCAGCAGGTTGGCCATCTCGATCGCGACCTGGGCGGCGTCGCGGCCCTTGTCCGTCTGCCGCGCGATGGCCTGCTCCATGTTTTCGGTGGTGAGGATCGCGTTGGCAACGGGGACCTGGTAGTCCAGCGCCACGCGCGTGACGCCGGCGGCCGACTCGTTCGCGACCAGCTCGAAGTGGTAGGTCTCGCCGCGGATGATGCAGCCCAGCGCGATCAGCGCGTCGTAGCCGCCTTTCTCCGCCATGGCCTGCAGGGCCACCGGCACTTCCAGCGCGCCGGGCACCTGCACGTGCTCGATGTCCTTCTCGGAGACGCCCCGCGCCAGCAGCTCGTCCCAGCAGGCCTTGGCCAGCGCGTTGGTCACGCCCTGGTTGAAGCGTGCCTGCACGATGCCGATCACGAGGTCCTTGCCGTCCAGCCGGTCGGCCGTTCCCTTGTCTGCGCCAAACATGATGTCCTTGTTATGCGTTCTGCGGCCGCGGTGTGTAGCCAGCCACTTCGAGCCCGTAGCCCGCCATGCTGGGCATGCGCCGCGGCGCGCCCATGAGGTTCATGCGGCGCACGCCGCATTCGCGCAGGATCTGCGCGCCCACGCCGTAGGTGCGCAGGTCCATGCGGCCACGCTCCGGTGCCTGCGCCGCGCGCGCCGTGCCTTCGAACTGCGCCCACAGCTGGTCGGCCGTCTCGCCGCAATTGAGCAGCACCGCGACGCCGCGGCCCACCTGCGCGATGTGCTGCAGGCTGGCGTCCAGGTTCCACGAGTGCATGGAGCGGTTCACTTCCAGCGCGTCGAGCACCGACAGCGGTTCGTGCACGCGCACCGGCACTTCGTCGGCCGGCTGCCAGGCGCCCTTCACGAGCGCGATGTGCAGGCCCCGGCTGGGCTTGTCGCGCCAGGCATGGGCCATGAATTCGCCGTAGGCCGTGACCAGCGGGCGCTCGCCCACCTTCTCGACGAGACTCTCGGTGCGGCTGCGGTAGTGGATCAGGTCGGCGATGGTGCCGATCTTCAGGCCGTGTTCGGCGGCGAAGAGCTGCAGGTCCGGCAGGCGCGCCATCGTGCCGTCGTCCTTCATCACCTCGCAGATCACAGCGGCGGGGGTGAGGCCCGCCAGCGCGGCAAGGTCGCAGCCTGCCTCGGTATGGCCGGCGCGCATCAGCACGCCGCCGTCGACCGCCTGCAGCGGGAAGATGTGGCCCGGCTGGACCAGGTCCTGCGCCTTCGCATCGCGGGCGACCGCGGCCTGCACGGTGCGTGCGCGGTCGGCGGCGGAGATGCCGGTGGTGACGCCTTCGGCCGCCTCGATGGAAACGGTGAAGGCCGTGCCCATCTTCGTGCCGTTGCGCACCGCCATGGGCGGCAGCTGCAGGCGCTCGCAGCGCTCGCGCGTGAGCGTGAGGCAGATCAGGCCGCGGCCGAAGCGGGCCATGAAGTTGATCGCTTCGGGCGTGACGTGGTCCGCCGCGAGCAGCAGGTCGCCTTCGTTCTCGCGGTCTTCCTCGTCGACGAGGATCACCATGCGGCCGGCCTTGATGTCGGCGACGATGTCTTCGACGGGCGAGACGGCGACAGGGGTGAGGGGTGCGCGTGCGTTCATGCTTCCACCTTTCCGGCGCCCAGCATGCGCTCCACGTAGCGGGCAATGAGGTCGATTTCGAGATTCACCGCGGCGCCGGCCTGCAGCGCGTGCAGGGCGGTGTTCTGCACGGTGTGCGGAATGAGGTTGATGCTCAGCTCGGTGCCCTGGTCGCCGTCGCTCACGGTGTTGACGGTGAGGCTCACGCCATTGACGGTGATCGAGCCCTTGTAAGCGAGGTACTTCCCGAGCTCGCGCGGCGCCAGGATGCGCAGCTCCCAGCTCTCGCCGACCGGCTCCATCTTCAGCACGCGGCCGACGCCGTCGACGTGGCCCGAGACCAGGTGGCCGCCCAGGCGGTCCTGCGGACGCAAGGCCTTTTCCAGGTTCACGGGGCCGGGGCGGTCCAGGCCCGCGGTGCGCGCGAGCGATTCGGCGGAGATGTCGATGCTGAAGTGGCCCGCGTTCGCGTCGAGCGAGGTGACCGTCATGCAGGCGCCGTTGAGGGCGATGCTGTCCCCGAGGCCGACATCGTCCAGGTAGCCGGCGGGAGCGGTGAGGGTCAGCCGCTTGCCGTGCTGCTGGGAAGAGCCGAGGTCGTCGATGGCGGCGATACGCCCGACGCCGGTGATGATGCCGGTGAACATCCGCGTATTTTGGCAGGTTCGGCCCTGGCCGCCCCTGCGCCGGCGGAAAGGGCCTAGAACTCGCCCCGGCCGGGCACGCGCGCAAGCACGCGAAGGTCCGGCCCGACGCGATCGATTTCCGTGAACTCCAGGGCGAGCGCATCGCCGAGCGCGGCGAGCGGACCGATGTTGACCATGCCCTGGCCGGAGCCCACCAGCTTGGGCGCCATGTAGACCAGGAACTCGTCGACCAGTCCTTCGCGCACGAGGGACCCGTTGAGCTTGAAGCCGGCTTCCACGTGCAGCTCGTTGACGCCGCGGCCGCCCAGGTCCTTCATCAGCGCAGCGAGATCGACCTTGCCGCCGGGGCCGGGCAGGTGGGTGACGTGGGCGCCGCGGGACTCGAGCGCGCGCTGCGC
>FTHB01000474.1_pt1 | contig 16281 bp, 15 predicted proteins | sample 1640851 | NCBI WGS metagenome assembly FTHB01 (sample SAMEA3914788, study PRJEB12502) | metagenome | biome: forest; material: soil | place: Canada | collected 2011-07-03 | depth 0.1 m
CCTTTGCGTAACGGAAGTCCGCCTCCGCCTCCGCCTCCGCCTCCGCCTTCGGCTGCAACGAAAAAGGGCCGGGACACGAAGTCCCGACCCTTTTCGTTCCGACCGGAAGGCGTGGCCGCAGGCGGCCGGCCTCCGCGGAATCAGCGCTTGGCGGCCTGGTTGCCCAGGTAGGCGCCGGCGCCGGCGCCCAGGATGGTGCCAGTCGTGCCGCCCACCGCGCTGCCGACCACGCCGCCCACCACGGCGCCACCCACGGTGCCGACAGTCGTGCGGTCCATCGTGGCGCAGCCACCCAGGCCCAGGAGGGAAGCGGCCAGGACCGCCGCGGAAATGATCTTCGTCTTCATGTTGTACCTTCCAATCGATTCGTTCGAATACCGCGGGAGGCGCGGCAACCTGTGCGAATGAATGTAGGCAGGGCCAAGGTAGGCGGATGTAGGAACGGCCCGGGCCGCCATGTCGTCTCGGTCCAGGCCTTCGTGCAGGCGAGGCGCCGGCCGCCGAGCCAGCGCCAGGACCGTTCCAGGCTTTAGAGCGGGCGGCTGCGCGCGAGCGGCGGATTGCGCGCGAAGTAGCGCTCGATGCCGCGCACGAGGGCGTCGGCGAGCTGCTCCTGGTATTCGCCGCTGCGCAGCTTCGTCTCTTCCTCGGGGTTGGAGATGAAGGCGGTCTCCACCAGCACGCTGGGAATGTCGGGGGCCTTCAGCACGGCGAAGCCGGCCTGTTCGACCATGCCCTTGTGCAGCTTGCCCACGTTGCCGATCTCGCCGAGCAGAGCGCCACCGAGCTTCAGGCTGTCGTTGATCTGCGCGGTGGTGCTCATGTCCAGCAGGGCGCGCGCGACGTGGGCGTCCTGCGCCTTGATGTTCAGGCCGCCGATCAGGTCCGCCTTGTTTTCCTTGTCCGCCATCCAGCGCGCCGCGGTGCTCGAGGCGCCGCTCTGGCTCAGGGCGAACACGCTCGCGCCGCGCGCCGTCGGCGTCATGAAGGCGTCCGCATGCACGCTCATGAACAGGTCGGCCTGCACGCGGCGCGCCTTGTCCACGCGCACGTTCAGCGGCACGAAGAAGTCGGCGTCGCGCGTGAGGAAGGCGCGCATCGGGCTGCCCTTGATGTTGATGCCGTTGATGCGCTCGCGCAGCAGGTGCGCGATCTGCAGCACCACGTCCTTCTCGCGCGTGCCGGCGGGGCCGATGGCGCCCGGGTCCTCGCCGCCGTGGCCCGGGTCGAGCGCCACGATGATCAGGCGATCGGTCTTGGCCAGGGCCAGCGCCGGCGCGGGCACGTCGGAGGCCGGGATCGTGTTCGTGGGCGTGGCCGCGCGCGGCGGCCGCTGCATCTGCTGCGCGATCAATTCGCCCAGCGGATCGGGCGCGGGCGCGGCCGCCGGCGCCGGCGGGATCACCGGGCCCGGGTCCTTCATGCGCTCGGCGATCAGCGCCTCCAGCGGGTCCACCGGCCTCGGCGGAAAGAAGTCCACCACCAGCCGGTCGCGGTAGGCGGCCACCGGCGGCAGGTGGAACATCTGCGGCAAGGTCGCCTGCTTCAGGTCCACCTGCAGGCGCACCGTGTCGGGCGCGTGCTGCACGATGCGGATCGCCCCGATGTAGGGGTCGTCCGCCTTCACCTTGGCGACCAGTTCCCGCAGCGTCGCGTCGAGCGCGAGGCCGTCGATGTCGAGCGTCAGCGTCCGCGGCGTGGTGCTCAGGCGGCTCGCGAGCAGGCCGTCGGACTCGATCGTGAGGCGCGTGTACTCGGGCGCGGGCCACAGGCGCACGGCGACCACGGTGGCGCCGAAGGCGATCTCGCGCGCGCCCAGCAGCAGCACCAGGCTGCCGGTCCGGAGCAGGGTGCGCCGCTTCATGCGAGCAGCTCCCGTCCGCGCGCGGTGTGCGCCTGCAGGCGCACCTGCCTGTGGTCGTCCGCGTCCACGGCGATGCGGACCTCCAGGTCCGGCACGGGCAGCAGCCCCGCGGCCTTGTCGGGCCATTCGGCGATCTTCAGGCCGGTGCTGGCGAACAGGTCGCGCAGGCCCGCGTCCTCCCATTCCTTGGGATCGTCGAAGCGGTAGAAATCGAAATGCCAGGCCGCCAGCGCGGGCAGCTCGTAGGGCTCCACGAGCGCGTAGGTGGGGGACTTGATGCGCCCCTGCGCACCCAGCGCGCGCAGCAGGTGGCGCACCAGCGTGGTCTTGCCGGCCCCCAGCTCCCCGTGCAGCGCGATGAAGGCGTCGGCGATCGCGGCATGCCCCGCCAGCCGTTCGGCGAACGCGCGCGTGTCCTCTTCGCCCTGCCAGGAGAGGGTTTGCGTTGCCGTTCCTACAATCGGCGCGTGGTGTTCGACGGTGCTCAGGGTCCAGGTCCTTTGGCGCTCGCGCAAGTGCGGGAATGGGCGCGCGCGCTCGGATTCTCCCAAATCGGCGTCGCGGGTGTGGATCTCTCGACAGCCGAACCGGGTCTTCTCGCCTGGCTTGCCAACGATTTCCATGGCGAAATGGATTACATGCAGTCCCACGGACTGCGGCGCGCGCGGCCCGCGGAACTGGTGCCGGGCACGACATCCGTGATTACCGCACGCATGGATTACCTGCCCGCCACACCCGTGGGCTGGCAGGCCATCGAGTTCGAGCGCCTGCAGCGTCCCGGCGAAGGCATCGTGTCGCTTTACGCGCGGGGCCGGGACTACCACAAGGTGCTGCGCGCCCGCCTGCAGAAGCTCTCGGACCGCATCGCGCAGGCGATCGGGCCCTTCGGCCACCGCGTCTTTACAGACTCGGCGCCGGTGCTGGAGGTGGAACTCGCCGCGCGCAGCGGACAGGGCTGGCGCGGGCGGCACACGCTGGTGCTGAACCGTGAAGGCGGCTCGATGTTCTTCCTGGGCGAGATCTACGTGGATCTCGCGCTGCCGCCGACCGAGCCCGTGGAAGACCATTGCGGGACTTGCCATGCCTGCCTGGACGTGTGCCCCACCGGCGCGATCGTCGCGCCGTACCGCGTGGATGCGCGCCGCTGCATCTCCTACCTGACGATCGAGCACGCCGGCTCCATCCCCGTCGAACTGCGCCCCCTCATGGGCAATCGCATCTACGGCTGCGACGACTGCCAGCTCGCCTGCCCCTGGAACAAGTTCGCGCAGCCCGCGCTCGTGCCCGACTTCACCGTCCGCGAGGGCCTCGTGGGGCAGGACCTCGTCACGCTGTTCTCGTGGAGCGAGGAGGAGTTCCTGCGCTTGACCGAAGGCAGTCCCATCCGCCGCATCGGCCACGTGCGCTGGTTGCGCAATGTTGCGATCGCGATGGGAAATGCGCTACGCCGAAGGGAAGATGCCGCGATCCGCGCTGCCCTGGAGGCGCGACGCGAGCATCCCGCGGAACTGGTACGCGAGCATGTGCAGTGGGCTTTGGAGGCTTGTGCCTGACCTGTCGTTCATCTAGCTTGAAGTAACAGGGCGGAACAACAGGTAGTTTTTGTGGCAGGAGCCGATCATGGTCTCTGGTGACAAGCTGGCAGCGCGCGGACTCCGCGCAGCGCTGTCGATTTCCTCGAAGGTGGCGTGCCGCGGCCTGCTGGCCGGGGCCTTCGCCGCAAGCATGCTGCTCGCCGGCTGCGGCGGCAGCGGAGGCGGCTCCGATGCCGCGGCGACGACGCCGTCGGCCGCCACCACCTCCGTGAGCGGCACGGCCGCGACCGGGGCGCCGCTGGCGCAGGTGGGCGTGACGCTCAAGGACAGCGCCAACCACTCCGTGAGCGCCACCACGAGCGCGACAGGCGCCTTCACGCTCGACACCACCTCGCTCACGCCGCCTTTCCTGCTGCAGGTGACCACGCCGGGCGGCACGCGGCTCCTGAGCGTGAGCACCGACGGCAACGCCACGGCGACGCTGAACGTCACGCCGATCACGGACCTCGTCGTGCGCTCCTGGTACGGCGTGCAAGGCCAGTCGGCCGACACCGCCTTCGCCGATCCGTCGGCCATGCCGCCGCCCGCGCCGGCGCAAGTGCGCGCCATCGCGCAGTACCTGCTCGGCGTGCTGCAGCTGGCGATCAACGCGGCGAACGCCCCCATCAGCGATCCGCTGGACCTGATCGCCAAGCCCTTCGCCGCCGACGGCACGGGCATCGACCAGTTGCTGGACCACGCCACCATCAGCGTGACGGGCAGCGCCGCGCAGCTGGTGCTGGTTGCGGGCACCGCGACGCAGACGACCGCGCTGACCTTCGCGACCGGCGACACCTCCATCTCCGCGAACACCAGCACCACGGACGGCTCGGTCACGACCACGGCGTCTTCCAGCAGCGTGGTGCCGGTGCAGGGCGCGCAGCTGCAGGCGCTGGACGCGATCAACGCCGCGCTGGCGTCGTTCGCGGCGACGGTGAACGCCAAGGGCAGCAGCCTCGCCGTGGCGGACCTCGAGCCCTTCTTCGACGCCAACCTCCTGGACGACGGCCTGAACCGCAGCCAGCTCCTGGCCGGCCAGGTCTCCGACCTGCAGCAGGTGCAGGACGTGTCGGTGGCGGTGGACCAGCTGCACGCGCTCGATGCCACCGCCGGCACGGCGGAGGCCGTCGTGCGCGAGAGCGCCAGTTCCAATGGCGCGAGCGCAGTGCAGCGCGACACCTTGTTCTTCCAGCGCGGAGACGACGGCACCTGGCGCGTGGCGGGCAATGGCCGCATCGCGCGCGTGAGCGTCAGCGCCGAAGGCCGCCGCAACCAGGGAACCTTCTCGGACAGCAACGGCCCGGACGTGAACATCGACGTGCGTCCCGTGCTGGGCACGGTGCCCTCCCTCACCAGTTCCATGACCGTGGACGCGAGCTTCGCCACCGGGCCCGTGCAGCTGGGCGCCGTCGAGGTGCTGAACGGCGGCGTGCAGCTGCAGCCCTTCTTCGCGAACACGGGGCCGATCTCCGGCGCGCTGCCGGCGGCAGGAACGCCCGTGACGATCACCCTGCAGCGCGTGGGCGGCGGCACGGCTTCGTACACCGTGCCCCTGAACGCCTTCACCACCGAGCTGATCCAGGTGACGGAGCCGAGCGGCAACACGATCAGCCCGGGCACGCACACCGTGACGTGGACGCTGCCCACGACCTATGCCGTGGACACCATCCAGCTGTCGGCGCTGCTGTTCACGGACAGCTCCGCCGGCGCCACGGGCTTCCAGTGCACGAACGATGTACCGGTCGTGTCGCCGACGGCGACCTCGGGCCAGATCACGATAGACAGCACCTGCAACGGCCAGCCGGTCAAGCAGGTGAACATCAACGTGAGCACGAACGGCGTCAACGGCGAGCGCTCGCTCGTCATCTACGGACTGGACGTCACGCCTTGAAAGCGGCGATGCGGCCCGCGGGCCGCATCGTGCGCGAGGCGCGGGACGGGCGCGGCCAGCGGCCGGCGCCCGCCTGGCATCAGCATTCCGCCCGGCGCAGCTTCGCCTCGACGTCGCGCCGCTGGTTCTGCAAGACCTCCATGCTGCCGGCGCTGCCGCCGGCGCGCATGCGGGTCTCGATGTCCTTGCGCTGGTCGCGCAAGGCACCGCAGGCGGCGGAGCTGGCGTCGCGCGCGGGCTCGGTCGCAGCCGCGCTCGTCGTCGCTGGCGCGGCCGGTGCGGGAGATGCCGGTGCGGCCGGGGCCACCGCCGCCTGGCGCGGCGCGGGCGCGGTGCCACCCGCCGCTGCTTCCTGCAGCAGCCGCAACTGGTCCGCGGCGGCGGCCGCCGCCTCCTTGCGCTGCACGCACTCGGCTTCCACCGCGGCGCGGATCTCCGGGGCAGTGCCGCGGCGCCCGTAGACGGATTGCACGACCGCCACGAGTTCCGGATTGCCGGATGCTTCGCCGACCTGGTTCTCCAGCGTCGCGCCGCCTTCGCGCTTCCACTGCACCTGCTGCGCGTACGTGCCGTTGCGGGCGCAGGCGACCGCGAAGAGCGAAGGCCCGCTGGCGCGCGCGGCGGGAGCCGCTGCGGGTGCGCTGGTCGCGGCAGGTGCGGCCGCAGGCGGCGCGGCACGCGCCGGTGCGACCGGCGCGCTGCCGTCGCAAGGACGGTCCTGGAACACGTTGCCGCAGCGATAGAGCGCGGCCTGGGCCGGCGCGCCGAACAGCGCGCCCACGGCCAGCAACAGCAAGGCTTGTCGTTTCATTCTTTCCTCTCCCTCCGACGGGCCATCCTAAGCTGACTCAGGTGATGCGCGCCAGCAGTCCCAGTGCGAAAGGCAGGCTGGCCAGGCCCAGGAGTGTCGAAACAGTCACAAGTCCGGCGACGAATGCGCCGTCGTACCCCATGCGCGAGGCCAGGACGTAGCAACTGGAGGCCGTGGGCAGGGCGGAGAACGCCAGGAGGATGGCCGCCTGCGTGGCGTCCAGGTGGAAGGCCAGGGCGAGCGCGGCGGCGAGCAGCGGCAGCAGCAGGTGGCGGATCGCCAGCAGGCCGGCGCTCAGCGCCTTGTGCTGCGCCAGGTGCGCCAGGCGCATGCCCGCGCCCGCGACCATCAGGCCGAGCGGGATGGAGGCGCCGCCCACGCGCGCGATCGTCGGCTCGAGCCACGGCGGCACGCGCAGGCCCGCGAAGTTGGCGGCGAGCCCGAGGAGGGTCGCGAGGATCAGCGGGTTGCGCAGCAGCGCGCGCCCGAAGCCCGTGCGCGAATGGCGCGCCATGGGCCACACGGCCGCGACGTTGAACAGCGGGACGCAGACGCCGATCAGCACCGCGATGAACAGCAGGCCGCGCGCGCCCGCGAGGCGCTCCGACAGCGCGAGCGCGATGTACGAGTTGAAGCGGAACGCGACCTGCGCCGCGCCGGCGTGCGCGCGCGCATCGATGCGGCGCGCGAGTCCCGGCAGGTGCGGCAGCGCATAGGCCATCGCGATGCCGCCCACCCCGAGCAGCACGCCCGCGCCTATCAGGCTGGAAGTCGCGCGCAGGTCCAGCGGGCTGCGCGCGATGGACTGGAACAGCAGCACGGGAAACAGAAAGAAGTACACCAGGCTTTCCACCTGTTCCCACACCGTGCGGTTCAGGGCGGTGTAGCGGCATACGAGGTAGCCGCACAGGATCAGTGCGAAGTCGGGGAGCAGCAGCTGCAAGAAATTCACCGGGCGCAGGATAGCGGAAGCGCCCATGCGATTACGATGGCGCCTTCGTAGCAGCCACAACAGGAGACCTCATGAATCGACGAGACTGGCTTGCCGGCGCTTCCGGCGCCGTGGCCCTCGCCGCCGCCCCCGCGTTCGCGCAATCGGGCTATCCGAGCCGGACCATCCGCCTGATCATCCCCTTCGCGCCGGGCGGCACGACCGACATCGTCGGCCGCGTGATCTCCGAGCCGCTGACGAGGCAGCTGGGGCAGACGGTGGTCGTGGACAACCGCGCCGGCGGCGGCGGCCTCGTCGGCGCGGCGGAACTCGCGCGCGCGGCGCCGGACGGCTACACGCTGGGCATCGCCACGGTCTCCACCACCGCGACCAACCCGGCGATCAATCCCAAGACGCCGTACAACCCGGTCAGCGACTTCACGCCCATCATCAACCTCGCGGCCACGCCCAACGTGATCGCGGTGAATCCCGGCTTCCCCGCGAAGGACTACAAGACCTTCCTGGAAGTCCTGAAGAAGAATCCGGGCCGGTATTCCTATTCGTCTTCCGGCACGGGCGGCATCGGCCACCTGCTGATGGAACTGTTCAAGAGCATGTCCGGCACCTTCGTGACCCACATCCCGTACCGCGGCGCCGGTCCCGCGCTGACGGACACGGTGGGCGGCCAGGTGAACATGATCTTCGACAACCTGCCCTCGGCGCTGCCCTTCATCAAGGAAGGCAAGCTGGTGCCCATCGTCGTGTGCGCGCCGGAGCGGCTGAAGGAGCTGCCCAACGTGCCGACCTTCAAGGAAGTCGGGCTCGAGCCGGTGAACCGCCTGGCCTACTACGGCATCGAAGGTCCCAAGGGCCTGCCGCGCGAGATGGTCATGAGGATCCACGGCGCGGCGATGAAGGCGCTGCAGGAACCCGCCGTGCGCAAGCGCATCGAGGAGACCGGCTCCATCATCATCGGCAACACGCCCGAGCAGTTCACCGAGCAGATCCGGAACGAGTTCGCCGTGTACAAGAAGGTCGTCGAGTCCGCGCACCTGAAGCTGGATTGAGCACGGAGCCTGTCGACACCTTCATCGACGCCCTCTGGCTGGAGGAGGGCTTGTCGCGCAACACGCTCGCCGCGTACCGGCGCGACCTGGAGCTGTACGCACGCTGGCTGGCCGCACGCGGCCGCCAGCTGCCCGCCACGGAGGAGGCCGACCTGCAGGCCTACTTCGCGGCGCGCCACGCCGACACCAAGGCGACGTCGGCCAACCGGCGCCTCACGGTCTTCAAGCGCTATTTCCGCTGGGCGCTGCGGGAACGCCTGATCACGGCCGACCCGACGCTGCGCCTGCAGTCGGCCAAGCAGCCGCTGCGCGTGCCCAAGACATTGACCGAAGCGCAGGTCGAGGCGCTGCTCGATGCGCCCGACGTGGACACGCCGCTGGGAATGCGCGACCGCACGATGCTGGAGGTGATGTACGCGAGCGGCCTGCGCGTGAGCGAACTCGTCAACCTCAAGAGCTACAACGTCGGCATGAACGAGGGCGTGCTGCGCGTGATGGGCAAGGGCAGCAAGGAACGCCTGGTGCCCTTCGGCCAGGTCGCGCGCGACTGGATAGTGCGCTACCTCGCGGATGCGCGCGGCGCCATCCTGGCCGGCCAGCAGAGCGAGGACCTGTTCGTCACCGCGCGCGGCCAGGGCATGACGCGCGCGATGTTCTGGGTCATCGTGAAGAAGCACGCGCGCACCGCGGGCATCCTGGCGCCGCTGTCGCCGCACACCTTGCGCCATGCCTTCGCCACGCATTTGCTGAACCACGGGGCGGACCTGCGCGCCGTGCAGATGCTGCTGGGGCATGCCGACATTTCCACCACCACCATCTACACCCACATCGCCCGTGAGCGGCTCAAGGTGCTGCACGCGCAGCACCATCCGCGCGGGTGACGAGTCCCCCGATGCCTCCTCTATCCTTTTCCCTCTCGCGCCGCGCGCTGCTCGCGGCCGGTGCGGCGCTGGCGGCGTCCGCGCGCGCGCAGTCGTGGCCCACGCGTCCCATCCGCGTGATCGTTCCCTATCCGCCCGGCGGCGTCAGCGACCTGGTCGCGCGCGCCATCGGCGAGAAGCTCGCCGCCGCGCTCGGGCAGCCCGTGGTCGTGGACAACAAGGCCGGCGCCAGCGGCACCATCGGCATGGACGCGCTCGCGAAGGCCGCGCCGGACGGACACACGCTGGCCTTCTCGGCGATCAGCCCGCTCACCTTGAGTCCCTTCGTGGGCAAGGTGCCTTACGACGCGGAGCACGACTTCACGCCCGTGGCCAGCGTGATGGTCTCGCCCGTGCTGCTGCTGGCCACCAGCGCCAGCACGGCGCGCGACTTCCGCGAACTGCTCGCACGCGCGCACGAACAACCCGGCGCGATCCGGTGGGCGACCTCGGGCCAGGCCTCGCTGGGCCACCTGATGCTGGAGCAGCTGCAGGCGGCAGCCAAAGTGCGCATGGCCCACATCCCGTACAAGGGCGGCGGCCAGCAGATCACCGACGCCTTGAGCGGGCAGTTCGAGGTGTTGTCCGTGAATGCCTCGCCGGCGCTCGACGCGCACATCCAGGCCGGCAAGCTGCGGGCGCTGGCCGTCGGTGCGCCGCGCCGGCTGGACACGCTGCCCAACGTGCCCACGCTCGCGGAGCTGGGCTACCCGGCGGCGAACCTGTCGTCGCAGTTCGGCTTCTTCGCGCCCGCGAAGCTGCCCGCCGCGATCCTGGGGCGCCTCAACGCCGAAATCAACAGGGCGCTGCAGTCGCCGGACGTGCGAAAGCAGCTCGTGGCGAGCGAGAACCAGCCCACCGGAGGCAGCGCGAGCGAGTTCGCGCGTGCCGTCGCGGGCGAGGCACAGGGCACCGGCAGGATCGTGCGCGCCGTCGGCATCAAGGCGGAGTAAGCAAATGATGCCGGGCTTGCAGAATGCGCCGCCCGCCAAATGGGAGCACACTGGCGGCTGACTGGGGGCGTCCCCGAGTCGGGCGAAGTAGGCGACGGGAGGTAGTCCATGTACAAGTTCCTCAGGAACAACCGCGAGGCATTGATCGAACGCTGCGAGCGAGCGGTAGCCCGGCGGCCGAAGCGGATTGCCACGCCGGAGCAGTTGCGCAACGGCATTCCCCTGTTCCTGGACCAGCTCACCAGGACGCTCGAAGCGGAAGAGGGGGGGGGGACCACGGAGGCCAGCGAGCAGATCTCGGGTCGCGCCGGGGGCGACTCCCTCGCCCTGTCCGAGATCGGCCTGAGCGCAACCGCCCATGGGCGCCAGCTGATGGAACTCGGCTACTCCGTCGACCAGGTGGTGCACGACTACGGGGATCTCTGCCAGGCCATCACGACCCTGGCGGTCGAAAGGGATGCGCCATTCACGATCGACGAGTTCCGCACGCTGAACCGGTGCCTGGACAACGCCATTGCGGACGCGGTGACCGAGTTCAGCGCGCAACGCGACCTGGTCATCGAACGCCGCCAGAACGAGATGATGACCGAGCGGATCGGGTTCCTGGTCCATGAGCTTCGCAACGCGCTGCACACGGCGTCCCTCGCCTCGCTGGCGCTCGACGCGGGCGCCCTGTCGTATGCGGGCGCGACGGGCGGCGTCCTGAAGCGCAGCCTGGCGAGCATGTCGGCCCTGTTGGCCGATGCAGTCGCCACCGTCCGCGCGGCGGCCGATCCCCGGCAGCCGTCGCCGCAGATTTCAGTGGGGTCCGTGATCGGCGAGGCAGCGAGCGGAGCCGCGCTCGACGCAGCCGCCCGAGGTTGCACGATGGTCGTGGGTCCCGTCGATCCGGCACTGTGGGTCTGTGCGCGGCGCGAGCCACTGGTGGCCGCCATCGTCAACCTGCTGCAGAACGGCTTCAAGTTCACGCAGCCTCATACGGAAGTGCACCTGAGCGCCTATGCGGGAGAAGACGGACGGGTGCGCATCGATGTGGCGGATCACTGCGGAGGGCTCCCCGAAGGGTTCGCCGAAGTGATGTTCAAGCCGTTCACGCAAGCGGACAAGGACAGGACGGGCCTGGGACTGGGCCTTTCGATTGCGCGTCAAGGGGTCGAGGCCGAGGGCGGTACGCTGAGCGTTCGCGACCTGCCGGGCACTGGCTGCATCTTCACCATCTCGTTGCCGAGCGCGCCCGATCGTCGGCACTGAGGGCCCGGTCCGGCCAGGACTGGCCGCCCTCAGACCCGCGGCGTCGGCGCAACGGCGCGGCTCGCGTCCTGCAGCACGAACTGCACGTCGCCCAGCGCGCGCTCGGCGAAGCCGCCCTCGCAGTAGCTCAGGTAGAAGTCGAACATGCGCAGCAGGGCGTCGGGATAGCCGCGGCCACGCAGCGTGTCGGCATGCGCGAACAGGTTCCCGCGCCAGAGCGCCAGCGTGCGTGCGTAGTGCGGGCCGATGTCTTCCAGGTCGACGACGCGCAGGGTCGAGGCACGCGCTGCCGAGGAAACCAGGGCGCCCACCGACGGGATGCAGCAGCCCGGGAAGATGTGCCGCTTGATGAAGTCCACCGAATCGCGCGCTGCGTCGTACTGCGCGTCCGCGATGGTGATGGACTGCAGCACCATCGTGCCGCCGGGGGCCAGCAGCTCGCCGCAGCGGCGGAAGAAGGTGTCGAAGTACTGGTGGCCCACGGCCTCGATCATCTCCACCGACACGAGCTTGTCGTAGCGGCCGTCCAGGTCGCGGTAATCGCGGGCGAGCACGGTGATGCGGTCCTGCAACCCCGCTGCGTGCACGCGTTCCGTGGCGAGCGCATGCTGCTCGCGCGAGATCGTGGTGGTCGTCACGCGGCAGCCGTAGTGCGTCGCCGCGTGGATCGCGAGCGCGCCCCAGCCCGTGCCGATCTCCAGCAGGTGGTCGGAGGACCGCAGGTCCAGCTTGCGGCACAGGCGATCGAGCTTGGCGAGCTGCGCCTCCTGCAGGTCCATGTCCGCACGTTCGAAGAACGCGCACGAATACATCATGGTCTCATCGAGCATGCGCTCGAAGAAGTCGTTGCCGATGTCGTAGTGCGCCGCGATGTTGCGGCGGCTGCCGGTGCGCGTGTTGCGTGCGGTGGCATGCAGCAGGCGCCGCGCGAACTCCGACACGCGCGAGAAGCCGCTGTCCAGCCCTTCGAGCACCTCGCGGTTCACGAGCATGATGCGCACCAGCGCCGTGAGGTCGTCGGTCCACCAGTCGCCGGCCATGAAGGACTCGCCCGCACCGACCGAGCCGCCGAACGCGACCTCGGCGAAGAAGCGGCGGTCGCGCACGTGCACCGTGCAGTGCAGCGCGCATCGCTCCGTCGGACGGCCGAAGGTCTCGTGCCGGCCGGCTTCGACCAGAGTCACCTGTCCGTGCTGCAACTGCGCGAGGCGCGAGCGCAGCACGCGGGCGGCGAAGTCCTCCATCGCGCGTTCGACCAGGTTGGTGGATTGCGGCGCGCGCTGGAGCGCGCCCACGCGCTGGGCAAGGGTGGTGGCAGTTTTCATGCGTCGGGTTCGGCGGCGATGGTCCGCGCGGAAGGATGGTCGTGGATGGGCACACGCTTGAGCCAGAGCTTCAGCGCCTGCCAATGGATGCCCGCGATCACCTGCGCGGTCATGAAGGGGAAGCGCAGCAGCGTCCAGGCGAGGGACGCGGCGCCGATCGGGACGCGCTCCAGGGCGAGGTGCGCATGGAAGATGGGTGTGCGTGCGCCGTCGCGCGGCAGCAGCGCCATGGCGATGGACAGCTCCTCGCCGGGCACGCCGAAGCGCCACAGGTAATCGAGCGCCATCGGATGGAAGGGCGAGACGTGCATGGCTTTCGCGCTGCGCGCGTGCAGCTGGCGTCCGCCGTCGCGCGCCGGCTGCAGCACGTAGCAATGGCGCTCGCCCCAGGGCGTGTTGTTCACTTCGGCGACGATCGTTTCCACGTGATCGCCGGCTGCATCGAAGCAGTAGTAGAAGCTCACCGGGTTGAACACGAAGCCGAACCAGCGCAGGTGCGTCAGCAGGCGGATGGCCCCTTCCGGCCGCGTGCCGGTGCGTTCCGCGACCAGGCGGCGCACGCTTTCGTCCAGCGGCATGGCCGGATCGCCGAGGTGGTCGCGCCGCTCGAAGCGCACCAGCGCCGGCCGTGTCGTGGACCACAGCCAGCGGCCGCGGAACACCTCGCCGAGCTCCGCCAGATCCAGCCACGCCATGAACAGCCCGTAGCGGAACGCGTGCCGCCGCGGCTGGTGCCGGCGATGGCTAAGCCGCCCGTGGTAGAGCGCGCTCTTCATCTTGCGTGGCCTCGAAGCGGCGCAGCGCCTGCAGCGCGCTCACCACCCCATCTTCATGGAAACCCCAGCGCCACCAGGCGCCGCAGTAGTGCGTGCGGCGCACGCCGCTGATCTCGTGGTGGCGCTGCTGCGCCGCGACGCCCTCGGGCGTGAACAGCGGATGGTGGTATTCGATGCGGCGGATCACCTTGCGCGGGTCTATGTGCGCGGTGGCGTTCAGTGTCACGCAGAAGGTGTGGCGTGACTCCAGGCCCTGCAGGATGTTCATGTTGTACGTGAGGGCGGCGCCTTCGACCGCGCCGGGCAGCACATGGTAGTTCCAGGCCGCCCAGGCGCGGCGCGCGCGCGGCAGCAGCGAGGTGTCGGTGTGCAGCACGGCTTCGTTGCGCTGGCAGGGCAGCGCGCCCAGGATCTGGCGTTCCTCGTGCGAGGGGTCGAGCAGCATGCCCAGCGCCTGGTCCGCGTGGCAGGCAAGGAACACGTGGTCGAAGCGCTCGCCGGGCCGGCCGCGCGCCTTGACGACCACGCTGTCGCGAAAGCGCAGGACCTGGTCGACCGGGGTGCGCAGCAGGATGCGATCGCGGAACGGCGCCACCAGTTTCTCCACGTAGCGCGCCGAGCCGCCGCGCACCACGCGCCACACCGGCCGGTCGTCCACGGTGAGCATGCCGTGGTTATGCAGGAAGCGGACGAAGAACTGCGCGGGGAAGCCGAGCATGCGCTGGGGATCGGTCGACCAGATCGCGGCACCCATAGGGACCAGGTAGTCCTCGATGAAGCCGCGGCCGTGCTTGTGCGCCGACAGGTAATCGCCCAGCGTCATCCGCGGCGCGTCCTGCGCGAGCAGCGCGGGTGCCTCGCGGTGGAAGCGCAGGATTTCCAGCACCATGCGGTGGAAGGCCGGCCGCAGCAGGTTGCGGCGCTGCGCGAACAGCCCGTTGACCGAGGTGCCGTTGTATTCCAGCCCGGTGTGCGCGTTGCGCACGGAGAAGCTCATGGAGCTCTCCTGCCCCTCCACGCCCAGCTCTTCGAGCAGCGCGATGAAGTTCGGGTACGTGCGGTCGTTGTACACGATGAAACCCGTGTCGATCTGGTGCGTCTCGCCTTCGAACTCGATGCCGTGCGTGTGCGTGTGGCCGCCCACGTGGTCACCTGCCTCGAACACGGTGATCGCATGCCCGGCCTCGTGCAGGCGGCGGGCGACGACATTGCCGGCGATGCCGGTCCCGACGATCGCGATCTTCATGCCTGCTCCTCGCGGGCGGTCGCATCCCGCACCGCGACCGGGACAGGACGCAGGTCGTGGACGATGCCGGCCTTCGCCAGCAGCTTCAGGATCCACCAGGTCGCGTCGATCTCCCACCAGAAGAAGCCCTGGCGCGCCGAAGCGGGGTAGTGGTGGTGGTTGTTGTGCCAGCCCTCGCCGAAGGTGAGCAGGGCCAGCCAGAAGTTGTTGCGTGACGCATCGCGCGTCGCGTAACGGCGCGAGCCGAGACTATGCGCCAGCGAGTTGATGCTGAAGGTCGCGTGGTACAGCAGCACCGTGGACACGCAGAAGCCCCACACCAGCATCTGCAGCCCGCCCGCGAGGTACAGCCCGATCGCCAGGGCCATGGGAACCAGGGCGTCGAAGCGGTCCAGGAAGCGCAGCTCCGGGTACTGCGCAAAGGACTCGACGAGCTCCAGGCGCGGGCGGAAATTGCCGCGCGCCATGAACCAGCCGAAATGGCTCCAGGCCAGGCCGTGGCGCAGGGCGGAATGGCTGTCCTGCGGCTGGTCCGAGTGCACGTGGTGGTGGCGGTGGTGCGACGCCCACCACAGCGGCCCGCGCTGCGCGGCGGAGGCGCCGAGCAGCGCGAAGACGAACTGCGTGACGCGTCCGGCCCGGAACGCGCGATGCGAGAAGTAGCGATGGTAGAACGCCGTGATCGCGAACATGCGCACGGCGTACAGCGCGATGCACGTGCCGACCGCCGCGGCGCTCGTTCCCGCCCACGGCAGCAGCAGGCAGCCGGCGTGGATCGCGAGGAAGGGCACCTGCCGCAGCCACTCGATGCGGCGCGGGTCGGCCGCGTGCGACGCCGTCGCGTGGCTGTCAAACCAGGCGGCGACCAGGCCGGCGGCGCGGGTGAGGCTGCGGTTCATGCGCGGGGCCTCCCGGGGATGAAGGCGTTGGTTCGGCGGATGTAGTCGCGATAGGAGGGCCGGCGGCCCTCGATGTCCTGTTCGAGCAGCGTGACGCCCGAAACCCGCAGCAGCAGCAACGTCATGAGCAGCGGCGAGACGATGGTCCACCAGGCGCCTGCGCCCGTCGCGATGAGCCACAGGCCCCACCACAGCGCGCATTCGCCGAAGTAATTGGGATGGCGCGAGTAGCGCCAAAGGCCCCAGTCCATCACGCGGCCGGCCTGCGCCGGATTCGACTTGAAGCGTGCGAGTTGCGCGTCGGCGACGGCTTCGAGCGCGAAGCCCGCAGCGAAGACGGCGGCGCCGAGCACGTCGAGCGCGTTCCATGGCGAGGGACTTGCGATCGCCGCGGCCAGCGGCAGCGCCACCACGGTGGCCAGCACCGCCTGCAGGCCGAACACCAGCATGAGGCTCTTCGCCGCGAAGCTCGATCCATGGCGGGCCCGCATCGCCCCGTAGCGCCGGTCCTCCGGCTGGCCGCGGTGGCGCCAGGCGATGTGACCGGAGAGCCGCACGGCCCACAGCGTGCCCAGCGCCAGCACCAGTGCCGCACGCGGCCCGGTGGCGGGCAGCACGACTGCGGCGACCAGGGCCGGCGTCACCACCAGCCAGCCCCACGCGATGTCGACGATGCTCACGTCGCGCAGCGGCAGGCTCGCGGCCCAGACGCAGGCGGCGAGGGCCAGAGTCGCGACGAGTCCTGCGAGGAGGGCGGTCGTCATGCGCTGGCC
>FTHB01000466.1_pt1 | contig 16231 bp, 17 predicted proteins | sample 1640851 | NCBI WGS metagenome assembly FTHB01 (sample SAMEA3914788, study PRJEB12502) | metagenome | biome: forest; material: soil | place: Canada | collected 2011-07-03 | depth 0.1 m
GATCAAGGACGCGGGTGAATTCGCGAAGAGGGCGATCGAGCAGGGGGTGGCGTTCGTGCCGGGGGCGCCGTTCTTTGCGAAGGATGCGGATCTGGCGACGTTGCGATTGTCGTTTGCGACGGCGGATGTGGGGAAGATCCGGGAAGGGATGGCGAGATTGCGGGCTGCCCTTCGTGCGTCATAACTTTTTTCCGTACTTTTTAGTTGAGACGGGGACTCCCGACGATGTGACGACGCTCTTGAGCACCTCTACCGGGTCTAGCGTTACCAATGCACCTGAGGATGACTCGAATGTGCCAAGAGACGAGCTGAAAGCTTTCATCTTCCCCACAACTCCAAATGCGATGTCGCAGGAAAATCCGCACCATTCAGTCAAGACCGGCATGGTCTGAACCTTCGCTCCAGCCTTAGTCAAGACGTTCAGAATCTCTCTCTTTTGGTCGCTCGTCTCCGGCGGAAACATGCACAACGACCCTCACGCCTCTTGCTAATGGAAGAAGCAGGCGCTCCAAATCATAAGAGTCAAACAACACCTCAGACATCCGGGGGGCAGCCACGACGAGATCGTTCTCGGACGTCACCACGGCGCGCAGCAAGGCCGCTTGAGCTTCAGCTGCACCCACCAGAGCGGCGCGCTTTGCTAAGCCCGCGGTACCCGTAGCCACGAGACGTTTCCCCGATCGCCCCCCTTCCTCCGCTATCGCAGAAGGATACGTACGTGCTCAGGGCCCCGCGGATGACATCTGTATCCAGCGGCTTGAGCACCTTTAGGCCCGAAAAGTGCTGCCCGAGGGGTAGGCGAACCAGCTGTTCGTGACGTTCAAGTTGCGCCTTGCCGAGTCGCAAGCGTGAGAGCAAAGCAGCGATAGCGTGTCAGCAGTCGGAAGAGTCCAGACTCTGACCTTTATCTCCCGGAACTTACAGGACAAACTCTGTGCATCCGAGCTACGCGATCATCCGGCGAGTCTCCATGGCTGATGGTGAAGGACGTCTGGCCCGCGATACAGAGGCCCGCAACAACCTCAGGGATCGCTATCCTGCTCGACGTCCTTCAGCGAGCAGAGTCTGGAATCGATCCTACGGCGTCTCGTACGACCTTGGACTTCGTCGAAGGACGCAGCTTCCGTCGGCGCCGCAACGAAATAGTTTTCCAGGTCGGTGATCCAGGCGCGTTCTCGTGCAGCCGTGGTTCCAGCGGGCGCAGGTTGGTTCTTGAATACAGCTTCAACGTCCGGTCTCTTGAATCCTAGCTGCACCAGAACTTCTCGTTGGACATCTTCGCCGCCCGCTACAAGGTCGTATCCGACACCGATGGTCGGGTTGTAGTGAATTGGCCCACCGTTATCGATTTTCACCGCCTGCGTGGTGAGTGCGGCACCCTCCATGACCTTGAGGTACTGGTAGATCGTGTCCTGAGTTTTGCCACTCAGCGGCTGCCAATCTAGTGCCATCATTACCTCGTCGGATTAAAAGAAAAAGTGCAGATAAATGCCAGACCGGCGCCTCGGTCACCCGAGACAGCGTCAAAATCGATGAACACAGGGCGACCTCGATACAGCATCATGTGGGATGCCGAGAGGACGGAGAACGTACCGGGATCGACCCGCGGGTCTGGGGATCTCAAGTCCGTGGTGAACAGGAAGGTAGAGCCCGGAGGCTCTTTAGGCGTGGGTTTGCCTGGGCAACGATTGTTGTCGCCGCCGGTCCTAGGAAAGTACGTCTCCAAAACCGACTGGGTCCCCGCCGGAGCACGCACGGGAGCGCCTGCCACGTAGTAGTGATCAAGAACCTTGGCCCGCAGTAACCTAAGATGGATGCCCTCCGCTATCAGTTCGTCGGCCTCGAGCCTTGAAGCGGTTTCGAGGCTTTGACGCTCCGATTCCGTCCGACTCGAAAAGTATCGATGAGGTCCTTCGTTGCTGTACTGAAGCGCCTTTTCGAGCAGGTCTCGGTGCTGTGCTGGATCCAGTTCTTGCCACTGCTCTGGCATGAAGTCCGGAAAGCTTGCGAGAACGGAGTAGACACAGCCGGCCGCATTGTCGCGGTCGTACCGATTCAGACGCGCGCGCAGCGCGGTACATAGAGCTTTGTCCAGCGCGAGTTCAGATGTCCAAGCGCCGCGCGTGTTACGCTGGTTCTCCTTGGATTCGTCAAGTTGGCGGATACGGCCGGTATATACCTCGAGCAAGCATTCCACCGTCCTGCATGTATTGCGCTTGCTGAGCCATCGAAATTGTTCTCGCTGCACGGCTGTGCGCGCTGATCGTTGTAAGGCGCTCGCATATGCATCGTGGAGGTCTTCGTCCAGTTTGGAGAGCGCGGCATCTGAGCAGATGAGACGCTCGACCTCGGTTTTAGCACTGCCGCATTCAAAGCTGGCGCTCTGTGCGGAGACGACAATGCTCGCGAGGACGCTGCCCATCAAGTTTCGAAGAGCTTTCATTGTGCACTCCCTTCCAGATCGCTCGCACCGCGGGTATTCCGCCAAATAGCCGCTGTAGCGCGCATCGAGTTGCGGCTCCATCTGCAGGCTTTTCACCGTCTCCAGACCGGCGACGTATTCGGTCACGAAGGCTTGGTTGCGCGCTCCGATCAGGAACTGCTCGTTCATCCGTTCCGACGCCGAAAAGCTTGACTATGTTTCGGTGATCCATCCGCTCGAGCGCGGTGAGTTCGCGGTTGAAACTCTCGATGGCGTCATTGTGTGTGTCACCTGGCTTCGGTCCTTTAGGGCCACGAAAGAGTTGTCAGCGATCAGAATGGCCTTACGCACGCGGGACATACCACCTTCTTTAGCGGTATCGGTCAGCGAAAAATCTGAAATCGAATAACCGTGTACTGTCATTTTGGTTGTCCGTCTTGCAGGGCAGGCTAGCAGGTTGCTCCGCCCATAGCATCATCACAATTGCGGTGCATCGACTCAGTTCACCTCGCTCAGATGCAGAATGGAAGTATGGTGCTTCAGTGCCGAAATGCCGACCTGTGCGCAAGGCACTAAGGTGGCCAATCGGCTTGCGTAAGAAGAATGCGCCCTTTGGGCGAATATTCTTTGACTCTAGCGTTCACCGAAAACCGCTTCGCTGCGTGCAACCTCGGGAGACACCGGTTGGCGGCGCGAGTGCCGCCGCTCATGGGGCGCGGGCGCGCTGAATCGCCGCACCCTGTGCCCCTCACTCCTCCGTCAACATCCCCAACACATCCGCATACCAGGCGCAATTCAGCCCCAGCGACTCGTCCTCCCCCTCCTGCCGCGTCGACACGTCGAAGCGCGCGGAGTGGATCCCCAGCAGCCGCCACGGCAGCTCCTGCCCGCCCTCCGAATGCCGCATCACCACCGGCGCGCCGCTCGCTCCGCGGTGCGTGCGCGCATCGGTGAGGAAGAAGCCCTTTTCCTGGAAGCGCACGCCGAAGGCCGAGGCGATGATGGCCTGGCGCGCCACGGGCAGGTAGTGCACCGTGTCGTAGAAGCCCAGCGGGAAGCCGACGATCAATAGCGGCGTGCCGATGCCGACGTGTTCGAGGTCGGGCTCCAGGTGCTCCGGCGTGAAGGCGTGCAGCACCACGCCCTTCGGCAGCCGGCTTTCTTCGATCTCCAGGACCGCCACGTCGATCTCGCCGCCGGAGTCCTTGCCTTGTCGCCAAGCGCTCAGGCCCTTGGCGTACAGCGGCATCGACCACACGGTGGTGCGCGTGAGGTTCACGGGGTCGGTGTGCAGCACGAGCTCCACCCGGTCGGGACGGTGGCCGCTGGCCTCGTCGAGCAGCACGTGCCGGCTCGTCACGAGGAACAGGCGTTCGCCGCGCCGGAAGAAGAAGCCCGAGGCGGCCGTGAGGGACTGGCTGCCGTAGAAGGTGGAGACGCGGACGGCGGTCAGCAGCAGGGATTCGATCACGCAGCCATCGTACAGGGATGCCTGGCTTCACGACGATTCGCCGACGTGAAGCGGCACGCGGGCGCCGGATCGACTACCATGGGGCGGCTGACGTTCCCCGAGACCGTCCATCCCCGGTCCTTCCCTCCACCCGCCGCAGGCGGGTCGCGAATCTCCTTCGATGTACTCCTGGCGTTCGTGCCGCCTCGCCGTGCCCGGCGCGGCGCTGTCGTCCTTCGCGGGCCGGCACGCGGCCGCCGCAGCAGCAGTCGAAAGGAAGACAACACATGAGCGAGACGAGACAACGGGCCCAGTGGGCGGAGCATCTGAAGGATGAGGCGGTGGAACTGCGCGCGCAGCAGGTCTCCGCGGGCGGCACGCATTCCCCGGTGGCCGGCCCGCTGCCGCACAGCGCCGACGCGCTCGATGACGCCGTGCGCGCGGAGCGCAATCGCTGCTGCGCCATCGCGAGCCACTGGACGAGCGAAGCCGAGGTGCACCTCGCTTTCGCCGAATGGACCGAGTGGGAGGTGCGGGCGGCGACGGAAATGGCGCGCGCGATCCTGCGCGCCATCCGCGAAGGCGATCGGACCGAAAGCGCGCCTTGACCTGGCGCCCCTGCGGCTGCGGCACCGGCTGGTACCAGCGCATGGCGCGCACCTGGTGGATGCGCCTGCTCTTCGCGGGCCGGCGGCGCTACCACTGCAGCCATTGCGGGCGCGAGATGTTCGTCAGCGAGAACGTGCTGCACGCGCACCTCGCGACGCGGCGCTGATGCGGCGCCGCTAGGACAGGATCCCCAGCAGCGCGCGGTGGAAGGCCTGCGGGTCTTCGTACTGCAGCCAGTGGGCCGCACCCGGCACGATCACCAGCTCTCCCAGCTTGGGCGCCAGCGCGATCTTCTCCCGCAGCGCCGGCAGCGCATCCCGATACAGCGCATCCTGCTCGCCATAGATCGCGTCCACGCGGCAGGTGATCTGCGGCAGCGTCTTCGCCAGGATGTCCGTCAGCGCGAGGCGGCGCCGCGGCATGCGGTCTCGCGGCACGTTGGCCGCCTGCAGCGCCACGGCGACGTCGTCGACGTCCTCGGGTTTGAGCATCAGCACGCCCAGGTTGCTGCGATGCGCGGCGAGCTTGCCTTCCTCGGTGGGCTGGTCGCGCCACGACGTGAGCGACAGGCGCCGGTCGCGCAGCCCGAGGCCGGGTGCGCCCACCAGCACGAGGCGGCGCACGCGCTCTGGCTGCGATGCGGCGATGAGTCCGCCGCACAGGCCGCCGAAGGAGAAGCCGACGATGTCGACCGGCGCGTCGCCGACGATCGCGGGCAGGGCGGCTGCGACCGCGGGCGCCACGGCGTCCGCATCCTGGTTGCCGGGCGGCCGCGCCGAGTCGCCGAAGCCGGGCAGGTCCGGCACCACCACGCGCCGCCCCGATTCGGCCAGCGCGTCGACGTTCCTGATCCAGTGCGTCCAGCTGCCGCTGCCGCCATGCAGTAACACCAAAGGTTCGTCGCTGTCGTCGCCCCACGTGTGCCACACCATCTCGCCGTCGCCGCAGGGCGTGGTGAGCCGGCGTGAGCGCGAAAGCACGCGCAGGGCGGCATGGGGCAGTTCGGTTTGCAGGGGAGGCAGCTGCGGCGTTGTCGTCATCCCCTTATTTTCGCCGCAAGCGCAGTGGGTCCCGCTTTGTGCCAACTACTTCTCGGCCGCGCCGGAATAGAAGTCGGGGCGGTGGCGTTCTTGCTCATACGGGCCGCGTGGTGCAGGCCCGAACCAGGAGGGATCCCCCATGAAGAAACTCGTTCTCGCTGCCGTGCTCCCGTTCGCGCTGCTCGCCGGCTGCGCCTCGATGAGGGGAGGCAGCGACCCCGCCATGATGAAGGACGGCATGCTGGTCAACGCCAAGGGCATGACGCTCTACACCTTCGACCGCGACGTGGCCAACAGCGGCAAGTCCAACTGCAATGGCGACTGCGCCGTGAAGTGGCCGCCGCACATGGCCGCTGCGTCCGACCAGTCGCACGGCGACTACACGGTGGTGGTGCGCAACGACGGCTCGCGCCAGTGGGCCTTCAAGGGCAAGCCGCTCTACACCTGGCCCGAGGACCAGGAGCCGGGCGACAAGTACGGCGACAACTACAACAAGGTCTGGCACATCGTGCATTGAAGGAGGCCGCATGACCCGCTCCCTCGCCGCGCTGGCGCTCGCGGCCTTCGCCCTTTCGGCGCAGGCCGGCGCATTGAAGGTGACCGTGCTGGACAAGGAAGGCAAGCCCGTGCCCGACGCCGTCGTCGTGCTGGCGCCGGCCGCGCCCGGCACGCCCGCACCGCTGCCCTCGCACGTGACCATCTCGCAGGAGAAGATGCGCTTCCTACCCGCCGTGTCGCTGGTGGGTGTGGGGGCGGTCGGCACCTTCGTGAACAACGATCCCTGGGAGCACCACGTGCGCGCCAGCGCCGCGGGCTTCCAGAACTTCGACACGGCCAGCAGCGGCGGCTTCGAGATGCGCCTGGACGGCAAGGCCCCCGGCAGGCCGGCGCAATCGGCGGATGCGAAGTTCGACAAGGCGGGCGCCGTGCTGCTCGGGTGCCACCTGCACGCGTCGATGAAGGCGCACGTCTACGTGAGCGACACGCCCTGGGCCGCATTGAGCGGCGACGACGGCAGCGCGAACTTCGCTGGTGTGCCGGAGGGCCCGGTGCGCATCCGCGTGTGGCAGGCCGACCAGCTGTTCGAGCTGCCGCCGCAGCAGATGACGCTGACGGCCGCGCCCGCGGCGGCGACGGTGCAGCTGCAGGTGGTGCCGCGACGCAGGCGCGTGTGAAGCGCGGACCTGCGCCGGCGCGCAGGCTCCGGCGCGTTGTGTCGAGCGCGGCCGCAAGCCTGCCCTGATCGGGATCCCTTTCGGCATCGCCTTCCTCGCGGGCTTCAGCATCGAGACGCTGACGCCGAACCCAGGCCGAACCGAAGAAGGCCTGAGGGCGCGGCTCAGAGCACGTTCTTCAGCAGGTAGGCGAGGTTGTCGTGCATCTTGTGCAGCACGCCGCGGTGGCGCCACTCCTCCAGCTTCACCTCGCGGGCGCGGGCGACGTACTTCTCGAAGATGGCGTCGAACTTTTCGGCGACGTCCTTGTCCAGGATGCCCAGCGTGATCTCGTCGTTGGTGTCGAAGGAGCGGTCGTCGAAGTTGGTGGAGCCCACGGCGCACCAGCAGCCGTCCACGGTCATCAGCTTCTGGTGCAGCAGCGTGTGCGGATACTCGAACAGGCGCACGCCCATCTTGAGCATGCTCTCGAAGTGGCGGTGCCCCGCGTGCTGCACCATGGGCGCGTCCGAGCCGCTGGTGGCCGGCATCAGCACGCGCACGTCCACGCCGCGCTTCACCGCCGCACCCATCGCCTTGATCGCTTCGGCCTTCGGGATGAAGTAGGGGTTCTGGATCCAGATCTTCCTGCGCGCGACGCACAGCACGGTGTGGTGCAGGATCTTCACGGCCGGCGCCGAGTTCTCCGGCTTCACGAAGGCGGCATGGACCGCGCTGTCGCCCACCTTGTGCAGCACCGGGAAGAAGTCGTCGCCGACGAACAGCTCGCCCGTCTCGCCCGCCCAGTTCTCGCTGAAGGCGCCCTGCACGCTGTGCACGATGGGCCCGTGCAGCCAGACGCTGACGTCGGAGTTGTGCTGCCCGTCTTCGGCGTTGCCCAGCCAGTCGTCGGTGATGCAGTGGCCGCCGACGAAGGCCTCCTTGCCGTCGACGATGCAGATCTTGCGGTGGTCGCGGTCGTTCAGCACGCCTATCGTGTAGAACGAGCGCTTGTGGAAGAACTTCACCTTGCAGCCCGCTTCGCGCAGCCGTTCCACCTTGTCGTTCTCGATCTTCTTGGAGCCTTGCGCGTCGAGCAGGATGCGCACCGTGACGCCGGCGCGCGCGCGGTCCATGAAGGCCTCGGCCACGCGGTCGGCGAGCTGGCCCGGCTTCCACAGGAAGGTCTCGAAATGCACGGACTTCTGCGCCGCCAGGATGCGCCCGACCAGCACGTCGAAGAAGGCGCCGTTCTCCAGCACCTCCACGCGATTGCCTTCCACTGACGTGCCCAGGCTCAGCCCCGACAGCGAGGGCATCAGCTTGTCGATGCCGCAGTCGGTCTGCACCTGCAGCCGCGGGCTGCGATGCCACCGGATCGAATAGATCACCAGCAGCAGCGCCGCGATCAGCGCCAGCGACAACCAGAGCCAGAACGGCGAATCCATGAAGCTCCCTGCGCAAGCAAATCCTGCGATGGTGGCGCAGCCCGGACACCGATGAGGTGCGAAGAAATCCCAGCGCGGCGCAGGCGCAGTCCTTCACATGGAGGCGGAGCCGCGTAGACTGGCGCGGCCATGACATCCACCGCGCCCCGCTACGACGCTTCCCGCCTGCACGACTATGCGCACGACCTGCTGGTCGCTGCCGGCATGCCCGACGACAAGGCGCAGGGCGTCGCCGACATCCTCATCGACGGCGACCTCCTGGGCCACACCACGCACGGCCTGCAGCTGCTGCCGTCCTACCTGCGCGAGGTCGAGTCCGGCTCGATGCGCGTCGAGGGGCAGCCGCACGTGCTGCACGAATCGCCCGCCACGCTCACCTGGGACGGCCGCCGCCTGCCCGGTCCCTGGCTGGTGCTGGAAGCGATGAAGAAGGCCGCGGCGATGGCCAGGCGCTGCGGCACCGGCACGGTGGTGATCCGCCACTGCCACCACATCGCCTGCCTGGCCGCCTTCCACCAGCGCGCGACCGAGCAGAGCCTGATGATGATCCTGGCTTCCTCGGACGCGAACTCGGCGAGCGTCGCGCCCTACGGCGGCCTCGACGCGGTGTTCACGCCCAACCCGATCTCGATCGGCATCCCCACTTCGGGCGACCCGATCGTGACCGACATCTCCACCTCGGCGACCACCAACGGGCTCACCAACCGCCTGCACCAGCAGGGCGGCAAGCTGCCGGCGCAGTGGGTGATCGACGGGCACGGACAGCCCACGGACGATCCCGCCGTGCTGTTCAAGGAACCCAAGGGCACCATCCTGCCTCTGGGCGGCCTCGACTCCGGCCACAAGGGCTACGGCCTGTCGCTCACCGTGGAGGCGCTCACGGGCGGCCTCGCCGGCTTCGGCCGCGCGGACCCGAAGCAGGGCTGGGGCGCGACGGTGTTCCTGCAGATCCTCGACCCGGCGGCCTTCGGGGGCACGCGCGATTTCCTGCGGCAGACGGACAAGCTCGTCGAGCTGTGCCACGCCTCGCGTCCCGCGCAGGCGGGCCGCCCGGTGCGGATGCCGGGCGAGAAGGGCTTCGCGCTGCGGCGCGAGCAGGAAGAGCAGGGCGTCGTGCTGCACGCGGGCATCATGGAAGCGCTGGCGCCGTGGGCGCGGAAGCTCGAGGTGGCGGTGCCCGCCGCCCTGTGATCCGGCTGCGTCTCCTCTCCCACTCGGGTGGATGACAGCATGGCGCGGGCGGCGCAGACTCGTCGTCCCCCTCTCGCCTGGAGATCGCCATGCTCGTCTTCACCAACCGCGATGTGCAAGCCGCCGGCGGCGCGGCCGCCTTCCAGCGCAGCTTCACGCCGGGCGCACGCCGCATCGGCGTGGCCGCCGTGGACCGCGACGCGGCGGGCAAATGGATGCTCTCGGGCATCGACGAGGATGTCACCGAGCGCGACGCGCTGGACCTGCTGCTGCCTCTCTTCGGCGGTGGCAAGCCGCTGCTGGTCTACCTGCACGGCAACAGCAACACGGCGCCGCAATGCTTCGGCCGCTGCGTCGCGCTGGCGTCCGAGTACGGCATGGAGGTCGTCGGCTTCTCCTGGCCGTCGGAAGGTTTCCTGAGCGACGGCAATCCGCTGCCGGGCCTCGCCGCGCCCGATGCGCCGGTGGAGGAGATGGACCTCGCCGGCGTCAAGCCCGCGACGCGCACCGACCCGCAGGGCCAGCAGCTCGCGCGCCAGTACCGCCAGGCGCGCACCAACGCGCAGGAGTCGGTCGACGCGCTCGCCGAGTTCCTGCGCATGGTCGCGACGGCGCGGCTGATCTCGAACGTGCAGCCTTTCACGCTGGCGGCGCACAGCCTGGGCGCGCACCTGCTGCAGTACGCGCTGGAAGTGCCCGGCGCGAGCGAGTCGGTGGGCACCGCGCAGAACGTCGTGCTGCTCGCGCCCTGCGTGCGCGCCGACGGCCACACGGGCTGGCTGCACCAGCTGCGGCCCAAGGGGCGCACCTACGTCACCTTCAACAAGGGCGACAACGTGCTGTTCGGCGCGCTCATCGCCGACGGCGGCAAGCAGGCCAAGCTGGGCGCCGATCCGGGAGCGACGCTGCTGCGCGGGCCGGGCTTCCGCTACATCAGCTTTTCCAACGCGCAGACCGGCATCGGCGGGCACCGCTACTTCATCGACGGGCTCACCACCGAATCGCGCCGCCTGTTCGGGCGGCTGTTCCGCTCGGACATGGACTTGCAGGCCGGCGAGCCGGACCGCAAGATCTACCCGGTGGGTTGCGAGCCGGACGGCTCGGTGTGCTACATGGCCTTGCCCGACGCGATGCGGCCGGTGGCTTGACGGGAGCCGGTGCGCGCGGCGACCACGCCGCCGCGCGCACCGCCCGGCCCCTCAGCCCTCCATCTCTATCAGTCTCTGGATCATCGCGGCGTCGGCCACGCCCGTTTCGGGCAGGTCGCTCGTGCGCTGGAACGCGCGGACGAACTTCGCCGACGCGTTGCCGAAGATGCCGTCGGCGCGCACGTCGCAGCCCTGGTCGGACAGGGCGAGCTGCACCATGCGCACGTCGAGCCCGCGCAGCAGCGGCGACTGCACCTCGAGCGAGCGCGATCCGGGCTGCGGGCCGTCGTAGCAACCCGGCGGCAGGGCGGCCAGCGTGGCCAGCGAGATCTCCTCGCCGCGCACCACGAGAGGCAGCGGCAGCCCCCACGCGTCCTGCGCGATCAGGCGCTGGAACGCATCCATGCGGTACACGGTCTGCCGCAGCAGGGGATTCGGATGCGTGGCGAGCCAGTCGCGGCGCGTGCGCACGTAGCGCTGGACCCATTCGTGTTCGCCCAGCTGCTGCAGCGTTCCGTTGGCGAGCGTGCGGTCGCGCAGCAGCGCCCAGGAACCGTGCACCCAGCTGTCGTACACGACGGCGATGCCCAGCGGCGAGCGGATGCCCAGGCGGCTTGCCGCGCGCAGCGCCGGGTTCCAGTACACCTCGTCGAAGAAGGTGTCCTGCACGTCGCGCATCACGGGGTCGTCGGCGCAGGCGCGCAGCAGGTTCTGCAGCTTGAGGTCGGTGTCGGCGGCGGCGCTGCGCGCGGCCAGTGCGGGCAGCCATGCGCGCAGCCGCGCGCCGAAGCGCGCACCGACGGTGCCGCAGTAGCGATCGATCAGCAGGTGCAGGTTGCCCGAGCCGAGCGTGGTCTGTGCGCGGCCGTAGGTGAGGCGGCCGGTGTCGCCCGGCAGGTTGGTGACCTGCCCGTAATCGCCGCGCACGCTGCCGGTCTCGAACAGGTTGACGATCGCCTTGGCCGCCTGCGCCTGCGTGGCCGGAATGGCGGGCAAGGCGATGGCCACGGGTACGTCCGGTCGTGCATAGCGCAGGACGCAATAGCCGGGCAGGGAAGGCTCTTCGCGGCAATCGACCACGTGGTGGCCCGTGATCTCCAGGTCTTGCCTGCGCTCGCCGCAGTCGCTGCACAGGACCGTGGTGCTCAGTACATCGCTCATTGCTTCTCCCATAAACGTCCATCCCAGAATAGGAGGGGATGGCGGATCCGCCATCGGCCGGATTGGGTACGAGGCGCGGCGCGCTGGCTCTGCGCCTGGCCGCGCCGCGGTACAGCGGTACTGCGCACCCCGAACGACCGAGGCAGGGTCTTTCGGGTGGTGCTAAGTTTGCTTGCATGCACGACGTCCGGCAAGCCGCCGGAAGGGAGCACCCGATGGACATCCTGCATGACAAGTTCTGGGCGCAGGGCTTCAAGGTGGCCTTGAAGGCCTACACGCGTGCCTCCGATGCCTATACGCACGAAGCGATGCTGACGACCGTCGCGATGTGGGCCGTGCTGATCGCCGCCGGGATCGTGCTGCTCGAGTGGGTGGTCGCGCGTCGCGCCAGCGGCTGAATTGGCCTGGCGCAAGCAACCGCGCCCGCGCCACCTGGCATGGGCGCCATCCCCGCAAGGCTCTCCATGCGACCCATCCTCCTGGCCCTGGCCTTCATGCCCGCCGCCGCCTTCGCGCAGGCGCAGGCGCAGGGCGAAAGCCGCGGCGAACTGCTCTACGGCACGCACTGCATCGCCTGCCACGACACGCAGATGCACTGGCGCGAGCAGCGGCTCGCACGCGATTGGGGCACGCTGAAGTTCCAGGTGCGCCGCTTCCAGGACATCGCGTACCTGCGCTGGAGCGACGAGGACATCGACGCCGTTGCGCACTACCTGAACGACACCATCTACCGCTTCCCCGACACGCAGACGAAGCGCTGATGCGCCAATCGGCAGACGCGCGGCGGCGTCGGGCGTCCTAGCATGAGCGGGCCCGCTGGAAGCCTGCGGGCCCGGAGGACACCATGAGACTCGTTCACATCGCCGACGGCGCGCCGTCCGTGCCGCTCGCGCGCATAGGCGCCGACTCGGAACTCGCCTGGGACGTGCAGACGCAGCTCGCGAGCGCCGGCCTGCTCGATCCGCCCGGCGACCGCATGTTCGGCCCGGTGTCGCAATGGGCGCTGTCGGAATTCCTGCAGTTCTGGGGGTTGGCCGGGGCGCCCGCCATCGACGTGCAGGTCGCCAGCGCCCTGCTGCAAGGCGACGGCGCTTTCCCCCTGGTGCCCGGTGAAGACCTCGCGGGCGACGTCGCGCGGGCGATGCTCGCGGCCGGCCACTGGATCTGCCGCCATCCGCGCGCGCTGAACATCGTGTACGTCGAGGACATGGGCCTGGACGGCACGCCCAGCCGCGACGCGTGCTTCGCCGACGCGAGGCTGCTGCTGCACGTGGGCGAATGCGGCAAGCCCGAGATCGCCGGCGCCTGGGACGGCAGCATCTGCCCCGAGCGCGCCGCCGCGCGCATCGAGCCCGGGCAGTACAAGGCCTGGAGCGTGGGCCTGCACCAGGGCAGCGCGCCGCACGAGGCGCTGGTGCAGACGCGGCCCGTTCCGGTGCTGGGTGGGCAGGCCGAGCCGGCCACGGGACTGTTCGGCATCGACCAGCATTGCGGCGAGGACCTGGCGCACGACGGCATGGGCCGCGCCAGCGCCGGCGGCCTGGTGGGCCGCAGCAAGTCCGGCCACCGCGAGTTCATGGCCATGCTGCGCGGCGACGCGCGCTACCTGGCCTGCAAGGGCTACCGCTTCCTGAGCACGCTGTTGCCCCTGCAGGCCGTGCTCGGCTGAAGGGGAGGGCGCGCCGGTAAAATGCCGGCATGCGACACAGCGGGGGCGGCCTCGTCTATTCCACCGAAAGCGGGCGCATGTGCCCGGCCTGCCGGCGACCCGTCGCGCAATGCGCGTGCAGCAAGGCTGCGCCGGTTGCGGCCGGCGACGGCATCGTGCGCGTGCAGCGCGAGACCAAGGGCCGCGGCGGCAAGGCCGTCACCGTGCTGCGTGGCGTGCCGCTCAATGCCGCGGCGCTCGCGAAGCTGGGACAGGAGCTGAAGGCCGCCTGCGGCAGCGGCGGCACCGTGAAGGACGGTGTCGTCGAAGTGCAGGGCGACCACGTCGAGAAAGCCATGGCGTGGCTGCAGCAGCGGGGCTTCCGGGTGAAGCGCGCGGGCGGCTAGGACCCTGCTCCCATACACAAGACCTTACGCAATCTGCTGAACCGCAGGCCTCGGCATCGAGTCCTACACGGCTCATCCGAAAGCATTAACAGAATCCCCCGCATGACACCGGTCCTCGCCCGGGCCCGCGCCTGGGCCGCCGACCATGGCCAGCGCGCCGTCGCCCTCGCGCGGCGGCACCCGCTGCGCACCGCACTGGTCCTGCCCGCCTTGCTGCTGGCCTATGTGCTGGTCCTCATTCCCTTCACGCCGAGCACCGCGGACCTGCGCAAGGCGCGTTCGGAAGTGCCGTCGGTGGTGATGTCCTCCGACGGCGTGGTGCTGGCGGAGTTCAAGCGCGTCAACCGCGAATGGGTGCCGCTGTCGCAGATCGCGAAGCCGGTGGTCGATGCGCTCATCGCCACCGAGGACCGCCGCTTCTACGAGCACCATGGCATCGACTTCAGGCGGACCGCGGGCGCGGCCCTGAACACCTTGCGCGGCCGTCGCGAGGGCGGCTCCACCATCACGCAGCAGCTCGCGCGCAACCTGTACCCGGAGGAGATCGGCCACTCGGTTTCGCTCACCCGCAAGACGCGCGAGGCGATCACGGCGCTGAAGATCGAGCGGGTGTACTCGAAGGACCAGATCCTCGAGACCTACCTGAACACGGTGCCCTTCCTCTACAACGCCTTCGGCATCGAGATGGCGGCCCGCACCTACTTCGACAAGTCGGCCAAGGACCTGGACGTGCTTGAAAGCGCGACGCTGATCGGCATGCTCAAGGGCACGGCCTACTACAACCCGGTGCTCAATCCGGAGCGGGCGCGCGACCGGCGCAACACCGTGCTGGCGCAGATGGTGAAGGCCGGCAAGCTCGATGCGAAGCGCGCCGACCAGCTCGCCGCGCGGCCGCTGCGCATCGACTTCGAGCGGCAGGACCCGCAGGTGGGCCTGGCGCCGCACGCCGCGCAGCAGGTGAAGAAGTGGCTGATCGCGTGGGCGGACCGCGAGGACTACGACATCTACGCCGACGGCCTGGTGATCCGCACGACCATCGACTCGCGCCTGCAGAAGGCGGCGAACACCGCGGTGCAGAAGCAGCTGCACCTGCTGCAGGGTGTGGTCGACCGCAGCCGCCGCCGCGGCGAAGAGCGGCCGCTGCTGCAGGCGGGCTTCCTGGCACTGGACCCGCGCAACAACCAGGTGAAGGCCTGGGTGGGCAGCGCCGACTACGCGCAGGAACAGTTCGACCACGTGAACCAGGCGCGCCGCCAGCCGGGCTCCACCTTCAAGCCCTTCGTGTACGGCGCGGCGTTCTCGGACGGCATGTCGCCCGAGGATACCTTCCCCGACCAGGTCGTGACGATCCGCGACGGCGGCGGCGCCGCGTGGAGCCCGCGCGACCCCGAGCCGCCGACCGGCGAACCCATGACCTTGCGGGAGGGCCTCGTGCAGTCGCGCAACCGCATCACGGCGCAGGTGATGCAGCGCGTGGGCCCGGCCAAGGTCGCCGACCTCGCCTGGCGCCTCGGCGTGCGCGATAGCAAGCTCGACCCGGTGCCCTCGCTGGCGCTGGGCACCAGCCCGGTGACGCTGCGCGAGATGGTGACGGCCTACGGCACGCTGGCCAACAACGGCCGCTACCTGGGCGAGCCGCAGCTGATCGCGCGCGTCGACAACCGACAGGGCCACACGCTCGCGCTGTTCACCACACCCAAGCCCGAGGAAGTGCTGCCCAAGACGCGCGCGCTGGAACTGGTGAACGTGATGCGCGGCGTGGTCGACGAGGGCACGGGCGCCGCCATCCGCACGCGCTGGGGCATCCAGGCCGACGTGGCGGGCAAGACCGGCACCACGCAGGACAACAGCGACGGCTGGTTCATCCTGATGCATCCGCAGCTGGTGGCGGGCGCCTGGGTGGGCTTCAACGACAACCACGTCACCATGGGCGACAGCTGGGGGCAGGGCGCGCGCAGCGCGCTGCCCATCGTGGGCGACTTCTTCGTGCAGGCGCTGCGCCAGCGCGCCGCCGACCCGCGCGTCGAGTTCGACATCCCGCGCCCGCGCCCGAAGCCGCCCGAGCCGCCACCCGCCGAGTCGGTGCCGGAGGTCGTGAATGACCTGCTGGGGCGGTTGATCAGGATGATCCAGTAGGGGCGGGCACGCACTCGGCGTGCGTGGATCCGTCAGCGTGCGTGCTGGAGGACCGGGCCATCGTCCTGATGGAGTAGGCGCCTTCATTTCGCGGCGATCTCCCGAGCGGAAGATTGTGAAGCCGAAAGCTTTGTACTAATCTTCGCAGCAATTCTTGACGAATTGCGACACACGGCTACAGCGCTGCCATGCTGTCGATCGGGAAGGAGGGTGTGTGCTGCGTGCTCGCTCTGTTCCAGTCCCACGGGATGACACCCGCGCCCTTGCTTGCGTTCGCTGGTTCCGGCGCGCGACCGGATCATGGCGATGAAATGCGCCTGGTGCGGGGGCGCGCTGACGCCCCTGGGCTGTCAATGCGCCACCGCCTCGCTGGCTTCGGCGCAGCAATGCGCCTGCTGCGGGGCGCGCCGCGAAGAC
>FTHB01000441.1_pt1 | contig 16191 bp, 15 predicted proteins | sample 1640851 | NCBI WGS metagenome assembly FTHB01 (sample SAMEA3914788, study PRJEB12502) | metagenome | biome: forest; material: soil | place: Canada | collected 2011-07-03 | depth 0.1 m
GTGTCCGCCACCATGCCGATCAGGGGCGCGCCGAGCGGCGTGCTGCCGGCATACACCGCGAGCACCAGCGCGATCACGCGTCCGCGCAGGGCCGGGTCGCTCCACAGCTGCGCGGCGCTGTGCGCCGTCGTCGTGAAGGTCTGCGTCGCCACGCCCACGAAGAACAGGGCGACGGCGAACAGCAGGTAGCTGGGCATCACGGCCGCGATCAGCAGGAAGGTGCCGAAGGCCAGCGCCCCGCCCAGCAGCATCTTCATGCGCGGCTTCTCGCGTGCCGCGGACATCAGCGCGCCCGCCACCGAACCCACGGCCATGGACGACGAGAGCAGGCCGAACTGCCCCGCGCCGACGTGGAACACCGAGACCGCCATCGTGGAGATGTAGATCGGGAAGTTGATGCCGAAGGCGCCGATCAGGAAGAACATGACCAGCACGGCGCGCAGGTCCGGCCGTCCCCAGACGTGGCGCATGCCGTCGGTGATGCCGCGGCGCTTGCCGGCGCCGGCCGCGCGCGGATGGATGTCGGCGGTGCGCAGCATGGCGAGCGCACCCAGCACCGCCACGAAGGACAGCGCGTTGAGCAGGAACACCCAGCCGCAACCCACCGCCGCGATCAGCACGCCGGCCACAGCGGGACCGATCATGCGCGCGGCGTTGAACGAGGTGGAGTTCAGCGCCACCGCGTTCGACAGCTGCGCGTCGCCCACCAGTTCGGCCACGAAGCTCTGGCGCGTGGGCGAGTCGAAGGCGGTGACGCATCCGAGCAGGAAGGCGAACAGGTAGACCTGCCACAGCTGCACCGCCTCCAGCAGCGTCAGCACGCCCAGGCCCAGCGCGAGCAGCGCCATCGCCGCCTGCGTGAAGAACAGCAGCTTGCGCCGGTCGAGGCCGTCGGCCACGTAGCCGGTCAGCGGCAGCAGCAGGAATTGCGGGCCGAACTGCAGGCTCATCACGATGCCGACCGAGGTGGCGTCGTGCTTCGTCAGCTGCGTGAGCACGATCCAGTCCTGCGCCGTGCGCTGCATCCACGTTCCCACGTTGGACACCAGCGCGCCGGCCGCCCACAACCGGTAGTTGTAGACCGCGAGCGAACGGAAGGTGGTCCTCACTGCGTGACCGGCCTCTGCGCGAGCAGCGCCAGGAAGGCGTCCGTGGCGTCCGTCTCGCCCAGCCGCGGGAAGATGCGCGCGACGCTGTTGTCGTGCGCATCGGCGCTCATGTCGGTCATCGCGTCCACGGCGAGGCTCACGTTCAGGCCGGCCTCGTGCGCCTGGCGCGCGGTGGACTCCACCCCGATGCTGGTGGCGACACCGGCCAGCAGGACCTGCGTCACGCCCAGCGAGCGCAGGTGCTGCTGCAGGTCCGTGCCCGTGAAGGCGCCCCAGGTGCGCTTGACGACGCGGTGGTCGGACGGCTGTGCGGCGAGCTCGGGCACGAGCTCCAGCGCCTCGGGCGGGAAGCTGGTGCCACCACGTGCCTGCTCGGTTCGGCCCGGCGCCGTGCCGGCCACGGTGACCAGCACCACGGGCAGCCTGCGGGCGCGGAAGGCCTGCGCGAGCGCGGCTGCGCGCTGCACGACCTCCTGCACCGGATGCGCGGTGGCACGCTGCACGATGGCTTTCTGCAGGTCGATGACGACGAGGGCGGTGACGGGATCCAGGGCGGTGGCGGGCATGGTGTTCAGGATTTCTGCGCGGTGGCGAGGACGGGCTGCGCTTCGACCACGCGGTTCAACAGTGCCAGGGCGCGCGCCAGCTCCTGCTGTTCGCGGCCATTGAGTTCGGCAGCGATCGTGCGCAGCAGCCAGTCCTGCTTGGCCGCACGGTTCTGGCGCAGCCACTTGCGGCAGCTCGGCGTGAGCGACAGCAGCGTCTGGCGGCCGTCGGCGGGATCGGGCTCGCCGTTGACGAGGCCGGCGGCCTGCAGGGCCGCGACAGTCGCGCCCATGGATTGCGAGCGGACGCCGGCCACGCGCGCCAGCGCGCTGACGGTGATCGGGCCTTCCCGCTCCAGCCGGCGCAGCACGGCCACCTGCGAGGGTGGCAGGTCGCCCGCATCGGCCTGCTCGCGCAGGCGCCGCCGCAGCTTGATCACGAGCTCGTGCAGTTCGACGGCGAGCTGCGCGGGAAGGTCGGTGCGGGGGGTGTCGGTGGTCACGGTCCGGGATAGGAAGGCAGGCTGTGAAGGTTACCTTCATATCTGGCCGGTGTCGAAGTGCGTCGGAAAAGACCATGAAGCGCCGCGGGTCCGGCCTCGGCGTCCTCTCCTACCGCGACGCGCAACGCACGGGAAGCCCGCGCGGCGCGCCACCTTCCTAAGCTTGGGCTGTCGACCTGTTGTCGTGCCGGTGAAGACGATGAAGATGCGCGTTTGCCTGCCCCGTCCCGAATCCTTTCGTTCGCTTTTCGCCGCGGCGTGCATGGCCGCGGCCTGGGCCGCGGCCGCGCCTCCAGCGCTCGCGCAAGCGGCAGAGCCATCGCGGCTGGCCACCACGCCGGTGGCAGCGCACGCGTCCTTGCGCAAGATGGCGCCGCTGCCCGGTCCACTCGCCGACTTCGGCACGACGCCCGTGTCCGCCGGTGTGCGCGAAGTCGCCAACTGGGCTTTCTTCACCCACGACAACCAGGGCCGGGCGGTGGTGATTCTCGACAAGCAGGCCGCCACCGTGTATTCGTTCGACCCGAACGGCAAGCTCGTGGCCGACGCGCCCGTGCTGCTGGGGCTCACCGTCGGCGACGACACGGTGCCCGGCGTCGGCGACAAGCCGCTGGCGGACGTGCGCGACGACGAGAAGACCACGCCGGCCGGCCGCTTCGTCGCCGTTCCGGGGTGGGACGACTCGGGCGTGGACGTGGTGTGGATCGACTACGGCGCGGCGGTCGCCATGCATCGCGTGATCGACAAGGTGCGGGCCGAGCGACGCCCGGAACGACTTGCCTCGCCGAACGCGCAGGACAGGCGCATCTCGTTCGGCTGCATCAACCTGCCCATTCCGTTCTACGAACAGGTGCTGAGTCCGACGGTGCACAAGACCGGAGCGATCGTCTACGTGCTGCCGGAGGTCAAGACGCCGCACGAGGTCTTCGGCTCGTGGGACGTCACCGATCCGGCGGCGCGTCCGCCGGCCTGATCGCGGCCGGCACGGCGCGCCGCGGCCCCGGGGGCCGCGGCACTCCTTGCGTCAGCGGTGGTGGATCGCAGCGCTGGTGACGAGGCCGCCGATCACCGCGCCCGCAACGGCGGCACCCAGGACGTTGCCATTGTCGTAACCGTAGGCGGGGTACCCGTACGCAGGCTGCCCGTAGTACGCAGGCTGCCCGTAGTAGGTCGGCGCCGCGTAATACTGCGCCTGCGGATAGTAGCCAGGCTGCACGTAGACCTCGTTGCCGTGGTCCCAGTGGCGATCGTGGCCTTCGTGGCGGTATTCATGCCGGTCGCCATCGCGCTCGTGCGCGAAAGCGGGAACGGAGCTCAGCCCCACGGCTGCGGCGACGGTGAGTGCGATGACGGAGGTTTTCATGGAGGACTCCCATTGGTGTGTTGATGCCTTCATTTCACGCCGATGACGTCGACTGCAAGCGTAGGCACGGCAAAGTTGCGGTGCGGTCTGTATCGAATCACAGCTCGTCGATTCCAGCCTGGGCGGGGCTCGCATGTACCCGGTCGAGGTAGGCGCGCGCAGGCTGTCCAGCTGGCGTGCGGGAATCCCTCTACACCGCGTGGTGCGCGCATGGCACTCTGCGGCAGGCGCTATTGCCGATACGAACGAGGAGACCCCGATGATCCGCCCCCGCAACCTCATGCTTGCTGCCGTCGCGAGCATCGCGCTCAGTTCCTGCGCATGGATGCACCCCGACACCATCGTCCGCCTGCAAGGCAACATGACGGGTGCGCAGGAGGTTCCCGCCGTGAACACCGCAGGCACCGGCACGCTCGAAGCCACCTACGACAAGGGCACGCACATCCTGGGCTACACCGTCACCTACTCCGGACTGAGCGGTCCGGCCACGGCGGCGCACTTCCACGGTCCCGCCGGCCCCGGCACGAACGCGGGCGTCGTGGTGCCGTTCCCGAATCCCGCCGATCCCATCAAGGGCGAGACCACCCTGACCGATGCGCAGGCGGCGGACCTGCTTGCGGGCCGCTGGTACGTCAACGTGCACACGCGCGCGCACCCGGGCGGAGAGATCCGCGCGCAGGTCATGCCGCGCTGAGCGTCCTCAGGCGAGCAGGCGGGGGATCCAGGCGTTCAAGGCCGCGCCGCCGACCACCAGCCAGGCGAACAGCGCCAGCGCCAGCAGCAAGGGCCGGCTGCCGGCCTGGCGCACGGCGCGCAGCTGCGTGGCGAGGCCGAGGGCGGCCATCGCCATCGCGAGCAGGGCGGTGTCGACGTCGACCAGCGACGCCACGACGCGCGCATTGGCCCAGTGCAGGGAGTTGAACAGCACCAGCGCGATGAAGCCGAAGGCGAACCAGGGAATGGTCACCGAGCGGCGCTGGCCGGGCGCATGCTGCGTGCCTTCGCCGGGATCCACGTTGCCCATGAAGGACAAGGCGAGCAGGAAGGGCGCGAGCATCATCACGCGGACCATCTTGGTGATTACCGCCGTGTCCGCTGCCGCGGAACCGACCGAGCGCGCGGCCGCGATCACCTGCGCCACTTCGTGCACGGTGGAGCCGACGTAGAGCCCGAAGCTCGCGCCATCGGTGGGAAAGGGCCAGCCGTGCGCGGCGGCGGCGAACAGCAGCGGGTACAGGAACGTGGCGACGGTGCCGAAGACCACCACGGTCGCGACGGCCACGGTGACCTGGTCGGGCCGGCCCTTCACGACGGGTTCGGCGGCGACGACCGCGGCGGCTCCGCAGATGGAACTGCCGATGCCGATCAGCATCGCGGTCTTGCGGTCCAGGCCCAGCCAGCGCATGCCGATCCAGCACGCGAGGGCGAAGGTGCTGCACACGATCGCCGCGTCGATGAGGACCCCGGTCCAACCCACGTGGCCTATGTCCTGCACGGTGAGGCGCAGGCCGTACAACACCACGCCGAGCCGCAGCAGGCGCTGCTTCGCCAGGCCGACGCCGGGCGCGCAAGCCGCGTTCGCGCCTGCGGGCATCAGGTTGCCCACGAGCATGCCCAGCATGAGCGACAGCGTGAGGGCGCTCAGGCCATGGTGCGACAGCACGTCGAACGAGGCGAGCTGGCTGCCCACGGCGGCCAGCAACGCGCACAGCACGAGGCCGGGGAGCAGCCGCCGTCCCGTGGCGAGCAGGTCGGTGGGGAAGCGGGGAACCGAGGCGGCAGTCATGCGAAAGTCCGGCGATGCAGGTGGACGCGCAGTGTCCCGGCCGCGCATCGAACTGTCCAACGGCTTGTCTCGCTAAGATCGAGCGATTGAATCGTTCACGACACGCCCATGCCCTCACCGCTTCGCCTCAGCCTGCGCCAGCTCCAGATCTTCGAGGCCGTGGCGCGCACCGGCTCCACGCGCGCGGCTAGCGAGGAGATCGCGCTGTCGCAATCCGCCACGAGCGCCGCCGTGAACGAGCTGGAACGGCTGCTGGCGATGCGCCTGTTCGACCGCGCGGGCAAGCGGCTGCTCCTCAACGACAACGGGCGCGAGCTGCTGCCGCGCTCGCGTGCGCTGCTCGAGGCCGCGCGCGAGCTGGAGGACCTGGGGCAGTCGGCCGGCGCGCAGCTGCAGTCGGTGCGCATGGGCGCGAGCATGACGGTCGCGGCGCACCTGGTGCCGCCGCTGCTGGCCGCCCTGTACGAAGGCGAGCTCCCCCGCGCGGCGCACTGGCGGTCCTCCATCGCGGTGGGCAACACGTCGGAGATCTGCGCCGCGGTCGCGGCCTTCGAGCTGGACCTCGGCCTGATCGAGGGGCCGTGCCACGACCCGGCGCTGGACGTGCATCCCTGGGTGCGCGACGAGATGGTGGTGGTGGCCAGTCCGCAGCTCGCCGACGCGGGACCGGCGCGGCTGGGCGCGCGCGAGCTGCGGCAGGCGGTGTGGCTGCTGCGCGAGAGCGGCTCCGGCACGCGCGAGGCGACCGACCAGGCGCTGCTTCCGCACGTGCGCTCCTATAGGCGCAGCATCGAGCTGGCGAGCTCCGAGGCGATCCGGCACGCGGCGGTGCTCGGACTCGGGCACGCGGTGCTGTCGCGATGGGTCGTCGCCGACTTGCTGGCCTCGGGCGCGCTGAAGGAAGTGCGCACGGCGCTGCCGGCCATCACGCGGCAGTGCTACTGGGTCGTGCATCGCGACAAGCATGCGAGCGCGGCCTTGCAGCGCTGCGTCGACGTGCTCTCGGCAGGGGCGCCGATTCTTTGACCTGCTGAATAAGTGCACGTCAAAAATAAATTGGACGGATAGGTCTCGCGGCGCAATCATTGCCCGCACATCACCAGGAGACATCCATGGCCCATGCCGCCACCACCAGCTTCACCGTCCACCCCTTCGGCGGCGCCCTCGGGGCGGAGATCCGCGGCATCGACCTGAACGATCCCCTGGCGCCCGAGGACGTGCGCGGCCTGCGCGCCGCCTGGGCCGAACACCTGGTGCTGCGCTTTCGCGGCCAGCAGGAACTGACGCTGGCCTCGCAGATCGCCTTCTCGCGCCACTTCGGCAACCTCGACAAGCGCCCCACGGCGAGCTACGAGATGAGCAAGGAGCATGACGCGCTGCCGCCGGAAATCACCGTCATCTCCAACGTCAAGGTCGACGACAAGCCGCTGGGCGCGCTGGGCGACGGCGAGGCGGTGTGGCATGCCGACATGACCTACAACGCGCACCCGCCGCGCGGTGCCTGCCTGCGCGCGCAGGAGGTTCCCCCGGAAGGCGGCAACACCTACTTCGCCAACCTGCACGCAGCCTACGAGACGCTCGATCCCGCGCTGAAGGAACGCATCGCCCACCTGAAGTGCGTGCACGACGCCAGCCGCAACAGCGCGGGCGAGCTGCGCCTGGGCTACAAGGACATCGCAGACCCCCGCCAGACCGTGGGCGCGGTCCACCCGCTGGTGGTCCGTCACGCGGGCAGTGGACGTCCGCACCTGCTCCTGGGCCGCCGTCCCAAGGCCTACATCCAGGGCCTGTCGCTCGAGGAGAGCGAAGACCTGCTGGACCAGCTGTGGGCCCATGCCACGCAGCCGCGCTTCACGTGGATGCAGGTCTGGCAGGTCGGCGACATGGTCATGTGGGACAACGCGGCGACGCTGCACCGGCGCGACGCCTTCGACCCCAAGTCGCGCCGCCTGATGTACCGCACGCAGATCGCTTCGACCTGAGCACCCTGCCCCACCAGAGGCCGCCATGCTGAAGCGCCGACATTTCCTCCGCACCGCCGCGATCCCGGCCTGGGCCGCGCTCGGTTCTCCCGCCGTGCATGCCGCGAAGAGCTTCGCGACCAAGCCCATGAGGATCATCGTGGCCGGGCCGCCCGCCGGCAGCTCGGACGTGCTGGCGCGCCTCGTCGCCGCCGACCTGCCCGCGCTGCTGGGCCAGCCCGCGATCGTCGAGAACCGTCCCGGCGCCGGCGGCATCATCGGCACGCGCGCGCTGGTCGACGCCGCCCCGGACGGCCTCACGCTGCTGCTCGGGCACGTGGCGACCAATGCCATCGTGCCGGCCCTGTACCACCCCAAGCCCTACGACGCCGTCACGGATTTCTCGCCCATCAGCCCCGTGGGCACGGCGCCCGACCTCCTGGTCGTGCAGGCGAACAATCCCGCGCACACGCTCGGCGAGCTGCTGGCGCAGGGCCGCAAGGGCGGCGACATCACCTACGGCTCGCCCGGCGTGGGCCTGCCGCAGCATTTCTTCGGCTACATGCTGTCCAAGGAGTCGGGCGTGCCCATGCGGCACGTGCCGTACAAGGGCAGCGCACCGGCGCTGATGGACGTGCTCAGCGGCCAGATCACCATGATGTTCGTGACCTCCGGCGCGGCCGCGCCTTATGTGCGCAGCGGCCAGGTGCGCGCGCTCGCCGTCGCGACGCAGGAGCGCAGTCCCTTCTTTCCCAACGTGCCCACGGTGCGCGAGCAAGGCTTCCCGGGAGTCGCGCAGCAGACCTGGTTCGGCCTGTTCGCGCCGAGCCGCACGCCGGCGGCGATCGGCGACGAACTGAACGCCGCGGTCGGCACCATCCTCGCGCGGCCCGCGTTCCGCGCTCGCCTGGAAGGCCTGTTCGTGCAGCCCGCCGAGCCGCAGAAACGCGAAGCCTACGCTGCCTTCATCCAGGGCGAAGCGGCCAAGTGGGCCGACATCGTGCGCAAGTCCGGCATCACCGCGGAGTAGGCCGGCATGCGCACCGTTTCATTCGAGGAGCGTGGATGATGGGCGACACGCTCCAGGCCAAGACCATCAGCCTGAGCCGCACGCAGCGCGTGCACCTGGGCCTGCCGGCGGCGCGCGCGATCGCCGACGAAGCCGCCGCATGCGGGGCGCGCCGCGTGCTGCTGGTGGCCAACCGGTCCCTCGTGCAGGGCACGCCGGTCGTGCGCGAAATCGAGCAGGCCCTGGGCGCTTCGCATGCCGCGACCTGGAGCGGCATCTCGCCGCACGTGCCGCGCGCCGACGTCGTCGCAGGCATCGCGCAGGCGCGCGAGTGCGGTGCCGACATGATCGTGGCCATCGGCGGCGGCTCGGTCGTCGATGCCGCGAAGGTGATCAACCTCGGCCTGCGCCACGATGTCCGCGCCGTGGAAGACCTGGACCGCTTCGCACTGGTCGTCCGGCGCAAGGACGGCTGGTTGCGTCCCGCGTTCGAAGGACCGGCGCTGCCGCTGCTGTGCGTCCCGACGACGCTCTCGGGTGGCGAATTCAGCGCGCTGGCCGGCGTCACCGACGAGCGCACCCGCCACAAGGACGGCATCGTGCATCCGGACATGGCGCCGACGGCCATCGTGCTGGACCCGCGCGTGACGCTGCACACGCCGCAATGGCTGTGGCTGTCCACCGGCATCCGTTCGGTGGACCATGCGACCGAGACGCTCGCCTCCGCGAAGTCCGACCCGTACAGCGACGGCATGGCCGAAAGCGCGCTGCGCCTGCTGTCCGAAGGACTGCGGCGCGTGCACAGGGACGCGTCCGACCTGCAGGCGCGCATGCTGTGCCAGGTCGGCACCTGGCAGTCCAAGATCCCCAGCGCCTCCGGCGTGCCGATGGGAGCGAGCCATGCGATCGGCCACGTGCTGGGTGCACGCCACGCCGTCCCGCATGGCTACACGTCCTGCGTGATGGCGCCCTGGGTGCAGGCCTGGAACGCGAGCCATGCGCACGAGCGGCAGCGGCGCATCAGCGCGGCGCTGGGCGACGCGGCGCGTCCGGCGGCGCAACTGCTGGATGCGCTCATCCGCGACCTGGGCCTGCCGCGACGGCTGTCCGAGGTCGGCGTGCAGGCGCACGACCTGCCGGGCATCGCCGAGGCCACGTTGCACGACATGTGGGCCGCGACCAACCCGAGGCCGCTCGCGCATGCGGGCGACGTCATGGACATCCTGCAGGCGGCAGCCTGAAGACGGAATCGATGGATTACGAGAACTTCTATCGCGAATCGCTGGAGCAGCCGCAGGCCTTCTGGGCGCGCCAGGCGGAACTGATCGACTGGCACCGGCCCTTCGGCCAGGTGCATGACGGCAGCGAGGAGCCCTTCGACCGCTGGTTCGTCGGCGGCACGCTGAACCTGTGCCACAACGCCGTGGACCGCCACCTGGCCGAACGCGCGGCACAGGACGCGCTGATCTGGTGTTCGACCGAAGTGGACCAGGAGAAGCGCTACACCTTCGCCGAACTGCACGCCGAAGTGCAGGCCATGGCCGCGATCCTGCAGACGCTCGGCGTGCGCCGCGGCGACCGCGTGCTGCTGTACATGCCCATGGTGCCGGAGGCCGTGTTCGCGATGCTGGCCTGCGTGCGCATCGGGGCGATCCACTCGGTCGTGTTCGGCGGCTTCGCCAGCGCCAGCCTGGCCGCGCGCATCGACGACGCGCAGCCGGACCTGGTGGTGAGCGCCGACGCGGGTTCGCGCGCCGGCAAGGTCATCCCCTACAAGCCGCTGCTGGACGAGGCCATCGCGCAGGCGGAACACAAGCCGCGCCACGTGCTGCTGGTGGACCGCGGCCTCGCGCCCATGCCGCGCACGCCGGGCCGCGACGTCGACTACACGCCGCTGCGCGCGACGCACGACGGCGCGCAAGTGCCCTGCACCTGGGTGGAAGCGAGCGAGCCGAGCTACACCCTCTACACCAGCGGCACGACCGGCCGCCCCAAGGGCGTGCAGCGCGACACCGGCGGCTACGCCGTCGCCCTGGCGGCGAGCATGAAGCACATCTTCCGCGGCGAGGCGGGCAAGACCTTCTTCGCCACCAGCGACATCGGCTGGGTGGTGGGCCACAGCTACATGGTCTATGGCCCGCTGATCGCCGGCATGGCGACGGTGCTGTACGAAGGCCTGCCGATGCGCCCCGACGCGTCCGTGTGGTGGAGCCTGGTCGAGAAGTACCGCGTGTCCGTGATGTTCAGCGCGCCCACCGCGCTGCGCATCCTGAAGAAGGAAGGCACGGGGCCGGCGCGCCGGCACGACCTGCGTTCGCTGCAGGCGCTGTTCCTCGCGGGCGAGCCGCTGGACGAAGCCACCTCGCGCTGGGTCGAAGACGCGCTGGGCGTGCCCGTGATCGACAACTACTGGCAGACCGAATCGGGCTGGCCCATCCTGTCCATGGCGCAAGGCGTGGAGCAGCGGCGCGCGGCGCCCGGCAGCGCCGGCGTCGCCATGTACGGCTATCGCGTGAAGCTGCTGGAAGAAGGCAGCGGCCGCGAACTCACGCAGCCCGGGGAAAAGGGCGTGCTGGTGCTGGAGCGGCCGCTGCCGCCCGGCTTCATGCAGACGGTGTGGCGCGACGACCAGCGCTTCGTGAACACCTACTGGCACAACTTCAGCGGTCGCACCTGCTACAGCACCTTCGACTGGGCGGTGCGCGACGGGAACGGCTGCTACTTCATCCTCGGTCGCACCGACGACGTGATCAACGTCGCGGGCCACCGCCTGGGCACGCGCGAGATCGAGGCCAGCATCGCCACGCACGGACAGGTCGCCGAAGTCGCCGTGGTCGGCGTGAAGGACGCGGTGAAGGGCCAGGTGGCCGTCGCCTTCGTCACGCGCAGGGACGCGGGCCGCGCGCTCGCCGACGACGAACGCGACCGGCTGCGCGCCGAACTCAGTCGCGCCGTGGAGCAGCAGGTCGGCGCGCTCGCGCGGCCCGCGGCCTTCCACTTCGTCGCGGCGCTGCCCAAGACGCGCTCGGGCAAGCTGCTGCGGCGCGCCTTGCAGGCGCTCGCCGAAGGCCGCGACCCCGGCGACCTGAGCACCATCGAAGACCCGGCCTCCCTGCAGCAGGTCGCGCAGGCCCTCGCGGCCTAGGCGCGCTGCTTGCCGGTCGCCGCGCGGCGATGCGCTGCGGACCTGCAGACCTCGAGGAAGGCGGAGAGGATGGGCGCCGGCGGCGTGGCCGCCGGCACCGAAGCGCAGATGCGGCGGTAGGCCGAGGCGCTGCTGATGCGGCGATAGGCGAGGCCGTCGAGGTTCATGCGCGCGAGCAGGCCTTCCGACAGCACGCCGATCCCCAGGCCTTCGGAGATGAGGCCCAGCATCGTGGGCACCTGTGCCACCTCGTAGGCGGGCACGAAGCTCTCCCCGAGCTGCTGGATCTGTTCGTTGAGCGTCTGGCGCAGCTGGCTGCGGTTGTTGACGGCGACCTGCGGGAAGGCCCGCAGGTCGGACCACTTGAGCGTGCGGCGCGCGGCGAGCGGATGCTTGCCCGGGAAGATCGCCACCAGGTAGTCGCGGAACAGTTCCTCCGACGCGAGCGTGCCGCCGTCCGCGAGCTTGGGGGTGAGCGCGAGGTCGGCCTTGCCCGTGCGCACCATCTCCAGGCAGATGTCGGACAGTTCGTCGTGCAGGCGCAGCTCCACCTCGGGACACAGGCGCGTGAACTCACCCATCACCGCCGGCAGGAAGCTTGCCGCGATCGAGGGGCCGGCCGCCACCACCAGCCGTCCCCGCTTGCCCGCCGCGTACTCGCGGATGCGCAGCTGCGCCTGTTCCACGTTGCCGGCCAGCTGCTCGGCGAGCCGGCGGAATTCCGTTCCCACGGCCGTGAGCGAGACGTGCCGCGTCGTGCGCTCGAACAGGCGCGCGCCCAGCGTCTCCTCCAGGCGCTTCACCGCGGCGCTCAGCGCGGGCTGCGAGAGATGGCTGATCCGCGCCGCCTCGCTGAAGCTCAGGGTGGAGGCGAGCGCGAGAAAGATCTCGACTTGGCGGAAGGTGATCTTCAAGGGCGTGCTTCCCGCGCGCATGCGGCGCGCCGCTGATTATGGGGACATTCAATCAGCGCCTGGATGAATGCCCTCGAAAATGAAAATAGACGGATGAATGCGCGGCGACTATCTTGCGTGCAGATGAAGATCACCGAAGTCACCGTGCGGCAGCTCGCGCTGCCGCTCGCAACCCCCTACAAGGTCTCGCTGCTGACCCTGCGCGAGTTCGATCCCTTCGTGGTGGAAGTGCGCGACGCCGACGGCCGCAGCGGCTTCGGCGAAGCGCTCATCGTCCCGGGCTACACCAGCGAGACGGTCGAAGGCTCCTGGGACCTGTGCTGCTCGCTCGCCGAGGCGATGGCAGGGCGCAGCGTGGGCGAAGCGATGGCGATGGGCCGGGCCGCCGTCCACCTCGGCGCGGGCGCGGCCAGTGCGGTGCTCGCCGCGCTCGACATGCTGGCGCACAACGAGCTGCTGTCACCGAAGGTGGACCTCGCGGTCCCGGTGCTGGCGCCGCTGAACTGCGAGGATCCCGCGGAGCTGGCGGCCGAGATCGAGCGCCGGCTGCACGAGGGCTTTCGCACGCTCAAGGTGAAGGTGGGCTTCGAGTGGCAGCGCGACCTGCGCCAGGTCCGCACGGTGCAGGAACTGGTGCGCGGCCGCGCGACGCTGCGCCTGGACGCCAACCAGGGCTACGACGTGGACCAGGGCCGCGCCTTCGCGCGGCGGCTGGACCCGGCGGGCATCGAGCTGTTCGAGCAGCCTTGCGCGATGGACGACTGGGACGCGAACGCCGCCGTCGCGCGCGTCTCCACGGTCCCCGTGATGCTGGACGAGTCGATCTACGGCGTGGCCGACATCGACCGCGCGGCCCGCATCGAGGGCGTGGGCTTCGTGAAGCTGAAGCTCAAGAAGATCGGCAGCGTGGACATGCTGGTCGCGGCGCTGGACCGCATCCGCGGCCATGGCCTCGTGCCCGTGCTGGGCGACGGCGTCTCGCTGGAGATCGGCTGCTGGGCCGAAGCCTGCGTCGCGGCCCGCGCCATCGACAACGCCGGCGAAATGAACGGCTTCCTCAAGACACGCCAGCGCGTGTTCGCCAATCCGCTCGCCTTTGCCGGCGGCGCCATCCACATCCCGGCCGGCTACACGCCCCGGCTGGACCGCGACGTGCTCGCCGCCTGCACGCGGCGCGAACGCGTCTTCGCCATGAACGACGCGGTCCTCGCGTCCTGACCCTGCGCCTTCCACGGGACCACACCATGCACATCTCGCTACGCGCGACGCTTCGCTGGGCCGCCGCCGCCCTCGCCGCGGCCGCCATGATCCCCGGCTTCGCCGAGCAGCCGTATCCGGCCCACTCCGTGCAACTGCTGGTCGCCTACCCGGCCGGCGGTGGCACCGACACGCTGGCGCGCATGGTGTCCGAAGCATTGGGACGCGAACTCGGGCAGACCGTCGTCGTGATCAACAAGCCGGGAGGCGCGGGCCTCATCGGAACGCAGGCCGCCTTGCGCGCCGCGCCCGATGGCTACACGCTGCTGCTGGACACGGGCAATTCCACGCTGCGTCCGGCGATCGAGCCGGCGACGCGCTTCAAACCCGCGGACTTCGTCCCCGTCGCCCTGCTCACCGAAACGCCTGTGGCCCTGGTGGTGAGCGGCTCGCTGCCGGTCAACACGCTGGCCGAACTCGTCGCGTACAGCAAGGCGCATCCGGGCCAGATCAACTACGCGTCCACCGGCCCGGGCTCGCCGCAGCACCTGATGGGCGAGCTGATGAAGAAGAAGGCCGGCCTGGACTGGGTGCAAGTGCCTTACCAGGGCGGCGGCCCCGCGCTCGCCGATCTCGCGAGCGGGCGCGTGCAGGTGATGTTCAGCAACCCGGTGCCGCTGATGCCTTACCTGGGAACCGGCCGCATCAAGGTGCTGGCAGTGACCTCGCCCGAGCGCCTGCCGGCTCTGGACGGCGTGCCGACGATGAAGGAAGCAGGCCTGTCGGACTTCGGCGTCGCCTTCTGGAACGGCGTGCTCGCACCGGCCGGCACGCCTGCTCCCGTCGTGGAGAAGGTCGGCGCCGCGCTGCTGAAGGTGATGGCGCAGCCGCGCGTGAAGCAGGCGCTGCTGCGCCAGGGCAGCGTGCTCACGCCGCTCGGTCCGCAGGAGTTCGCCGCCTACATGGGACGCGACACGACCTACTGGAAAGAGGTCGCGTCCACGATCCACTACCAGCCGGTGGAGTGAGGGCGCGGGCCGCGCAGCGGCCCTGGTGACGCTGCCGGCGTCCAGCGCGCGTCCGGGTTATGCTGGCGCATCATCCGGGCCGGCCCGCGGGGCGCACCGGTTTGTCGTCGACCGATGCCCACGCCCTCCCAACAAAAACAAGCAGCCCCTCCATCGCCTTCGCCGCGGCCCTTCGCCCGCGGCGAATTGCTCTCGGCCCTGGCGATCGTCGTGATCTGGGGCACGAACTTCGTCGTGATGAAGACGGCGCTGCGCCACTTCACGCCACTGCAGCTGGGCGCCGGCCGCTACCTGTTCGCCGTGCTCCCGCTGGTGTTCTTCGTGCGGCCGCCGCGGCTGCCGTGGCGGTGGGTGGTCCTCTACGGCATGACGCAGGGACTGGGCCAGTTCGGCTTCCTGTTCACGGCGCTGCGCGTGGGCATGACGGCCTCGCTCGCGTCCGTGCTGATGCAGACGCAGGTGTTCTTCACGGCCATCTTCGGCTTCGTGCTGCTGCGCGAACGCCCGGGCCGGCCCCTGCAGGCCGGACTGGTGCTCGCGGCCGCGGCGCTGGCCTGCTTCGCCCTGCCCTACCTCGTGCCGCAGGCCGGCGCGACGGGCGGCGCCGTCACCGCACTCGGCCTGGTGCTGAACCTGTGCGCCGCCGCGTGCTGGGGCGCCTCGAACATCGTGACGCGCAAGGCGCAGGCCGCCAGCACCGGCTTCGACCCCCTGAGCCTGGTCGTCTGGGCCAGCCTCGTGCCGGTGCTGCCGTTCATGGGCCTGTCGCTGTGGCTCGACGCGCCGGAGGCACGCTGGCACTGGTTGCAGGCCGATGCGTGGAGCTGGGCGGCCGTGGCCTATCTCGGCTGGATCGCCACGATCACGGCCTACGGCATGTGGACTGCGCTGCTGAAGCGCCATCCCGCCAATCGCGTCGCCCCCTTCAGCCTGGGCGTGCCGGTGGTGGGCATCGCCGCGGGCATGGGCCTGCTCGGCGAAGTCCTGTCCGGCTGGCAATGGTCAGGCATCGTGCTGGTCGTCGCGGCGCTGGCCTGCGTGATGTTCTGGCGGCGGCGCGCGGCCTGAGCGCGCAAACGCCGAAGCCGTCCGGGGGATACGATCGCGGTGTCGCAACCAGGACCAGGCCCAGCGATGGATGACCCCCGGCACGATCCGGCCGCAGCACGGCGCGAGGACGACCGCTTCACGAGCGGCCGCGGTGAATACACGGACGACTTCGCCTGCCCCGGTGCACTGCACGCGGTGTTCGTCCGCTCCCCCTATCCGTCGGCGACCATCCGTTCGATCGACACGGCGACGGCTCTCGCATGCGACGGCGTGGCCGCCGTCCTCACGGGCGCCGACCTGGCGGAACAAGGCGGCGTCGAGGTGCCGGCGCCGTTCCGCTTCCCGCAGGGTGACGGCAGCTTCGCGAGCGAAACGCCGCGCTCCTTGCTGGCGCGGGACGGTGTGCGCTTCGTCGGCGAGCCGGTGGCGATGGTCCTGGCGCGGACCTTCGCCGCCGCGCAGGAAGCCGCGGAACAGGTCGCGGTGGACTACGAGGAACGCGCGTGCGTCACCGAGGCTGCGACGGCGCAAGCCGCCGCGGCTCCGCTCGTGTGGGAAGACCGGCCCGGCAACATCGCGTA
>FTHB01000502.1_pt1 | contig 16119 bp, 12 predicted proteins | sample 1640851 | NCBI WGS metagenome assembly FTHB01 (sample SAMEA3914788, study PRJEB12502) | metagenome | biome: forest; material: soil | place: Canada | collected 2011-07-03 | depth 0.1 m
CTCCTTCAGCGGCGCCTGGAAGTGCGTCTCGGGCGGGCGCGTGACCTGCAGGTGCGCGAAGCCGCGCAGCAGCGTGTTGGCCAGGCGCTGCGCCTTGAACGCGACGCCGACCATGCCGGCGCGCACGGCCTTGATCGTCTCCGGGTTGGTCGCGTTCAGCATGAACATGGCAGCCGCGTTGCCGGGACGGAAGCTCTTCTGCCCCATCTTGCGCAACAGGTTGCGCATGTTCATCGAGACGTCGCCGAAGTCGATCTTCACCGGGCACGGGTTCAGGCACTTGTGGCACACCGTGCAGTGTTCCGAGACGTCCTCGAACTCCTCCCAGTGCTTGATCGACACGCCGCGTCGCGTCTGCTCCTCGTACAGGAAGGCCTCGACCAGCAGCGAGGTCGCGAGGATCTTGTTGCGCGGGCTGTACAACAGGTTGGCGCGCGGCACGTGCGTGGCGCACACCGGCTTGCATTTGCCGCAGCGCAGGCAGTCCTTGATGGAATCGGCGATCGCGCCGATGTCCGACTGCTGCATGATGATCGACTCGTGCCCCATCAGGCCGAAGGACGGCGTGTAGGCGTTGGTGAGGTCGGCATACACCGAGGTGTCGGCGTCGACTTCGCCGGCGGCCGCGGGCCGCAGCAGCTTGCCCTTGTTGAAGCGGCCTTGCGGATCGACCCTCTGCTTGTATTCGGCGAAGGGTGCGATCTCCTCGTCGGTGAGGAACTCCAGCTTGGTGATGCCGATGCCGTGCTCACCCGAGATCACGCCGTCCAGCGAACGGGCCAGCGCCATGATGCGCTTCACGGCCTCGTGCGCCGTCTGCAGCATCGCGTAGTCGTCGCTGTTGACCGGGATGTTGGTGTGCACGTTGCCGTCGCCGGCGTGCATGTGCAGCGCGACCCACACGCGGCCCTTGAGCACGCGCTGGTGGATCGCGTTCACCTCCGCCAGGATGGGCGCGAAGGCGTTGCCCGCGAAGATGGCCTGCAGCGGCGCGCGGACCTGCGTCTTCCAGCTCGCACGCAGCGTGTGGTCCTGCAGTTGCGCGAACAGGGCGTCCACGCCGTCCAGCCAGTCCTGCCACTGCGCGCGCACCTCGCGCACCAGCGCGATGGCCTGCTGCACGCGGTCTTCCAGCAGTTCCGCCGAGGGGATCTCTCCCGCGTCGTCCTGCCGCCCCAGGGGCAGGTTGCCGCGCGCGAAGAAGAGCTCCAGCTCGTTGGCCAGTGCGATCTTGTTGCGCAGGGACAGCTCGATGTTGATGCGCTCGATGCCGTCGGTGTACTCCGCCATGCGCGGCAGCGGGATCACCACGTCCTCGTTGATCTTGAAGGCGTTGGTGTGCTTGCTGATGGCCGCCGTGCGCTTGCGGTCCAGCCAGAACTTCTTGCGGGCCTCGGGGCTGATGGCGATGAAGCCTTCGCCGCTGCGCGAATTCGCCAGGCGCACCACTTCCGAGGTGGCACGGGCGACCGCGTCGGGATCGTCGCCCGCGATGTCGCCGATCAGGACCATCTTCGGCAGGCCGCCCCGCTTGGACTTCGTGGCGTAGCCCACCGCGCGCAGGTAGCGGTCGTCCAGGTGTTCGAGGCCGGCCAGCACGACGCCGCTGCGCTTCTGCTCGGCGAACATGAAGTCCTTGATCTCCACGATGCTGGGCACCGCGTCGCGGGCGTTGCCGAAGAACTCCATGCAGACGGTGCGAGTGTGCCCCGGCATGCGGTGCACGACCCAGCGCGCGCTGGTGATCAGGCCGTCGCAGCCCTCCTTCTGGATGCCGGGCAGGCCGGAGAGGAACTTGTCGGTGACGTCCTTGCCCAGGCCTTCCTTGCGAAAGCGCGAGCCGGGGATGTCGAGGCGCTCGATGCGCTGCGGCTTGCTCCAGTCGATCCTGCTGGCCGCGCCGAAGTAGCGCAGCTCGAAGCTCGCGACCGGCGCGTCGTGGATCTTGCCCAGGTTGTGGTCCATGCGGACCACCTCCAGCCATTCGGCCTCGGGCGTCACCATGCGCCAGGACACCAGGTTGTCCAGCGCCGTTCCCCACAGCACGGCCTTCTTGCCGCCGGCGTTCATGGCGATGTTGCCGCCGATGCAGGAGGCCTCGGCGGAGGTCGGGTCCACGGCGAACACGAAGCCGGCACGCTCGGCGGCATCGGCCACGCGCTGCGTGACCACGCCGGCTTCCGTCCAGATCGTCGCCACCGGCTCGGCGTGGCCGGGGATCGCCACGCGTTCGACCTCGGTCATCGCCTCGAGCTTCTCGGTGTTGATGACCGCGCTCTTCCAGGTGAGCGGGATGGCGCCGCCGGTGTAGCCGGTTCCGCCGCCGCGGGGAATGATGGTGAGGCCCAGCTCGATGCAGCCCTTCACGAGGCCGGCCATCTCTTCTTCCGTGTCCGGCGTGAGGACCACGAACGGGTACTCGACGCGCCAGTCGGTGGCGTCCGTCACGTGCGACACGCGCGACATGCCGTCGAACTTGATGTTGTCCTTGCGCGTGTAGCGGCGCAGCTGGCGCTGCGCGCGCGCGCGCAGGGCAGCCGTCTCGGTGAAGGCCTTGTCGAAGCCGCGCACGGCGCGGTTCGCGGCCGCGAGCAGTTCGCCCACGAGCGCATCGCGCTGCGGATCGCCCTGCGGGTCGCGTCGCTTCTCCACTTCGGAGAGGCGATGGTGCAACGCCTCGACCAATTGCCGGCGGCGCCGCGGGTTGTCGAGCAGGTCGTCCTGCAGGTAGGGATTGCGCTGGACCACCCAGATGTCGCCCAGCACTTCGTACAGCATGCGGGCGGAGCGGCCGGTGCGGCGCTCCTCGCGCAGCCGGTTCAGGATCTCCCAGGCGCGGGCGCCGAGCACGCGGATCACGATCTCGCGATCGGAGAACGAGGTGTAGTTGTAAGGGATCTCGCGCAGTCGCGGGGCATCCCCGACCGCAGCCATGAGTTGTTCGAGTGTCGTTGGCGCGTTCATCGTGTCAGGACAGTGTCAGCCAAACGGAGCACCCGGCTGAAGGAGGATGTTACCGCAGCGCAGCAAGGCTGGCCGCGGCTCTATGGGAAACCCGCTTGCTGGCGCACGGCCGCCTTTGTCTAATGCGCGTCACCAAGAAACCGTAGAGTTACGCCCTTTTGGCAATGCAAGGAGTGATCGCATGAAATTGCAGTTTTCTGCCCTGGCCCTCGCCGGCGCCCTGTTCGCCTCGGCCCCGGCCCACGCGCAGACGGAGATCCAGTGGTGGCATTCGATGACCGCCGTGAACAACGAGTGGGTCAACGACCTCGCCAAGGACTTCAACAGCCGGCAGAAGGACTACAAGATCGTCCCGGTCTACAAGGGCAGCTACGCCGAGTCGATGACCGCGGCGATCGCGGCCTTCCGCGCGGGCAACGCGCCGGCGATCCTGCAGGTGTTCGAAGTGGGCACCGCGACGATGATGGCGAGCAAGGGCGCCACCGTGCCCGTCGCCAAGGTCATGAAGGACGCGGGCAAGAAGTTCGACCCGGCCGCCTACATTCCCGCGGTGGCCAGCTACTACACGGCGCCCAACGGGCAGATGCTGAGCTTCCCGTTCAACAGTTCGACGACCGTCTTCTACATCAACAAGGATGCGTTCAAGGCCGCCGGCCTGGACACCAACAACCTGCCCAAGACCTGGCCCGAGGTCGCACTGGCCGCCGCCAAGCTGAAGGCCAGCGGCCATCGCTGCCCGCTCACCATCGGCTGGCAGGGCTGGACGCAGCTGGAGAGCTTCTCGACCTGGCACAACACGCTGCTGGCGACCAAGCGCAACGGGCTCGACGGCATGGACGCGCGCCTGGTCGTGAACTCACCGCTGCACGTGCGCCACATCGAGAACCTGGGCAACATGGCCAAGACCGGCCTGTTCGTCTACAAGGGCCGCGACAACGCGTCCGAAGCGACCTTCGTGTCCGGCGAGTGCGCCATGATCACGACGTCTTCCGGCTTCTACGGCAACGTCGCCAAGAACGCGAAGTTCAACTTCGCGGTGTCCACCCTGCCCTACTACCCGGACGTTCCGGGCGCGCCGCAGAACACGGTCATCGGCGGCGGCAGCCTGTGGGTGCTGGCCAACCAGAAGCCCGAGGTCTACAAGGGCGTCGCCGCCTTCTTCGACTACCTGTCCAACCCGGACGTGCAGTCGGCCAGCCACAAGCGCACGGGCTACTTGCCGATCACCATCGCCGCGTACAAGGAGACCGAGGCTTCGGGCTTCTACAAGGAGCACCCTGGCACCGACACGGCCGTGAACCAGATGATCCGCAAGACGACCGACAAGTCACGCGGGATCCGCCTGGGCAACTACCTGCAGATCCGCGCGATCGAGGACGAGGAGCTGGAACAGGTGTGGGCCGGCAAGAAGACGGCGAAGGAAGCGCTAGACGCGATCGTCACGCGCGGCAACGAGCTTCTTGAGCGGTTCCAGAAGGCGAACAAGGGCTGACGCGCTCGCTCGCGTCGCGCTCCTGGCGCGGCCGCCTTGCCTTTCTCCCGCCTGGCGGGGGAGAGGTCCTTCGAGTCGTCCACAATAGCGCCCCATGGAAAAGAGGGTCACGTTCCGGTCCACCTGGCTGCCCTGGGCGCTGCTTGCGCCGCAGGTGTTCGTCATCGCGGTGTTCTTCTTCTGGCCGGCGGCGCAGGCCCTGGTGCAGTCGCTGGAACAGCAGGACGCGTTCGGCACCTCGGTGCAGTGGGTCGGCATGGAGAACTTCCAGAACCTGTGGAAGGACGCCAGCTACCTCGCGTCCTTCCAGACCACCGCGGTCTTCTCCATCCTGGTGGCCTTCTTCGGCATGGCGATCGCCCTGCTGCTCGCCTTCTTCGCCGACCGGGTCGCGCGCGGCGTGCTGGTGTACCGCACGCTCCTGATCTGGCCCTACGCGGTGGCGCCCGCCGTGTCGGGCGTCGTCTGGCTGTTCCTCTTCTCGCCCAGCATCGGCATCCTCGCGTACTGGTTGCGCATGGCGGGCTTCGAGTGGAATTCGCTCCTGAACAGCAACCACGCCATGGCGCTGATCGTGATGGCGGCAGTGTGGAAGCAGATCTCGTACAACTTCCTGTTCTTCGTCGCGGGGCTGCAAAGCATCCCGCGCTCGCTGATCGAAGCCGCGGCCATCGACGGCGCCGGCGCCTGGCGCCGCTTCTGGACGATCCAGTTCCCCCTGCTCTCGCCCACCACCTTCTTCCTGCTGGTGATCAACGTCGTCTACGCCTTCTTCGACACCTTCGCGATCGTCGATGCGGCGACCAAGGGCGGCCCCGGCAAGGACACGGCCATCCTCGTCTACAAGGTGTACTTCGACGGCTTCAAGGCGCTGGACCTCGGCGGCTCGGCGGCGCAATCCGTGGTGCTGATGCTGGTCGTCATCATCCTGACCGTCGTGCAGTTCCGCTTCGTCGAGAAGAAGGTCAACTACTGATGATCGAGCGCAACCGCTTCCTGACGGTGCTCACCCACCTCGTGCTGGTGGTGGGCATCCTCATCGTCGCCTTTCCCCTGTACGTCACCTTCGTCGCCTCCACGCACACCATGGACGACGTCGTGCGCGTGCCCATGCCGCTGACGCCCGGCTCCCACTTCCTCGAGAACTACCGGGTCGCGCTGCTCGGCGAGCGCCAGGGCACGGGCACCCATGCGCCGGTCGCCCGCATGATGACGGTGAGCCTGGTCATGGCGCTGTCCATCGCGCTGGGAAAGATCGCGATCTCGCTGCTGTCGGCCTTCGCGATCGTGTACTTCCGCTTTCCCTTCCGCATGACCTTCTTCTGGGCCATCTTCGTGACCTTGATGCTGCCCGTCGAAGTGCGCATCGGGCCGACCTACAAGGTGGTGTCCGATCTGGGCATGCTCAATACGTATGCGGGCCTGGCGATCCCGCTGATCGCGTCCGCGACGGCGACCTTCCTGTTCCGGCAGTTCTTCCTCACCGTGCCCGACGAACTGGTGGAAGCCGCGCGCATGGACGGCGCGGGTCCCATGCGCTTCTTCTGGGACGTGCTGCTGCCGCTGTCGGCCACGAGCATGGCGGCGCTGTTCGTGATCCAGTTCATCTACGGCTGGAACCAGTACCTCTGGCCGCTGCTGATCACCACCGAGGAAGGCATGTATCCCATCGTTCTGGGCATCAAGCAGATGATCTCCTCCGGCGGCGATGCGCAGACCGAGTGGAACATCGTGATGGCCACGGCGATGCTGGCGATGATCCCGCCCGTGCTCGTGGTCGTCGGCATGCAGAAATGGTTCGTCCGCGGGCTCGTGGACGCCGAGAAATAAGAACACCCATGGCCGCCATCTCCTTTCGCAACGTCGTCAAGCGCTACGGCAAGGGCAAGCAGGAACTGCAGGTGATCCACGGCATAGACGCCGAGGTGCAGACCCGCGAGTTCGTCGTGATCGTCGGCCCTTCCGGCTGCGGCAAGTCCACCCTCCTGCGCATGGTCGCCGGCCTGGAGGAAGTCACCGGCGGCGAGATCGCCATCGGCGGTCGCGTGGTGAACGAACTGGAACCGGCCGAGCGCGACATCGCCATGGTGTTCCAGAACTACGCGCTGTACCCGCACATGAGCGTGTTCGAGAACATGGCCTACGGGTTGAAGATCCGCAAGCTGCCGCCGGCGGAGATCAAGGCGCGCGTCGACAAGGCCGCGGGCATCCTGGAGCTGGCGCACCTGCTCGATCGCAAGCCGCGCCAGCTGTCCGGCGGCCAGCGGCAGCGTGTCGCGATGGGCCGCGCGATCGTGCGGCAGCCACAGGTGTTCCTGTTCGACGAGCCGCTGTCCAACCTGGACGCCAAGCTGCGCGCGCAGACGCGGCTGGAGATCCAGAAGCTGCACGGCGAGCTGGGCATCACCTCCCTGTTCGTGACGCACGACCAGGTCGAGGCGATGACGCTGGCGCAGCGCATGATCGTGATGAACGCCGGCCGCATGGAACAGTTCGGCACGCCGGAAGAGGTGTACCACCGGCCCGCCTCGACCTTCGTCGCGAGCTTCATCGGCTCGCCGCCCATGAACCTGCTGAAGAACGTCCAGGGTGGCCGCAGCGGCGTCATCACCGGCATCCGCCCGGAGCACCTGGACGTCGGCGACGCGGGATGGGAGGTGCGGACCGAGACGGTGGAGATGCTGGGCGCCGAGCGCCTGATCTACGGGCGCGTGAATGGCGAGCCCCTCATCGTTCGCGTCGAGGAGAACCGGCCGGCGCCGGCGCCCGACCAGGTGATCCGCGTGAAGCCGCGCGAGGACCGGCTGCACTGGTTCGACGCGGACAGCGGCAAGCGGATCGACGCATGAAGGTCTGGCCGTATCCCAGGTGGATCGCGCACCGCGGCGCAGGCAAGCTGGCGCCGGAGAACACGCTCGCGGCCTTTCGCCTCGGCGCGGAGCATGGCTACCGCATGTTCGAGTGCGACGTGAAACTCTCGGCCGATGGCGTGCCCTTCCTGATGCACGACGCGGGCCTGGAGCGCACCACGAATGGCGTCGGCATCGGCGGCGACCAGCCCTGGGACCAGCTCGCCCGCCTGGATGCGGGCAGCTGGCATTCGCGCCGCCATGCGGGCGAACCGCTGCCGACCTTCGAGAACATCGCGCGCTACTGCCTCGCGAACGGGTTCTTCCTGAACGTCGAGATCAAGCCGACGCCGGGGCTCGACGAGGCGACGGGCCGCGTGGTCGCCGACTACGCGGCGCGAATCTGGAAAGGTGCCGCGGTGCCGCCGCTGCTGACGTCCTTCCGTCCCGATGCGTTGCAAGCCGCGCTGCAGGCGCAGCCCCTTCTGCCGCGCGGACTGCTGCTCGATACCTTGTGGGAGGGCTGGTGGGACACGGCGCGGCGCCTGCAGTGCGTCGCGGTCGTCTGCAATCACGCGCTGTGGGACGCCAAGCTCGTCGCGCAGGTCCGCGGCGGCGGCATGCGCTGCCTTTCCTACACCGTGAACGACGAGTGGGCGGCACAGCGCCTGATCGCGCTCGGCACCGACGGGATCATCACGGATCGGGTGGACCTGTTCGCACCGGCATGAGGACACACCAGCAGGACATGTCGCTGGAGCGCCTGGGGAATCACGGCCGTTTCCTCTTTCTGGTCGCGGTCGCGGTCATCGTGTTCGTGAATTGCTGCAACCTGGGCAACCCGATCCTGGAGCGCCATGCGTTCCGGCAGACCCAGACAGCTCTCACGGCGCAGGTGTTTCTTGAGCACGGATTCCGGCTGGCGTACGAAACGCCCGTGCTGGGTGAGCCCTGGAGCATCCCGCTCGAGTTCCCGCTGTACCAGGCACTCGTCGCGCTCCTTACCTTCATCACAGGCGCCAGCATCACCGCCGTTGGAAGGCTGGCGTCGCTCGCGTTCACCCTCGCCTGCTGCATCCCGATCCACGCGACGCTCACGCGCCTGGGGATCTCCCGCCACGCGAAATACATGGCGCTGGCCATGTTCCTCACCTCTCCGACCTACCTGTTCTGGAGCGGCACCTTCATGGTCGAGAGCACGGCGCTGTTCTTCGCGTTGTGCTTCCTCTATTTCGCGGTGCGGATCTCGGAAGGTCGCCCCATCTGGCGCGACTTCGCGGGGTGTTCGGTGTTCCTCACGCTGGGGTTGCTTCAGAAGGTGACCACCGTGCTGCCGATGCTACCGGTTGCCGGCGTGGTGATCCTCTCCCGCAACTGGCATGCGGGCCGGCCGTTCAGGTTCTGGGCCGCAGCCGTCGCGTCGATGGGGGTGCCACTCGTGATCGGCTGGGGCTGGGTCGCGTGGACGGACGCCATCAAGGCGCAGCACCCCCTCGCGGTGACGCTCACCTCGCAAGCGCTGGCGGGCTGGAACTACGGCCGACTCGACCAGCGGCTGTCGTTTTTTTTCTGGGATTCGGTGTTCAAGCGAATGCTGTGGCCGACGCCTGGGATGCTGCTGGCACTGGGCGTTGTCGGGATGGCGTTGTTCCGTATCGAACGCCAACTCCTGCGCGTGCAGTTGGGACTGCTCTCACTCTTCCTGTTGCCGCTGCTGATCTTCGCGAACGTCCACTTCGTGCATGACTACTACCAGATGGCGAACGCAGTGTTCTGGTCGCTCGCCGTCGGCCTCTCGGTCGCGGTCGTCATGGAGAGGTCGCGACCGGCGCGTTACCCGTGGCGGCCCATCCTGGCCGGTGCCATCCTGGTGCTGAACGTGGACGGGTTCAACGAGGAATACGACATCTACAAGTTCAACCGCATCGGTGACGACCATCGCACTCTGCAGCTGGCGGCCTTCGTGCGCCGCGAGACTCCACCGGAGCTGCCCGTGCTCTGGATCGGCGACGACTGGACCAGCGAGTACGCGTTCTACGCCGGGCGACGTTCGCTGACCCTTCCCAGGTGGTACGACCTGAACGCGGACATGCTGCATGGTCGCAGCTATCTGTCATCGCCCCCCTCGGCCGTGGTGAGCTGTCCTACGTACCGGACGTTCGCCCATCACTACAGGGAGCTGATCGCGAAGGAAACGGGGGTGGAGCCGGTGCACGTGGCCGATTGCGAAGTCTACGTCCTGCAACGCAGCGCCGCGGCCACCTCGAATGCCTTGTCAGCCGCACACCGCGACTGAGGCGCAAGACGTTCAGTTCAAGTCGCTCGCCAGCGACGCCAGGGTTTCCGGCGCGATCGCCACGTGCGCCGGATAGTTGGTGTGGTCGCAGCCAAGCTTCACGGCCGCGCCGGCCTTCACGGCCGCACGCATGGCCGGCGTGAGCTCGAAACGCAGGAAGTGCACCGAGGACGTCTTTTCCTCGTTCTCGCGGTCCAGGTCCTCGTCGGCGATCGCATAGACGCGGTCATGTCCCTCCACTTCGACGAACATCCGGTCCTCGACGCCGATCAGCCGCGCGAGTTCACGCCGCCGCTCGCTCTCGTCCGGGTACTCGATCAGCATGGTGGCCTTCCAGTTGCCGCCGTCGGGAACCAGGGGCGCGTACACGTCGATCTCCTGCTGGATGCCCTCTTCCTCGAAGATCTTCTCGATGCGCAGCATCTCCTGGATCTGGTAGCGCACCGACAGCTCGCTTTCGAACTGCGCCGTGATGTGTTCGCCCAGGTGCACCATGCGCAGCCTGCGATGCGCGATGACCTCGCCGTGGTGCAGCTTGCGCCACTTGGCATAAGCCTCGAGCGTCATCAGGCTGTCGGCCGTGATCTTGCCGGTCGTCTTCATGGCTTCACTTCAATCCGTAGGCGATGCGCAGCAGGGTCAGCGGATGTTCCAGCCGCGGCGTGCCGAGCTCGTTCACCTCGAAGCCCTGCTCGATGTGGTGGCCAGCCAGCGCGCAATCGGAGCTGATGTAGTCGGGTGTCCCGCCGGCCGGATGTTCGGCCATCCGGCGGAACAGCGGCTTGCCGATCTTCATCGCCACTTCGTGCGTTGGCTTCTTGACACCGTAGGTGCCCGCGTGGCCGGAACAGCGCTCGTTGCGATGGACCTGCGTGCCCGGCACCGCCTTGAGCAGCTCCTCGGTCTTGGGCCCGATGTTCTGCACGCGCTGGTGGCAAGGCACGTGATAGCTCACCTTGCCCAGCGGCTGCGGGAACTCGGTCTTGAGCAGGCCATCGCGCTTGCGTGCAGCCAGGTACTCGAACGGGTCCCACATCGCCTGCTTGACTGCCTGCACGTCGGCATCGTCGGGGTACATCAGCGGGATTTCCTGCTTGAACATCAGCGTGCAGCTGGGGACCGGCGTCACGATCGCCCAGCCTTCCTTCGCGTACTTCGCCAGCACCGGGATGTTCGCGCGCTTGCCCTTGTCCACGGACTCCAGGTCGCCGAGTTCCAGCTTGGGCATGCCGCAGCACTGCTCCTTGCTCACGACCTCATAGGGAATCGCGTTGTGCTGGAGGACTTTCAGCAGGTCGAGGCCGATGCCGGGCTCGTTGTAGTTCACATAGCAGGTCGAGTACACGACCACCTTGCCCGGCGTGCGCTCGCCGTCCCGCACCGGCACCTCCTGCGACTTGGGCGCCGCACTACGGAAGCGCCGCGTCGCCAGGGAGGGCAGCCAGGCGTGGCGGTCCACGTGCAGCACCTTCTCCATGACGGCACGTGCCGGTTCGGTCTCGTTCACCGCATTGACCACCTGCGTCACGATGGGGATGCCAGCGAACTGGCCGTGCACGTCGGTGGACGCCAGCAGCCTGGAGCCCGCGTCCACGCCACCCTTCTTGAACTTGATGGCCTTGGCCCGCAGCATGGTGTGCGGGTAGTCGACGTTCCACTCGTGCGGCGGGACGTAGGGACACTTGGTCATGTAGCACAGGTCGCAGAGGTAGCACTGGTCGACGACCTTCCAGTAGTCCTGCTTCGCCACCGCGTCGACCTCGCCCGTCGTGCCTTCGTCCACCAGGTCGAACAGCGTGGGAAACGAGTTGCACAGGTTCACGCAGCGACGGCAGCCGTGGCAGATGTCGAAGATGCGCTCCAGCTCCTGCAGGCACTTCTGCTCGTCGTAGTAGTCGGGACTCTTCCAGTCGATCGGATGGCGGGTCGGCGCCTCCAGACTGCCTTCGCGGACGGCCATCTTGTCTCCGTGGCGTTGTGCGTGGAGTGTTCAACGTTCAGCGAAGGGCGCTGAACTTTCGCTCAACGCCCGACGCTCAACGCTGGACTCAGTCGGCCAGCTCGTTCAGGGCCTTGGTGTAGCGGTTCGCGTGCGAACGCTCCGCCTTGGCCAGGGTCTCGAACCAGTCGGCGATCTCGTCGAAGCCTTCCTGGCGCGCCGTCTTGGCCATGCCGGGGTACATGTCGGTGTACTCGTGCGTCTCGCCGGCCACCGCGGCCTTGAGGTTGTCGCGCGTGGGTCCGATCGGCAGGCCCGTGGCCGGGTCGCCGACCTGCTCGAGCCATTCGAGGTGGCCGTGCGCATGGCCCGTCTCGCCTTCGGCCGTGGAGCGGAACAGGGCCGCGACATCGTTCTGGCCTTCGACGTCGGCCTTGTTTGCGAAGTACAGGTAGCGGCGGTTGGCCTGGGACTCGCCTGCAAAGGCGGCCTTCAGGTTCTCTTCCGTCCTGGAGCCTTTGAGTGCTGCCATGGAGATCTCCTTCTGGGTGGGGTGACGAGGGACCATTGCGCTTCGGCCGGGCCGAAGACGCTGCAAGCGTAATGAGCCAAGGCAGCACCGTCTAATAGGGAGCCTCAATCCACCTGATGGACCAAGCCTATCCCAACTATTCAGTTGATAAAGGTTCTCAACTGCACGGACGCTGGCGTTGGAGCATCCAAGGGCGTTACGGTATAGTAAACGCATTACGCATTGTTGAATCGAGGAGCCAGCATGGCAGCGGTCCTGAAGGACACCGGCGCACTTCCCGCCCCTGCGCCCATCCACCAGCTTCACCACGTCGCCTATCGGGCGCGCGATGCGGAAGAGACGCGGCATTTCTACGAGGACATCCTCGGCCTGCCGCTGTACCACATCATCCAGAGCGACTACGTCCCGAGCACGGGCGAGTACTGCCCGTACACGCACTTCTTCTTCCGGCTGCAGGACGGGTCGTTCATCGCCTTCTTCGACCTGGGCGACGACGTGGCGGGCGAGCCTTCTCCCAACACGCCGAAGTGGGTCAACCACATCGCGTTCCGGGTGGATGGCGTCGACGAGCTGAAGCGCATGAAGGACCGTCTGGAAGCGCATGGCGTCCAGGTGCTGGGGGTGACGGACCACCATATCTTCCATAGCATCTACTTCTTCGACCCGAACGGCGTGCGGCTCGAGTTGAGCGCGCAGCTCGCGGACGAGTTCCAGATGCTGCAGGAAAGCACGACGGCACACGCACGGCTGCAGGAGTGGACCGCCCGCAAGGAACAATGGCGCAAGGATCGCGCGGCAGGCAAGTCCGCCGCGCCCTTGAAGCCGCAGCAGAACGACCGTCCGGAATTCATCAAGAAGTAAGAACTCGCGCGCGAGGAGACAACATGGCGGAGAGCTACGCCGAGCCGGCATGGACCAACGGGTACGAGTTCACGCAGGGCAACGGCTACCACCTGCCCGAGTACGCGTTCCGCGAACCGCCGGAGATCGCCTCGGGCCAACCCAGCCGTCACCCGATCGTGATCGTGGGCGGCGGAATCACGGGCCTGACGGCCGCATGCGCGTTGGCGCAGTACGGCATTCCCGCCGTGCTGCTGGACGAGGACAACACGGTCGGCGTCAAGGGTGCGGCCTCGCGCGGCATCTGCTACACCCAGAAATCGCTGGAGATCTTCGAGCGCCTTGGCGTTTACGAGCGCATCGCCGCCAAGGGCATCCAGTGGAGCGTGGGCCGCACCTTCGCAGGCAAGGACGAGGTCTATTCGTTCGACCTGAAGCAGCAAAGCGCCTACAACCTCTCGACGCAGCCGCCCTTCATCAACATCCAGCAGTTCTACATCGAAGCCTTCCTGGTGGAACGCATCCAGGAACTGGGCCACGTGGACCTGCGCTGGCGCAACCGGGTCACGGGCTTTCGCCAGGACGGCGAATGCGCGACGCTCAGCGTGAACACTCCCGCGGGCGATTACGAGATGCGCGCGGACTACGTCATCGACGGCACCGGCTGCCACAGCCCGTTTCGCGGATGGGTCGGCGCCTCGGTGACGGCGAAGAAGGGCGACGACCGCTGGTGCATCGCCGACGTGCGCTTCACCAAGCACCCGCCGGTGGAGCGCCACACCTGGATCGAAGCGCCTTTCAACGAGAACCGCGCGGTCTGGCAGCACCTGATGGGCGACAACGTCTGGCGCATCGACTACCAGATGGCGCCCGACGCGGATCCGTCCGAGGTGAGCCGCGAGGACGTGGTGCGCGAGCGCCTCGCGCGCCAGTTCGGCGCCGATGCGGGCGTCGAGATCGTGTGGGTGGGGCCGTATGCCTATCGCAGCGAGTGCGTGGACCAGATGCGGCACGGTCGCGTGTTCTTCATGGGCGACTCGGCGAAGGTGGTGAGTCCCTTCGGTGCGCGCGGCGGCAACACAGGCATCGCTGACGCCGACAACCTTGCCTGGAAGCTGGCCTCGGTGCTGCAAGGCCGGGCCGCGCCCGCGCTCCTGGACAGCTACCACGAGGAAAGGCACGAAGCCGCGCGGCAGAACGTGCAGGTCACGAACCGCACGGCGCGCTTCCTTCGTCCGGCCACCCCGGTGGAGAAACTGTTCCGCGACGCCGCGCTGAGCCTCGCGCGCCAGCACTTGTTCGCGCGCCAGTTCGTCAACACCGGCCGCATGGCCATCGCCAACCCGTACACCCACTCCGGCGCCTGCGATCGCACGGGCGGCCAGTCGGTGCAGAACGTCGCTTTCCAGTGGCCGGACGGCAGCACGGGCACGGTCAACGACCTGCTCCGCTGGACCGAAGGCCGGCTGCTGGTGCTGGTCTTCGGCAGCGTCGCGCCCTCCGCCCTCGCGCGCCTGCGCAGCCTTTGCGAAACCGCACCGGTGCGCTGCGTACAGGTGTTGCCGCCGGACGAACCGCCTGGAGCCCTCGAGCACGTGCGCGACCCCAAGGGTCACCTGCAGGGCGCATGCCACGTTTTCGGCCACGCGTGGGCGCTCGTGCGGCCGGACAGCTATGTTGCCGCGACGGGCGAGACGGTCGACGCGTCGCTGGTGCACGCAGTGGGCCAGGCGCTGGGCGCCGCGCTGGAGGAGTCCGAATGAAGACGCAACTGAACCTGCAGGACGCCGACGGCTTCTACGAACAGCTGCTCGATGCCCACCAGGGGCTGGACGAACAGCAGTCCAGCCTGCTCAACGCCCGCCTCATCCTGTTGCTCGCCAACCAGGTCGGCGATGCAAGGGTGTTGAAGGAGTGCGTGGAAGCGGCCAGGGCCGTCCCGTCCTAGACTGCGGCCTGCCAGGCGCCCCACCTCCCCTGCCCCGTAAAATCCCCGGGTGAGCACCACCGAGCAACCCGGGCTGAACAGCCTCTCCAAGTCCTTCGAACCCGCCGCCATCGAGGCGCGCTGGGGTCCGCTGTGGGAACAGCGCGGCTACGCCAAGGCGGGCTACCGCGGAACTGGCCAGGCGAAGGATGGCCAGTCCTCCTTCGCCATCCAGCTGCCGCCGCCGAACGTGACGGGCACCCTGCACATGGGGCACGCGTTCAACCAGACCATCATGGACAGCCTGACGCGCTACCACCGCATGCGCGGCGCCAACACGCTGTGGGTACCGGGCACGGATCACGCAGGCATCGCGACGCAGATCGTGGTCGAACGGCAGCTGCAGGAACAAGGCGTCAGCCGCCACGACCTGGGCCGCGGCAAGTTCGTCGAGAAGGTCTGGGAGTGGAAGGAGAAGTCCGGCAACACCATCACCACGCAGATGCGCCGCATGGGCGACAGCGTGGACTGGTCGCACGAGTACTTCACGATGGACGAGAAGCTCTCGAAGATCGTGACCGAGACCTTCGTGCAGTTGTACCGGCAAGGGCTGATCTACCGCGGCAAGCGCCTGGTCAACTGGGACCCGGAGCTCAAGACCGCGGTGTCCGACCTGGAGGTGGAGAGCGAAGAGGAGGACGGCTTCCTCTGGCACATCCGCTACGAACTCTCCGACGGCTCCGGCCACCTGACCGTCGCCACCACGCGGCCGGAGACCATGCTGGGCGACGTCGCGGTGATGGTGCATCCCGAGGACGAACGCTACCGGCACCTGGTGGGCAAGACCGTGCGGCTGCCGCTGTGCAACCGCGAGATCCCCGTGATCGCCGACGAATACGTCGACCGCGAGTTCGGCACCGGCGTGGTGAAGGTGACGCCGGCGCACGATGCGAACGACTACGCCGTGGGCCAGAGGCACCAGCTGCCCATCATCGGCGTGCTCACGCTGGACGCGAAGATCAACGACAACGCGCCGGCAGCCTACCGCGGGCTCGACCGCTTCGAAGCGCGGCGCAAGGTGGTGGCCGACCTGGAGGCGCAGGGCCTGCTCGCCGAGACGAAGAAGCACAAGCTGATGGTTCCGCGCTGCGCGCGCACCGGACAGGTCGTGGAGCCCATGCTCACGGACCAGTGGTTCATCAAAATGGCCCCCCTCGCCGAGCCGGCCCTGGAGGCGGTGCGCGACGGACGCGTGAAGTTCACGCCGGAACGGTATGCGC
>FTHB01000358.1_pt1 | contig 16018 bp, 13 predicted proteins | sample 1640851 | NCBI WGS metagenome assembly FTHB01 (sample SAMEA3914788, study PRJEB12502) | metagenome | biome: forest; material: soil | place: Canada | collected 2011-07-03 | depth 0.1 m
CAGGCAAGGTGCCCACGCAGCTCGCGCTGACCTGGAACGACCGCGTGTCCTTCACGCTCACCGACGCCGGCCAGATGCGCAAGCTGAAGATGCTGGACGTGGTGCTGAAGGAAGCGGACGACGCCAAGGGCAAGGACGACGACAACTTCGACGCGAACGCCGCGATCCTGACCGGCGAACTTTCGCAATTGATCCCGGACCTGCTGGAGGCGCTGGGCGGCGAGGCGGAAGCGGCGGCTCAGCCGGAGGCGCTGGCGGCCTGAAGCGGCCGCAGGGTGGCGAAAGTGCGGAGTCCGCAAGGTTGATCCCTCGGTTAATCTCCGGGCCCGTGCCCTTTCCGAAAGGTGAACGTCCGTGAAGATCAGACACCTGCTCGCCCTCACCCTGCTCGTTTTCCTGGCGTCCGTCGCGCAGGCCCAGGTGCCCGAACGCACGATCGACGAGATCAAGTCCGAGGCGCTGGCGCGGGCGCAGCGCGGCGCCTACCCCCTCGGCGGACTCGACCCCAAGGACGTCGCGGAGGCGCTGTCGCTGATCAAGACCCGCGATCGCGATGACTGGGCCCAGGGCTGGAGCCAGGTCGCACGGAAGTACGAGGAAGAAGGACGGCGCGCCACTTCGCCGGCCGCCGCGGCCGCTGCCTACAAGAGAGCCTGGCGGCTCTACTACTTCGCGCAGTGGCCGGTGCCCAACTCCGAGGGCAAGCGCGTCGCCTACCAGCGCGCGCTCGATGCCTATGCGAAATACGGCCAGACGCTGCAGCCGGCACTGACCACCGTGCGCATCCCGTTCGAGGGCTCGTCCATCGTCGCCTACATGCGCTTCCCGAAGGACATGAGCGGCCCGGTGCCGATGATCCTCGCGATCAGCGGCCTCGACAGCCGAAAGGAGACCGTCGCCGAGAGCTACGAACAGATCCTGCAGCATGGCGTCGGCTTCATCGCGGTCGACGGGCCGGGCACCGGCCAGGCGCCGATCAAGGTGAGCACCACGGCCGACCGCATGTTCTCCGCGGTGCTGGACTATCTTGCCGGCGATCCGCGCGTCGACCGCTCCCGCATCATCGTTTCCGGCGTGAGCTTCGGCGGCTACTGGGCCGCCAAGCTCGCGATCACCGAGAAGGCACGCCTGCTGGGATCGGTCGCGCAGTCGCCGCCGGTGGACGAGACCTTTTCCGTGCGCTTCCTGCGACAGACGCTGGGCAATCGCGAGTACCTGTTCGATCTCGTCCCGGCCTTCCTCGGCGTCTACGAAGGCGTCCAGTCGATCGAGGACCTGGAGCGCATCGGACCGGCGATGTCGCTGAAGACGATGGGCTTGCTGCAGAAGCCGACGACCCCGATGCTCGTCGTCGGCGGCGTCAAGGACACGCAGGTTCCGATCGCCGACATCGAGCTGCTGATGCGCTCGGGCGATGTCCCGAAGGACGCGTGGATCAATCCGCTCGGCGGGCACCTCGGACGCGAGGCGCGCGGCTGGACCGACCCGGTGATCTTCTCCAGGGTCATCATCCCGTGGGAGCTTCGGTTGATCGAGCAGTCGCGGCCCTAGGGAATGCTTCGAAGGGCCGGATGGCCTGCCCGGAGGGAATCGAACCCCCGACAACCTGCTTAGAAGGCAGGTGCTCTATCCAACTGAGCTACGGGCAGACAGAGACGGGAGACGATGGTCGGAGCGATAGGATTCGAACCTACGACCCTCTGGTCCCAAACCAGATGCGCTACCAGACTGCGCTACGCTCCGACTGGCCTGCATTCTACGCGGCCCCTCCTGCGCGGGGCGCGGCGCCTGTCGCGCCCCGGCCTCAGCCCGTCGCTCCGGTCAGCCGGCATGCCTACACTCGCGGCATGCTCCGCCGGGTCTACCTCGCCGCCGCCTTGCTCGTGCTGCCACTCGCGGCGCTGCTGTTCCTGCAGTGGCCCTTGCGCGAGCTGGTGCAGGCCTACTCGCGCGAGGCAAATGACGCGGCGCAGGTGCTGTTCGCGCTGGCGATGGCCTTCGGGGTCGGCTACGCGGGGCACACCGGGACGCACCTGGTCGCCGGTCCGCGCCTGCGCTCGCGGCGGCTCGCGGCCTGCGCCACGCTCGCCTGCGTGCTGCCCTGGGCACTGTTCATGCTGTGGACGCTGTCCGCGCCGGTGTGGGAATCGCTGCGCACGCTCGAAAGATTCCCCGACACGCTGAACCCGGGCTATTTCCTGATCAAGGTTGCGGCCTGGATCCTGGTGCTGCTCGCGCTGCTGCAGTCGCTGGTTGCGGCCTGGCGGCCGGACGCCGCGGATGCCTAGCGCCGGCCTGGCGATGCTGGTGCTGCTCGCGATCCTCGTCGCGGGCACCGGCCTGCCCGTGTGGGCGCTCCTGATCGGCGTTGCCAGCCTGGGCGCAACGGTCGGCATGGCGAGCGGCGTGCTCGATGCGGGCGTGCTGGGCGCGGCTTATCCGCGGCTGGTGAACCTGCTGGAACACGACCTGCTCCAGGCCATGCCGCTCTACGTGTTCCTCGGCTTCCTGCTGCAGCGGCTGCCCGTGGCCGATGCGCTGGTGCGCTGCTTCTCGCGCCTGCTGCGCGGCACCGGGGCCGGCGCCGCGCTGTCCGCGTTCGCCAGCGGTGCATTGCTCGCGCCCATGAACGGCTCGGTGGCTTCGAGCTCGGCGCTGTTGTCGCGGCTCGTGGCGCCGCGGCTCTCCGGCCTGGCGCCGGCGCGCGCGCTGTCCCTGGTAGCGGCGGCCGCCACCATCGGCGTCGTGGTGCCGCCCTCGCTGGTCCTGCTGCTGCTGGGCGACGCCATGCTGCGCGCCCACACCGAGGCCGCCAACCTCGCCACCGCCACCTTCGCGGGCCAGCGCATCGTCAACACGCAGGACGTGCTGCACGCGGCGCTGCTGCCCGCGGTCGCGGTGCTGGTCCTGTGGGCGCTCGTTGCCTGGCGCCAAGGCCGGCAGGCGCGCTCGGCCACCGCCACGGACCTGGAGCGTCCGCTGGCGCCGCGCGAGATCCTGCTGGGCACCGGCGCGATCCTCGGCGTGCTCTTCCTGCTGGTCGGCGTCTTCACCGGCCGCCTGCTGGCCGTCGAGGCCGCTGCCACGGGAGGCTGCGTGCTGGCGGTCCTGGCGGTGCTCACGCGCTCGCTCGATGCGCGCGCGTGGCGCGACGTGCTGCTGGACACGCTGGCCCTGGGCGGCGCCTTGTTCGCGCTGCTGGTGGGCGCGACCACCTTCAGCCTGGTGTTCGGCCTGTTCGGAACCGGCGCGTGGCTCGCGCAGGTCACCGCCGGTGTCCCGGGCTCCTCGCTGCTGCTGCTGCTCGCCGTGGCCGCCTGCGCCTGGATCCTCGATGCCTTCGAGCTGATCTTCGTGATCGTGCCCATCGTCGCGCCGCTTCTGGTCGTGCAGCTGGCCGACGCACAGCAGGTCGCGGTGCTGCTGCTGCTCGTGCTGCAGGCCGGCTTCCTGCTGCCGCCCCTGGGCTACGCCATCCTCATGACGCGCTCGCACGCACGGCTGCCCGCCGTGTCCACGCGGGCGCTGCTGATTGCGGTGGCGCCGTACGTTGCGGTGCAGCTGCTCGTGGGCACGGTCGTGTACCTGTTCCCGGCCACGGTCCACAAGCTGGACACCGCGGGCGAGCAATCGATCGCTCCCACCGGAAACGAATCGGACGAGGACCTCGTGCGCCGCATGCGTGAGATGGGCCCGTCCCCGTCCCCGTTGCCGGAAGACGGGCCCATTCCCGAGCCTTCAGCGACGCAGCCCGCGCGCTGATCAGAGCTTCACGTATTCGTATTCGACCGGCTGCGCGTTGATGCCGCGGTCCGGCGGCGCGATCCATGCGGCCATCTTGCCCGGCTCGGTCACGCGCTGCATCAGGCTCTTGACGAATCGCACGTCGTCTTCGGACGGCAGCCACTCGCCCTTGCGTGCCTCGAATTCCGCGGCCGTGATCGGCTGGCCTTGCGGGTCCGTGTGCGTTCCGGCCCAGGCGCCGACGCTGCGGCGAAAGCGCGTGGACGGCAGCTTGAGTTCGAAGGCCACGCCGGCGCGCTTGACCATCATGTTCCAGCGCGTCACGCCGATGTTGCAGTCCTTCGCGTATTCCAGCCGCGTGATCTCGTTGATCCCGTTGCGCACCGCGATCGATTCGTCCTTCACGCCGCCCTGGCCATCCGGCACCTGGATCGTCATGGTGGTGTCCGCCTCCACGTGGTCGGCGAACTTGGCTTCGTCGGGCCGGGCCTTCAGGCCGTTGCTGAAGTAGTTGGCCGCGTTGGACGACGCCTCGGAGCCGAACAGGTCGAGCGAGCTGGTAAACCAGAAGTTCATGAACTTCTGGATGGTGGGCAGGTCGATGGCGCCGGCGTCGGCCGCGTCATCCGGCGCACGCTGGAAGTGATGAAGGAACTGGACACCGACGACTGGAAGAAGGTGCGCGACGCCGGTCTCGCCCACGAACATGTGGTGCGCTTCCTCGGTCAGCATGAACTGGCAGGTGCGCGCAAGCGGGTCGAACGCGCTCTCGGCGAAGGACTTCAGCTGGAACTTGCCGTCGCGGTCCGTGAAGTAGGTGAACATGAAGAACGAAAGCCAGTTGTCCATCGGCTCGTTGAACGTGCCCAGGATGCGCGGCTTGTCCGGGTCGCCCGAGTGGCGCTCCAGCAATTCCTCCGCTTCCTCGCGGCCGTCGCGGCCGAAGTAGGCGTGCAACAGGTACACCATGGCCCAGAGGTGGCGGCCCTCCTCCACGTTCACCTGGAAGAGATTGCGCAGGTCGTAGAGCGAAGGCGCGGTGTGACCGAGCAGGCGCTGCTGTTCGACCGACGCGGGCTCGGTGTCGCCCTGCGTCACGATCAGCCGGCGGAAGGTAGAGCGGAACTCGCCCGGCACTTCCTGCCACGCATCCTGGCCCATGTGGTCGCCGAAGCCGATCTTTCGATCGGGCTGCTGGTCGGCCAGGAAGATGCCCCAGCGGTAGTCAGGCATGGGCGTGTAGCCGTACTGCGCCCAGCCGGACGCGTCGACGCCGACGGCGGTGCGGAGGTAGACGTCCTTGGCCTTGAAGTCGCTCGGGCCCATCTCGTCCCACCAGCGCAGGAAGGCGGGCTGCCAGTGCTCGAGGGCACGCTGCAACTGGCGGTTGTCAGCCAGGCTGACGTTGTTGGGGATCTTGGCCTGCAGGTCGATCGTGCTCATGTCTCAAACCCTCTTCCAGTCGAACTTCGCCTTCTTGCCGCTGCCGAACAGCTTCAGCGCGCCGTCTTCGCCCACGGCGTTGGGGCGGATGAAGATCCAGTTCTGCCAGGCCGAGAGGCGGCCGAAGACGCGTGTCTCCATCGTCTCCTTGCCAGGGAAGCGCAGCGACGCTTCCATGCCGGTGAGCGCATCGGGCGAGAGCGAGGCGCGCTCTTCGAGCATGAGCCGGATCTCGTCGTCCCAGTCGATGTCGTCGGGCGTCAGCGTCACCAGGCCCAGGCCCAGTGCCTGGTCGGCACGCAGCGGGCTGTCCTGCAGGCCTTGCAGCTGCGCGATGGTCTGCGCGTCTTCGTGGAAACGGGTCTGCAGGCGCGTGAGTCCGTTCACCTCGGGATAGCGGCCGAAGTTGGCGATGTTCAGGCGCAGTGCCGGCGCGGCGTCGGGCGCATCGGGCAGGTCCAGCATGTAGATGCGGTCGCAGGCCAGGGCCAGTTCATAGAGCGTGCCGGCGAAGGCCGAGCCCTGGTCCACCAGGGCGATCAGCGAGCGGCTGGTGACGTCCAGGCGCGCAAGCGCGCGGCGCAGCAACCCCAGCGTCTCGCGCACGAGCCAGAAGCCCTTGTGCTTCTCCAGCGTGGCGTCGGCCTGCATCACCAGGTTGGCGTCGCCGCGGGTCTTGAGCACCCAGGTGCCGATCTCCAGCTCGTTGGTGCGCAGGTTCAGGATGGCGTCGTCGAGTTCGCGCGCCATCTGCAGCGGCCACCACTTCACGCCGGCCGCGACGATGGCGTCGGGCGTGGACGCGATCGCGGCGGCGGGCGCCTTGACCGTGATGGTGGCAACGCGCGTCGCGCGGTCGACCTGCACGTCGACAAGTTCGTAGTGGTAGCCCTGCTCGTCGATCTTCGCGTTCAGCGGCGTGAGCTCCACGCCCTGTCCGGGTCCCTGGCGCGTCGATTGCGCGCGCAGCGCCGCGACTTCCTTGTCCACCAGCGCGCCGAACTGCTGCGGCTTCGCATGTTCGTCGATCAGCTTCCAGTCCCTGGCGCGGTCCGCGCGCACGCCTTCGCTGGTCGTGCAGAAGATGTCCGCCAGGTCGCGGCGCACCTTGCGCTTGTCGGTCACGCGCGTGAGGCCGCCGGTGCCGGGCAGCACGCCCAGCAGCGGCACTTCGGGCAGGCTCACGGTGGAGGAGCGGTCATCGACCATCACGATGCGGTCGCAGGCCAGCGCCAGTTCGTAGCCGCCGCCGGCGCAAGCGCCCGTGACGGCCGCGATCGACTTCAGGCCGTCGTTGCGCGAGGAGTCTTCCAGGCCGTTGCGCGTCTCGTTGGTGAACTTGCAGAAGTTCACCTTCCACGCGTGCGTGGAAAGTCCCAGCATGTAGATGTTGGCGCCCGAGCACCAGATGCGGTCCTTGCCGCTCTCGAACACCAACACCTTGACGGCGGGATGCTCGAAGCGGATGCGGTTGATCGCGTCGTGCAGCTCGATGTCGACGCCCAGGTCGTACGAATTCAGCTTGAGCTTGTAGCCGGGCTTGATGCCGCCATCCTCGTCGATGTCCAGCTTCAGGCGCGCGACGTCGCCGTCCACGTTCAGCGTCCAGTGGCGATAGCGCGAAGGATGCGTGGCGAAGCTCACCAGCTCGCGTTCCTCTCCGGCCAGCACCTGCTTGAACAGCAGGGGTTCGGTCATGGCGTTCATCGGGTCTCCAGGATCTTGGCTTGCGGCGCGGGCACGGCCCGCTCCAGGTCTTTCAGGGACTGCTTCACCGTGCGCGCCGCGGTGTCCACCACGGCATCGGCGCGCGCATACAGCGCTTCGCGGCTGGCGAGGATGCGGCGGATGTCCTCCAGCGCCTCGTTCACGGCGCCGCGCGGAAGCTCCGCGCCGTCGCCCGTGTTGAAGGGCCGCATGTCGCCCTGCGCGACGACGCGGCTCATGTGATCTTCCGGGCTGGCCTTCACCCAGACGCAATAGAAATGGCTTTGCAGCAGGTCGAAGGTCTCGCGCTCGCTGACGATGCTGCCGCCCGTGGTCATCACCACGCCCTGCGCATGTTCCTCCGCAATGCGCAGCAGCGCGCGCCTTTCGTAGCGACGGAAGCCGGCCTGGCCGTGCAGCAGCAGGATCTCGTTCATGCTGGTGCCCGCCTCGCGCTCGATCTCGCGATCCAGCTCGATGAAGGGCACGCCGCGATGCGCCGCCAGTTGCGCTCCCAGCGTCGACTTGCCGGCGCCGCGCAGGCCCACCAGCGCGATGCGCTGCTCGCGCCCCTGCGCATCGGACAGGCCGAAGCTCGTGCCGAGCAGCGAGTAGGCCTGGTCCAGCTGCGCATCGTCCAGCCGTGCCACCAGGCCGTGGACCCGGGCCAGCGCCGGGCGCGGCGCGTCCTGCAGGAGATCGAGGACGGTGATGTTGAGCGCGCGCGCCGCCGCCTCGAGCGAGTTGATGGACGCGTTGCCCTTGCCGCTCTCCACGTCGTGCAGGAAGCGCTCGGACAGCCCCGAGTCGGCCGCCAGCTGCTTGCGGGTCATGCCGCGCCGCGCGCGCCATGCACGCACGCGGCCGCCCAGCTCGGCGAGGGTGGCGCGGTTGTCGGTATCGGCCTGGGTCTGCATGGATGGGGCAAGTCGCGTGGAGGAAACGAAAAGCTTGCGCTAAATCAAGATTGCAGTATACTTCCTGCAGATTCGTTGTCAAGCAGTTTACTGCATGTGATCGGAACCACATGAAGCTCAAGATCCTCGTCGGCACCATGACCAGCACCGCCGACTACGTCGCGCAGGCGATCCAGATGGACTGCGCCGACCTCGTGGACGAGATCGAGGTCGTGATGATGGATGGCCGGGACATCTCCGTCTTCGATGAAGATGCGCTATATCTCATCTGCTCGTCCACCTACGGCTCCGGCGACGTGCCGGACAACGCGCGCGCGCTGTACGACTCCCTGGACCTGCAGCCCAGGTTCCTGGGGCATGTGCGCTACGGCGTGATCGCGCTGGGCGATCGCACCTACGTGCAGACCTTCTGCTTCGGCGGCAAGAAGTTCGACGAGCGCCTGCAAGGCCTGGGCGCGCAGCGCATCGGCGAGGTCTGGTGCCACGACGCCAGCGCCGGCACGATGCCGGAAGAAGTGGGCACGGCGTGGTGCCGCGCGTGGCTGCAGAACGAAGCCATCCCCGCGCTGCAGAAGACGACCGCATAAGAGTTCCATCCGGGGGCCGTCCACGAGCCCGCCGCAGACCGAGGGGCACGAGGAGACAACAGATGCACCTGAGCCACGCAGACCACGGCAGCAGCCCGCCCCGCGTCGAGATCCCGCGCGACTACAACGCAGCCCACGACCTGCTTCGCCGCAATGCGGCGCGGCCCGACAAGGTCGCCTACATCGATGCGTCCAATGGCGAGACGCTGACGTACGCGCAGCTCGAGGAACGGGCGCACCGCTGCGCCGACGCACTGCGCGCGCGCGGCTTCACGCCCGAGACGCGCGTGATGCTGGCGATGCTGGACACGCTCGAGTGGCCGGTTGTTTTCCTGGGTTGCATCCTCGCCGGCGTGGTGCCTATCGCGGCCAACACGCTGCTCACGACGAAGGACTTCGACTTCATGCTGCGCGACTCGCGCGCGCAGGCCTTGTTCGTTTCCAGGCCGCTGCTGCCGACGTTCGAGACGCTCATGGGCCAGGTTTCGACCTTGAAGCACGTCTTCATCGCGGGCGACAGCGGCGAACGCTCCGTCGCGCACCTGCTTGCGTCGGGACAGGCCACGGGGGAAGTGGCCGGCACCTGCAGCGACGATGCGTGCTTCTGGCTTTACTCCAGCGGCTCCACCGGCACGCCCAAGGGCACGGTGCACCTGCACAGCCACCTGGTGCAGACCGCGGAGCTCTATGGCCGCGCGATCCTGGGCATCCGCGAGGACGACGTCGTCTTCTCCGCGGCGAAACTGTTCTTCGCCTACGGCCTGGGCAACGCCCTCACCTTTCCCCTGAGCGTGGGCGCGACGACGATCCTGCTGGCCTCGCGGCCGACGCCCGCCGACGTGTTCCGCATCCTGAAGGAATACAAGCCTTCGATCTTCTACGGCGTGCCCACCCTCTACGCTGCGCTGCTCGCCGATGCGAACCGGCCGAAGAAGAGCGAGATCGCGCTGCGCGTGTGCGCCAGCGCCGGCGAGGCGCTGCCCGCCGACATCGGCGAACGCTGGACGCGCGACTACGGCTGCGAGATCCTGGACGGCATCGGCTCGACCGAGATGCTGCACATCTTCCTGTCCAACCGTCCCGGCAAGGTGCGCTACGGCACCACGGGCCAGGCCGTTCCCGGATACGAGCTGCGCATCGTCGGCGACGACGGGGCCGAATGCGGTGTCGGGGAGATCGGCGAGCTGCAGATTTGCGGACCGAGCGCAGCGATCATGTACTGGAACAACCGCACCAAGACCAAGGCGACCTTCGCCGGCGAGTGGACGCGCAGCGGCGACAAGTACACGCGCGACGCCGACGGCTACTACACCTACGGCGGCCGCAGCGACGACATGCTCAAGGTCGGCGGCATCTATGTCTCGCCCTTCGAGGTGGAGGCCTGCCTCATGACGCATGCCTCGGTGCTCGAGGCCGCGGTGATCGGTGTCGCGGACCAGGACGGGCTGGTGAAGCCCAAGGCCTATGTCGTCCTGAAGTCGGGACAGCAGGCGAACGCGGAGGACCTGCAAGGCCACGTGAAGTCGCGCCTCGCGCCCTACAAGTACCCGCGCTGGATCGCCTTCGTGCCCGAATTGCCGAAGACCGCGACGGGCAAGATCCAGCGCTTCAAGCTGCGCGCGGCTGCCGCCTGAGGGAAAGCGATGGGGTGCGGCGCGGACACTCGCACGCACAATCGCAGCGGCTACGAATCACAACGAAGGAGTGTCCATGACCAACCGCCGCCTCGTCCTCTCCCGCGGCGCCGCCCTCGTCGGCGCGGCTTCCACGGGCCTGCTGCTGCCCGGCATCGCGCGCGCGCAGTCCAACAAGATCCGCGTCGGTTTCATGCTGCCCTACACGGGCACCTTCGCGCAGCTGGGCGTCGCCATCGAGAACGGCGTGCGCATGGCCATCAACGAGAAGGGCGGCAAGCTCGGTGGCCGCGAGATCGAGTGGTTCAAGGTGGACGACGAGTCCGAGCCGTCCAAGGGCGTGGAGAACGCCAACCGCCTCGTGCAGCGTGACAAGGTCGACGTCCTGATCGGCACGGTGCACTCGGGCGTGCAGATGGGCATACAGCGCGTCGCGCGCGAGAGCGGCGTGCTGAACCTGATCCCGAACGCCGGCGTGCATGCGGCGACGCGCCAGCTGTGTGCGCCGAACGTGTTCCGCACCTCCTTCACCAACAGCCAGCCGACGCTGGCGCTGGGCAAGCCCATGATGGACCGCGGGCTGAAGAAGACGGTGTGGATCACGTGGAAGTACGCCGCGGGCGACGAAGCCTTCGAGGGCTTTCGCGACAGCTACACCAAGGCAGGCGGCACCATCGTCAAGGAACTGGGCCTGCCCTTCCCCAACGTGGAGTTCCAGGCGCTGCTCACCGAGATCGCCTCGCTGCGCCCCGACGCGGTGGCCTGCTTCTTCGCCGGCGGCGGCGCGGCCAAGTTCATCAAGGACTACGCCGCCGCGGGCCTCAAGGACAAGATCCCGCTGTGGGGCTCGGGCTTCCTCACTGAAGGCGTGCTCGACGCGGCGGGCCCCGCCGCCGAAGGCATCATGACGACGATGCACTACAGCGACTCGCTGGACACGCCGCGCAACCACCAGTTCCGCCTGGACTACGCCAAGGCGTTCAAGCTGCAGCCGGACGTGTATGCGGTGCAGGGCTACGACACGGGCCTGCTGCTCGCGCAGGGCATGGCCGCCGTGAAGGGCGACATGGCCAACAAGCAGGCGCTGTACCAGTCGCTGGAGACGCAGACCATCGACAGCCCGCGCGGCAAGTGGACCATGAGCAAGGCCCACAACCCGATCCAGGACATCTACCTGCGTCGCGTCGAAAAGGGCGAGAACAAGGTTATCGGCATCGCGGCGAAGGCGCTGTCGGATTCGGGCGCCGGCTGCAAGCTCGCCTGATCCCCCCGCGCTTTCGGTGACAGCCCATGCCGCGGCACGCGCCCGGCATGACACCTGCTTGCGCGCCTGAACGGCCATGGACTTCGCCAACTTCCTGATCCAGCTCCTGAACAGCGTGCAGTACGGACTGCTGCTGTTCATGCTCGCCGCGGGCCTGACGCTGATCTTCGGGATCATGGGCGTGGTGAACCTCGCGCACGGCAGCTTCTACATGCTGGGCGCCTACCTCGCCTGGTCGCTCGCGGCGAAGACCGGAAGCCTCGTGCTCGCGATCGTGCTGGGGACCGCGTTGTCCGTGCTGTTCGGGCTGCTGCTGGAGCGCGTGCTGTTCCGGCACTTCTATCACCGCGGCCACCTGGACCAGGTGCTCCTCACCTTCGGCCTGATCTACATCTTCGAGGAGATGCGCTCCATCCTGTGGGGCGACGACGTGCACGGCGTCCCGGTACCGGAGGCGCTCTCCGCGTCCATCCCGCTGACGGACAACCTGTCCTACCCCGTGTACCGGCTGTTCATGTCGGCGCTGTGCGTGCTGCTTGCGCTGGGCCTCTACCTGCTGATCTCGAAGACGCGCCTGGGCATGAAAATCCGCGCGGGCGCCTTCAACCACCAGATGACCGAGGCGCTGGGCGTGAACGTCAAGCTGATTCACGCCATCGTGTTCGCCCTGGGCGTCGGTCTCGCCAGCATCGCCGGCATGATCGCCGCGCCCGTCTCCAGCGTGTACCCGAACATGGGCTCGCAGGTCCTGATCATGTGCTTCGTCGTGGTCGTGATCGGCGGCATAGGCTCGGTGCGCGGCGCGCTCATCTCGGCGCTGCTGGTCGGCCTGGTCGACACCTTCGGCAAGGTGCTGCTGCCGCAGGTCGCCGGCATGCTGGTCTACATGCTGATGGCCGCCGTGCTGCTGTGGAAGCCGCAAGGACTGTTCAAGCAATGAGCGCGGTGGGCGTCCATCTCGAACTGCTGCCGCGCGGGCTGAAGGTCGCGCTGTTCGCGGGCCTGCTCGCCTTGCTGGCGTTTCCCTTCGTCGGCACCGACTTCTACACGCAGATGGTCGCGCGCATGATGATCCTCGCCATCTTCGCCATGAGCCTGGACCTGCTGCAGGGCGTCACCGGCCTGGTGTCGCTGGGGCATGCGGCCTACTTCGGGCTCGCCGGCTATGCGCTCGCCTTCCTGTCGCCGCAGGACGCGCCCGTCAGCCTGTGGTGGTCGCTGCCGGCCGGCATGGCGGCCTCGGCGCTGGCAGCCCTGGTGATCGGCTTCTTCGTGGTCCGCACGAACGGCATCTACTTCATCATGGTCACCATGGCCTTCGCGCAGATGGTGTTCTACCTGTTCTTCGACAACAAGGTGCTGGGCGGCTCCGACGGCCTCTACATCAACTTCAAGCCCGCGGCCGGCCTGTTCGACCTGGAGGACAAGCGCGTCTTCTACTACTTCATCCTCGCGGTGCTGCTGCTGGTGTACCTGTTCCTGCGCCGCCTCCTCTTCAGCCCGTTCGGGCGGGCGCTGGCGGGCATCCGCGTCAACGAGCACCGCATGCGCGCGATGGGCTTCGGCACCTTCGGCTACAAGCTCGCCGCGTTCACGCTCGCCGGCGCGCTCGCCGGTCTCGCCGGCTACCTGTGGGGCGCGCAGACCGGCTTCGTGAATCCGGAACTCATGGGCTTCCAGATGAGCGCGCACGCGCTGATGATGGTGATCCTCGGCGGCATGGGCAACTTCGCGGGGGCCATCGTCGGTGCGTTCGCCTTCGAGTACCTGCTGCACATCTTCAAGGACGTTCCCACGATAGGCAGCTTCGACGGCGGCAAGCACTGGCAGCTGTGGATGGGCCTGTTCATCGTGCTGCTGGTGACCTTCGCGCCGCGCGGCCTGCTCGGGCTGGTGGAACGCGCGCTGCGCCGCAAGGAGTCCATCCGTGAGTGAGGTCCGCCTTTCGGCGCGCGGATTGACGAAGCGCTTCGGCGGCCTCGCCGCCGTCAACGATGTGACGCTGGACCTCTGGCGCGAACGCATCCACGCCGTGATCGGCCCCAACGGCGCGGGCAAGTCGACGCTGACCAACCTGCTCTCGGGTGACCTCCCGCCGAGCGCGGGCAGCGTACACCTGGGCGACCGTGACATCACCGGCTGGAGCCCGGAGCGCATCTCGCGCGCAGGTCTCGGCCGCAGCTACCAGAAGACCAACATCTTCCTGCCCTTCACGGTGTGGGAGAACATCCGGCTGGCGGCGCAATCGCGCACGCCGCAGCCCGCACGCTGGCTGCGCCTGGCCGCGAGCGTGCCGCAGGCGAACGAGCGCGCCGAGCGGGCGCTGGAACTCGCAGGCCTGCAGGCACGTCGCCACCAGGTCGCGGGAGCGGCGAGCCACGGCGAACAACGTCAGCTCGAAATCGCGATGACGCTGGCCACGCAGCCGCAGGTGCTGCTGCTCGACGAACCGCTCGCCGGCATGGGTACGGCGGAAGCCGAGCGCATGGTGGACCTGCTGCTGCGGCTGAAGAAGGACCACGCGACGATGCTGGTCGAACACGACATGGATGCCGTGTTCGCGCTCGCCGACCACCTCACGGTGATGGTGAACGGCCAGGTCATCGCGAGCGGCACGCCGGCGCAGGTGCGCGCGGACGCTGGCGTGCAGTCGGCGTACCTCGGCGAGGAAGACCACCATGCCTGAACGCCTGATCGAGGCGCGCGGCCTGCAGACCTTCTACGGCGCCAGCCACATCCTGCGCGGCGTCGACTTCCACGTGGACCGAGGCGAGACCATCGGCCTGATGGGCCGCAACGGCATGGGCAAGAGCACGCTGCTCAAAAGCCTCATGGGCATCGTACGGCCGCGCGCGGGATCCGTGCGGGTGAAGGGCCGCGACATGCTGGGGCGGCCCGCCTACGAAGTGGCACAGCAAGGCATCGCGTACGTGCCCGAGGGCCGCGGCATCTTCGGCAACCTGAGCGTGAAGGAAAACCTGGTGATGGCGGCACGCGCCGGTACTGGCGGCCAGCGCGCGTGGACTTTCGAGCGCGTGCTGGAAACCTTCCCCCGCCTGAAGGAACGCCTGGACCATGGCGGCCAGCAGCTCTCGGGCGGCGAGCAGCAGATGCTCACGATCGGCCGCGCGCTCATGACCAATCCCGACGTGCTGATCCTCGACGAGGCGACGGAGGGACTCGCGCCCCTGGTGGCGCGCGAGATCTGGCGCATCTGCGGCCTGATCCGCGCCAGCGGCATCTCCAGCGTGATCGTCGACAAGGCCTGGCGCCCGATGACGCAGGTGACGGACCGCAACGTCATCCTCGTCAAGGGCGAGGTCGTGTTCGCTGGCAGCTCGGCCGAACTGCGAAGCCAGCCGCAGCTGCTCGAGCAGTACCTGGGCGTCTGAAGTCGCGCAGCGCCGCGGGAACTCGCGGTTCGTGCCGCGCATGTTCGCGCCGGCTCGGCGCGAACGGCTCATCCATCAGCCCGCAACTCGTCGTCGGCGCATGCCAACTCGGCGTCGTCCCCTCGCCGACGCAGTCCTGACCGCGCGCGTCCTGTGCAACTGTAGGTTCCGACCTACGCCGCTTGATCGGCGCTTCCTTCATCGCGTGCGCGGACCTCCCAACAGAATGGTCCGCTGACAACGACGAAGGCCATGAAGCCCCAATTGCCCGAAGAGGAGAAAAGTTCCCAGGCCGCCGCGCGGCCGGACGTACGGACGGAGCGCCGACCGAGCCACCACCATCGCCAGTTCGAGGTGATGGGTGCGCATCCGACGGAACGCGGCACCTGGTTCACGGTGTGGGCGCCGAACGCGCGCGCCGTGGGCGTGATCGGCGTGTTCAACAACTGGCACTGCGAGCCGCTGTACCGCCTCGACGACGGCAGCGGGCGCTGGGCCGGCTTCATCGAAGGCGCGCGCGCCGGCCAGTGCTACAAGTACCGCATCCAGGACGTGGCGGGCCACTGGATGGACAAGGCAGACCCCTATGCCTTCCGCATGGAGCATCCGCCGGGCACCGCTTCGCAGATCTGGGACCTCGCGCACGAATGGGGCGACGCCGACTGGATGCGCACGCGCTGGCAGCGCCAGTCGCACAAGCAGCCGATCTCCATCTACGAAGTGCACCTGGGCTCCTGGCAGCGCGAGGAGGACGGGCGCTTCCTGAACTACCGCGACATAGCGCTGCGCCTGGCCACCCACTGCCACAACATGGGCTTCACGCACGTGGAGCTCATGCCGATCGCGGAGCATCCCTTCTACGGCTCCTGGGGCTACCAGATCACCGGCTACTTCGCGCCGACCTCGCGCTACGGCACGCCGCAGGACCTGATGGTCTTCGTCGACACGCTGCACCAGCAGGGGATCGGCGTGTTCCTGGACTGGGTGCCTTCGCACTTCCCCGCCGACCCGCACGCGCTCGCGCGCTTCGACGGCACGGCGCTGTACGAGCACGACGATCCGCGGCGCGGCTTCCACCCGGAGTGGAACAGCCTCATCTTCAACTACGGCCGCTACGAGGTCCGCGACTTCCTGATCAGCAATGCGGTGTTCTGGCTGGAGAAGTACCACTTCGACGGCCTGCGCGTCGACGCGGTGGCGTCGCTGCTGTACCTCGATTACGCGCGCCGCCATGGCGAGTGGATCCCCAACGCGCAGGCCGTCGAAGTGGTACTTCTCCAGCCAGAACACCGCATTGCTGATCAGGAAGTCGCGGACCTCGTAGCGGCCG
>FTHB01000197.1_pt1 | contig 15795 bp, 14 predicted proteins | sample 1640851 | NCBI WGS metagenome assembly FTHB01 (sample SAMEA3914788, study PRJEB12502) | metagenome | biome: forest; material: soil | place: Canada | collected 2011-07-03 | depth 0.1 m
CCCTTGTACTGCCCCGAAACGGGTACTTCCCGCTCGAAACGCAAACCCCGCTCGGCGAGCTCGATCGCAAAGGCCGCTGCATAGGCGCTTTCCAGCAGTCCGACTCCCAGCACCCTCTGCACTTCGACGGCGGCCCCAATGATCGCGTGGGAACAATCCCCTTCGATTTCTGGCTGTTCCTTTTGCGTCCTTTGCGGAACCTTTGCGCCCTTTGCGTCCGGAAGTCCGCTCCCGACTTCGGGCTTCATTCCAGCCCCTCCTCGACCAGCTCGCTCGCCCGCATCAGCGCACGCGCCTTCGCTTCGGTTTCCTTCCACTCCATCTCCGGCACCGAGTCGGCGACGACGCCGGCGGCCGCCTGCACGTACAGCGTCTGGTCCTTGATGATGCCGGTGCGGATGGCGATCGCCACGTCCATGTCGCCGGCGTAGCTGAGGTAGCCGCAGGCGCCGCCGTAGATGCCGCGCTTCACGGGCTCCAACTGGTCGATCAGTTCCATCGCGTGCACCTTGGGCGCGCCCGTGAGCGTGCCTGCGGGGAAGGTGGCCTTGAGCACGTCCATGCTGGTCATGCCGTCCTTCAGCAGGCCCTCCACGTTGCTCACGATGTGCATGACGTGGCTGTAGCGCTCCACCGCGAAAGCCTCGGTCACCTTCACCGAGCCGGTCTTGGCGATGCGGCCGATGTCGTTGCGCGCCAGGTCGATCAGCATCACGTGCTCGGCGCGCTCCTTGGCGTCGTTCACCAGCTCGTGTTCCACCGCCTTGTCCGCTTCCGGTGACGCGGCCCGCGGACGCGTGCCTGCCAGCGGGCGGATCGTCACCTTCTGGCCCTCGGGCGTCTGCTCCTGCCGCACCAGGATCTCCGGCGACGCGCCCACGACGTGGAAGTCGTGGCCGTCGCTGGTGGCGCCGGTGAAGTTGTAGAAATACATGTAGGGGCTGGGATTCAGCGAACGCAGCGCGCGATAGAGCGACAGCGGCGATTCGGTGTAGCGCTTCTTGATGCGCTGCCCCACCTGCACCTGCATGAAGTCACCGGCGGCGATCAGTTCCTTGGCGCGCTCCACCGCCTTCAGGTAGTCCGCCTTGGCGAACTCGCGCTCCGCCGGGAAGGTCTCGGTCTGGCGCACGACGGGCGCGCTCACCGAGTATTTCAGCTGGTCCTTCAGTTCACGCAGGCGGCGCTTGCCGTTCGCATACGCCTCGGGCTTGCCCGGATCGACGTAGACGATCAGGTACAGCTTGCCCGAGAGGTTGTCGATGACCGCCAGCTCCTCGCATTGCAGCAGCAGGATGTCGGGCGTGCCCAGCGTGTCGGGAGGGCAGGTCTTCTCCAGCTTCTTCTCGATGTAGCGCACCGTGTCGTAGCCGAAGTAGCCGGCCAGGCCACCGCAGAACCGCGGCAGTCCCGGGCGCAGCGCAACCTTGAAGCGCTTCTGGTACTCCGCGACGAAATCCAGCGGGTTGCCCTTCGCGGTCTCCACGACCTGGCCGTCGGTGACGACCTCCGTGCGCGCATCGGCGCCGTAGCCGCTGGCACGCAGGAAGCTACGCGCGGGCAGCCCGATGAAGCTGTAGCGGCCGAAGCGCTCGCCGCCCACGACGGACTCCAGCAGGAAGCTGAGCCTGCCGCCGCCCTTGGCGTGCGCGAGCTTCAGGTACAGGGACAAGGGGGTTTCGAGGTCCGCGAACGCCTCGGCGATCAGCGGGATGCGGTTGTGGCCTTGCAAGGCAAGGCTCTTGAATTCGAGTTCGGTGATCAAAGGGTGAGCCTCCACAAGCTCGGCGGCGTCTCGCGCCGCGGGATCCGGGACTTGCCTCCGGGAGCCGGAGGCGCGGGGCACGGGCTGCCCCGTGCGGTCAGGTGCGCACTTGAACAGGCTTGCGCCAGGGCCAGGCTCCCCGGTCGCTGCAACCTGCAATCATCGTGCGGTGGATGAACATGGGGCCAGTGTAGCAAAGGCCGCCGCGGCGCCAAGCCGGCAGCGGGCGAACGCCAGCCCCGCGTTCCCTTGGCGCTACGCGCGCGGGGCCGGCGCCGACACGAAGAGGTTCAGCCCCAGCGCCTCGGACAGGAAGCGCGTGGCGAGTTGCCCGCGCACGCTGTTGCCCGCCGCGTCCAGCGGCGGCGACCAGGTGGCGACCGCTCCCTTGCCGGGCGACACCGTGACGATCCCGCCGCTCACGCCGCTCTTGCCCGGCAGGCCGACGTCGAACAGCCAGGAACCCGAGCGCTCGTACAGGCCCGCCGTCGCCATCACGGCCAGCACACGCCGGCAGGTGTCCGCGCCCACGACCTGCTCGCCCGTCAACGGGTTGACGCCGCCGCCGGCCAGCGTGGCGCCCATGACGGCCAGGTCGCGCGCCGTGACCAGCAGCGAGCACTGGCGGGTGTAGACGTCGATCGCTTCGTCCGGATCGCAGTACACGCGGCCGTAGCCCCGCAGCAGGTGCGCCAGGCCCGCGTTGCGCTGGTTGTGGTCCGCCTCGGAGCGGTACACGCGCTCGTCGAGCGTGAGCGCGCGCCCCGCGAAGCGCGAGAGCCCGTCGCGCACCTTCTGCCAGCGCTCCTTCGCGCCCGCGCCTGGCACCAGGCTGGTGGTGGCGATGGCGCCGGAGTTCACCATCGGATTGGTGGTGCGGTCGGCCCGCAACTCCACGGCCATGATGGAGTTGAAGGGCAGGCCCGTCGCGTCCACGCCCAGCCGGCGCGCGGCCTCGTCGGCGCCCAGCGCATCGCACACCAGCGCGAACACGAAGGGCTTGGACACACTCTGGATCGAGAAGGCCTGGTCCGCGTCGCCCAGTGCGAAGGCATCGCCGCGCGTGTTCGCCACGCAGATGCCGAAAGCCGTCGGGTCCGCTTCCGCCAACACGGGGATGTAGTCGGCGACGGTGCCGCTGCGCTCGCCCCGAAAGCGCGCATAGGCGGTCTCGATCAAGGCGCGGATCTCGTCGCGCGAAGGCAGCGTGCCGGTGGAGACGAAGCCCTGGCCGGCAGTTGGGGCGGAGGTGTTCATGCGGGACGTCCTCGGTTGCTCAAGCCAGGGCCTTGCCCACGACCTCGCCCGTTTCGCGGGACAGGCCGGGGTGCGCCGCTATCGTTTCCAGCGCGCCGCGCATCATCGCCCTGCGCGCCGGCTCGTAACGCCGGTAGCGCTCCAGGTTGCGCACCATGCGCGACGCCACCTGCGGGTTGATCGCGTCGAGCGCGAGCGCGAGGTCGACCATCAGGGCATAGCCCGAACCATCCGCCGCATGGAAGTTCACCTGGTTCACGCCGAAGCTGCCCAGCAGCGCATAGACCTTGTTGGGATTCTTCAGCGTGAACGCCGGATGCAGGCTCAGCTCGCGTACGCGCTGCACCGTGCCGGGCAGGCGCGACAAGGCTTCCGTGGCGAGCCACTTGTCCACGACCAGGGGCTCGCCTTGCCACTTCGCGTAGAAGGCGTCCAGCGCCGGACGGCGCTCGGGACAGTCGCAGTTCGCCAGCGCCGACAGAGCGGCCAGTGCGTCGGTCATGTTGGTCGCGCCCTTCAGTTGCGCGACGCACAGGCTGCGCGTCTCCGCCTCGCCCAGGTCCATCAGGAAGGCCAGGCACAGGTTGCGCAGCGCGCGCCGGCCGCTGGAGGCCGCGTCCGGGCTGTACGCGCCCGGCGTGGCGAAGCGCTCGTAGCCGCTGCGGAATGCGCCGTGCAGCCGCTCGGCGAGGAAACGGCGCATCGCCAGGCGCACCTCGTGCACCGCCTGCGGGTCGATCTCCTGCAACTGCTCCGCGATCACCATCTCCGGCGGCAGCGAGAGGGCTTCGGCCGCGAAGGCCGGGTCCTGGTCCGCGTCGGCCAGCACGCGGCCGAAGGCCTCGGCCAGGTAGGCTGGGAACTGCACGGGCCGGCCGGCGCGCCGGTTGGCGACGTGGTGCAGCAGCAGGTCCATCGCGAGGCGCTGGCCCGCTTCCCAGCGGTTGAAGGGGTCGGTGTCGTAGCCCAGGAGCTGCTGCAGCACCTGGTCGTCGTAGGGATACTCGATGACCACGGGCGCCGAGAAGTTGCGCCCCAGCGAAGGCACCGGCCGCACCGGCACGTCGATGAAGCGGAAGACCTCCGTCTCCTCGCGCAGGGAAAGCACGGCGCTGTTGCCGCGCGCCGTCTTCTCGCCCTGCAGCCGCAGCGGCAGTTCGCGTCCGTCCGGTGCGATGAGCCCCACCGTCAAGGGCATGTGCATGGGCTTCTTCGTGGGCTGGCCCGCCGTCGGCGGGCAGCTTTGCGTGACCGTCAACGCGTAGGTGCGGCTCGCTTCGTCGTAAGCATCGCTCACCGCGAGCCGCGGCGTGCCCGACTGCTCGTACCACAGGCGGAACTGCGAGAGGTCCATGCCGCTGGCTTCCTCCACCGCGGCGACGAGGGCATCGGTGGTCACGGCCTGCCCGTCGTGCTCGCGGAAGTACAGGTCGATGGCGCGCCGGAAGTTCTCGGGGCCCACCAGCGTGTGCATCATGCGCACGAGCTCGGCGCCCTTCTGGTAGATCGTGGAGGTGTAGAAGTTGCTCACCTGCTGGTAGGACGACGGGCGCACCGGGTGCGCCATCGGCCCCGCGTCCTCCGGGAACTGCCCGCTGCGCAGGTTGCGCACGGCCTGGATGCGCGCGACGGCGCGCGAGTAGCGGTCGCCGGCGTACTGCTGCTCGCGGAACACCGTCAGGCCCTCCTTCAGCGCCAGCTGGAACCAGTCGCGGCAGGTCACGCGGTTGCCGGTCCAGTTGTGGAAGTACTCGTGCGCCACCGTGCGGTCGATGAAGTTGAAATCGCCGTCGGTGGAGATGTCGGAGCGCGCCAGCACCAGCTTGGTGTTGAAGATGTTGAGGCCCTTGTTCTCCATCGCTCCGGCATTGAAGTCGCCGACCGCGACGATGTTGTATTCGTCCAGGTCCACCTCGAGGCCGTAGGTGTCCTCGTCCCACTTCATCGCGTGCCGGAGCGACTCCATCGCGAACACGCCCTGGTCCAGCTTGCCCGGCTCGACGAAGAACTGCAGCAGTACGTCGCGGCCCGAGCGCGTGCGGAAGCTGTCCTGGCTGCGATCGAGCCGCGCGGCCACGACGGCGAACAGGTACGAGGGCTTGGGGAAGGGATCGACCCAGCGCGCCCAGTGGCGCCCGCCGCCCTCATCGCCTTGCGCGACGCGGTTGCCGTTGGCGAGCAGCACCGGATAGCGCTCCTTGTCCGCATGCAAGGTCACGGTGTAGCGCGCCATCACGTCGGGCCGGTCGAGGAAGGGCGTGATGCGCCGGAAGCCCTCCGCCTCGCACAGGCTGAAGAAGCCGCTGCCGGAGGTGTAGATGCCCATCAGCCTGGTGTTCTGCCGCGGGTGGATGCGGCTGACGGTGTCCAGGCGGAAGGACGCCGGCACGTCGCGCACGGTGAGATGACTCGCATCGGCCGTCCAGCGATCGCGCGTGAGCAGCGCGCCGTCGATGGCCACCGATTCCACGGTGACCTCGTCGAGGTCCAGCATCAGCGAGGAAGGCGGCGCCGCTTCCGCGTTGCGTTGCACGGTCAAGGTGGCCGCCACGCGTGCCTCGTCCTCGGATTGCAGGTCGATGTCGAGCACGACCTCCGGGATGAGGAAGGCGGGACGCCGATAGTCCGCAAGGTACACGGTGCCGGCGGCGGTGTTCATGGAATTCCTTGGACTGCGGGATCAGAGTTCGGCGGTGGCGCGCGCCTGGAAGACGACCATCTGCACGAACTGCAGCTTGGCGACGGCGGGCTTGGACATCACGAAGGGATAGAAGTCCGGCTGGCCCATGCTGCGCGCCAGCTCGTTGAGCACCACCATGATTTCCGTCCAGCCATTCAGCAGCTCGAGGAAGCGGCTGGCGTTCGGATCGTCCGGTGCGTAGAGCGCATCGGGGCCGAAAGGCACGATGTCCGCCTCGAGGTCTTCCGCCTCGAGCCCGAAGCCCAGCGCGGTGGCCAGGCTGTCGGCCACGTGCATGTAGTGCGCCCAGGTTTCGGCCCAGTCCTCCCACGGGTGCATGGTGGCGTAGGCGCTGATGTACGACTGGCCCCAGTCGGCCGGGGGCCCTTGTTCGTAGTTGCGCTTGAGCGCCTCCGCGTAACTGGCGCGCTCGTCGCCGAACAGCGCCCGGAAGGGCTCGAGCCATTTCGTGTCCCAGATGAGGCGGTCCCAGTAGTAGTGGCCGACCTCATGGCGGAAATGTCCCAGCAGCGTGCGGTAGGGTTCACGCATCGCGTGGCGGATCTTCTCGCGCTTGGCGTCGTCGGCTTCCTCCACGTTGATCGTGATGAGGCCGCTCGCATGGCCCGTCATCACCTGCGGGCCGCCGGGAGGCGAGCGCAGGAAGTCGAACATCAGGCCTTGCTCGGGGTCCTCGTGCACCTTGGAGCGCACGGGCAGCCCGAGCGCCAGCAGTTGCGAGACCAGCCGCCGCTTGGCGATCTCGATGCGCGACCAGTAACGCGCGTTGTCGGCGTCGTCGAGGTTGGGGATCGTGCGATTGAGGCGGCAGGCGATGCAGTGGCTGGCCGGATTGGCCGCGTACATCATCCAGTTGCACGCCGCCGCCGAATGGCGGTTGCCGCAGAACTTCAGCACGTCGCTGCGCCCGGCGGCCGTCCATGTGCCGGGGCGCGGACCCGGATCGAGGGCTACCACGCGTCCGTCATCCGGCAGGAATCCCAGCTTCGCGTCGCAGGTCAGGCACTGCGTATTGCGGAAGAACAGCTGCGCGCCGCAACGGCATTTGTAGGAACGCGACAGGCGCCTCGCACGCGCGTGCGCGTCCGCGCGCTGCGCCTCGAGTTCGTCGCCCAGGGACTGGAGGAGGTCTTGCATCGTCGGTTTCCCTCTGGAGACCTGCCGTTATAGGCCTCCTGCGTGCCGTGCCCACTGGCCCAAAGGGCAATGTCCAGTGCACGAAGTCCCCTATTTCATGTCGCACGCGAGACTGACGGGCCGCCGGCCGTCCCGCCCACAATGCGAGCTCGTAACAAAAAGTAGGAGACTCTCATGCGCACGTCCCGCTTCGCGAGCTTGCTCATTGCTGCCTGCCTGGTGGCGCCCCTGCTGGCGCGGGCGGAGGTGACCCTTGCCGGCGTGAAGTACGAAGACGCCACCGACCTGCGCGGCGCGAAGCTGCAGCTCAATGGCGCCGGCATCCGCTACAAGGGCCCGTTCAAGGTCTACACGGCCGGCCTGTACCTGCCGAAGAAGGCGGGCACGCCCGAGGAGATCCTGGTCATGCCGGGCGCCAAGCGCATGTCCGTGGTCATGCTGCGCGACATCGACGCTTCGGAGCTCGGCAAGCTGTTCGTCCGCGGCGTCGAGGACAACATGGACAAGGGCGCGATGGCCAAGCTGATCCCCGGCCTCATGCGCATGAGCCAGATCTTCACCGACTACAAGAACCTCAAGGCTGGCGACCAGTTCACGATCGACTGGATCCCCGGATCGGGCACGGTCGTCAGCGTGCGAGGCGTTGCGCAGGGCGAGCCCTTCAAGGAGCCGGAGTTCTTCAACGCCCTGATGCGCATCTGGCTGGGTCCCGTGCCCGCGGACTGGAAACTGAAGGACAGCCTCCTCGGCAAGGCTGCCTGATCAGGCGCGCCGCAGCAGGGCGCCGATCTCGGCGAGCGAGTCCACGAACGCGTCCGCGTCGACGGCACGCACCGGCTCGCCATGGTTGTAGCCGTAGGTGACGAGCACGACCGGACACTTCGCCGCGCGCGCGGCAGCGGCGTCGTTGCGCGAGTCGCCGATCACCAGCGTGGTCGCGGGCGTCGTGCCCAGGGCCTCGCAGGTCCTGAGCAGCGGCAGCGGGTCGGGCTTCTTGCGCTCGAAGGCATCGCCGCCGAACACCACGGCGAAAGCGTCGGCCAGGCCCTTGTCCCGCAGCAGCGCGCGCGCGAACTCTCCCGGCTTGTTGGTCAGGCATGCGAGGCGCAAGCCCGCGGCCTGCAGTTGGCGCAGGCCTTCCTCGACGCCGGGATAGACGCGCGACCACCGGCCGTTCAGGTCGCGGTAGGCGGATTGGTAGGCGTCCCAGGCTTGCGGATAGAGCGAAGCGGGCGCGCCGAGATGCGCCAGCGTGGCCTGGATCAGGTGTTCCGACCCCTTGCCGATGAAGCCTTCGACGGTGTGCGCCTGCACGGCGGGCAGGCGCAGGACTGCCAGCATCGCGTTGAGGGCGGCGGTGAAATCACCGAGCGTGTCGACGAGGGTTCCGTCGAGATCGACGATGGCGGCGCGCAGCGGCACGCGCAGGGAGAGGGACATTCGTCGAGCATAGCGGCGAAGCGCCCCATGAAAAAAGCCAGGGACCTGCCCTGGCTTCCCGACGATGCGAGGGCTCAGCGGCCGCGGCGGCTGCTGCTGCCTTCGAAATTCGCGCTGTCGCGCTCCGGTTGGACGCGCATCCAGTCCAGGCGGGGGCTGCGCACGGTGGGGCGCGCGGCGGGAGTGGTCTCCAAGGGACCGCTGCGCACGTAGCCGATCACCTCGCGCTGGCGTTCGGGGTCCATCGAAGCGAAGCCGCGGCCGAAACCCGATTCTTCGCGGCTGCTGTTCTTCAAGGGCATGCTTCTGTCTCCTGCGTAGGTCATTGCCGGTTCACGACGTTCGGCGTATTGGGCCTTCCCGATACGGCCGACGCAGTCAGTGCAGCTGGCAAGCCTTTGTAGGGGCTGTCCTACGGGCGTCCGACGCTTCCGCCCGCTCTCATGCGGGCACCTGCTCGACAAATCCGCGCGTCCAATGCCTGTGCTTGCCGATGGCGGCAATGAAGTCCTGCGCCATCTGCAGCCGCGTCGTCGGCTCGTTCGTGCCGATGATCACGCCCGCGGGCACGGGCGCATCCGCCTGCGCGACGCCGGCCTGCCGGAGCAACTCGACGGATTCGCCGATGAGGCACAGCGCCTTGCAATGCCGGTACGCCTCCAGCACGAAGTGCAGCGCGTCGCCGTTCTTCATCAGCGCCTGTGCGCTCGCCGCGCCGCCGGGCACCAGCACCGCGTCGAACATCACCGAGGGCATGGACTGGAAGGTGTGGTCCACGGGCACCTGCTGGCCGGACGAGGAGGCGATCGGGCCCAGGTTGGCCGCGACCACCTTCGTGATCGCGCCTGCGTCCTGCAGCGCCTGCTGGATTACCTTGTAGGCGCCCAGCTCCGCGCCTGGCGCAAGCACCACGGCGATCCTGCGCGTCTGGATGCCGCCGCCCGCGGCCTCCATGCTGAGCGAAGGCGCGGATTCGAGCGCGGGCTTGCCGCGCGGTTCGCGGTAGCCCGCCTGGCCCGCGGCCGCCTTGGGGTCGGGCGGACCGATGCCCAGCGGCTCCGCGATCTTGCGCGCCAGGCGCATGTCCACGTGCGCGAGGTTGTCGACGACGCGCTGGCGCACCGCCGGAGTCTCCACGCGCGAGAGCTCGTACTGGAAGGCGGAGATGATGTGCTCGCGCTCGCTGCTGCCCTGGCTGTTCCAGAACAGGCTTGCCTGGCCGAAGTGGTCGTCGAAGCTGGGGCTGCGGCGCCGGATGCGCATGCCCTCCAGCGGCTCCTCCACGCTCTGGAAGCCCTGCTCGCCGCCGTCCACGCGGAACTCCGAACCGTTGCCCAGCGTGTTGGGCTCGTACGAGACGCGGCCGCGCGCGATGCCGGTGCGGTGGCGGCCATCGCGCTGGAAGTTGTGGACCGGGCAGACGCCGCGATTGATCGGCAGCTCGCCGTGGTTGGGTCCGCCCAGGCGCCCGAGCTGCGCATCGCTGTACGAGAACAGGCGGCCCTGCAGCAGCGGATCGTTGCTGAAGTCGATGCCCGGCACGACATGGCCGGGATGGAATGCGACCTGCTCGGTCTCGGCGAAGAAGTTTTCCGGATTGCGGTTCAGCACCAGGCGGCCGACGACGAGCACGGGCACCTGTTCCTCGGGCAGCAGCTTGGTCGCGTCCAGCAGGTCGATGCCCAGCTTGTCCGCGCGCTCTTCCTCGATCAGTTGCAGGCCCAGCTCCCACTCGGGAAAGTCGCCGCGCTCGATCGCCTCCCAGAGGTCTCGCCGCAGGAAATCCGGGTCGCGACCCGCGATCCGCGCCGCCTCGTCCGGCATGAGCGCGTGCTTGCCCAGCTTGGGGCGCCAGTGGAACTTGACGAAGTGCGACACGCCCCGCGCATTGACGAAGCGAAAGGTGTGGACACCGAAGCCCTCCATCATGCGGTAGCTGCGCGGCAGCGCGCGGTCCGACATCAGCCACATCAGCGCATGCGAGCACTCGGGCATCAGCGAGACGAAGTCCCAGAAGCTGTCGTGCGCGCTGGAGGCCTGCGGCATGCCGTGGTGCGGCTCCGGCTTCATCGCGTGCACCAGGTCCGGCAGCTTCATCGCGTCCTGCACGAAGAAGACGGGCAGGCTGCTGCCGACCAGGTCGTAGGTGCCTTCGCGCGTATAGAACTTCACGGCGAAGCCGCGCACGTCGCGCACGGTGTCGGCCGAACCCTGGGCGCCCATCATGTTGGAGAAGCGCACGAACACCGGCGTGCGGGCGCCGACTTCCTGCAGGAAATCGGCGCGCGTGTATTCGACGAGGGGGCGCGTGAGCTCGAAGTAGCCGTGCGCGCCGGCGCCACGGGCGAAGACCACGCGCTCGGGGATGCGCTCATGGTCGAAGTGCGCGAGTTTTTCGCGCAGCAGGAAGTCCTGCAGCAGCGTGGGGCCGCGCAGTCCTGCCTTCAGCGAGTTGTGGTTGTCGGGCAGCACCACCCCATGGTCGGTGGTGAGCTGGTTTTCCGGTCCCTGCGTGAAGGACTCGAGCTGCTTCTGGCGCTGCGCGACCGCGTCGCCGGCCTTGGATTTGCGCGACCCGTCCGAGCGGGAAGAAGCCATGGATCACTCCTGTTGTTGTAGACCCGTGGGACCACGGGGCATAGGGCGCGGGCGCGCCATGGCGCTTCGCGCGAATCAGCCCCGGTCCAGGTCGAAGACCGCCTCCAGCGACCGGGTCAGCAGGGCAACGGCGAGCACGCCGACGCCGCCGGCGGCGAGCCAGGTCAGCCATGCGGGTACGACAGGTGCGATCTCCATCCGCTTCTCCCTTGGGTCTGCTTGTGCGGTCCCGCATTGGACCAAGCCTCAGCTGGGCGGACCGTAGCCCTTCAGCGGGCGAGTTTGTGCGCGGATGCCGCCTGCACCGGTAGGACGACTCCCACGCTCGCATGGGTATTCGGCTGGCGGCCGCGGCGCCGTCCTACTGTCGCGCGAATCGCGCCGGCGCACCATTCCTCGGATCAGGAGAACAGCGTGAGCGACCCGACCAGGAAAGAAGAACGGCACGACGAAGCCCCCGCGATGTCTCGCGGCACGACCGTCACGGCGCAAGGCGAGAACCAGGCGCCGAAGGCGCGCGCGCCCCACGAGCACGACGAGTCTGCGGATTCGCAGGCGGCCGAGAGCAGCAGCAACCGCGAGATGGGACGCATCGCGCACGAGGCGCAGGCCGCCGGCCAGCAGGACACGACCCGTGGGCAGGAGAGCGACGCGACCTACCACCGCGTGCGGCAGGAGAGCGAGCCTGCGCCGCAGGGCAAGGTGAACTCCACCCGGCGCGGCAAGTAGTCGGCTGCGGCCACCGGGCCGCAGCGGCTCAGGTGCCCAGTTGCTTGCGCATCGCGTCGATCACGGCGCGGTAGTCGGGCTTGCCGAAGATCGCGCTGCCCGCCACGAAGGTGTCCGCGCCGGCGGCTGCGACACGCGCGATGTTGTCTGCCTTGATGCCGCCGTCCACTTCCAGCCGGATGTCGCGTCCGCTCGCATCGATGCGCTTGCGCGCCAGCTCGATCTTGCGCAGCGCCGAATCGATGAAGCTCTGGCCGCCGAAGCCCGGGTTCACGCTCATCACCAGCACGAGGTCGATGTCGTCCAGCACCCAGTCCAGCACGTCGAGCGGCGCGGCGGGATTGAAGGTGAGGCCCGCCTTGCAGCCCGCGGCCTTGATGGCCTGGACGCTGCGGTGCACATGCGCGGACGCATCGGGATGGAAGCTGATGTAGTCCGCGCCGGCTCGTGCGAAAGCTTCTGCCAGCGCATCGACCGGCTGCACCATCAGGTGCACGTCGATCGGCACGGGCGTGCCATCCGCCTTCTTCGCGTGCGGCTTCAGCGCCGCGCACACCATCGGGCCGAAGGTCAGGTTCGGCACGTAGTGGTTGTCCATCACGTCGAAGTGGATCCAGTCGGCGCCCGCGGCGATCACGTCGCGGACCTCCTCGCCCAGGCGGGCGAAATCGGCGGAGAGGATGGAGGGGGCGATGCGGAAGGTGCGCTGGCTCATGGCGCGATTGTCGCAAAGCGGGCGGGGACTGGCGCGGCGGGGTTAGCATTGCGCATGCGTTATGCCTTCCAGGTCGAAGTGTTGCCGCAGTTCCTGCCCGAGCAGTCCTCGCCGGGCCAGGGACTCTGGAGCTTCGCGTACACCATCACCATCCGCAACACCGGCGAGGTGCCGGCGCAGCTGATCGCGCGGCACTGGTTCATCACCAACGAACTCGGCGAGGTCGAGGAGGTCAAGGGCCTGGGCGTCGTCGGCCAGCAGCCGCTGCTGCGCCCGGGCGAATCCTTCGAGTACACCAGCGGCTGTCGGCTGCGCACCGCCAGCGGCAGCATGCGCGGCAATTATTTCTGCGTTGCCGAGGACGGCGAACGCTTCGAGGTCGAGATCCCCGAGTTCGTGCTGGACGACGGCATCCGCCGCGTCCTGCACTGAGCGGCCGCCCTTCGCGCATGGACGAAGTCATGGCCATCTGGGCCGAGTGGGTCAAGCCCTCGGCCGGGCTGCCTACCGTGCAGTGGTCGCTGCTGCTGGCGCTGGCCGCGGCGGCGGGGCACCTGCTGCAACGCTACAGCGGCCTGCCCAAGGTGGTCGGCTATTCCATCGTGGGCACGCTCGCCGGCCTGGCGGGATTCTCGGGCGCGGCCTGGCCGCTGCAGGGCGTGGCCTTGTTCCTGCTGGAGCTCGGCGTGGCCGTCGTGCTGTTCGAATCGGGTGGCCGCATCGCGCTGCGCTGGTTCCGGCACAACCCGATGGTGCTGCTGCAAAGCCTGCTCGAGTCGGTGCTGACGGCTGGCGCGGTGTATTACGTGCTGCGCTGGCTCGACGTGCGCGCGAGCGTCGCGGAAGGCGTGGCGCTGATCGCGATGGCGGCGTCGCCGGCCGTCCTCAGTCGCGTGGTGATGGACACGCGCGCGGCGGGCCCGGTCACCGAGCGCGCGCTCGTGCTCTCGACGCTCAGCACCTTCTATGCGCTGACCCTCGTGAGCGCGCGCGCCGGCACCTTGCACCGCGAGGAGACGACCATGTTCGGCACGCTGTACCCGGTGATGGTGGTGCTGGGCGTGTCCTTCGTCGTCGGGGCATTGCTCGCGCTCGCGCTGCGCTCGGCCCTTCGTTTCATGAGCCCCACGAGCGAGAACACGTCCATCCTCCTGGTCGCGCTGATCGCGGCGGCCACCGCGCTGGCCGCCCACTTCGGCGGTTCGGCGCCGCTCGCCGCGCTGATCGGCGGCCTCATGTTGAAGCAGCTCTATCCGCGCCCCTGGGCCTGGACGCGGCAGCTCGGTGCGGCCTCCACCCTGCTCACCATGCTGATGTTCGTGCTGGTCTCGGTCGTCGCGGCCAAGGCCGAGTGGAATCCCTCGGTGGTCGGCCTGGTCGCTGCACTGGTAGTCACGCGTGGGGTGAGCAAGATCGCCGGCGTCGAACTCGCGAACCGCGGCAGCGGCACCAGTTGGCGGCAGGCCCTGTGGGTGGGCTGCGCGATGTCGCCCATGTCTTCCATCGCCTTGCTGCTGGTCTCGCAGTTCGTGAGTTCGTCGATGTCGCTCGGCCCGCGCATCGCCAGCATCGCCCTGCCCGCCATCCTGATGATGGAAATCCTGGGCGCGATCATCGCCACCTTCGCGATCTACCGCGCCGGTGAGAGCGCCAGGCCCTGGGAGCCGCGCGGAAGCCTGGCGGCCGGGGAGGCGCGTGGATAGCCGCGTCGAGCCGCGCCTGCAGCCGGCGCCGCCGCCGGCGGAGGCGCCCGTGCTGGAGCCCTTCCACGAATCGGCCGCGCTCTCGCTGGGCGTGGAGCTCGAGCTGCAGCTGGTCAACACGCACGACTACGACCTGGCGCCCTACTCCGACGAGATGCTGCGCCTGATGGCGAAGATTCCGCTGCCCGGCGCCGTGGTGCCGGAGATGACCTCCAGCATGATCGAAGTCTCCACCGGCGTCTGCCACTCGTGCAGCGAGGTGCTGGGGCAGCTCGCGCAGATGCGCGATGCGCTCGTGCGCTGCGCCGACCGGCTGAACATCGCTTGTGTCGGCGGCGGCACGCATCCCTTCCAGATGTGGCACGAGCAGCGCATCTACGACCGCCCGCGCTTTCGCCAGCTCTCGGACCTGTACGGCTACCTGTCCAAGCAGTTCACCATCTTCGGCCAGCATGTGCACGTGGGCTGCCCCAGCCCCGACGAGGCGCTGCTGATGCTGCACCGGATGTCCCGCTACATCCCGCACTTCATCGCGCTGTCGGCGAGCTCGCCCTTCGTGCAGGGACAGGACACGCAGTTCGACTCGGCGCGGCTGAATTCGGTGTTCGCCTTCCCCATGTCGGGCCGCGCGCCCTTCACCCTCAGCTGGGAGGAGTTCGCCCGCTTCTTCGCCAAGAGCACGCGCACCGGCGTGGTCAAGAGCATGAAGGACTTCTACTGGGACATCCGGCCCAAGCCGGAGTACGGGACCATCGAGATCCGCGTGTTCGACACGCCGCTGACCATAGAGCGCGCCGCGGCGCTGGCCGGCTTCGTGCAGACGCTGGGCGCCTGGTTCCTGCACGAGCAGCCCTTCGCGCCGCAGGAGGACGACTACATGGTCTACACCTACAACCGCTTCCAGGCCTGCCGCTTCGGCCTGGATGCGGTGTACGTGGAGCCCGAGACCGGCACTCACCTGCCCTTGCGCGAGCACATCCTGCACACGCTGCAGCGCGTGGAGCCGCATGCGCGCGACGTCGGCGCGAGCGCGGCGATCGACCTGCTGCGCCAGTGCGCCGACATGGGCACCAATGACGCGCGCTGGCTGCGCGAAACCCAGGGCCGCGAACGCCTGCTGGCCGAAACCGTGCGCCAGGCGGCGGACCGGTTCCGCGGTCCAAGCGCGCGCGGGTAAGCTCGCGGCGTCCATGGGCGAATTCGACCTCATCGCGCGCTACTTCACGCGGCCGGCGCGGCGCAACCCGCTGGGCGTCGGCGACGACTGCGCGCTGCTGCAGCCCGCGCCCGGCATGCAGCTCGCGGTCTCCACCGACCTGCTCGTCGAAGGCCGCCATTTCCTGCCCACCGTCGATGCGCGTTCGCTCGGGCACAAGTCGCTGGCCGTGAACCTGAGCGACCTCGCGGCCTGCGGCGCGCAGCCGCTGGCCTTCACCTTGTCGCTGGCGCTGCCGCACATCGACGAGCCCTGGCTCGCCGCATTTTCCGAAGGCCTGTTCGCGCTCGCCGGCGCGCACGACTGCGAGCTGGTCGGCGGCGACACGACGCGCGGCCCGCTCACCATCGGCATCACGGTGTTCGGCGAGGTGCCCATCGGCCAGGCGCTGCTGCGCTCGGGAGCGCGCGCGGGCGATGCGCTGTGGGTGAGCGGCACGCTGGGCGATGCGCGCCTCGCGCTGGAAGCGATCCGCGGCACGGTGTCCCTGCCGCAGGACGTGTTCGCGGCCGCGCAGGAGCGCATGGACCGCCC
>FTHB01000277.1_pt1 | contig 15720 bp, 20 predicted proteins | sample 1640851 | NCBI WGS metagenome assembly FTHB01 (sample SAMEA3914788, study PRJEB12502) | metagenome | biome: forest; material: soil | place: Canada | collected 2011-07-03 | depth 0.1 m
CAGCTGCGGATGCGGGAAGCGCTCGTCGATGTACTCGTTGATGATGTTCGACTCGTACAGGATCAGGTCGCGCTCGACCAGGATCGGGACCTGGCCGTACGGGTTCATCACGTTGATGTCTTCCGGCTTGTTGTACAGGTCGACGTCACGGATCTCGAAGTCCATGCCCTTTTCGAACAGTACGAAGCGGCAGCGATGGGAGAAGGGGCAGGTCGTTCCCGAGTACAGCACCATCATTTTGAAAGTCCTTTAAAAACCAAAAAGAGTGGGCCGATGAGGACCCACTCTACATCGTCGAAGTCTGCATGTCCGGCCGCAGCCGGACCGCGCTTGTTACCTAGTGGACATCTTTCCAGAACGCCGCGTTGAGGCGCCAGACGATGACCGTGAGGACGGCAAGGAACAGCAGCACCCAGGTGCCGATGCGCACGCGCTCGTTCTGAGCCGGCTCGGCCATCCATTGCAGGTAGCCGACAAGGTCGCCGACGGCTTCGTCGAACTGCAGTTCGCCCAGCGTGCCGGGTTTCACCTGCTTCCAGCCCTTGAAGGCCTCCACTTCCTGGCCGTGTTCCTCGATCTTGTCGAACACCGGCTCGCGCTCGCCCTGCAGTTCCCACAGCACGTTGGGCATGCCCACGTTGGGGAAGGCCAGGTTGTTCCAGCCGGTGGGCCGCGACGGGTCGCGATAGAAGGTGCGCAGGTAGGTGTACAGGTAGTCCGCGCCCGTGCCGCCGTGGCCGGCGCGCGAGCGGGCGACCAGGGTCAGGTCGGGCGGCACGGCGCCGAACCATTCCTTCGCGTCCTTCGGGTCGATCGGCGACTTCATGTTGTCGCCGACCTTGTCGCTGACGAACAGCAGGTTGTCCTTGATCTGCTGCTCGGAGATGCCGATGTCCTTCAGGCGGTTGAAGCGCATGAAGGCGGCGGAGTGGCAGTTCAGGCAGTAGTTGACGAACAGCTTGGCGCCGTTCTGCAGGGCCGGCAGGTCGTTGGTGCGGCTGGGCGCCTTGTCCCAGTGGATCTCCGCCTCTTCGGCCGCGCTGGCACCGGCCATGACGCCGAAGGCCAGCAACACGGTGAGGATCAGTTTTTTCATTCTCGTCGCTCCGGGCTTCAGTGCGCGAAGGTGATGCGGTCGGGCACGGGCTTGAAGGCGCCCAGCCGGCTCCACCAGGGCATCAGCAGGAAGAAGCCGAAGTAGTAGATCGTGCCGACCTGGGCGATCAGCGTTCCCATGGGTGACGGCGGCTGGATGCCCAGGTAGCCCAGGACCAGGAAGAACACGACCAGCACGCCGTACACCGCCTTGTGCCAGCCCGGACGGTAGCGGATCGAGCGCACGGGGCTCGCGTCCAGCCAGGGCAGGAAGAACAGGATGATGACGGCGCCGCCCATGACCACCACGCCCCAGAACTTCGCGTCGAAGGTCTTGAGCAGGACGATCGCGATGGCGGCGACCACCACGACGGCGATCTTGCCCAGGAGGGACAGCCGGCTGCGGAAGAAGGTCCAGACCGCGGCCAGCGCAGCAATGACGCAGAACACGTTCACCATCACGTCGGTCGTCGCGCGCAGCATCGAGTAGAAGGGCGTGAAGTACCAGACCGGCGCGATGTGCGGCGGCGTCTTCAGCGAATCGGCCGGGATGAAGTTGTTGTACTCCAGGAAGTAGCCGCCCAGCTCCGGCGCGAAGAAGATGATCGCGCTGAACACCATCAGGAACACCGACACGCCCACCATGTCGTGCACGGTGTAGTACGGGTGGAAGGGAATGCCGTCCACCGGGTGGCCGGCGGCGTCCTTCGGCTGGCCCGGTCCCTTGATGTCGACGCCGTCGGGGTTGTTGGAACCCACGTCGTGCAGCGAGAACAGGTGCGCGACCACCAGGCCGATCAGCACCAGCGGGATCGCGATCACGTGGAAGCTGAAGAAGCGGTTCAGCGTCGCGTCGCTCACCACGTAGTCGCCGCGGATCAGGAGCGCGAGCTGGTCGCCCACGAAAGGCACGGCGGAGAACAGGTTCACGATCACCTGCGCGCCCCAGTAGGACATCTGGCCCCACGGCAGCAGGTAGCCGAAGAAGGCCTCGGCCATCAGCATCAGGAAGATCGTGCAGCCGAAGATCCACACCAGCTCGCGCGGCTTGCGGTAGCTGCCGTAGATCATCGCCTTGAACATGTGCAGGTAGACGACGATGAAGAACGCCGACGCACCCGTGGAGTGCATGTAGCGGATCAACCAGCCCCAGGGCACGTCGCGCATGATGTACTCGACGGAGCCGAAGGCCGTGGCGGCGTCCGGCTTGTAGTGCATCACCAGGAAGATGCCGGTGACGATCTGGATCACCAGCACCAGCAGCGCGAGCGAGCCGAAGAAGTACCAGTAGTTGAAGTTCTTCGGCGCGTAGTACTCCGACATGTGGACGCGGTACGCGTCGTAGGCGGTCGGGAAGCGGTTGCGCAGCCAGTTGTCCAGCTTGGCGCCGGTGCTGGCATTCGGGGAGATTTCCTTGAATTCAGCCATGGTGCGTCCGTTCAGGCCTTGCTTTCTTCACCGATCAGGAGTCGGGTGTCCGACAGGTACTGGTAGGGCGGCACTTGCAGGTTGTCCGGCGCAGGCTTGTTCTTGTAGACGCGGCCGGCGAGGTCGAAGGTCGAACCGTGGCAGGGGCACAGGAAGCCGCCCTGCCAGTCGTCCGGCAGGGAAGGCTGCGGGCCGGGCTGGAACTTGTCGCCCGGGGAGCAGCCCAGGTGCGTGCAGATGCCCACGAGCACCAGGTACTCCGGCTTGATGGAGCGCCACTCGTTCTTGCAGTTGTCCGGGATCGGGTAGGCCGTGCGCTTGGAAGTCGGGTCCGCGACTTCGTCGTCGGTCTTCTTCAACGAGGCCAGCATCTCGGGCGTGCGGCGCAGGATCCACACCGGCTTGCCGCGCCATTCGACCGTCATCTTCTGCCCGGGCTGCAGCGCGGAGATGTCCACTTCAACCGGTGCGCCGGCGGCCTTGGCTCTTTCGGACGGCTCGAAGCTGCTGACAAATGGGACGGCGACAAAGCCCGCGCCCACCGCGCCGGCACAACTGGACGCGATCAGCCACGTCCTTTTGCTGGCGTCCACCGTGGAGTTGCTCATGGGGTCCTCGAGGATCTCTCGTTGTTGAGGGTCAACCGGCGATTGTAGCGGGTCGTTTCGAGCCGCTTCCACCCTCGGTGTCGCCTCGCGCATACTTCCGTGTTCCCAACGAGAGGAGGAGCGGGGCTTGAGAAAACTGCTGCACGAATTCCGCGAGTTCGCCATCAAGGGCAACGTCGTGGACCTGGCCGTGGGCGTCATCGTCGGCGCGGCCTTCAACAAGATCGTCGACTCCATCGTCAACGACCTCGTCATGCCGGTGATCAGCCGCATCGTCGGCCGGCTCGACTTCAGCAACAAGTTCCTGGTGCTCGCCGAACCGCCCCCGGGCACGGCCATGACGCTGGACGCGCTGAAGAAGGCCGGCGTGCCCGTGCTCGCCTGGGGCAACTTCGTGACGGTCGCCGTGAACTTCCTGATCCTGGCCTTCGTGATCTTCCTGATGGTCAGGCAGATCAACCACCTGCGCCGCCACCACGCGGAGGCCGAAGCCAAGGCGAAGGCAGAGGGCGCCGAGGCGGCGCCGCCGCCGGAAGACGTGCAGCTGCTGCGCGAGATCCGCGACAGCCTGAAGGCCGGCCTACCCGCCGCCCGCTAGCGTTCGCGCCATCCGCAGGGCCTCGACGAGGCTCGCGGGATCCGCGCGGCCGCTGCCGGCGATGTCGAAGGCCGTGCCGTGGTCCGGGCTGGTGCGCACCAGCGGCAGCCCGAGGGTGACGTTGACGCCCTTCTCCACGCCCAGGTACTTCACGGGGATCAGGCCCTGGTCGTGGTACATGGCCACGACCACGTCGAACTCGCCGCGCCGCGCGCGCATGAAGACGGTGTCGGGCGCGAAGGGGCCGTGCAGGTCCAGCCCTTCGCGCTCGCCCGCCTGCATGGCCGGCACGATCACCTCGATCTCCTCGCGGCCGAAGAGGCCGCCTTCGCCCGCGTGCGGATTCAGGCCGGCGACGGCGATGCGCGGACGGCGACCGAGTGCCTTGGCGAGCGCGGCATCGGCGATGCGCAGCGTCTGCAGCACGTTGTCATGGGTGACGGCGTCCAGCGCGGCGCGCAGGGCCACGTGGATGCTCACCAACACCGTGCGCAGTTCCTCGTTGGCCAGCATCATGCGCACCGGCATCTGGTCGATCGCGACGCCGCCATGCAGCGCCGCCTGCGCCTGCAAAAGCTCCGTGTGGCCCGGGAAGGGCACGCCGGCGGCGGCCAACGCCTCCTTGTGCAAGGGCGCCGTGACCAGCGCCGCGATCTCGCCGCGCAAGGCGGCTTGCGCGGCCCACAGCACGGCGTCGGCGGCCAGCCGGCCGGCTTCGGCGCTCACCTGGCCGAGCGCGGGCAGCTTCGCGAGGGGCGCGCCGACCTGCCACAGGGCAATGCAGCGCGGCGGAACGGTCGCCAGTTCGGAGAGATCCCCGATCACCGCAATGGGCAGCGGCGGCTGACCGCCGGCTGCGATCGCGGTGCCGCGACGCAAGGCTTCGAGGTCACCGGCCACGAAGCAGCCTTGCGTGAGCGCAGGCTCCCGCGCGAACGCCTTCGCGATGATCTCCGGACCGATGCCGGCGACATCGCCGATGGTGAGGGCAATGGGTTTCACGCCGGATTCTCGATGTCGACGAATTCATGCGCGATGCCCAATTGCTTCGCCACGTGCGCCGCCACCGCGGGCGCGCCGTAGCGCTCCGTCGCATGGTGGCCGCAGGCAAGGAAGCTCACTCCGCATTCGCGCGCGTAGTGCGCCTGCGGCTCCGAGATCTCGCCCGTGAGGAAAGCCTGGGCGCCCGCCGCGATCGCCGCCTCGAAATACGACTGCGCGCCGCCGGTGCACCAAGCGATGCGGCGGATCGGTCCTTCGGATCCGGGCACGCAGGTCACCGGCCGGCCCAGCGCCTGCCGCACGTGCGCGGCGAGCGCCTCCGCATCGGCGAACGCCTGGCCGTCGCTGCGCGCGCCAAGGAAGCCGAGGTCCTGTTCGCCGAAGCGCGCATCGGCCTGCAGTCCCAGCACGGAACCGAGCTGGGCGTTGTTTCCCAGCTGCGGATGCGCGTCCAGCGGCAGGTGGTAGGCGTAGAGGTTGATGTCATGGGCGAGCAGCAGCGCGAGGCGCTGCTTCATCCAGCCGGTGACGCGCCCGTCCTGCCCGCGCCAGAAGAGGCCGTGGTGCACGAAGAGCGCGTCGGCCTCGAGGGCGATCGCCGCCTCGATCAGCGCGCGGCTCGCCGTCACGCCCGAAACGATCTTCGCGACCGACGCGCGCCCCTCCACCTGCAGGCCGTTGGGGCCGTAGTCCTTGAAGCGCTCCGGCGCGAGCAGGGTGTCGAAGGCTTGCAGCAGGTCTTGCCGTTGGGTCATGGAAATAGGGCACAGGGACGACGCCACATTCTCCTACGCGGCCGGAGCGGCCGGCGCGAACATCGCCGCTTCCCCCAGGAGCCGCGATGGGCGCACAAGCACTGATGCTGTGGAGCATGGCCCTCGGCGCGATCGCCGCCGTGGCGCTCGCGCGTGCGGGCGACCTGCTGCTGCGCCCCGGCAGCACGCAGCTGCGCGCCCTGGCCTACCACCTGAGCGTGTTCCTGCTGGTGCTGGTGGAAAGCGGCGTGTTGCGCCAGGTGGCGCAACCCGGGCACGGGCGCCTGCACGTCCTGCAGGTGCTGGCCGGTCCCGTGTGCGTGGGCCTGTCCAACTTCTGGATCCAGGGCTGGCTCGCCGCCGGCGAACGCGATCGCGTGATGGCCACGGTGCTGCGCGCCTCGGCTCTCGCCTTGCCGGCCGGAGGCATCGCGGCACTGGCACTGCCGATGGAACTGCAGTTGCCCGCGGCGGCATTGCTGTCGCTGCTGGGAAGCGCCCTCACCTTCTGGCTGACGATCCGCGCCTGGACGATAGGCGACCGCCTGGCCCTGGTCATGGGCGCGGGCTGCCTGCTCACGCTGCCCGCGATAGGGGGCCTGTACGCGCTGGCCATGCACCTGGGGACCTGGAGCCTCGCGGGGCATGCAGCCATCGCGCTCGCGGCGGCAGGCAGCAACGCGCTCACCGGCCTCGGGCTGTGGCGGCGCGCGCGCCGCGCCTGGCGCACGCGCGAGACCGGCAGCGTCCCGCTGCTCGACCCCGTGACCAAGGTGCACAGCGCCACGGCGCTGGTGCAGCAGTTGCTGGCCGCGCAGAAGCGGCGCCGCCGCACCGGGCGCGAAGGCGCGCTGCTCGCCATCCTGGTGTTCGAGCCGGAACGCATCGCGCGCGACGCGGGCGGCGCGGCCCTCGACGAGGTGTGGATGACCCTGGCCGCGCGCATCCAGCGCCAGGTGGGCCTCGCCAATCCCGTGGGCCGCTACTGGGACCGCTGCTTCGTCGCGCTCGTCGAGACCATCCCGGCGCGGCCCTGGCTGCGCACCCTGGGCCTGCGCCTGGCCGCCACGCTGCGCCAGCCGGTGGAGGTGACCGGCCGCGGCGGACAGCCGCTGCGCGTGCGCGTCGAAGTGGGCGTGGGAATCGTGCACCTGGATCGCATCCCGACCGAGGTGGAGGACGTGCTGGACCTCGCTCAGCGCCTGGCGCACGCCGCGCGTGCGATGCCGTCCCGCGCCGCCGTGACCGATCCCGTGACCGGCGAGATCGTCCCCGTGGAGGTGGCGCGGCTCGCGCCCGCCCGCGCCGGCATCGCGCCGTCCGCGGGCCTGCGTGTCCAGCGGCCCGCGGCCTGACCCGCGGCCTGCGGCCCCCGGCGCGCGGCCCGCATGCGGGCATACACTCGGGCTTTCCCAAGTCACGACGATGCGACGCTTCTGGCTGGTGTTCTCCCAAGCCGTCACGGTGCTGCTGGCGGCCTACTTCGTGGTCCTGACGCTCAAGCCCGAGTGGTTGCACAACCGCCCGGCCGTGAGCACGGCCACGACCGGCGTCATGCTCAGCGAAGCGCCGAGCGCACCTGGCGGCGCGGTCCCGGCGGGCAGCTTCCGCGTTGCGGCCCAGAAGGCGTCGCAGGCCGTCGTGAGCATCAACACGAGCAAGGCCGCCGACCGGCCCTCCTCGAACGACCCCTGGTTCCGCTTCTTCTTCGGCGACCAGGGCTCGGTGCCGCAAAGCGGCCTGGGCAGCGGCGTGATCATCAGCCCCGACGGCTTCATCCTTACCAACAACCACGTGGTCGAGGGTGCGACCGAGATCGAGGTGGCCCTGAACGACAGCCGCAAGGCGCGCGCCAAGGTCATAGGCACCGACCCGGAGACGGACCTCGCCATCCTGAAGATCAACCTGGACCGGCTGCCCGTGATCACGCTGGGCAATTCGGACGGCCTGCAGGTCGGCGACCAGGTGCTGGCCATCGGCAACCCCTTCGGCGTGGGCCAGACCGTGACCAGCGGCATCGTGAGCGCGCTGGGACGCAACCAGCTGGGCATCAACACCTTCGAAAACTTCATCCAGACCGACGCGGCCATCAACCCGGGCAACTCGGGCGGCGCCTTGGTGGACGTCAACGGCAACCTGATGGGGATCAACACCGCCATCTATTCGCGCTCGGGCGGCAGCATGGGCATAGGCTTCGCCATCCCCGTGTCGACGGCCAAGCTGGTGCTCGAAGGCATCGTGAAGGACGGCGTGGTCACGCGCGGCTGGATCGGCGTGGAGCCCGCCGACCTCTCGCCCGAGCTGATGGAGACCTTCGGCGTGAAGGCGCGAAAGGGCGTGCTGATCACCGGCGTGCTGCAGAACGGCCCGGCGGCGCAGGCCGGCGTGCGCCCGGGCGACGTCGTGGTGCAGGTGGGCGGCAAGGACGTCGCGAACGTCTCCGAACTCCTCTCCACGGTCGCTTCGCTCAAGCCCGGCGTCGCCGCGCAGTTCAAGCTGCAGCGCCGCGACGAGAACCTGGACCTCACCGTGACGCCCGGCAAGCGCCCGAAGCCCAAGCAGCAGGCGCCGCAGGCGGTTCCCCAGCGCTGATCGCCGTCCTTCGGGCCTGCTGGAGGCTCGATCAGACTGCCGGATTTCGTGGATCGGACTTCCGAACGCAAAGGGCGCAAAAGACATCCATCAAGAATGGAAATCCTCTTGCGCCCCCTGCGTACCCTTTGCGCCCTCTGCGTCCGGTTGTCCGCATTCACAGCCTACCTGGACGGGGCTCAGGGCTTCGCGGCCTCGCCCTCTTCCTCGGGCGCCTTGGTGTGTTTCAGGAAGATCTGCGCCGCCCAGATGCCCGCCTCGTACAGCAGGCACATGGGGATGGCCAGCGCGAGCTGCGAGACCACGTCGGGCGGCGTGATCACCGCGGCGACGATGAACGCCACCACGACGAAGTAGCCGCGGTACTGCTTCAACTTGTCCACCGGCACGATGCCCATGCGCGCGAGCACCACCACCGCGATGGGCACCTCGAAGGCCGCGCCGAAGGCCAGGAACATGGTGAGCACGAAACTCAGGTACGCCTCGATGTCCGGCGCTGCCGTGATGCTCTTGGGCGCGAAGCTCTGGATGAAGGTGAAGACCCGCCCGAACACGAAGAAGTAGCAGAACGCCACGCCCGCGAAGAACAGGATGGTGCTGGAGATCACCAGCGGCAGCACCAGCTTCTTCTCGTGCGAATACAGGCCCGGCGCGACGAACGCCCACACCTGGTACATCACCACGGGCAGCGCCAGCAGGAACGCCGCCATCAGCATGATCTTCAGCGGCACCACGAAGGGCGAGATCACCGAGGTGGCGATCAGGGTCGCGCCCTTGGGCAGATGCGCCACCAGCGGCGCCGCCATCAGGTCGTAGAGCGCCGAGGGGCCGGGGAAGACGGCCAGCACGGCCGCCACCACGCCGATGGCGATGACGGACTTCACCAGCCGGTCGCGCAGCTCCATGAGGTGCGCGACGAAGGGCTGCTCGGTGCCCGCCAGTTCGTCTTCCGGGTCGTTCGGAGTTGTGGACATAGGGACGCGGTCGCCGGGCTGGCCGGCTCCGCTGTCAGTTGGACTTCTGCGGGCGGTACTTTGCCACACGCGCGGCGCCCGACAGGGCGCGGGTGCGCACGCCGGCACGGGCCTTGTACCAGTGCGGCACGGCCCCCTGCTTGACGCGCCACTTCTTCTTCGGGTGCTTGTACTCGGGGTAGGCCGGGGTGGCGTCGGGCAGGGCCTGGGTCGTCGCATCCTGCCATTGCTTCTCGAAGTCGGCGGCAGCGGTGGACACGGAGCTCTCGACGTCGCGCGCCGCGGTCTCCATCGTCTCCTTCATCTTGCGCAGCTCGTCGAGCTCCATGGAGCGATTGACTTCCGCCTTGACGTCGTTGACGTAGCGCTGCGCCTTGCCCAGCAGCGTGCCCACCGTACGGGCCACGCGCGGCATCTTTTCAGGCCCGATCACGATCAGCGCCACGGCGCCGATCACGATCATCTTCTCGAGGCCGAGGTCGATCACGTCAGGAAGTCAGTTCAGGACTTGTTGCGCGCTTCGACGTCGTTCGTGGTCTTGTCGCCGACCGGGCCCTGCGAAGCCGTGACCTGCGACGCGGGCGGAACCGGCGTCTCGGGGGCGGCCCCGCCTTCGCGCATGCCGTCCTTGAAGCCCTTGACGGCGCCGCCGAGGTCCTGCCCGATGTTCTTCAGCTTCTTGGTGCCGAACACCAGCAGCACGATGACCAGCACGATCAGCCAGTGCCAGATGGAAAAGGAACCCATGAATCAACTCCTGTGTACTGCTCGGATTCTAGACGGGCTGCGAAGTTCGCCCGCGGGGCGGCAAGCTCAGCCCTTCAACCAGGGCCGCGGACCGCCGATGACGTGGAAGTGCAGGTGGGGCACTTCCTGGCCGCCGTCGGCGCCGGTGTTGCACACCACGCGGAAGCCGCCGTCGGGATACGGCCGGCAGCCCTCCTGGGCCGCGAGCCGGGGCACCAGCGCCATCAGCCGTCCCAGCATGGGCGCGTGCCGTTCCTCCACGTGGGCCATGGAGACGATGTGCTCCTTGGGGACGAGCAGGAAGTGCACCGGCGCCCAGGGATGGATGTCGTGGAAGGCGAGGACCTCCTCGTCCTCGTAGACCTTCTTCGACGGGATCTTGCCGTCGACGATCTTGCAGAAGATGCAGTTGGGGTCGGACACGTTGCCTCCGGTGCCGCCGGGGCCGGACACGGCCGCCTCAGGCGGGGTAGCGATTGTCGTTGAAGCGCAGCCAACCGCGCAGGCAGCGGTACAGGTACCAGGCGCCGATGACGGTGTATGCGGCCGCCCCGGGGAAGAACAGGAGGAACCACAACGGGCCCGTCACCACCAGCCACAGCAGCGTCCACCACACGGTGCGGATCATGTAGTTGTGGTGCTCGAGGTAGAGCGGATCGGTCTCGTCGGAGCGCACGACGTAGTGGACGATCAGCGCGACGATCGACAGGCTCCACAGCGTGAACGGAGCCACCGTGTGCATGCCATAGAGCACGTGCATCACGGTGCGGCGGCGGTCCTTGCCGCCGTTGTCGTCTTCCAGGGTCACGTAGTCGGTTTCCGGCATGGATCGCCTCCCGTGCTGGTCTAGTCCCCGTTGCCCTCGCGCGCCCGCGCCTTGCGCAAGGCCTTTTCCTCGAGGCCGGACAGGCCCTCGCGGCGCTGCAGTTCGGCGACGACGTCCGCCGGCGCCAGGCCGTAGTGCGCCAGCGCGATCATGCAGTGGAACCACAGGTCCGCCACCTCGCCGACCAGCTTGTGGCGGTCGCCGCCGTGGTCGACGTCCTTGGCGGCCATCACGACCTCGGTGGCCTCCTCGCCGATCTTCTTGAGGAAGGCGTCGGGGCCCTTGTGCAGCAGGCGCGCGACGTAGCTCGCGTCCGGGTCGCCGCCGTTGGCGGGCTTGCGGCTCTCGATGACGCCGGCGAGGCGGGCCAGCGGGTCGGGCGAGGGCGTGCTCATGTCTTGGCGTAGATCGTGGACGGGTCCTTCAGCACAGGCTCCACGGCCTGCCAGGCCCCGTCACGGAACAACTGGAAGAAGCAGCTGTGGCGCCCGGTGTGGCAGGCGATCGAGGGGTCGTGCCCCAGCTGCGCCACCTTGAGCAGGAGCACGTCGTTGTCGCAGTCCATGCGGATCTCGTGCACCTGCTGGACATGGCCGGACTCCTCGCCCTTGGCCCACAGCTTGCCGCGCGAGCGGCTGAAATACACCGCGCGACCCGTTTCGGCCGTGCGGCGCAGCGCCTCGCGGTCCATCCAGGCGAACATGAGCACGTCGCCGCTGGCAGCTTCCTGCGCGATGACGGGCACCAGCCCCTGGGCGTCCCACTTGACTTCGTCCAACCAGTCCATGCGGCGGATTGTCCCACGAGGGGCCGCCGCGCCGCTCAACCTAAAGGCGTACCGGGATGCCGCGCTCGGACATCCTCTGCTTCGCCTGGGCGACCGTGTACTCGCCGTAGTGGAAGATGCTGGCGGCCAGCACGGCGTCGGCGCCGCCCTGCTGGATGCCGTCGGCAAGGTGGTCCAGGTTGCCGACGCCGCCCGATGCGATCACGGGCACAGTCACGGCGTCGCTCACGGCGCGGGTGAGTTCGAGGTCGAACCCGGACTTGGTGCCGTCGCGGTCCATGCTGGTGAGCAGGATCTCGCCGGCGCCGCGGCGCGCCATTTCGGCGGCCCAGGCCACGGCGTCCAGCCCCGTGTTCTTGCGGCCGCCGTGCGTGTAGACGTCCCAGCCCGCGCCGCGCGTTGCGGCCTCTTCGGCGCTGCGGCGCTTCGCGTCGATCGCGACCACGATGCACTGGGCGCCGTACTTGGCCGAGGCCGCGGAGATCACGTCGGGGTTGGCGACCGCCGCGGAGTTGAAGCTGGTCTTGTCGGCGCCGGCATTGAGGAGGCGGCGCACGTCTTCCACCGTGCGGACGCCGCCGCCCACGGTCAGCGGGATGAAGACCTGCGAGGCCACGGCCTCGATGATGTGCAAGATGAGGTCGCGCCCGTCGCTGGTCGCCGTGATGTCCAGGAACGTGAGTTCGTCGGCGCCCTGCTCGTTGTAGCGCGCGGCGATCTCCACCGGGTCGCCCGCATCGCGCAGCTCGACGAAGTTGACGCCCTTGACGACGCGGCCGCCGGTGACGTCGAGGCAGGGAATGATGCGTTTGGCGAGCATGCCGAGGGCCTCAGCCCTGCCCGAGTTCGTCCGCGCGGGCTTGCGCCTTGGCGAAGTCGAGGTCGCCCGAGTAGATCGCGCGGCCGCAGATCACGCCTTCGATGCCCTCGTCCTCCACGGCGCACAGGGCTTCGATGTCCTTCATCGAGGACAGGCCGCCGGAAGCGATCACGGGGATGGACAGCGACTGGGCCAGCTTCACGGTGGCGTCGACGTTGATGCCCGTGAGCATGCCGTCGCGGCCGATGTCGGTGTAGATGATGGACTCGACGCCCCAGTCCTCGAACTTGCGGGCGAGGTCCACCACCTCGTGGCCGGTCAGTTTGCTCCAGCCGTCGGTCGCCACCTTGCCGTCCTTCGCGTCGAGGCCGACGATGATGTGGCCGCCGAAGGCCGTGCAGGCGTCCTTCAGGAATCCGGGGTTCTTGACCGCCGCCGTGCCGATGATCACGTAGCGCAAGCCGCCGTCGATGTAGCGTTCGATCGTGTCGAGGTCGCGGATGCCGCCCCCCAACTGCACCGGGATGTCGTCGCCGACGGCGCGCAGGATGGAGCGCACGGCGGAGAAGTTCTGCGGCTTGCCGGCGAAGGCGCCGTTGAGGTCCACCAGGTGCAGGCGACGGGCGCCGCGCTCCAGCCAGGTCTTCGCCATGGCGGCGGGGTCCTCGCTGAAGGTGGTGGCCTGGTCCATGTCGCCCTGCTTCAGGCGTACGCAGTGGCCGTCTTTCAGGTCGATCGCGGGAATCAGGAGCATGGGGGAGGTGCGGCAGGCAACTGGATGAGGCGGGGAACCGCTTCCTGAGCGGTCAGGGATTCCAGTGCAGGAAGTTGCGATAGAGCGAGAGGCCCTGGTCGGCGCTTTTCTCGGGGTGGAACTGGGTCGCAAAAATATTATCGCGGGCCACGGCACAGGTAAAGCGAACCCCGTACTCGGATTCCCCAACACTGTGGCGCGGGTCGGACGGCCGCGCGTAGAACGAGTGCACGAAGTAGAACCAGCTTTCGTCGGGAACGCCGGCCCACATGGCATGCGCGCCGGCCTGGCGGACGCGGTTCCAGCCCATTTGCGGCACCTTGTAGCGGCTGCCATCGGGCTGCCGCTGGCCTTCGAGCTGGAAGCGCACGACCTCGCCGTGGATCAGGCCCAGGCCGGCCGTGGGCCCTTCCTCGCTGCGATCGAGCAGCATCTGCATGCCCACGCACACGCCGAACAGAGGCTTGGAGGCCGCGGCTTCGAGCACCGGCTCGAGCAGGCCGGACTCGCGCAGCTCGCGCATGCAATCCGGCATGGCGCCCTGCCCTGGCAGGACCACGCGTTCGGCCGCGCGCACTTCTTCGGGGCGCGAGGTGACGATCGCGTCCACCCCGCTGCCCTGCGCGACGTGCAGGACCGCCTGGGAGACCGACCGGAGATTGCCCATGCCGTAGTCCACCACGGCAACGGTTCGAGGCATCAGCAAGCCTCCGCGCCAAGCGCCGCGGCTCGAACGCCTCCGGGTGGCCGTGCGGCGCTCAAAGCGATCCCTTCGTCGAGGGAATCGTGCCGGCCGCACGCGGATCGAGCTCCAGCGCGCCACGCAGCGCGCGGGCGAAGGCCTTGAACACCGTCTCGCACTGGTGGTGCGCGTTCTCGCCGCGCAGGTTGTCGATGTGCAGCGTCACGAAAGCGTGGTTCGCGAAGCCCTGGAAGAACTCGTGCGCCAGCTGCGTGTCGAAGCCCCCGATCATGCCGCTCTTGAAGGGCACGTTCATGATCAGGCCCGGCCGGCCGGAGAAGTCGATCACGACGCGCGACAGCGCCTCGTCCAGCGGCACGTAGGCATGGCCGTAGCGGCGGATGCCTTTCTTCTCGCCGACGGCCTTGTACACGGCCTGGCCCAGCGTGATGCCGACGTCCTCCACGGTGTGGTGGCCGTCGATGTGCAGGTCGCCGTTGGCGGCGATGTCCAGGTCGATCAGCCCGTGGCGGGCGATCTGGTCCAGCATGTGGTCGAAGAAGCCGATCCCGGTGGCCAGCTTCGCGCGGCCGGTCCCGTCCAGGTTCACGCGGACGGTGATCTGGGTCTCTGCGGTGTTGCGGGTGATTTCCGCGGTGCGCTCGGTGCTCATAGGGTGGATTGCAGGGCGGCCAGCATCTGGGTGTTCTCGTCGGCGGTGCCGACGGTCAGGCGCAGGCAGCCGGCCAGCAATGGGTGCATTCTAGAAACGTTCTTGACGAGGACCTTGCGACCCTTCATGCCCTCGAAGCTGGCGGCCGGGTCGGGCACGCGCACCAGGATCATGTTGGCGTCGCTGGGCCAGGACTTCAGGCCCATGTCCTTCAGCGCGGCCTGCAGTCGCGCGCGTTCCTTCTTCAGGTCCTTGGCCTGGGCGGCAAACACGTCCTCGTGCTCCAGCGCGAACAGGGCGGCCTCGCAATTGAGCACGCTCACGTTGTACGGCGGACGCACCTTGTCGATTTCCTGCACCAGGCGCTGCGGCCCCATCATGTAGCCGATGCGCACGCCGGCCAGGCCGAACTTGCTGAGCGTGCGCATCAGGAGCACGTGCTCGTGCTTCGTCACGCGCTCCAGGTAGTTGCGGCTGGCGAAGGGCTGGTAGGCCTCGTCGATCACCACGAAGCCGGGCGCCGCCTCGACGATCTTCGCGATCGTGGCGTCGTTCCAGAGATTGGCCGTGGGGTTGTTCGGGTAGGCCAGGTAGACGATGGCGGGCTGGTGCAGCGCGATCGCGTCGAGCATCGCCTTTTCGTCCAGCTCGAAGTCCGGCGTGAGGTCCACGCCGACGAACTTCAGGCCTTGCAGCTGCGCGCTCATCGCGTACATCACGAAGCCGGGCAGCGGCGCCAGGATGGTGGCGCCAGGGACGTCGCAGGCCAGGGCCAGCAGCGAGATCAGTTCGTCGGAGCCGTTGCCCAGCATGAGGCCGAAGCCGGCGGGCAGCTGCGCGTGCTTCGCGAGCGCGGCCTTCAGGTCCTCGATGCGCTCGCCCGGATAGCGGTTCAGGGCGACGGCGGCGAGGCGCTCGCCCAGCTCCTTCTGCAGCGCCGGCGGCAGGCGATGCGGGTTCTCCATCGCATCGAGCTTCACCATGCCGCGCGAATCCTGGATGGCATAGGCATGCATGCCCTGCACGTCCTGGCGGATGCGGGTGGCGATGAGTCGGTCGAGGATGGAGCTCATGAAGGTGGAAAGCAAATACGGACTTCCGGACGCAGAGGACGCGAAAGATACGCAGAGGACGCAAAAGAAACCATTATCCGGTTTCCTCTTTCAACTGACTTTTCTGCGTCCTCTGCGTACCCTTTGCGTCCTCTGCGTCCGGTTGTCGGGTGTAGATCCCTGGCTGTCGCGTCTCAGCGCTTCAGCCGCATCTCCGCCGCGCGGGCATGGGCCTGCAGGCCTTCGCCGTAGGCGAGTTCGGCGGCGACGAGGCCCAGGACCTGGGCGCCGGCTTCGCTCACCTCGATGAGGCTGCTGCGCTTCTGG
>FTHB01000193.1_pt1 | contig 15689 bp, 13 predicted proteins | sample 1640851 | NCBI WGS metagenome assembly FTHB01 (sample SAMEA3914788, study PRJEB12502) | metagenome | biome: forest; material: soil | place: Canada | collected 2011-07-03 | depth 0.1 m
CTGCGGCTGGCGGGTATCAGCTGATGCCCGGCGCGCCGCAGCGGGCTATGCTGGACGCATGAACATCCTGATCACCGGTGGCGCCGGCTTCCTCGGTGCCCGTCTCGCCCGGACGCTGCTGGCCTCGGGCACCTTGAGCCTGCGCGGCGCGGCCGCGCGCCGCATCGAGCAGGTCGTGCTCGCCGACCTCGGCCCCGCGCCGGCAGACCTCGCCGCCGACCCACGCGTGCGCTCCGCGCAGGGCGACCTGCTCGGGCTGCTGGCGCGCCGCGAGTTGCCCGCCGCCGGCACCGACCTCGTCTTTCACCTCGCCGCGGCGGTGAGCGCCGAGTGCGAGGCCGACTTCGACCTGGGCATGCGCAGCAACTTCGACACCACGCGCGCGCTGCTGGAGGGTTGCCGTGCGCTGGGCAGCGCGCCGGTGTTCGTGTTCGCGAGCTCGCTGGCGGTGTTCGGCCAGCAGCCCGGCCAATCCGCGCTGGGCGTCGTGCGCGACGACACGCTGCCCACGCCGCAAGGCAGCTACGGCATCCAGAAGTTCATCGGCGAGCAACTGGTCGCCGACTTCACGCGCAAGGGCTTCATCGCCGGACGCAGCGTGCGGCCCATGACGGTGGCGGTGCGGCCGGGCCGTCCCAACGGCGCGGCCTCGGGTTTCTTCAGCGGCATGATCCGCGAGCCGCTCGCCGGCCAGCGTGCGCGCATCCCGGTGGGGCCGGACACGCCGGTGGCGCTCGCCTCGCCCACGCGCACCATCGAAGGCTTCGTGCGCGCCGCGACCGCGAGCGACGCCGAATGGGGACAGCGCACCGGCATCAACCTGCCGTCGCTGTACACCACGGTCGGCGACATGGCCGCGGCGCTGGAGAAGGTCGCGGGTCCGCAGGCGAGCGCCTTGCTGGACTGGCAAGCCGACCCCGTCATCGAGAAGCTGGTGCGCAGCTGGCCGGGCGACGTCGCCTGGGCCCGCGCGCGGGGTCTCGGATTGAAGAACGACGCGAGCTTCGAAGCCATCGTGCGCGAGTACATTGCGGAAAATCCGCAAGCCGTGCGCCTGCCCCTACGCTGAGACCCGAGATGCCCCGTTTCGCCGCCAACCTCTCCATGCTCTATCCGGAGCATGCCTTCCTGGACCGCTTCGAGGCCGCCGCGCGCGACGGCTTCGCCGGCATCGAATACCTCTTTCCCTACGAGCACGAGCCACGCGAGCTGGCCGCGCGCCTGCGCGCGAACGGCCTGCAGCAGGTGCTGTTCAACGGACCGCCCGGCAACTGGAACGGCGGCGAGCGCGGCCTGGCCTGCCTGCCCGGGCGCGAGCAGGAGTTCCGCGAAGGCATCGCGCAGGCGTTGCGCTACGCCGAGGCCCTGGCCTGCCCGCGCATGCACGTCATGGCCGGCCTCGTGCCTGCGGGGCAGGAGCGCGCAGCCGTGCGTCCCACCTACGTCGCCAACCTGCGCTGGGCCGCGCGCGAAGCGGCGAAGCAGGGCGTGAACGTGCTGCTGGAGCCGATCAACACGCGCGACATCCCCGGCTTCTTCCTCAATCGCCAGGACCACGCGCACGAACTTCTGGCGGAGATCGGCGAACCCAACGTGAAGGTGCAGATGGACCTGTACCACTGCCAGATCGTCGAGGGCGACCTTGCGATGAAGATCCGCCAGTACCTGCCCACCGGGCGCGTGGGCCACTTCCAGATCGCGGGCGTGCCGCTGCGGCATGAACCCGACCACGGCGAACTGAACCACCCTTACCTGTTCTCCGTGATCGACGAAGTGAGCCAGGCCTGTGGCTGGGACGGCTGGATCGGCTGCGAGTACCGGCCCGCGCGCGGCGCGGAACCGGGCGGCACCAGCGCGGGACTCGAATGGATGCGGCGCTGGCAGGCCGACGCCGCGCGCTGACGAAGACGGTCGCTGCCCGTGCTGCGCCTCGCGGCGCCGCGGCGCGCCGCATCGGCCTCTTTCCATGCCGCTGACCCTCGCGCGCGCCGTCGACAGCGAGCTCGTGATCAGGAAGAGCCGCTTCCTCGGTCGCGTGCAGCCGGTGTCCGGACGCGCACAGGCGCAGGAGATCGTCGCCGCCTTGCGCGCCGCGCATCCCGGCGCGGCTCATGTCTGCTGGGCGCTGCTGGCGGGCGGCCAGTCGGCCGCCAACGACGACGGGGAACCCGGTGGCACGGCCGGACGACCCATGCTGGAGGTGTTGCGGCACCAGCAGCTCGAGGGCGTGCTGGCCACCGTGGTGCGCTACTTCGGCGGCGTGAAGCTGGGCGCGGGTGGTTTGGTCCGCGCGTATACCGATGCCGTGGCGCAGGCGCTGCTGCACGCCGAGAAACTGCCGCTGCGCAAGCTCCTGCAGCTGGCTTGCCGCGTCCCGTATGCGCTGGAAGGCCTGGTGCGGCGCGCGCTGCAGGAGGCGGGTGCGACGCTGGGCGAAGTCACGCACGGCGATGCCGTGGAGATCGCGTTCAGCATCGCGGAGGGAGATGCGTTGGCCTTGCGCAAGCGTCTCGACGAGGCGGGGCAAGGGCAAGTGCGCTGGCTGGAGTGAGCCGGCGCAAGAGCGCTAGGCCTGCAGCTGCCGCAGGAACTCCATCGCCGCCGCCGGCGCGCGCTCCTTCGCCCCGTTGATGAAGAACACGAAGGCCTCGTTGCCCGTGCCCATGCCGGTCCACTCGTGCGCGCCCTGGACCCAGGCCCGCAGGTCCTGCGCCGGGTAACCCGTCGCGCAATCGGCTTCGCTGCGCATCAGGCGCAGGTAGGCGAGCCCGCTGCGCGCATGCGCAATGGCAGGGAACTTGGGCGAGTCCGTGTAGACCGTGGTGCAGTCGTGCCGTGCCAGCAGGTCCAGGTACGCCTCGCACGCGAAGCTGGGATGGCGCACATCCAGCACGTGGCGCAAGGGCCGGCCCTGCGCCTCGCGCGGAAGAAGGCGCAGGAAGGCCTCGACTTCTTCGGCGACGAATTGCTTGGTCGGCATGAACTGCCACAGCAGCGGCCCGAGCTTGTCGCCCAGTTCCGCGAGGCCGCTGCCCACGAAACGCTGCACGCCCTCGGCGGCCGTGCCCATGTCCTTGCGGTGCGTGGTGAAGCGGTGCGCCTTCAGGCTGAAGACGAAACCCTCGGGCGTCTCGTCGCGCCACTTCGCGAAGGTCTCGGGCCGGAAGGTGCTGTAGAAGGTGCCGTTCACCTCGATCGCCGTGAGCTGCCGGCTCGCGTACTGCAGCTCGCGGCTGTGCGCCAGGCCGGCCGGATAGAAGTTGTTGCGCCAGGGCTCGAAGGTCCACCCGCCGACGCCCACGTGGATGCGCGGGAAAAGGCGGGATGCGGGATGTGGCTGGCCAGGGTCTTCCATGCCTCATGCTAGCCCAGCCGCGTCGGCGCGCGTACAGTTCCCCCTCGCCGTATTTCCTGAGGCCGCACGCCATGAACGCCCCCCTGCATCGCGAATTCCCCGCCACCTTGCTCGACAGCGCCCGGGCCCTGGACCAGGTCACGCGCCAGTGGGACGGCGACATCGTTCGCCAGCTCACCGACTACATCGCCATCCCCGCCAAGTCGCCGGGCTTCGATCCGGAATGGCAGCAGCACGGCTACATCGACACCGTGCTGCGCAATGCCGCCGCCTGGGTGGAGGCGCAGAAGGTGGAAGGCCTCAAGCTGGAGATCGTGCGCCTGGAAGGCCGCACCCCGGTGCTGTTCTTCGAGGTGGCCGGCACCAAGGCCGATGCGAAGCAGACCATCCTGATGTACGGGCACCTGGACAAGCAGCCCGAGTTCACGGGCTGGCGCAACGACCTCGGCCCGTGGACGCCGAAGTACGAGGACGGCAAGCTGTACGGCCGCGGCGGCGCCGACGACGGCTATGCCGTGTACGCCAGCATCGCGGCGATCCAGGCGCTGAAGGCGCAGGGCCAGCCGCACGCGCGCATCGTCGGCCTGATCGAGACCTGCGAGGAATCCGGCTCCTACGACCTGCTGCCCTACGTCGACGCCCTGCGGCCGCGCCTGGGCGATGTCGGCCTCGTGATCTGCCTCGACTCGGGCGCCGGCAACTACGACCAGCTGTGGCTCACGACGTCCTTGCGCGGCCTCGCCGGCGGCGTGCTCAAGGTGGAGATCCTCACCGAAGGCGTGCATTCGGGCGACGCCTCGGGGCTGGTGCCTTCGAGCTTCCGCATCATGCGGCAGGTGCTCGACCGCCTCGAGGACAGCAAGACCGGCCGCCTGCTGCCGCAAAGCTTCCATTGCGAAGTGCCGGCGCAGCGCCTCGCGCAGGCGAAGGCCACTGCCGCCATCCTGGGCGACGAGGTGTACAAGCGCTTCCCCTGGGCGCATGCGGACTGCAACGGATCCACGCAGACCGCCCTGCCCACGACGACCGACCCCGTGCAGGCCCTGATCAACCGCACGTGGACGCCGACCTTGTCCGTCGTCGGCGCCGAAGGCTTCCCCGCGATGCGCGACGCCGGCAACGTGCTGCGGCCCTACACCGCTTTCAAGCTGTCGCTGCGCCTGCCGCCTCCGGTCGATGCGGCCGCGGCGGTGCAGGAGCTCAAGGCCTTGCTGGAGGACAACGCGCCCTACCAGGCCAAGGTCACCTTCGAAGGCGGCGGTGCGGCTTCGGGCTGGAACGCCCCGCCCACCACCGCGTGGTTCGAGCAGGCGCTGGACGCCGCATCGCTCGCGCACTTCGGCTCGCCCGTGGGTTACATCGGCCAGGGCGGAACCATTCCGCTGATGAACATGCTGAGCCAGGGCTTTCCCAGCGCGCAGATGATGGTGTGCGGCGTGCTCGGTCCGCGCAGCAACGCCCACGGCCCCAACGAATTCTTGCACGTCCCTTACGCGAAACGCCTCACGGCCTCCGTCGCGGAAGTAATGGCACGCATGCCCTGAAGCGCGATGCCAGTGGTCCGCCACTGGCGTCTTCCGCCCAAAAGGGCATTGACAGCCGCGCAGTCTGGGCGATGATTGCCGCCCGATGAGCCACGCCGGCACCGAGTCCACGCTATCCACCTTCACTGCCAGCGACGGCGACAACCTCGCGGTGCAGGATTGGTACCTGCCCGAGGGTGTGCGGCAACGGGGCGCCGTGCTGATCGTGCACGGGCTGGGCGAGCATGCCGGCCGCTACGACCATTTCGCGCGCGTGCTCAATGACTGGGGCTTCGCGGTCCGCAGCTACGACCAGTACGGCCATGGCGAGTCGGACGGCACGCGCGGCGGCCTGCCGCATGCCAACCGCCTGCTCGACGACCTGGCGGACCTCGTGGAAAGCACACGGGTGCGCAACCCCGGCATGCCGCTGGTGCTGGTGGGCCACAGCCTGGGCGGGCTGGTCGCGGCCAGCTTCGTCGCGCGCACCTTGCATGCGGTCGATGCGCTGGTGCTGTCCTCGCCCCTGCTCGCGATGCGCCTGACGCCGGCGCAAAGGCTGATGATGGCCGTGGTGCCCCGCATCGCGCCCAACCTCACCGTGGCGAACGGCCTCGATCCCCAGTACCTCACGCACGACCGGCGCGTGGTGCAGTCCTATCTCAACGACCCGCGCGTGCACGACCGCGTCTCGGGCCGCCTCGCGCGCTTCATGGAGGAAGAAGGCGCGCTGGTGCGCTCGCGCGCGCCCTCGTGGAATGTGCCGACGCTCCTCATGTACGCAGGCGAGGACCGCATGGTGGACACCGGCGGCAGCGAGTTCTTCGCGGCCAGCGCGGCGCAGCGCTTCGTCACCTCGCGCCGCTTCGAAGGCCTGTACCACGAAATATTGAACGAGCGCGACGCGCAGCCCGTCTACGAGTGCCTCAGGCAGTGGCTGGACGCGCGCTTCTGAGCGCCAGCCAGCCCAGGCCGTTGATGGCGATGAAGGTGACGTTGTCGGTGAGACACAGGCCCTGCGGCACGGCCAGCAGCCAGAGATTGCGGTTCATGCAGGACCTTTCGCCAGCGTGAGCAGGGCCAGGGCGGCGAGCGGCGCCGTCTCCGCGCGCAGCACGCGCGGCCCGAGGTTCACCGCCTGCCATCCGCGCGCGAGCGCATCGCCTTCCTCGCCGGGTGCGAGGCCGCCTTCGGGCCCGCTCAGGAGCGTCACCGGGTCGGCGACCGCATGCTGCGCCAGGGGCCGGCTGCTCGCCGCCAGCGAGAGGATCCATCCGGGCGCGGCCTGCGCTGCCAGCCACGAGGACAAGGGCTGCACGGCGTGCACGGCCGGCACGCGGTTGCGGCCGCATTGTTCGCAGGCCGCGATCGCGATCGCCTGCCAATGGGCCTGCTTCTTCTGCGCGCGCTCCCCGGACAGGCGCAGCACACTGCGTTCCGCGACCAGGGGCTGGATGGAGGCGACGCCCAGCTCGGTTGCCTTCTCCACCAGCCAGTCCATGCGTTCGTTGGCGGGCATGGCCAGCGCCAGATGCACGGCGAGCGGCGCCTCGCGCTCGATCGCGTGCGCCTGCCCGACGCGCACGCGCACTTCGCTGCGGCCCATGTGCTCGACGACCGCGTCGCGTTCGCCGCCGCGCCCGTCGAACACCGTGATCGCATCGCCCGGCTGCAGCCGCAGCACCTGCACATGGCGGGCCGCCGTGGGAGGCAACGCCAGCACCTCGCCGCTCGTGAGGGCGTGGTCGCAGTACAGGCGCGGCACGGCGCTCAGACGCGCCCGAAGGCGTAGCCGCTGACCGCGTCGCTGCCCTCGACTTCGTCGATCAGGCGCGCGAGCGGCGCCAGTTCGCGGTAGCGATGGGTTGCGGAGCGGATGTAGGCGATGAAGCGCGGCGCATCGGCGAGGTACCTGGGCTTGCCGTCGCGCAGCGTGAGCCGCGCGAAGATGCCCGCGACCTTCAGGTGCCGCTGCAGTCCCATCCACTCGACGGCGCGGTAGAACTCGCCGAAGTCGCGATCGACGGGCAGGCCGGCCTTGAGCGCCCTTTCCCAGTAGCGCACGGTGATGTCCAGCACGAACTCCTCGTCCCAGCTGAGGAAGGCGTCGCGCATCAGGCAGGCGATGTCGTAGGTGACCGGCCCGTACACCGCATCCTGGAAGTCCAGCACGCCCAGGCGCGGCTCGCCCGCGTCGCGCGGGATCATCAGGTTGCGCGGCATGAAGTCGCGATGCACGTAGACGCTGGGCGAGGCGAGGTTGCGCTGCACGATCAGGCGGAACTGCGCATCGAGCGTCGCGCGCATCGCCGGCGTGATCTCGAGGCCGCGATGCCTGTGCAGGTACCAGTCGGGAAAAAGCGCCAGCTCGCGGGCGAGCAGCGGCTCGTCGTAGGGCGGCAGCACGCCGGGTTTCGACGCCAGTTGCCAGGCGAGCAGGGCGTCCACCGCGCGCAGGTACAGCGCCTGCGTTTCGCGGTCCGGTTCGGTGCCGACCACCTCGATCATCGTGCGCGATCCCAGGTCGTCGAGCAGCATGAAGCCTTGCGGCGCGTCCCAGTCCAGCACGCGTGGCACGTTCAGGCCGGCCGCGGCCATCAGGCCGGCCACCTTTACAAAGGGCGCGCAGTCCTCGCGGTCGGGCGGCGCATCCATCACGATGAAGCTGCCGCCTGCGCCGTCGACGCGCAGGTAGCGGCGGAAGCTGGCATCGGCCGAGGCGGGCCGGACCGTGGCAGGCTCAAGGCCGTGGACCGGGGCGACGCGGGCAAGCCACGCACCGAAGGCGGCTTCGCGCCGGGGGTCGTTCCAGGTGACGACGGAAGGGGTAGGCGCGGAATCGCTCATGGATAATCGATTCTACAAATCCAACGCGGCGCGCTCGCATGGCGCCCGGGCTTCCCCAACCCGATGCATCACCCAAGAAACAAGGCGTTCCTCGCCCGCTTCGCCCTGAGCCCCGTCGCCCTCGTGGCCGCGTCGCTGCTGCAGCCCGCTGGCGTGCGGGCGCAGGAGGCGGCCGATGTCTCGCCGAAGCTCAAGGCGACGCCGCAGCTGCAGGAGCGTATCCCCGCAGATGCGCGCTCCCAGCTGCCGACCTTCGTGGAAGGCGACCGCATCCAGGGCCGCACGGACCTGGAGACCGAGGTGGAAGGCAATGCGGAGTTGCGCCGCGGCGACACGATCATCCGGGCGAAGCGCCTGGAGTACAACAATGCGACCGACCTGGCCCACGCCACCGGCGACGTTCACATCAACAAGGCCGGCAACATCTTCGAAGGGCCGCTGCTGGAGCTGGAGGTCGAGGCCTTCCACGGCTTCTTCAACGAGCCGCGCTACCGCTTCCTTGCGAACGACGCCTATGGCGAGGCGTCCCGCGTGGATTTCATCGACGACAAGCACGCGATCATCCGCGACGCCACCTACACGACCTGCCAGCGCAAGCCGGGCCCGAGCTGGATGCCGGACTGGATCCTGCGCGCCTCCACCATCGCGATGGACGAGGACGAGGAGGTCGGCCATGCATCGTCCGCGGTCCTGAGCTTCAAGGGCCTGCCGGTCCTCCCCGTGCCGGAGCTGAGCTTTCCGCTGACCGACCAGCGCAAGTCCGGACTGCTGCCGCCCACGATCGGCCTGGACAGCCGCAGCGGCCTGGAAGTGACGCTGCCGTATTACTGGAACATCGCGCCCAACCGCGACGCGACGCTCTATCCGACGCTGATGACGAGTCGCGGCGTCGACCTGGCCGGCGAGTTCCGCTACATGGAGCCCACCTACCACGGGCTGGTGCGCGCCGACTACCTGCCCAACGACAAGCTGCGTGACCGCGACCGCTGGGGCTTCACCGCGCAGCACACCCAGGGCGGCCTGCAGCTGCCGCTGATCGGGGCGGCGAGCCTCAACCTGAACCTGAACCGGGTCAGCGACGACAACTACTGGCAGGACTTCTCGCGCAGCACCGCCTCGCTCACGCAGCGCCTGCTGGTGAACGACGGCACCCTGGGCTGGGGCTGGGCCGGCATCAGCTTCAGCGGCCGCGTGCAGCAGTGGCAGACGCTGCAGGATCCGACCAGCCCCATCGTCCCGCCGTACGACCGCTCGCCGGAGCTCACGGCGAATTACGCGAAGAACAACTTCTGGGGCGGCCTCGACGCGAACGTCCAGGCCGACTACACCCGCTTCACGCACGTGATCCCGGACATCGTCCGGACCACCTTCCCCACGCAGCAGGAAGTGATCCAGCCGGACGGGCAGCGCAGCTACCTGATGGCGCAGGTGTCGCACCCGTGGCAGGCGCCGGGCTGGTTCGTGATCCCGAAGGCGCAGATCCACTCGCGTTACTACACCTTCGACCAGCCGCTGGCGACCGGGCAGACCGACGCCAACGTGACGGTGCCCACCTTCAGCCTGGACAGCGGCCTGGTCCTGGAGCGCAAGACCAGCCTCTTCGGCCGCAACTTCGTGCAGACGCTGGAGCCGCGCGCGTTCTACGTGTACACGCCGTTCCGCGACCAGAACTACCTGCCGAACTACGACTCGGCGCAACTCGATTTCAACTCCGCGACCATCTTCACGGAGAACCAGTACGGCGGCAACGACCGCATCGCCGACAACAACCTGCTCACGGTGGGCGCGAACACGCGCTTCCTGGATCCCGAAACGGGCGCCGAAGCCGCGCGCTTCGGCGTCGCCCAGCGCATTCGGTTCACCGACCAGCAGGTCGTGGTGCCGGGGCAGACCGCGCCGATCAGCGAACGCCTGTCGGACGTGCTGTTCGGCGGCTCCGTGACGTACTCGCCGCACTGGAGCGCCGACGCGGTGATGCAGTACAACTTCCAGTCCAAGCAGTCGATCCGCTCCACGGTGGGCCTGCGCTACAACCCGGGCAGCTATCGCGTCATCAGCGTCGCGTATCGCCGCGAGCAGGCGCTCAGCGAGCAGTGGGACATCGGCTGGCAGTGGCCGATCAACGACCTGTGGGGCGACCGGGGCCAGGACCTTGGCCAGGGCCGCGGGCAGGGCGAGGGCCGCTGGTACAGCGTGGGCCGCCTGGACTACAGCGTGAAGGATGCCCGCCTCGTGGATGGCATCGCCGGACTGGAATACGATGCGGGCTGCTGGATCGGCCGCATGGTGCTGGAGCGCATGCAGGCCGGCACGACGTCCAACACGCGGATCCTGTTCCAGATCGAATTCGTGGGCTTCGCCCGCCTCGGCTCGAACCCGCTGGAGACGCTGAAGCAGAATATCCCCCGCTACCAGTTCCTGCGCGAGCGCGTGACCACGCCAAGCCGCTTCAGCAATTACGATTAAAGTGCAAGCACGATGAATTCTCGTTTCCTGGCGTTGGCGCTCGCCTGCGCAAGCCTCGCCGCCGGCGTGGCCCTTCCCGCAGCCGGCCAAGGCCTGCGCGCGACGCCGCAGATCAGCGTGCGCTCCATCCCCAGCGTCGATGCAGGACCGCAGGCGGCGGACTACATCGTGGCCGTGGTGAACTCCGAGCCGATCACCAACAACGAGGTGCGCCGGCGCATGGTGCGCTACGAGCAGCAGCTCGCCGCCCAGGGCTCCCCGCTGCCGCCGCGGCCGCAGCTCGCGCGCGAGGTGCTGGACCGCCTGATCACCGAGAAGGCGCAGCTGCAGGTGGCGCGCGAGACCGGCCTGAAGGTGGACGACGCCACGGTGGACCAGGCGGAGCAGAGCGTCGCCCGCCAGAACGCCATCGAAGTCGGCGAACTGCGCCGCCGCGTGGTGGCCGAAGGCCTGAGCGTCGACCAGTTCCGCGAGGACCTGCGCAACCAGATCCTGCTGCAGCGCGTGCGCGATCGCGAGCTGCAGGCACGCGCGAAGGTGACCGAGCTGGACATCGACCAGTACCTGCGCGAGCAGCAGAACGCGAGCAACCCGGCGCTGATGGAAATGAATCTCGCGCACATCCTGGTGGCGGTGCCTGAGAATGCGAGCGAGGCGCAGGTGGCGCAGGCGCAGGCCAAGGCGCAGCAGTTGCTGGAGCGCGCCCGCGCGGGCGAGGACTTCTCCAAGCTGGCCCGCGAAGGCTCCGACGCGGTCGGCGCCGCCCAGAACGGCGGCGTGCTGGGCATGCGCTCGGCCGACCGGCTGCCTCCCCTCTTCGTGGACGCCGCGAGCTCCCTCAACGAAGGCGGCATCAGCGGGCTGCTGCGCTCGCAGGCCGGCTTCCACATCGTCAAGGTCCTGGAAAAGCGCGAACTGGGCAAGACCGGCATGAGCGTGACGCAAACCCACGCACGCCACATCCTGCTGCGGCCCAACGCCCAGATGTCCGAGGCGCAGGCGCGGCAGAAGCTTGCCGACTTCAAGCGCCGCATCGCCGCCGGCCAGGCCGACTTCGCCACGCTGGCCCAGGAGAACTCGCAGGATGCCAGCGCCCGCAACGGCGGCGACCTGGGCTGGGCGAGCCCGGGCATGTTCGTGCCGGAGTTCGAAGAGGTGCTGAACTCGCTGAAGCCGGGGGAGATTTCGGACCCGATCACCACGCGCTTCGGCGTGCACCTGATCCAGCTGATGGAGCGGCGCCAGTCCACGCTGAGCCCGAAGGAGCAGCGTGAGGTGGTGCGCAATCTCGTGCGCGAGAAGAAGCTGGACGAAGCCTACGTCAACTGGACGCAGGAAGTGCGCGGCCGCGCCTACGTGGAGATGCGCGAGCCGCCGCAGTGAAGCACGTCGCGCGCAAGCGCTTCGGCCAGCACTTCCTGGCCGACGCCAGCGTGATCGAAGCGATCGTGCGCGAGATCGCCCCGCGCGCCGGGCAGGCGATGGTGGAAATCGGGCCGGGCCTCGCGGCGCTCACCCAGCCGCTGGTGGAGCGCCTGGGCAAGCTCACCGTCATCGAGCTGGATCGCGATCTCGCCGCGCGGTTGCGGCAGCATCCGCAGCTGGACGTGGTCGAGTCGGATGTCCTCAAGGTGGACTTCGCCGCGCTCGCGGACGGGCTCGGCGCGCCCCGCCTGCGTATCGTGGGCAACCTGCCCTACAACATCTCCAGTCCCATCCTGTTCGCGCTGCTGCGCTACGTGGACCGGGTGGAAGACCAGCACTTCATGCTGCAGAAGGAAGTGGTGGACCGCATGGTCGCCGCGCCGGCGACCGCGGACTACGGGCGGCTCTCGGTGATGCTGCAGTGGCGCTACGCGATGGAGAACGTGCTGTTCGTGCCGCCCGAGTCCTTCGACCCGCCGCCCAGGGTGGACAGCGCGGTCGTGCGTATGGTGCCGTATCCGCAGCCGGCGCGCGTGGACGAGGAGCTCCTGTCGGAGCTGGTGCAGGTCGCCTTCTCGCAGCGGCGCAAGATCCTGCGCAACACCCTGGGCAAGTGGCTGCAGGAGCGCGGCTTCGCCGGCCAGTTCGACGTGCAGCGCCGCGCCGAGGAAGTGCCCGTGACCGAATACCTCGCGCTGTGCGCCGAGCTGAGCCCGGACCGGGCGGCGTCCTGAGGCTCCATGAAAAAAGCCGGGCATGGCCCGGCTTTTTTCATGCGCGGCTGCGCCAGCCTACGCGGCTGCCAGCCAGTAGCCCGCGTTGAAGGGGCTGCTCATTCGCAGAGCGAGAGGCGACACGTCCAGGATCTTGTCCGTGGGCATCTTCTCTCCGTCGGCGGCGACCGGCTGTTGCACGGGTTCGCCCTGGGCCTCGTTCGCCCGTTCCGCTTGGCCTTGTTGCGCGGAACGGGCTACCGAAAAGAATAGAAACAGCGGAATGGTACTTTCCGGTCTGCCCAGTAGTCGGCGGTGTCGCGGAAGATGTCCAGGAGCTGCTCGCGCGCTTCCTTGTCGAACTTCCCGTTGGCGGGAATGTGCTCCAGCACCACGATGAAGCCTGGCTGCGGGCCCGATTTGTGCAACGGGTCCGTCATGCAGTCGTACAGCGCGTCGAAGTTCTTGCCGAAGTTCGCAGGCAGCGTGAACTGCTGGGCGATCATGTCCAGCACGTCCTGCTTGCTCTGCGCGGTCGCCAGGTTCGCGTAGAGGAAGTGGTGGCCCAGTTTGGTGGCGGTCTCCTGCAGGTCCTGCACGCGGAAAGCGCGGATGGACTGCACGATGTTGCTGCGCACACCTTTCAGGGGCGTTTCGGAAATTTCTGGACGAAGTGGTTTATCCATCTCCGTTTCTTTCTCTCTGGTCAAAAACAGATCCCGCTTCATTTCTTGAGGTTCACTCCACGATCTTGCGAAAACTGGCGTAGTGGTCAGCGGTGTAATAACAGGCATGCGGCATCCTCGGCGGACCTCCGCACACGATGCGCCGGGCGCCCCGGTCGCGTGAATCCGGCGTTGTCACGGTGTATTCGCGGTAGTACCCACGCTTCTCGGTCGGGAGCTGGCGCTCCCGGTTGCCGAACACCGCGCCGTCCTTGTCGTACGGGAACGGTCCGCCCCGGCGGATCAGTTCGTAGGTCTCCCGACCCGGGCGGGGCAGCTCGGTGACACGCACCGTGGCAACGCCGCTGGCGAGCGTTCCGTCCACTTCACCCCGCGCGTTGGCGACGGGGGCCGCACCGATTGCCACGGCGATCAGCGCGCTGGTAAGCACTGACTTGAACGCCGCGAACCGAGCCATGAACGGACCTTCTGGGGAGATCTTCAAGGGACGCCACCCGGACCCCTGCGGGCCCAGGCACTTCTGATCCGGGTAAACCCGGAACTTCAAGGCCGGTAGTGTGACAGTTGCGTGGCTTCCGCGCAAGCCGCCGCCCAATTTTTGGGCAGGAGAGAAGGCCATTCCGACGCGCGGCCGGCGCCCTCAAGTGAGCGCCGGCTTAAACGGAAGGCCTTAACGGACGGCGTTTGCGTCCGCGACCGTGAGGGCGGCCATATTGACGAGCCGGCGGACTGTCGTGCTCGCCGTCAGGATATGCACCGGCTTGGCCGCACCAAGCAGCACCGGGCCGATGGCGATGTTGCCGCCCGCCGCCGTCTTGAGCAGGTTGTACGAGATGTTGGCCGCATCGATGTTCGGCAGCACCAGCAGGTTGGCATCGCCCGACAAGGTGCTGTGCGGCATGACCTGGGCGCGCGCGCGGCCGTCCAGCGCGATGTCGCCATGCATCTCGCCGTCCACCTCGAGCCAGGGCGCCTGTTCGCGCAGCAGAGCCAGCGTGTCGCGCATCTTGTGCGCGCTCGCGTGGTTGCTGCTGCCGAAGTTGGAGTGGCTGAGCAATGCGACCTTGGGTTTCAGGCCGAAGCGCAGCATCTCCTCCGCAGCCATCACCGTGATCTCGCAAAGCTGGTCCGCGGTCGGGTCGTAGTTGACGTGCGTGTCGACCAGGAAGACCTGGCGTCCCGGCAGCATGAGGCCGTTCATGCAGGCGTAGGTCCTGCACCCCGGGCGCTTGCCGATCACCTGGTCGATGTAGCGCAGGTGGATGTCCGTCGTGCCCCAGGTGCCGCAGATCATCCCGTCGACATAGTCCTTCTGCAGCAGCATGGCGCCGATCAGCGTCAGGCGCCGGCGCATCTCGATCTTGGCCATCTGCACCGTGATGCCCTTGCGGTCGGTCATGCGGTGGTAGGTCTGCCAGAAGTCGCGGTAGCGCTCGTCGTACTCGGTGTTGACGACGTCGTAGTCGCGTCCTTCCTGCAGCCGCAGGCCGAACTTCTCGATGCGCTGGGCGATGATGTTGGAGCGGCCGATCAGCGTCGGCCGCGCGACGGACTCGTCGGCGACGATCTGCGCCGCGCGCAGCACGCGCTCCTCTTCGCCCTCGCAGAAGGCGACGCGCTTCTTGGGCGCCGACTTGGCCGCCGTGAAGATCGGCTTCATCGTCGTGCCCGAGGCGTACACGAAGCTTTGCAGGTGCTCCCGGTACGCGTCCATGTCCTTCACGGGACGCAGCGCGACGCCGCTTTCCTCGGCCGCCTTCGCCACCGCCGGCGCGATCTTGATCATCAGCCGCGGATCGAAGGGCTTGGGAATCAGGTACTCGGGGCCGAAGGACAGTTGCTGTCCCGCGTAGGCCGCGGCCACCACTTCGCTTTGCTCCGCCTGCGCGAGTTCCGCGATGGCGTGCACCGCGGCGATCTCCATCTCCATCGTGATCGTCGTCGCGCCGGAGTCCAGCGCGCCGCGGAAGATGTAGGGGAAGCACAGGACGTTGTTGACCTGGTTCGGGTAGTCGGTGCGGCCCGTCGCCATGATGCAGTCGGGGCGCGCGGCCTTGGCGACGTCGGGGTCGATTTCCGGATTCGGATTGGCCAGCGCGAGGATCAACGGGTGCGCCGCCATCTTCTTGACCATCTCTGGCTTGAGCACGCCGCCGGCGGACAGGCCCAGGAACACATCCGCGTCCGCGATGACGTCGGTCAGCGTACGCGCGGCGGTGTCCTGCGCGAACTGCACCTTGTCTTCGTCCATCAGTTCCTTGCGGCCGGTGTAGACGACGCCCGCGAGGTCGGTGACGTAGATGTTCTTGCGCGGCAGGCCCAGCTTCACCAGCAGCCCCAGGCAGGCGAGCGCCGCGGCACCCGCGCCCGAGGTCACCAGCTTCACGTCCTTGAGCTGCTTGCCCACGACCTTCAGGCCGTTGATGATGGCCGCGCCGACGACGATGGCGGTGCCGTGCTGGTCGTCGTGGAAGACCGGGATCTTCATGCGCTCGCGCAGCTTGCGCTCGACGTAGAAGCAGTCCGGTGCCTTGATGTCTTCCAGGTTGATGCCGCCGAAGGTGGGCTCGAGCGCCGCGATCACGTCGACCAGCTTGTCGAGATTGTCCTTCTCGGCGATCTCGATGTCGAACACGTCGATGCCGGCGAACTTCTTGAACAGGACGCCCTTGCC
>FTHB01000293.1_pt1 | contig 15631 bp, 17 predicted proteins | sample 1640851 | NCBI WGS metagenome assembly FTHB01 (sample SAMEA3914788, study PRJEB12502) | metagenome | biome: forest; material: soil | place: Canada | collected 2011-07-03 | depth 0.1 m
ACAGAGCGCGGCGGCCATCAGGCTCAGCACCATCGCGTGCCCGTCCACCATCTCCATCACGATGATGAACGCCGTCATGGGTGCCTGCGTCACGGCGGCGCAGCTGGCAAAGCTGCAACAGCTCAGGACCGCGACGGACGAAACGCGCCCGGGGCCCGTCACGCCGGCGGCGCCCGGCACCGCCTGACGCGCGTCAGGGTTCCGCGCGCCAGGGCAGGCCGAGCAGGCGCTCGCGCTTTTCCTCTTCCTCGAAGTGCACGAGCGAGGGCTTGATCAGGTCGCTGCGCGTGATGATGCCCACGAGCTCCAGCGAGTTCGCGTCGCGCACGACCGGCAGGCGCTCGATCCGGTGGCGCGCCATGCGCGTGGCGACCGAACGGCAGTTCTCGCCGAGCAGCGCGCGCTGCACGCTGTCCGCGGAGCACAGCTCGCCGATGGCACGCTGGCCTGAGGCTGCCTGCCATGCCGCGACCAGGTCGCGGTCGACCATGCCCGCCAGCCTGCCGTCTTTCACCACGGGAAAGGCGCGGTGCGCCTGCTGCGGGCCGAAGTAGTCGCGCATGGTTTCGTCGACCGTGCGCGTGGCGTCGATGGAGATGGGCAGGCTCATCACTTCCTCGACGAAGTGCCGCTCCAGCGGGTCGATGCCGTACTCGCGATAGATGTGATAGCCGCGCCGCGCGATCTTCTCCGTGAGGATGGATCGCTTCATCGTGAGCACGGTAAAACCGTAAGCGGCCGCGGAAGTCGCCAGCAGCGGCAGCAGCGCATTCGTGTCGTGCGTGAGGCCGAAGGCGAAGACGGTGGCCGTCAGCGGCGCGCGCATGGTGCCGCCCAGCGTGGCCGCCATGCACACCAGCGGGAAGAGCATGGGGTCGGCGCTGGGAACGACATGGCTCAGGGCGACGCCCAGGCCCGCACCCATCATCAGCAGCGGCGCCAGGACGCCGCCCGAGGTGCCCGAGCCCAGCGCGATCACCCAGATCACCGCCTTCACGGCCAGCAGGGCGAGCACCACACCGAGCGCCAGGTGGTTGTGCAGCAGGTCGCCGATCACGTCGTAGCCCACGCCCAGCGCGCGCGGCTGCAGGTAGCCACCGATTCCGACCGCGATGCCGCCGATGGCGGGCCACCACATCCAGTGGATCGGCGTCTTCGCAAACAGATCCTCGACGCGGTAGAGCGACAGCGACAGCACCGCCGCGAGCGCGCCGCAGCAGATGCCGGCGGCGACGCACCACAGCAAGGTCAGCGGCGCCGCCTCCGCGGTCTGCAAGGGGAACAGCGGGCCGGAGGCGATCAGCAGCGGACGGCAGAAGCCGGCGACGGCGCAGGCGATGGCCACCGGCAGCAGGCTGCGCGGACGCAGCTCGAACAGCAGCAATTCGACGGCCAGCAGCACCGCGGCCACCGGCGTGCCGAAGACGGCGGTCATGCCGGCCGTGGCACCGGCTACCAGCAGGGCCTTGCGTTCGGCGGCGCTCAGGTGGAACAGCTGCGCCAGCAGCGAGCCGATCGCGCCGCCGGTCATGATGATCGGGCCCTCGGCGCCGAAGGGGCCGCCGCTGCCGATCACGATGCCGGAGGACAGGGGCTTGAGCACGGCGACCTTCGCGGACATGCGGCTCTTGCCGAACAGGATGGCCTCGATCGCCTCCGGGATGCCGTGGCCGCGGATCTTGTCGGAGCCGTAGCGCGCCATCAGCCCCACGATCAGCCCGCCGATCACCGGCACGACGATCACCCAGGCGCCGAGCGCATGGTCCGCCGGCGAGCGGTCCGCGATCGAGAACTGCTGGAAGAAGAAAAGGTTGGTGAAGAAGCGGATCAGGTCCAGCAGCACATAGGCCGCCACGGTGCTCAGCGCGCCGATGACGGCAGCGATCAGCGTGATCCGCAACAGTGCGGTGTTGACGGCGAAATCGCCGCGGTGGACGTGCGTGGACATGGGGAGTACTGGACGGCCGGACGGGGACCGAGCCATCGAGGCGCGGCACTGCGGGCTCGCGGGAGCCTTGCCGCATTATAGATTTGGACCAAATGCATCGCGGCGACGGCGGCCAGCCCCTGCGGCCGGGCTGGCGGGACCGTTCGTACTTCCCCGCTCTGGCGCGCGATCGAGGCGCTGGTCATCCCAGCGCGTGCACCATCCAGGCCGACGCCAACCGCTCAGCGGTGGGAGCGTTGCCAGTCCGCGTACGCGGCGTCCATGCGCGATTGCCGGCCCGACGGCATGCTGCCGTACGCGGGACCGGCGCCCATCGCGCTGGTGTGGGAGTGGGCCCGGCGCTGGTCGGCGGCTTGCTCCTGGCGGAACGTGTCGCCGCGCGCGATGCGATGCACGTCATGGCGGAAGGACGAGCCGATCTGGTGGGCGTCCTGCTTGACGGTGGCCATGACACCGGGCTTCTGGGCCGTGGCGGCGAACGCGGAGCCGCAAAGCGCGAGGGCGGCGGCGATGACGAATGCGGATTTCATCCAGGTCTCCTTGATGCGATGAGCCTGATCAGATCGCTGAAGGAGGAGACGGCACGTAGGAGGCCTTCGTCCATGCGCGTCGGTGCAGCGAAGCACGACGCGTCCCCCTTGTTCGATTGGCTCAGCCCAGCATGGCCTTGCATTCGCCGCTGGCGATCAGCGCCTGCAGTTCGCTCGCGCCGCCCACCAGGACGCCCTTGACGAACACCATGGGGAAGGTCGGCCAGCCGGTCCACATCTTCAACGCGCTGCGCGGCCGCCACTGCGCGAAGTAGCTGCCGTACTCGAGGTACTTGAACGGTTGCCCGATCGCCTCGAGGGCCTTGCGCGCCTTGGCGGGAAACGGGTTTTGCCGCATGCCGATCACCACGACGGCATGGGCGGCCACCGCCGCCTTGACTTCATCGACGATCGCACTGTTCCAGCCTGCGACCTTCGCGCGGATGGCCGGGTGGATGGAGGATTCATCGAGGATGGTGCGCGGCATGGTGGCTCCTTTCGAACGGACCGCGACGGTAGCACGGGCAGCGCAGCGGCGCCTCGGAACGGCAGGTCGCAAGGGATGGTGAGCGGCACGTGGTCGCTGAAGCGCGCACCCCTGTGGATCGCCGCCTCACCGGGTCCGGGCCGCCTCAGGCGCGGCTGAATGCCAAAGTCACGTTGGTGCCGCCAAAAGCGAAGGAGTTGCTGGTCGCATGGCGCAAGGTGGGATCGCTGACACCCTCGCCGAGCACGTGCCCCAGGCCCTGACAAAGTGGATCGATCTTGTCGACGCCTCTCGTGGGCGGAATCTCGCCCCGCTCGAGCGCGAGCACCGTCCACAATGCTTCGAGGGCCCCCGCCGCACCCAGCAGGTGCCCGTGGGCTGCCTTGGTGGAGCTCAAGCGAAGCCCCTTTGCCGCGTCCCCCCAGAGCTCGCGCAGCCCCTCGCACTCCACCATGTCGCCAACGTGCGTGGCGGTGCCATGGGCGTTGCAATAGCCGACATCCGAGGGCGACAGGCCGCTGGCAAGCAAGGCAGCACGCATGGTCGCGACCTGCCCCTTCACGGACGGATTCGTCAGATGCGCGGCGTCGCAGCGCACGGCGCTGCCGGCCAGCCACGCATGCGGCGGGTGGCCGCGCCGGACCAGGTCTTCTTCGCGCTGCAGGACCAGGAATGCCGCTCCTTCACCGAGCACCAGTCCCGCCCGGTCGGCCGAGAAGGGGCGACAGCTGCGCCGGACATCTTCCGCGTCCGGCGCCGCGAGGGTCCGCAACGCGTGCCAGGCGCTGACCGTTCCCCGCACGAGCAGCGCCTCGGCACCGCCTGCCAGCGCGATGTCGACGTCGCCGCGGCGCAATGCGTGTGCTGCCTCGGCAATCGCCAATGCGCTCGACGCGCACGCCACGGCATAAGTGAGAACCGGCCCGCGGATGCCCGTGTTGATGGCGATCACCGCGGCGGGCCCGTTGACCATGCCGCTGGGCACGGTCAACGGCGGGACGCGGCGTCCCTCATGCAGGGCCGCATATCCGGCGTCCATCGTCGCCGCACCGCCCATCCCGGTGCCGACATAAAGCCCGACGCGCTCGGCATCGGGCCAGGAGGCGGACAGCTTCGCATCCAGCAGCGCGCGGCGAGCCGCCCCCAATGCGATCTGGCTCACGCGGTCCGTGCCGACCTGCTGCAGCTTGGACAGCTCCCCGGAAGGGTCGAACGCCACCGGCGCCGCCGGCGTCGCCGGAACGCCAGGCCATGCCATCTGCTCGATCGCGCTGTCGCCGCTCATGAGGCGGCCCCAGGCGCGACCGACGTCGTCACCCAAGGGGCTGATCAGCCCCAGCCCTGCGACTCCGATGCGCGCGAGGCCCCCGTCCATGAACTCAGGCCTGCCTGGCGACCAACAGGCCGTCCACCATCCGGGCGACTTCACCCAGGTTGGTCAGCGAACCGACCGCGTCGTCCGGCACCGTCACATGAAACGTGTCCTCGATCGCGAACAGGAGCTCGGCCAAGGTGAGCGAGTCGAGGTTGTAGGTCGCAAAAGGCTCTTCGGGATCGACAGTGTTCGGGTCGATGTCGAATTGCTGCTGGATCAGCGTCTTGAGTTGTTGAATCGTGTCCACGGGCTAAGCCTCACAGGTCGGTTCGGATCTTGCCCAGCGTCCAGGCGTGGGCAGCGGACGGGATGGAACAAGGGCGGAGGCGCAAAATGTCGCCAGCTCCCGGGCCACCTGCTGCCGGTCGTTGTCGGCAGTGATCATGTGGTAGCTGTTCTCCAGCACCACGGTCCGCAGCAATCCCGGAGAAATGGTCGCCAGCGCGGACTGTACGCTGCCAAGGCTGCAGATCTCGTCTTCGCGCGCGTGCAGGGCAAGGACCGGCAGGGCCAGGTCCGCAAGCACCGGGATGACCTGGTTCGACAGCCGCTCACTCTCGCGAATCACGCGCAGCGAGACCTGGGCCGGGCCCACGAGAGTGGCCTGCTCGCTTTCCATCTGGCGCCGCACCATCTGGCGCATCCGCTCGTCCTTCAGCCCGTAGGGTGGTTGTTCGCGCATCGCGAAACAATCCGCCAGGCCCAGGCCATAGGCCAGATGGCGCAAGCGATACCACCAGGGCAGCGCCCACCCATCGTACGACAGCAACGGCGACAGCAGCGCGAGCCCGCGAATCGAGGGAAGCCGATGCTTCGCCGCGACGGCCAATGCGAGGACTGCACCCGTGCAAAGCCCGCCGAGCAAGCAAGGTCCGGGAGAGGCCGCGACCAGGGCTTCGACGCTGGCCGTCGCTGCCGATACCCAGTCCTGCCATCGAGCCGATCGGGACACCGATCCATGTGTGTACCCGGGAATTTCGGGCGTGACGAGGGTGACGCCCAGCCGCCTCAACGGATGGACCATCAAGCCAAATTCCTTTGGGGTGCTGGCCAGTCCGTGCAGCAGGATGAGGCGGCCAATTTCTCCAGGGGGGAGACCCACCTCTGCCCGAGGTGGATGAACGGATCTATTCAAGAATCTCTTCGAGCGGCCGAAGCCGCGGGGGAAACGATGCGAGGGATGCCCAGACCGGATTAGAGTTGGTCGCCCCTGACCCACCCCTGACCCGGCAGGATTCGTCGCGAGACCGGAGCGCGCCGGCGTGCCTGCGGCGGTCAGGTCCTGCTTCCGCGTCGCAGCACCTTCTCCTGGCTGGTGGTGCAAGTCGCGCTCGATCGCTGCCGGGAGCGCGTCACTGCTCGAACCGCTCGTTCCCCTCCATCCCGATCTTCGTCACCCCCGCGCGCTGCGCCGAGGCCAGCACGGCCGCGACATGGCGGTACGCCACGCGGCGGTCCGGCCGAACGTGCACGGACGGCTGCTCGGGAAGCGCGGCAACGGCTGCGAGCCGCGCCTGCAGCGCCGCACGGTCCGCGACGGGCTCGTCGTTCCAGAGCAAGCTGCCGTCCGCCGCGATCACGATGCGCACGACCTGGGGCGGAGGCGGCGGAACGCTGGGCGCCGTGACCGGCATCTGCAGCTTCAGCGCGTGGGTCTGGATCGGGATCGTGATGATGAACATGATCAGCAGCACCAGCATGACATCGATGAGGGGCGTGGTGTTGATGTCCACCATCATGTCGTCGCTGGCGCCGGGTCCGGTCGTCATGGCCATGGCGGTCTCCTCAGGTGTTGGGGGCGGGCGGCTCGGTGATGAAGCCGACCTTCCCTATGCCGGCGCGCTGTACGGCGAGCAGGATGCGGCCGATCGCCTCGTAAGGCGCATCCTCGTCTCCGCGCACCTGCACCTCCGGCTGTGGCTGCTTCACGGCCGCCGTCTTCAGCAGCACCGCCAGCGCCTGCGCGTCGCGCAGGCGCTGCGTGTTCCAGTACACGGTGCCGTCCGCCGTGACGGCGAGCACCACGTTGTCCGGCCGGCTTTGCGACGGCACGTTGCGCTCCTTCGGCAGGTGGACGGGCACCGAGTGCGTGACCACCGGGATCGTGATGAGGAAGATGATCAGCAGCACCAGCATCACGTCCACCAGGGGCGTCGTGTTGATGGAGGCGTTGAGGCTGTCCTCGTCGTCCGCCTTGCCGTTGAAGCGGAACTGGCCCTGGGTCGCGGCCATGGTCAGCGCCCCCCGGCCAGCAGCACCTTGTGCAGCGCGCCCGCGAACGCACGCACCCGCTCCATCGCGAGCTTGTTGCGGCGGACCAGCCAGTTGTAGCCCATCACCGCGGGCACCGCGACGGCGAGACCCACGGCTGTCATGATCAGCGCCTCGCCCACCGGGCCCGCCACCTTGTCGATGCTGGCCTGGCCCGCGATGCCGATCGCGGTGAGGGCGTGATAGATGCCCCACACCGTGCCGAACAGGCCCACGAAAGGCGCGGTGGAACCCACGGTGGCCAGGAAGGCCAGTCCGTCCTGCAGCCGGCTCTGCACCGCGTCGGCGGCCTGTTCGATCGACATGCCGACCCAGGTGTGCAGGTCGATGCGTTCGACCAGCGTGCCTTCGTGGTGCTCGCTTGCTTCCAGCCCGGTCTCGGCGATGAGGCGCAAGGCGCTGCCGCCCGTGAGCGTCGCCGCGCCGGCGCGCAGCGATTCGGCCTGCCAGAAGCCGCGGCCGGCTTCGCGCGTGCTCGCAAAGACGCGGTGCTGCTCGAACAGCTTGGTGAGGATGAAGTACCAGCTGCCCATGCTCATCACGAGCATGGCGACCAGCACGGCACGCGCGACCAGGTCGCCGCCCTGCCACAGCGCCTGGAAGCCGTAGGGATTGTCGATCGCGACGTGCGTGGTCTCGGCAGCGGCCTGGGCGAGCGCCGGCAGCGGTGTGAGGAAGGACGCGAGGACCGCGGCAACGAGAGCCGCCGCCGGGAGGCTGCGGGCAAGGAAAGTGATTCTCATGGGGGACTCCGGAACGGGAAACAAAAGGGAAGCGGGACGCGCATCAGCCCGCCAGCTTCCAGACATAGGTGACGTCGCGGCTCAGGGACTGCGGCTTGCCGTCGACGGTGCCGGGCGTGAAGTGGCAGGTCTGGCGCACGGCGGCAACGAGCGCACGGTCCATCAGCTTGTGGGCGCGCGTGGGGCCGGCGCTGTGCGTGACCTGCACGTCGGTGACCTGGCCTTGCGCGCCCACCGTCACGCGCAAGCGCGTCTCGCCGATGGCACCCTCCTCCTGCGCCTCGCGGGGATAGTCGGGCACCGTGCAGTCGCTGGCGAAGTCCACCCTGGGCCCGACCACCACGGGCGCAGCGGGGGCGGGGGCAGGAGCCGGCGCTGGTGGAGGCGAAGGCGGTGGCGCTACGGACGTGGCCGCCACCGTGGGTTCGGCAGGCGGCGGCGCGACGCGCACCTCGGGGGCCGGCACATACACGCGCGGCGGGTTCGGCGGTGCCGGCTGCGGGGGCGTGCGCGCCACCACCGGCCGCGGCGGCGGTGCAATGCGAGGCGGCGGCGGTGGTGGTGGCGGTGGCTCCTTCAGGAGGGTGACCTCCACCGGCGCCGCCTTCACGATCTCCACCACCTTCTGCGCAAGCCCGCGAAACAGCGCGTACCCGAGGACCAGATGCAGCACCACGACGATGGCGAGGCCCGGCAGGTGACGGGCCGGCCCTCGCTGCCGTTCCGCATAGGATATGCCCGGCATCGGTACCGGGCGCCTGGTGAGCTTGTCCTGCATCGGCTCAGAAGTGCTTCGTTACCGCGAGCAGCACGCCGCGGGGCGGCCCGTATTGCGGCGCGCCCACGCCGATGCCGCTGCCGTCCCGCAGTTGGTAGACGTGGTCGAACAGGTTGATCACCGACAGCCTGGCTTCGATGTTGCCGATGCCGGCGAGATCGAACGGGTGCGCGATCGCGGCGTTCACCTGGCCGTAGCCTGGCAGGTGATCGGTGTTCGCGAAGCCGCGGCGCAGGCCGCTGCCAAAGAGCAGGTCGGCCGAGAGCTGCGCCAGGCCCCACTGGTAGGCGACGCCGGCCGAACCCGCGACGGTCTGGTCGTGGTCCAGGTGCACCCAGTGGCTGTTGATGTACGCCAGTTCGTCGGGGTCGAAGTTGAACTGGCCCGAGATGATGTTGGTGCCCTCCGCCCGCGAGATCGACAGGTTGCCGTAGCCGGACCAGTTCGAATGCTTGTACGACGCCGACAGCTCGACGCCGCCGATGCGGCCCTTCTCGTAGTTGAACGCGGAGAAGATCAGCGCGTTGCCGAACTGCCCTTCGTCCTGCAGGTTCTTCACGATGCGGTAGTACGCGTCGGCCCCCAGCGTCCACTCCGGCGTCAACTGGTGCGACACGCCGAGGTCGAAGTAGTGCGAACGCTCGGACAACACGGCGGTGTTGGCGTCCGAGGGCAGCGCGTTCGTCGTGTTCTGGAACAGCGCCACCGAGGTGGTGTCGATCTTCTCGGTGGGCGGCGGCGTGAAGTAGCGCGCATAGCCGGCATGCACGCGCGTGCTCGGCGACACGTCGTAGACCAGTCCCAGCCGGGGGCTCAGCTGCTGCTCGTCGGTGACCGTGTTCACGTGGTCGTAGCGGGCGCCGTAGTTGACGGTGAGCTTGGGCGTCACGCGCCATTCGTCCTGCAGGTAAACGCCGAACAGGCCGCCACTGATGCGGGTGTTGTCCACGATGGTCATCGGCGTGCCGCTGGTCTGGTTGCCGCTGTCGTCGGCCGGGAACACCGAGGAGGTGTTGTCGGTGCCGAAGCGCTCGTGCTGGGCGAACATGCCGAAGCGCAGCGTGTGCTTGGGGTCGAGGTCATAGCTGGCGTCGGCCTGCACGCCGTACGCATCGTTCTTGCGCAGGACGTCCGCGGCCACGCCGTTGAACACGAGGTCGCCCACCGGGTCCGGCGTGTAGTGCACGTCGGTGTAGCGATGGAACAGCGACAGCTGCCAGGCGAGCCGGTCGCCGTGGCTGGCCTGGTAGGTGATCGCCTGGAACTGGTTGCGCTCCCGCTGGTTCGCATCGAGCGCGGCGGAGTCCACGGGCGGTGCGTTGTCCAGCATGAAGCTGGGTGCGAGGCCAGGCGTGTTGGGGATCTGGAACTTGTTGTTCGACGCGCCCGCCATGAACGAGATGCGGCTGTCCGCATCCAGCACGCGCGAGAGGTAGGCGAAGCCGTTGGCCTGGTCGGTGCGATCGTGAAGCGCGTCGCGGCTGGGTGTCGGGTTCTCGATGCCGAGGTCGTTGCGCAGCAGCGATCCGCTGAAGAAGTAGGTCCAGTCGCCGGTTGCGCCTATCAGCTGGCCGTTCGTTTCGGCATGCCCCTGCGTCCCGCCGATGAGGCTGATGCTGCCGTGCACGCCTTCGTCGGTGGCCTGCTTCGTGTGGATGTCGACGATGCCGGCGGTGCGATAGCCGTATTGCGCCGGCAAGGCGCCGGTCAGCAGGTTCACCTGTCCGGCGATGCTCGTGTCCAGCGCCTGGCCGAAACCGGAGATGGACTCGGGGATCACGACCCCGTTGATGCGGTACTGCAGGTTGGCGTGGTCGCCGCGCACATGGAGCTGGCCGAACGAGTCCTGCACCACGCCGGGCGCTTGCAGCAGCACCTGGTTCAGCGGCGTGGCTTCGCCGAGCGGCAGCCTGTCGATGTCCTGCTCGCTGAAGCGGTAGATCGAGCTGCCGGTGTCGGGCGACAGGGAATTGCGCGCGGCGTCCAGCCGCTGCAGCGTGCCGGTGATCTCGACGCGCTGGGGTGGGGCCGCCGCAGGAGCTGCCGGTGCAGGTGTCACGTCGGGCGCCTGCTGCGCGAGGGCGGGGAGTGCGGAAACGGCGAGTGCGACGGCACCGGCCACGGTCGTTTTTCTGAACATGGGTTCCTGCTTGATTCGTTACGGTCGAAACCATCGTCCCGACGGAGAACACCGGCGGGCGGACGGCAGCCCGCCTTGCCCGTGGGCAGGACGGCGCGTGGGCCGCAAGCTGCACATGGCAGGGTGCGGCAATCGGATTCAGGCAGGAAGGACGGGCGGAGCGCGGCTCAAGTACGCCGCAGTGAAGCCGGGATGCTCCGAGCGGAAAGCCACGTCCACCGGCTGCGCGTGGCGGGCGGGTATGACGGCAGGCAGCAGGTGCGCGACACCGGCAAGGTTGTGCAGCCCGCTGAAAGCCACGCACGTTGCGCAGGCGTCGTGTTGCGGCTGATCTTGCGAGGACCGGTGGGCCAGCCGCTCGAACGCGTGCTGCAGCTCGTGCCGCACCAGCTGCTGCCCGGCGAATACGAGCAGCAGTGCCAGCAGGGTGCGGCCGAGCACCGCGCGCAGCGGCATGCGTGACACAGTCATCACTTCGCGGGTGGCTCCACGTACTTCTCGACGCCGACGGCGTCGAGCACGTAGCCGCTCGCGCCCATGGTGGTCGACGACCGCTGCGCATGGATGCGCCCGGTCACCCAGACGGCATCCATCATCTCGATGTTCTTGTCCGGCTCTCGAAGGTGCACGTCCACGATCTGGTTCGCCGGCGGCGGCGGAACGTGGATGCAGGCACCGAAGTACGGCACCAGCAAGAATTCGCGCATGCCGGCCTTCGACGTGTCCAGCGGCACGACGTAGCCGGGAAGACGCACCGGCTGGTTTTCCAGCGCCGGGTTCGTCGGCGCGGTGTTCCACGCGTCCTGCATGCGTTGCAGCAGTTTCGTTGCGCGGGGATCGCCGTCCTGCATCGCGCTGATGTCCGCATCGCTGAACTGCTTCATCGGGTCCCAGCCCTGGGGCACCAGGTCGTCCCAGGTGATCTTGCGATAGGCGACGGGGCCGGCCGTGTCCCGCACGGCGGGTGCCGGCTGTGCTGCCGGCTTCTGCGCCCGCGCCCCAACGAGGGGGGCTGATCCGAACGCGAGCAACGCGATGGCCACCGGTGCGAGCGCCGTGAGCAGCAAGGTGCGCGACCCGGGCTTCTTGAGCAGGTGCTTCATCTTCAGGTCCTCGGTGAAAGTCCGTCGGCCAGGGACAGCCGATAGGCGCGCCAGGCCGGCAGCAGGCTCGCCAGCAAGCCGGTGACGATGACTCCCGCCATCAGTGCAAGCTGCGAGCGCTCCGGCGGCGCAAGCCTCAGCGCGATGCCGAACCGCGACTGGATCAGGGGCGCCGCGGTGGCGATCAGGACGATCGTCGCCAGCGCGCCGGCGAGTGCGCCCAGCAGCGTGACGAGGGTGCCTTCGATGGCCAGCAGCAGCAGGACGTGCCGAGGTCCGGCGCCGACGGCGCGCAGCACGGCCAGCTCGCGCCGCCGCTCGTTGAGCCCCGCGAGCACGACCGCCACCAGGCCGGCCAGGCTCACGACGGCGACCATCGCGGACAGGCCGTACAGCAGGCGCTCTCCCACGCCCACCGCGGACCACAGCTCGTCCAGCGCCACGCCAGGCAGGACGGCCAGCAGCGGCTCGCCGCGGTAGTCCGCGACGAAGCGCTGCACCGCGAACACCGCGCTGCGGTGCTTCAGGCCCACGAGCGCCGCGGTCACCAGCTTGGGCTTCAGGTCGAACTTGCGCGCATCGGCCGCCGAGATATGCATGCCGGGCATGGGAGCGCCGCCGACCCAGTCGATGTGGATCGCCTCCAGCCCTTCGAGCGGGATGTGCACCGTGCGATCCACCGGCGTGCCCGTGGGCGCCAGGATGCCGACCACGGTGAAGGGCTTGTCCGCGTGCTCGGCGCCCGGCAAGGGCCCCGTCCCGTGGGTCAGGGTGATCTTCTGCCCGAGGCGGTCGGCCAGGGACCGCGCGACGTCGGCGCCCAGCACCGCTTCGTAGACACCGTCGAGCGTGCCGCTGAAGGCCCGTCCACTCGCGAACGCGAGCGGTTGCCGGTCGCCGTAATGGAAGCGGGTGAAGTACGCGGGCTCGGTGCCCAGGACGGGATAGCCCTTGTGCGAATCGCCCAGCGACAGCGGCACCACCCACTCCACCTCGGGGTGCGCCGCGATGGCCTTCAGGCTTTCGGTGTGGATGTTGTTCGTCGCCCCGCCGATGTGGAAGACGGAGTACAGCATCAGCTGCACGGGCCCGGTACGGGCGCCCACGACCAGGTCCGTGCCGCTCACCGATTGCGAAAAGCCTTCGCGCACGTCGCTGCGCACGCGATCGAACGTGAGCAGCAAGAGCGTGGACAGCGCGATGGAGGCGACCACCAGGGACAGCGTGAGCCGCCGGTTCCACGCGCTGCGCGCGGCGAGTCCCGCGAGCCCGTTCACGGATGCGCCTCCACCCGGTTGATGTCGCGCAGGGCGATGGTGCGGTCGAAGCGCGCCGCCAGGCGCTCGTCGTGGCTCACGAAGACGAGGGTCGAGCCGTTCGCCTTGCAGCGTTCCAGCAGCAGGTCGACGAAGCTGTTGCGCAGCTGCGCGTCCAGCGCGGATGTCGGCTCGTCGGCGATCACCAGTTCCGGGTGGCCGATCAGCGCGCGCGCCGCGGCGACGCGCTGCTGCTGGCCGACCGACAGCGCGTCGGCGCTGCGCAGGTGCAGGCTTCGCGCGAGTTCCACCTCTTCCAGCAGCCTGTGCGCCGCTTCCTGCGCGGTGCCGGCCTGTGCGGCGGCCTGGGTCCGGCGCCGCGACGAGAACCGGCAGGGCAGCAGCACGTTGCCCAGCGCGCCGAGATAAGGCAGCAGGTTGAACTGCTGGAAGATGTAGCCGACGTGGTCGCCGCGGAAGGCGTCGCGGCGGCTGCGCGACAGGGACGACAGCGTCGTGCCCAGCACGCGCACCTCACCGGCGGTGGGCACCAGCACGCCCGCAAGCAGGCCCAGCAGGGTGCTCTTGCCGCCGCCACTCGGTCCGTGCAGGAACACCCGTTCGCCGTCGGCGACGCGCAGCTCCGGGATCGCCAGGCAGTCGCCCGCCCCGCCGGGCCAGGCGAAGCGCAGGTCCTTGACCTCGATCATGCGCCGTTGCCCAGCGGGATCCGCCGCTGCGGCCGCTGCAGCGTCACCTCGCGCTGCGCCCGCGCCGTGACGGCCTGCGCGGTTATGCGCTGCAAGCGCGGAAAGGCCGCGAACAGGCCGGTGTCGATGAAGGCTGCACGCTCCGCCCGGGCGCAGTGGAAGCGGAAGTCCGCCTCCAGTTCGGCGTGGCCGTCCGGATCGGGCTCACCCGGCGGGCCGAGCTTCAAGGCCTGCGAGCGCAGCTCCACGCCCTGGAGCCTGCAGTCGGCAGCAGGGTCCACCGCGAACAGCTTGCCGCTGCGGTCGAACAGACGCAAGGCCGCGTCCACACGCTTGCGCTCGGCGTCGTCACGCGGGGCGCGCTCGAAGCCGACCAGGTTGTCGAGCGGCGACTCGAGTCGAACGCTGACCGCGCCTCCCTCCACCGCGACCTCGACACGCGCGACGCCGTGCTCGTGCGGATGGCCTTGCGCGAACGCGACGGGCGCGGCGGTGCAGCACCCGGCAAGGAATACGGGCGCCAGCCACGAGGGGGCGCCATGAACGGGACCGTGCATTGCGGTTCCTCCTGAAACGAACGGACGAACCCGCATGCGTCCCTGGAAGGCGCACGCGGAAACGGTGTTTCAGGACTCCGCGGGGGGCGCGCGGCTCAGGTAGGCCGCGGCGAAGGTGGAAGGCGAGGAGACGAAACGCACGTCCGCCGGGCGCGCGAAGCGCTGCGGCGCAAGCGGAGGCAGGACCGGGCCCCCCTGGGCCGCATGGTGAACGCCTGCGAACGCGACACACACGTTGCAGACATGGTCGGCCGGTTGCGGCCGCTCGGTCTGGTGGGCGAGGCGATCAAAGGCGTGGCCAAGCTCGTGCAGAACCAGTTGCTGCTGGGTGAAAACCAGCAGCAAGGCAAGCAGCAGACGCAAGGCGGAGCCACGCAGGCGCATGCCGCCATGGTACTCCGTCGGCGGTGCTCGGGAAACAAGGTCCGCGCCACGCAGCGCCTCGACGCCAATGCAGCAGGTCGACGCGGCATCCCCGGACGCCAGATCCACAGGGCCAGGTCGTACCCGATCGTCAGCGGCGCGTGATCGCTGGAGCGCGCGTCCTTGTAGATGCCTGCCTCGCGGGCTGTCCAACGCAGGCCCGTTTCCCTGCCGCGCAGGCTCCTAAGCAACGGTCGAGTGCGGATGCAACGGATGCTCCAGCGTTTCGGCAACGAGGTGCAACGCATGCTCGCAGTCCTCCCGCGACATCGGACCGCCGAGGCAGATGCGCACTGCATCGGGTGGATCACCGTCGGTGCTGAAGGCTGCACTGGCGACCACACCGACGCCCCTCATGCGCATGAACGAAGCGAACTCGACCGGGCTCCAGCCGCTGTCCAGCCGCAGCCAGAGGTGGAAGGCATCCGGGTGGGCCGCGACATCGCGGTCGCCAAGATATTGTTGGGTCAGCGCGTAGCGGGCGGCGCACTCATCCCGCAGCACCTGCAGCACGGTCTCCGCGGTGCCGTCGCGCACCCAGAGGGTCGCCAGCGCATTCGTGATCGGCGAGGCCATGACGGTGGTCGCACGCAGCGCCCCCGCCAGCCGCTGGGCCTGCCTCACGTTGGGCGCGCAGACGTAGGCACTGCGCAGGCCGGCTCCGAAGCACTTGGAAAAGCCGGTGATGTAGTAGGTGAGATCCGGCGCGAAGGTGGCTATGGGCGGCAACTTGCGCCGCGGCAGCATGGCGTAGGCATCGTCCTCGATGATAGGCACGCTGTAACGCGTCGCGACGTCCGCGAGCGCCTCGCGGCGCGACAGGGACATGGTCGCCGTCGTCGGGTTCAACAACGTCGGATTGCAGTAAACCGCCTTCGCGTCCAGCGTCCTGCATGCGTGCTCGAAGGCTTCCACATCGGGGCCATCGTCATCGAGCGGCATCGGGTGCAACTGCACGCCCAGCTGGGAGGCGATCGCCTTCAGGCCCGGGTAGGCAAGCGCGTCCACGCAGATCAGCTCGCCCGGACGCGCCAGCTGCGAGATCAGCGCGGTCAGCACGCTGTGGATCCCCGGCGCAACGAGGACCTGGTCCGCAGCGATCCCGGACAGGCGCCGCCGCAGCCAGTGCACCGCTGCCAGCCGGTCTTCCGCGCTGCCGCCGAAGTCCTGGTAGCGCAGCAGCTCGCGGATGTCGCCGCGGCGCAGGAGGTCGCCCGCGGATGTGCGCAGGTGCTCCAGCAGCGCCGGATCGCCAGGCTCCGGAGGCATGTTCATCGTCATCTCCGCCCCGGTGCCGTTGCGCAACGGCA
>FTHB01000460.1_pt1 | contig 15520 bp, 14 predicted proteins | sample 1640851 | NCBI WGS metagenome assembly FTHB01 (sample SAMEA3914788, study PRJEB12502) | metagenome | biome: forest; material: soil | place: Canada | collected 2011-07-03 | depth 0.1 m
AAGGCGGCGCAGATGACGCTGATCTCCACGCTCGCCAACACGTGGCTCAGCCTCGCCGCCGACGAGGAGCTGCTCAAGCTCACGCGCGAGACGCTCTCCACGCGCGAGGAGACGCTGCGCCTCACGCGCCTGCGCTTCGAGAACGGCGTCACCAGCGAGATCGATTTCCGGCTGGCGCAGTCGCTCACCGAGAGCTCGCGCGCGGCGCTCGCGCAGACCGAGCGCCAGCGCGCCAACGACATCAACGCGCTGGCCTTGCTGGTCGGGCAACCCGTCCCGCCCGACTACACGACGGGCGTGGACACCCAGAGCGTCACCTTGCCCGACGTGCCGGCCGGTGTACCCTCGGACGTGCTGGTGCATCGTCCCGACGTACTCCAGGCCGAGGAGCAGCTGCTGTCCGCGAACGCGAACATCGGCGCGGCCCGCGCGGCCTTCTTTCCCCGCATCTCGCTGACCGCGGGCGCGGGCACGGCGAGCACGGAGCTCTCCGGCCTGTTCAAGGGCGGCTCCTTCGTGTACTCGGTGGGACCTTCGCTCGCGCAGACGATCTTCGACGCGGGCCGCAACAGCGCCAATCTCGCGTCGGCGGAAGTCGCGCGGGACATTGCCATCGCGCAGTACGAGCGCAGCATCCAGCAGGCCTTCCGCGACGTGGCCGACGCGCTCGCGGGCCGCGCCACCTATGGCGAGCAGGTGCGCGCCCTGGGCGCCGTGGTCGAGGCGGAGTCCGTGCGCTACCGCCTCGCGCGCCTGCGCTACGACAGCGGCGTGGCAAGCTACCTCGACCTGCTCGATGCGCAGCGTTCGCTGTTCACCGCGCAGACCGCGCTGGTGCAGTCCCGCCTGCAGCGGCTGCAGAACCAGGTGCTGTTGTACCGCTCGCTGGGCGGGGGCTGGACCGAGCCGGTCGCGGCCAGCGACGCCGGGACGCGTTCGGCGGCTCAGTGACGCTCGCGCCGCAGGGACGCGGCGCCGCGCAGCCACTGGCCGACGCGGGACTGGGCGATGGAGGAGAGCAGGCTCAGGGCAAGCATTTCTTCGGTCCGGTGTGATCTCGTGATGCGTGCATCTTCGCGCGGCCGCCGGGCTGCCTGCGTCGGTGATGCACGGCAATGCGCGTCGCCCCGTCGCGTACACCCGTAGGAGCCGCGACGAACACGAAGGTGCTCAGGGCGCGTCGAGCTGGCGCGCGACCTGGTGGTACACGCTGGTGATCGCGTAGCCCTTCTCGTCGATCTGCGCGCGCGGATCGTCGATCTCGTAGGGATGCAGGTGTTCCACGGCGTCGTCGACGTGCACGTCGCGCTGGCGTGCCTGCCAGTCGACGCTGGTCGCTTCCTCGGGGATCGGCTGGCCGGTGGGCACGATCAGGTAGCTGAGCTTGTCACCGGGCTCGCTGCGGCGGTAGATGTCGACTTGCATGGGGCGCATTCTTGGCCCAACGGCGCTGGTCGCGGCGTAGGACGGCGCCTATGATGGGTCGACCGGCCCGGATCCCCGCGCTCGCCGCCGGCCCGACGTCGCCAAGGCCTCGGGACGGCACGCAGGTCCCGGATTTTGGCCGCCAGCTGTTTACGGCTGAGGCAGCCGGACGCTACACTTTCGACCCCAAGCGTGCAGTCCTTGGCATGAGCATGATCATGATCGATCGATCCCGGTACAGCGTTCTCGTGGTGGACGACAACCCGTCGGCTCGCTATGCCACCGCGCGCAACCTGCAGGTGGCGGGCTTCAATGTCGTCGAAGCGTCGGCGGGCGCGGAGGCGCTCGAACTGGTCGAGTTCGTCTCGGCGGTGGTGCTCGACGTGCACCTGCCCGACCTTCTCGGCTTCGAGGTGTGCCGCCTGCTGCGCTCGCGTCCCACCACCGCGAGGCTACCCGTGATCTACGTGTCCGCGCTCTACGTGAGCGAGGTGCACCAGGAAGAGGGCATGGGCCTGGGCGGCAACGCCTACATGGTGGCGCCGGTCGATCCGGAGGCGCTGCTCGCGACCCTGGACCAGCTCATAGGCGAGCGGCCCGCGTACACGCACTGAAAGCGGCGGGCGGCTTGCCCTAGACCACCATGGGCGTGGCGGCACCGTCCATGGACAGGATCGCCCCCGAGATGTAGGAGGCGCGCGGCGAGGCCAGGAACAGCACGGCCGCCGCGATCTCCTCCGGCTGGGCGAGCCGCCCGAGCGGCATCTTCTCCTCCGCGGCACGCCGCACTTCCTCCACGGACTTTCCGCGCAGGCGCGCATCGGCGGCCAGGCCTTCGGCGAGCCGGTCCGTGAGCGTCAGCGTCGGGTTCACCGCGTTCACGCGCACGCCGCGCGACCCCCACGCCGCGGCCAGCCCCGCGCTCGCCAGCATCAGCGCCGCGTTGGCCGCGCCGCCCGGCAGGTGCGTGGGCGTGGCGACCTTGCCGCCCATGCCGATGACGTTGACGACGCTGCCCGCGCCGCGGCCGCCCATGCGCCGCACCACCGGGTCCATCACGTTGAGCGTGGCGAAGAACTTCGAGTCCATCGCGTCGCGCCAGGCCTGCGGGTCCAGCTCCGCATAGGGCGTGCGCCGCGCCGCGCCCGCGGAGCTGACCAGGATGTCGATGGCGCCATGCCCTTGTTCCGCCGCGTCGACGGCGCGCAACGCTGCCTGCGTGTCGCGCAGGTCGGCGCAGAAGCCCGCGACGCCGGCCCCCAGGCTCGCGCGCGCCTGTTCCATGCGCTGCGCGTCGCGGCCGACCAGGCTCACGCGGCAGCCCTCGCGGAGGAATTCGCGCGCGCAGGCCAGGCCGATGCCGCGGCTGCCGCCGGTGATCAGCACGTGCTTGCCTTGCAACTGCAGGTCCATGTCGTCTACTCCCAGGGAATGTCCAGCACCACGTTGCCCATGACCTGGCCTTGCTCCACCAGGTCGTGTGCCCGTGCGATCTCGGCCAGCGGCAGCCGCAGGCCGACGGAGTGCCGCAGCGCGCCTTCGCGCAGCAGCGCATCGAAGTCGCGCAGTCCGGCGGCGCGGTCTTCGGCGGGGATTTCGTAGATGAATTCGAAGACGATGCGGGCGCGGCTGCGCATCAGCCACATCGTGGGCAGGGTGGACTCCGCCGCCCCCATGCCGTAGACCACCACGATGGCGCCCGGGCGCAGGCAGCCCGGATACAGGTGGGCATTGGCCGTGAGGTCCATCTCGATCACGGCGTCGACGGTCCGCCCGCCCGTGAGCGCGCGCACGCGCGCGCCCACGTCTTCGCTGCGGTAGCGGATCACGTGGTCGGCGCCGGCAGCCAGGGCGTGGTCCGCCTTCGCATCGGTGCTGACGGTGGCCAGCACGGTCGCGCCCTGGCGCTTGGCAAGCTGGATCGCGTAGTGGCCCACCGAGCCCGCGCCGCCGGAGACGAGCACGACCTGGCCTGGCCGCAGCTCCGCCCGGCGCACGGCCTGCAGCGCGGTGAAGGCAGGGATGCCCAGGCACGCGGCTTCGGCATCGCCCAGTGCATCGGGCATGCGCACGGCCTGCGCGGAGGGCAGGGCGATGAACTGCGCGGCAGTGCCGAAGGGGCGGTTCCACTGCGCGTTCCAGGTCCACACGCGCTCGCCGACGCGCGACGCGGGCACGCCGTCGCCGACCGCGTCGATCACGCCGGCGCCATCGCTGTGCGGGATCACCAGCGGCCAGGCGAGCGGCGGCCGCCCGGGGCCGCCACGCCGCGACTTGTAGTCGGACGGGTTCACGCCCGAGGTGCGCAGCCGCACGCGTACTTCGCCGGGACCCGGCTGCGGCACGGGCTGCTCGCCGAACTGCAGCACGTCCGACGGGCCGGTACGCGTGTAGAAGGCTGCTTGCATGGAACTTCTCCTTGGTTCAGGCGACCGCGTGCGCGCGCCGGTGCAGCGCGTACGAGAACGATGCGCCCAGCACCGGCAGCACGAGCGCCGGCACGACCAGCAGCGGCAGCGGCCCGCCGTGATCGTAAGCGTATCCGGCCAGCGTCACGCCGATGGCCTGCCCGTTGAAAAAGCAGAAGGCGAACAAGGCCATGGCGGTGCCGCGCGTGGCCGGTGCCATCTGCGTGGCGTTGGTCTGCAGCGTGTTGTGCAGCAGGTAGGTGCCGAAGCCCACGGCCAGCGCGGTCGGCGCGGCAATCCAGGCGAAGGGCGAGGCGTAGAAGGAGAGGAAGCCCAGGCCCATGACGATGCCGCCGGCGAGCACCATGCGGCGCTCGCCCAGGCGCCGCACGACGTGGCGCGCCACCAGCGCGTAGACCAGGCCGCCGAACGCATACATCGCGATCATGCCGGCCGCGGTGGACAGCGCGAGGCCGAAGTGCTCGTGCAGGTAGGTCGGCAGGAACGCCAGCGGGCCGAGCAGGAACAGGCCCTCGGCGAACACGCAGGCCATGATCACGCGCGCCCAGGGAATCGCGAGCACGGAGGCAAGCTGGCCGGCGAAGCCGAAGCGCCCGCCGCCGCGCACGGGGGGCGCCGAGGGAATGTGCCGCAAGCGCACCAGCAGCAGCGTGCCGACGACCACGTAGCCCGCGCACAGCGTGCCGAAGGCTCCGCGCCAGCCCAGGGGCGAATCCGCGAACAGGCCGCCACCGAGCTGGCCGGCCGTCATGCCCGAGAGCGTTCCCATGAGCAGGCGGGCGAGCGTGGTTTGCCGCTGCTCGTAGTGCACGGCGTCGCCGATCCAGGCGATCGCCAGCGGGATCACGCCCGCGGCGGCGATGCCCCAGAAGACGCGCAGCCGCACCAGCGCATCGAAGCCGGGTGCGAGCGTGCAGGCGAGCGAGGCGGCGGCGCAGGCGAACAGCGCGCCGCACATCACGCGCGCCTTGCCATAGCGGTCGCCCAGCGGCCCGAACAGCAGCTGCGACAGGCCGTAGGCGATCGCGAAGGTGAGGACCACGCGGCCGGCGACGCCCGGCGTGACGGAGAAATCGGCGGCGAGCCGCGGCAGCAGGCCGTCGCAGATGCGCAGGGCCGCGCCGCTGAAGAAGCCTGCGATGGCCAGCAGCACGACCGCCGCGCGGGTGGCGGCATCGTCGACGGGGGCAGGCGCGGCCGAAGCCACTGCGGGGGAGGTCACGGACTATCCTACAACGACGGCGCAGCCGCACTCAGCACGCGTTGGCGCCGTCCTACGGGCTGGCCCAGCGATTGGCGCGAGCATCGACGGCGATGAACCTGCCCCGTGTCCAGCTCACCGCGGGTGAGCACCAGATCGTGGTCCACGTCGCGCGCAGCGACGAGGAACGCGCCCTCGGCCTCATGCACCGGCGCGAGATGGCGCCCGACGAAGGCATGCTCTTCATGTGCGACAGCCGCGAGGTCCAGAGCTTCTGGATGAAGGACACGCCGCTGCCGCTGTCCATCGCCTTCCTCGAGGAGGACGGCACGATCCTGAAGATCGCCGACCTCGAGCCGCACGACCTGGAGGGCGAGTCTTCCGACGACCCGGTGCGCTTCGTGCTCGAAGTCAACCAGGGCTGGTTCCGCGAACGCGGCATCGCTCCTGGCTGCCGGATCGCCGGCCCTGTTTTCCTGGGATGAACACCGAGACCATGCAAGGCAAATCCGAACCGTCCGCCCGCGCCGACCTGCGCATCCATCCCGGCGAGCCCCATCCCCTGGGCGCCACCTGGGATGGCGAAGGCGTCAACTTCGCCCTGTTCTCCGAGAACGCCACGCGCGTGGAGGTGTGCCTGTTCGACGAACAGGGGCAGGAGACGCGTGTCGCGCTGCGCGAGCAGACCGCCTTCATCTGGCACGGCTACCTGCCGGGGCTGCAACCCGGGCAGCGTTACGGCTACCGCGTGCACGGGCCCTACGAGCCGGACAAGGGCCTGCGCTTCAACCCGAACGTGGTGCTGCTGGATCCGTATGCGCGCGCACTGGACGGCGTGGAGAACTTCGAGCGCGGCGTCTTCGGTTACGTCGCGGGCGACGAGCGCGAGGACCATGCGATGCAGGAGCAGGAACAGCGCGGCGTGCCGCTGGGCGTGGTCGTGGACAACGCCTTCGACTGGGGCAAGGACCGCTGGCCCAACACGCCGCTGCACGAGAGCGTGATCTACGAGGCGCACGTCAAGGGCCTGAGCATGCTGCATCCCGACGTGCCCGAGGAATTGCGCGGCACCTACGCCGGCCTCGCGCACCCGGCCATGGTCACCTACCTGAAGAAGCTGGGTATCACGGCGGTCGAACTGATGCCGGTGCACGTGCACCTGGACGACTCCTTCCTCCTGGACAAGGGGCTCACCAACTACTGGGGCTACTCCACGCTGAACTTCTTCGCGCCGGAGTTGCGTTACAGCGCCGCGTACAGGCGCGGCGACCCGGTGGGCGCGGTGCGCGAGTTCAAGGAGATGGTGAAGGCGCTGCACGCCGCCGGCCTGGAAGTGATCCTCGACGTGGTCTACAACCACACCAGCGAAGGCAACCACATGGGGCCGACGCTCAGTTTCAAGGGCATCGACAACCCGACCTACTACCGGCTGGTACCGGACAGCCCGCGCTTCTACTTCGACTACACGGGCACCGGCAACACGCTCAACGTGCGGCATCCGCAGACGCTGCAGCTGATCATGGACTCGCTGCGCTACTGGGCGACGGAAATGCACGTCGACGGCTTCCGCTTCGACCTGGCCAGCACGCTGGCGCGCGGGCTGCACGAGGTGGACCAGCTCTCGGGCTTCTTCACCATCATCCACCAGGACCCGGTGCTCAATCACGTGAAGCTGATCGCCGAGCCGTGGGACGTGGGCGAGGGCGGCTACCAGGTCGGCAACTTCCCGGTGAAGTGGGCCGAGTGGAACGGCATCTACCGCGACTCGATCCGAGCCTTCTGGAAAGGCGAGGGTGGCCTCGCGAGCGACCTGGGCTACCGCCTCACGGGGTCGAGCGACCTGTACCAGGGCGACGGCCGCAAGCCTTCGGCGTCGATCAATTTCGTCACGGCGCACGACGGCTTCACGCTACGCGACACGGTGAGCTACAACGACAAGCACAACGAGGCCAACAAGGAAAACAACCAGGACGGCCACAACGACAACCGCTCCTGGAACTGCGGCGCCGAAGGTCCGACCGACGACGAGGAAGTGAACCGGCTGCGCGCGCGCCAGCAGCGCAACTTCCTCGCGACGCTGCTCCTGAGCCAGGGCACGCCCATGCTGCTGGGAGGCGACGAGTGCGGTCGCACGCAGCAGGGCAACAACAACGCCTATTGCCAGGACAACGAGATCAGCTGGCACGACTGGGCCGGCATGGACCAGGCGCTGCTGGCGTTCACCGAAAAGCTGATCCGCATCCGCAAGGGCCATCCCGTGCTGCACCGCCAGAAGTTCTTCTCCGGCCGTCCCATCCGCGGCAGCGACATCCAGGACGTGATGTGGTACCGCCATGACGGCCAGACCATGGGCGACGAGGACTGGCAGAACCCGCACACGCAGTCGCTCGCGATGTTCCTGGCCGGCAACGGCCTGAAGGAAACGGACCGCGAGGGCCGGCCGCTGCAGGACGACCACCTGCTGCTGATGCTCTCGTCCTCGCACGAGGACCTGGAGTTCACGCTGCCCGAGCTGCAAGGGTGCACGCACTGGGAACTGCTGCTGGACACGAGCCAGGACGAGGCGAGCGAGACGCACGCGGCGGGGGAGAAGACGCTGTTGCCGGCGCGGACGCTGAAGCTGTTCCGCTGCCCGATGCGCTAGTCAGCCGCGCACGAACGCGGTCACCGCCGCGATCACCGCGTCCGGCTGGTCCTTGTGCGGTGAATGCCCGCACTGCGCCAGCTCCAGCAAGCGTGTCTGCGGCACGGCGCGTGCGACGCCTCGGACCTGCTCCAGCGTGCCGTATTCGTCGTCGAGCCCCTGGATGGCGAGCAGCGGGCAGGCGATGCTGCGGATCTCCTCGGCGATCGACCAGCTGCGGAAGGCTGGCGACAGCCACACGTCGTTCCAGCCCCAGAAGGCCGAATCCACGTCGTCGTGGTAACGCGCGAGCTTGCGCTTCAGGTCGGTCGCGAGGTAGGTCTCGCGCGCCTGCCGGATGCTGGTGACGGAGATGTCCTCGACGAAGATGTGCGGCGCCAGCACGATCGCGCCTCGCAGCGCATTCGGAAACGCAGCGGCGTAGAGCAGCGCGATCGAGCCGCCGTCGCTGTGGCCCAACAGCCAGGGGAGTTTCACCTCCAGCGCGCGCAGTACCGCGGGCAGAACCTGGCGCGCCTGCCTGTGCATGAAGTCCGGCTGCCATCGCTCGCCTTCGGGCCGCGGCGTGGATTGCCCGTAACCCGGGCGCGAATAGACCAGACCGCGCACGCCCGCGGCTTCGCACAGGCGCGCGGGGAAGTCGCGCCACATGGCGACGGAGCCCAGTCCCTCGTGCAGGAAGACCATGGTCGGCGCCGCCGGGTCGCTGGTGCCCACCCACGCGTATTCGATGCGCGTCGATGCGCCGGGCAGCTCGAGGGAAACGAAGGCCATGGCAGCCAATATAGTGCAGGCTGCAGGAGAACTTTGCCATGAACCCCGCCCCCCGCCCTGAAGGCCCCGAGGAAATGCCGCAGGCCACGCGCCTGGACGACGTGCGCATCCGCGACGTGCGGCCGCTGATCTCGCCGGCGCTGCTGCAGTACGAACTGCCCGCCGACGACGCGGTGCAGGCCTTCGTCGAGCGCAGCCGCAACGAAGTGGCCGCCGCTGTCCACGGAACCGACCCTCGCCTGCTGGTCGTGGTGGGACCTTGCTCGATCCACGACCACGCGCAGGCGCTGGAGTACGCGCATCGCCTGCGCCGGCTCGCCGATGAACTGCGCCAGGACCTGCTGCTGGTGATGCGCGTGTATTTCGAGAAGCCGCGCACGACCGTGGGCTGGAAGGGTTACATCAACGATCCGCGCCTGGACGGCAGCTTCCGCATCAACGAGGGCCTGCGCCTCGCGCGCCAGCTGCTGCTGGAGGTCGCGCAGCTGGGACTGCCTGCCGGCACCGAGTTCCTCGACCTGCTGAGCCCGCAGTACATCTCGGACCTGATCTCCTGGGGCGCGATCGGCGCGCGCACGACGGAGAGTCCCAGCCACCGCCAGCTGGCCTCGGGCCTGAGCTGCGCGATCGGCTTCAAGAACGGCACCGACGGCAGCGTGCAGATGGCCGCCGACGCGCTGCAGGCCTGCCGTGCGCCGCACGCCTTCATGGGCATGACCAAGATGGGCGTCGCCGCGGTCTTCGAGACCGAGGGCAACGCCGACTGCCACATCATCCTGCGCGGCGGCTCGCGCGGACCGAACTACGCGCCGGCCGACATCGAGGCCGCGTGCGCGCTGCTGCGCAAGGGCGGCGTGACCGAGCGCGTCATGGTGGACTGCTCGCACGCCAACTCCGCCAAGGACTACCGCAGGCAGGCCGAGGTGGCCCGCGAACTCGCGCGCCAGATCGCCGGCGGCGAGCGCCGCATCCTGGGCATCATGGTGGAGAGCCACCTGCACGAAGGGCGGCAGGACCTCAAGCCGGGCGTTGCGCTGAAGCCCGGCGTGTCGATCACCGACGGCTGCATAGGCTGGGAACAGACCGACACGGTGCTGCGCGAGCTGGCGGCAGCGGTGCGCAGCGCCAGGGCGGCATAGCAGGCGAGCCGCGCGGGCTCAGCCGACCAGCCAGTCGATCGCGTGGGGAAGGTCGGTGAACACGCGCAGCTGCAGGCCCTGCGCCTGCGCCGCGGCTTCGCTCACGCGTGTGATCTTGTCGGGCGGCACCAGCGAGGCGACGCGCTCCAGGTGCGACAGGTGCTGGTAGGCCAGCAGGCCCAGGTCGCGTTGCTGCTCGGGACCGAAGGTGCCCACCACGTCCATCAGGTTGATCAGCAGGCGCTTGTCGCCGCGCTCGCGCGTGCGCTGCGCCATCTCGACCAGCGCGGGCTCGGCGATCTCGGGGAAGGCGAGGGAAGTGATCTCCACCACCGCGAAGCTCGGGCCGTGGGTGTAGTGCAGCAAGGCGGTCACGCCGGAAGTATGCCCGCTCCGGCGCAGGCTGCCCCATCCCCCCTTTGGCCTTGTGCACGCGCAACAACGCTGTCGGCCGGGCGACAGCGTTGCCGTGCGCCGGCCTCAGGCGTAGCTGTAGAAGCCGCGCCCCGTCTTGCGGCCCAGGCGGCCGGCGTCCACCATTTCCTGCAGCAGCGGCGCGGGCCGGTACTTGGTGTCCTTGAAGCCGTCGTAGAACACTTTCATCACGGCCAGCAGGGTGTCCAGGCCGACCAGGTCGGCCAGCGCCAGCGGGCCTATGGGATGGTTGCAGCCCAGTCGCATGCCCGCGTCGATGTCCTCGGCGCTCGCCAGGCCCTCCTGCAGCACGAAGATCGCCTCGTTGATCATGGGGCACAGGATGCGGTTCACCACGAAGCCCGGGCTGTTGCGCACGCTCACGGGCGTCTTGCCGATCGCCTTGGCGAACTCCGCGCACACGGCATGCGTCGCCTCGTCGGTCTGCAGGCCCCGGATCAGTTCCACCAGCGCCATCACCGGCACGGGATTGAAGAAGTGCATGCCGACGAAGCGGCCCGGCTTCTTCATCACCGCCGCCAGCTGCGTGATGGAGATCGACGAGGTGTTGGTGGCGACCACCGCGTCGTCGCCGACGACCTCCTCGACCTGGCGCAGGATGCGCAGCTTGAGCTCCAGGTTCTCGGTCGCCGCCTCGATCACCAGGTCGGCGTCGCGCAGGTCGGCGTATTGCGTGCTGCCGCGAACCAGCGCCATGGCTTTCGCCTTGGCGTCTTCACTGAGCTTCTCCTTCTTCACCAGCCGGTCGAGGCTGCCGGCGAGCGTCTTCACGCCACGCTGCACGGCCTCGTCGCTGATGTCGACCATCGTGACGGGCAAGCCCGCGACCGCGCAGGCCTGCGCGATGCCGTTGCCCATGGTTCCGGCGCCGATGACGCCGATCTTGCGGATGTTGCGCATGATGTGCCTCAGACGCGTTCGAGGATGGCGGCAATGCCCTGGCCGCCGCCGATGCACATGGTGACCAGCGCGTAGCGGCCGCCGGTGCGCTGCAGCTCGTACAGCGCCTTGGTCGCGATGATCGCGCCCGTCGCGCCGACCGGGTGGCCCAGCGAGATGCCGGAGCCGTTGGGGTTCACCTTGGCCGGGTCCAGCTCCAGCGCGCGCGTGACGGCGCAGGCTTGCGCGGCGAAGGCTTCGTTGGATTCGATCACGTCCAGGTCGGCGGCCTTGAGGCCGGCGCGCTGCAGGGCGAGGCGCGTGGCGGGCACGGGACCCAGGCCCATGATCTTCGGGTCGACGCCGGCGTGCGCGTAAGTCACCAGGCGCGCCATGGGCTTCAGGCCGTGCGCCTTCACCGCCTCGCCGCTGGCGAGCACCAGGGCGGCCGCGCCGTCGTTCAGGCCCGAGGCATTGCCGGCGGTCACGCTGCCTTCCTTGTCGAAGGCCGGCTTCATCTTCGCCAGCTGTTCCAGCGTGGTGTCGGCACGCACGTGTTCGTCGGTGTCGAACAGCACCGTGCCCTTGCGGCTGGCGACTTCCACGGGAACGATCTGCTCCTTGAAGCGGCCTTCGGCGATCGCGCGGGCCGCGCGCTTGTGGCTTTCCACGGCCAGCTGGTCCTGCATCTCGCGCGTGATGCCGTCGCGCTTGGCGACGTTCTCCGCGGTGATGCCCATGTGGATGCGATGGAAGGGATCGTGCAGGATCCCCAGCATGTAGTCGGTGGCCGTGAGGTCGCCCATGCGGCCGCCCCAGCGCGCGCCCTGCATGAAGTACGGGCCGCGGCTCATGGACTCGGCGCCGGCGCCGATCGCGATCTCGGCGTCGCCCAGCATCAGCGTCTGCGCGGCCGATACGACGGCCTGCAGGCCGGAGCCGCACAGGCGGTTCACGTTGAAGGCCGGCGTTTCCTGCGGCAGGCCGGCCTCGATGGCGGCCACGCGCGACAGGTAGGCGTCGCGCACGTCGGTGGGAATCACGTTGCCCATCACCACGTGGCCGACGGACCTGGCATCGGCGCCGGAGCGGCGCAGCGCCTCCTTCACGGCAGTGGTCGCCAGCTGGGTGAGCGGCACGTCCTTCAGGCCGCCGCCGAAGGTGCCGATGGCGGTGCGCGCGGCAGCCACGATGAAGATCTCGCGAGTCATGACAGGTCCTAGAGAGTTACATGTTGCGGCGGTATTGCCCGCCGACTTCGAACAGGGCGTTGGTGATCTGCCCCAGGGAACACACGCGCACGGCGTCCATCAGGACTTCGAACACGTTGCGGTTTTCGATGACGGCCTGCTGCAGGCGCTGCAGCAGGGCCGGTGCCTGGCCCGCGTGGCGGGCGTGGAAGTCCCGCAGGCGTCGCAGCTGGCCCTGCTTTTCCTCTTCGGTGGAGCGTGCCAGTTCCAGCTTCTCCAGCACGGCGTCGCCGTGCGGGTTGCGGAAGGTGTTGACGCCGACGATGGGCAGCTCGCCGGTGTGCTTGAGCATCTCGTAATGCATGCTCTCGTCCTGGATGCGACCGCGCTGGTAGCCGGTCTCCATCGCGCCCAGCACGCCGCCGCGTTCGGCGATGCGCTCGAATTCGGCGAGCACCGCTTCCTCGACCAGCTCGGTCAGCTCCTCGATGATGAACGCGCCCTGGTTCGGGTTCTCGTTCTTCGCCAGGCCCCATTCACGGTTGATGATCAGCTGGATCGCCATCGCGCGCCGCACCGAGTCTTCCGTCGGCGTGGTGATCGCCTCGTCGAACGCGTTGGTGTGCAGCGAGTTGCAGTTGTCGTAGACCGCGATCAGCGCCTGCAGCGTGGTGCGGATGTCGTTGAACTGGATCTCCTGCGCGTGCAGGCTGCGGCCGGAGGTCTGGATGTGGTACTTGAGCTTCTGGCTGCGCTCGTTGGCGCCGTACCTCTCCTTCATCGTCGTCGCCCAGATGCGGCGCGCCACGCGGCCCATGACCGTGTACTCCGGGTCCATGCCGTTGGAGAAGAAGAAGGACAGGTTCGCCGCGAAGTCGTCGACGTGCATCCCGCGCGCGAGGTAGGCCTCGACGAAGGTGAAGCCGTTGGACAGCGTGAACGCCAGCTGCGAGATCGGGTTCGCGCCGGCCTCGGCGATGTGGTAGCCCGAGATCGAGACCGAGTAGAAGTTGCGCACGTCGTGGTGCACGAAGTATTCGGCGATGTCGCCCATCACCTTCAGCGAGAACTCGGTGGAGAAGATGCAGGTGTTCTGGCCCTGGTCCTCCTTCAGGATGTCGGCCTGCACCGTGCCGCGCACGTTGGCGAGCACCCATTCGCGGATCTTGGCGGCTTCGGTGTCGGTCGGGTCGCGGCCGTTGTCGGCGCGGAACTTCTCCAGGTTCTGGTCGATGGCGGTGTTCATGAACATCGCCAGGATCGTGGGCGCCGGCCCGTTGATGGTCATCGACACCGAGGTCGCCGGATCGCACAGGTCGAAGCCGGAGTACAGCACCTTCATGTCGTCCAGCGTGGCGATCGACACGCCGGAGTTGCCCACCTTGCCGTAGATGTCGGGACGCGGGTCCGGGTCGTTGCCGTAGAGCGTGACGGAGTCGAACGCGGTGGACAGGCGCTTGGCCGGCATGCCGGCCGACAGCAGCTTGAAGCGCTTGTTGGTGCGGAAGGCGTCGCCCTCGCCCGCGAACATGCGCGTGGGGTCCTCGTTCTCGCGCTTGAAGGCGAACACGCCGGCGGTGTACGGGTAGCTGCCGGGAACGTTCTCCAGCATCAGCCACTTCAGGATCTCGCCGTGGTCCTCGTAGGCGGGCAGGGACACCTTGCGCACGACCGTGCCGGACAGCGAGGTGGAGGTGAGGGCGGTGCGGATCTCCTTGTCGCGGATCTTCACGACGTACTCGTCGCCCGCATAGGCCTGCCGCATGTCCGGCCACTGCTTGAGCAGGTGCAGGGCGTCCTTGTCCATGCGCGCCAGGCGCTGCGCCGCGAGATCGAGCGTGGCCTCCGCCGCGGGCGCGCGGCCCGGCTTCTCCAGCTTGAGCATGCGCGCGGCTTCCTTCAGCTGCTGGATCTCGCGCGCCAGCTTCACCTGTTCGCGCACGCGCTTCTTGTAGCCGCGCACCGTGTCCGCGATGTCGGCGAGGTAGCGGGTGCGCGCAGGGGGCACCACCGGCGTCTGGTTGGTGCTGTGGCGTACCGCCACGGCCGGCAGGCGGCCTTCGCGCAGAGGCAGGCCCAGCTCCTGCAGGCGCGGCTTCAGCGCCTGGTACAGCGCCGTGACGCCGTCGTCGTTGAAGCGCGCGGCCATGGTGCCGAACACCGGCATCTCCTCGGGCCGCTTGCCGAAGGCTTCGCGGTTGCGCTGGACCTGCTTGGCCACGTCGCGCAGCGCGTCGGCCGCGCCCTTGCGGTCGAACTTGTTGATCGCCACGAACTCGGCGAAATCGAGCATGTCGATCTTTTCCAGCTGGCTGGCGGCCCCGAACTCCGGCGTCATCACGTAGAGCGGAATGTCCACGTGCGGCACGATCGCCGCATCGCCCTGGCCTATGCCGCTGGTCTCGACGATCACGAGGTCGAAGCCGGCGACCTTGCACGCGGCGATGACGTCGCCGAGCGCCGCGCTGATTTCGCTGCCGAAGTCGCGGGTGGCGAGCGAGCGCATGAACACGCGCGACCCGGTATCAGGAGACGCCGCCTGGCGAGCCGGCTTCGGCCACGGGGCGATCGCGTTCATGCGGATGCGGTCGCCCAGCAGGGCGCCTCCGCTCTTGCGCCGTGACGGATCGATGGACACGATGGCGATGCGCAGGCTGTCGTCCTGGTCCAGCCGCAGCCGGCGCACCAGTTCGTCGGTGAGCGAGGACTTGCCGGCGCCGCCGGTGCCCGTGATGCCCAGGACGGGAATGCGGCGCTGGCCGGCGGCCGCGCGCAGGTCCTGCACGAGCTTCGCGTCGGCAGCGCCGCCTTCCAGCGCTGTGACCAGCTGGGCGAGCGCGCGCCAGCTGTGCTCGGTGTGGCCCTGGATGGCGTCGAGCGACTTCGGCGCGTGCGGCGACAGGTCGCGGTCGCAGCGCATCACCATTTCGCCGATCATTCCCGCGAGGCCCATCTTCTGGCCGTCCTCGGGGCTGTAGATGCGCGCGACGCCGTAGTCCTGCAGCTCGCGGATCTCCGAGGGCACGATCACGCCGCCGCCGCCGCCGAAGACCTGGATGTGTTCGCCGCCGCGCTGGCGCAGCAGGTCGACCATGTACTTGAAGTACTCGACGTGGCCGCCCTGGTACGAGCTGATCGCGATGCCCTGCACGTCCTCCTGCAAGGCGGCCGTGACCACGTCGTCGACGCTGCGGTTGTGCCCGAGGTGGATCACTTCCGTGCCCATGGACTGCAGGATGCGCCGCATGATGTTGATCGCGGCGTCGTGCCCGTCGAACAGCGATGCGGCCGTGACGAAGCGCACCTTGTGGGTGGGGCGGTAGCTGGCGAGCGCCTTGAACTCGGCGGACAAGTCGGTCATGGTCGCATTCTCATTTCACTTTGACACCCGCGAGACCGGGCGG
>FTHB01000437.1_pt1 | contig 15439 bp, 9 predicted proteins | sample 1640851 | NCBI WGS metagenome assembly FTHB01 (sample SAMEA3914788, study PRJEB12502) | metagenome | biome: forest; material: soil | place: Canada | collected 2011-07-03 | depth 0.1 m
GCGTGACGCTGGCGCGCCTGTCCTTCGCCGGCAGCAACGACCAGCCCTATCGCAGCGTGGGCAGCTGGCTGCTGCAGCAGCGCGCGATCACCGATGCCTCCTGGCCCGGCATCAAGGCGTGGGCGCGGGCGAATCCGCAGCGCCTGCAGGATCTGCTCTGGAGCAATCCGCGCTACGTGTTCTTCCGCGAGGAACCGCTGACGGCGCTCGATGCGGCCTTCGGGCCGCGGGGCGCGCAAGGCGTCGCGCTGACGCCCGGGCGGTCCATCGCCGTGGACAAGGACAGCATCCCCTACGGCACGCCGGTGTGGCTGTCCTCGCCCGGACCGCTGCTGAACCTGAACCGGCTCGTGTTCGCACAGGACACCGGCAGTGCCATCGTCGGCGCCGTGCGCGCGGACTTCTTCGTCGGCTCCGGCGCCGAAGCGGGCGACATCGCGGGACGGCTGAAGCAGCCGCTGGCGCTGTGGGCGCTCTGGCCGCGCTAGTCCGCGGGCCGCGTGTGGAAACGCACACTGCCTCCGGCTTTTGGCGGATGTGCGGCCCGGCGCCCTCCCTAGACTTCCCGCCTGGAGAAACGAAGACCTTGGCGACCGGCCGTTACCTTTGCGATTTGTTCGGCAATCCCCGCGCAGTGGCTGCGGTCGCTCGCCCGCGTTGGCAGCCACGCGGCGAGGGGACGGACGCGTGAAGACCCGAAACCTCGCCTGCGCGCTGGGCGTGATCGCCTTGCTGGCGCTCCTGCTGCCATGGCACGAAGCCATCCTGCGCAGCGCACTCGTTCCCGGCCTGGGCGCGGGACTGGTCGCGTACCTGCTGCGGCGCCGGATCGGCGATGCCGCGCTGGTGGCGGCAGCGGTCCTTGCCGCGGACCTGGTGGAAGCCCATGTGGCCGCATTCGCGTTCGCGGCGGTGCTGCTGCCCCTGCTCGCGCTCACGCGTCGTCCGCGCTTCTCGGTGGCCGTCGCCGGGGCGCTGATGGGCCTGCTGCTGGCGGCGGTGCAACTGAAGATGCAGTTCGCGGGCTCGGTGCTGACCTGGCAGGACGTGCAGTTCTTCTTCCTGCAGTTCGAGGACAACGTGGGCGTGATGGCCAGCCAGCCCACTTTGCTCCTCTACGCGGGCGGCCTGGTCGCCTGCTGCGCCGTCGCCGCATGGCTCGCCTGGCGGTGGGATGGCGCGGTCCCCGCGGCGGGATGGCCGCCCAGCCGCATCATGCTGGCCCTGGGCGCACTGTCGCTGGCGGTGTGGAGCGGCTCGGTCGTGCGCGACGAGGCCCTGCGGATCTCGCGCGCGGGCGCGTGGCACATGGGCGAAATCTTCCACGCCCAGGCCGTGTCGCGTTTCTTCGCCACCGCCGCGCTGCGGCCGGTGTGGACCCCGGCGCCCCGCGACACCACGAGCTTCCGCCGCATGGCGCAGCAGAGGGTCTCCGCGGCCGGAGCCTCCGCGCACGACCCGGCGGACATCGTCGTGGCCCTGCAGGAAAGCCAGTTCAACCCGGCGACCATCGCGGGCTGCCCCGCCAGCCTGTGCAAGCTGCCCGTGTTCCGTGCGCCTGGCGATGCGGTGGCGCACGGCCCCTTGCAGGTGCATGTGTTCGGCGGCGGCACCTGGCTCACGGAGTTCACGCTGGAGGCGGGCGTGCCGCACGACGTGTTCGGGCCGGCGGGCGACTTCGCGCCCTTCAACGTGGCGCCTGGCACCCAGCGTTCCTTCGTGCGCTCGCTCAAGGCGGCGGGCTACCGCACCGTCGTCGTGTATCCCACCGGCGGCGGGATGATGAATGCGCGCAGTGCGTACGCGGCCTATGGGTTCGACCGCTTCTATGACTCCCGCGACCTCGGCATGAAGGGCCGCTTCGACACCAGCGACGAAGAGATGCATGCCGCCGCGCGCCGCGTGCTCGCCGAGGAGAGAGGGCACGGCCAGCCGGTGTTCCTGATGCTGCTCACCATCTTCAACCACGCCGAGCACGGCATCCGCCTGGACCGCGTGCCTCGGCCTTTGCTGGAGCGCGCGGCCGCGGCCTTTCCCGACCGGAAGGAAGCGGAGAGCGTGGCCGATTACATCTGGCGCACGGGCGAGTTCCAGCGCGCGCTCGCGGCGACCCGGGCCGCAGTGCTGGACGCGGGGCGCCCCGCGGTGTTCGCGTGGTTCGGCGACCACCAGCCGCCCTTCGGTCGTGCGACCTCCCTGCGCGACCGCATCCGCGCAGTGCCGACCGAGTCCGGCGAGGCCGCCGCGCGCTACCAGACCTGGTACCAGGTGAGCAGCAACCGCAACCACCCAGGCACTCCGCCGCCGCGCGCGCTGGACATCGTGTTCCTGCCGGGCGTGCTGGCTGAGGCGGCGGGCGTGCCGCTCGACGACTGGCTGGCCGCGAACGTCACCGCGCGCGAGGAGTGCGGAGGACTGCTGCAGTCCTGCCGCAAGCCGGACGTGCCCGACGCCTATCTCTCCTATTTGTGGAACGACCTGCAGGCGGTGCAGCTTCCCTGAGCGCGAAAGTAATGCGGCGCGCACGGGCTCGTGTCGCCGCCACGCGCACGCCCCGTCACTCTCCTGTCACGCAGCGGCGCTAGCCTGCCTGCCGAATCCCCACCTGCACAGGAGAATCCTCGATGAAATGGCGCCATGGCCTGGCCGCGGCAGGGCTCGCCTGCCTGTTCCTTTCCGGCTGCGCTTCCGTCCGCGATGGCGGCCCCTTCGGAACGCGCATGGAGCCGACCCGCACCATCATCATGGTGTGGGACGGCCTGCGGCCCGATTCGGTGAACCCCGCCGACACGCCCAACCTGTACGCGCTGCGCCAGGCCGGCGTGAATTTCAGCGACAACCATTCGACCTATCCCACCTTCACGATGATGAACGGGGCGACCTTCGCCACGGGCTCCTTCCCCCGGACCACCGGCTTCTACGGCAACACCTTCTGGACGCCGCCGCAGGGTGACGGCCGCACGATCCCCGCGGGCAACGGCGCCAGCGGCAATGCACAGGACTACGTGGCACCCGTGTTCACCGAGGACTACCAGGTCCTGAACACGCTCGATGACTACTACGGCGGCCAGCTGCTGCTGGTGAAGACCCTGTTCGCCGGCGCGCAGTCCGCGGGCCTGGTCACGGCCACCATCGGCAAGTCCGGCGCGGCCTTCATCCAGGACCTGGGCCGCGGCGGCTACTTCCTCGACGAGAACACGGCGATGCCGCGCAGCCTGGTGAGCGAGTTGCAGGAGCGCGGCATCGCCCTGCCCGCGAACACGGCCAAGGGCTATTCGGGCTCCAGCGCCGTGACGCTCGCGCCGGGCAACGGCGACCCGACCGGCCGCGCCGGCTACGTCACCTTCAACACCACGGCCTACGACAACGCCGGCACGCCCGCGATCACGGTGAGCGCGCGCGACTCGTCCGACGCCACGCAAGGCGCGCCCGAGAACGCCGCCAACCGCTACATGCTGGCCGCCTTCACCCAGTACATCCTGCCGGTGAAGAAGCCGATGCTCTCGCTGATCTGGTTCCGCACGCCCGACAACGCGGAGCACGGCTACGGCCCCGGCTCGGCCAACGCCGTCGCCGGCGTTCGCTCGCAGGACGCGCGGCTCGGCGAGCTGATGGCGGCCCTGCGCGCCAACGGCATGGACGGCAGCACCAACATCGTGGTCGTCTCCGACCATGGGCACTCCAGCGTGTCGGGCCCGCTGAAGCTCTACCCGCTGCGCTCGATCACGGCCTCCGGCACCGCGCCCAATGGGCCGATGGTGAATGGGGCGAGCAGCGGCACGAGCGCCGCGCGCATCGGCGCACCTGCCGCCAACGGCTATTCCTTCTCGGGTGATGTGCGCTCGGCCGACCTGCTCACCTACCGCGGCTTCCAGGCCTACGACGGCGCCGGCTGCCTCACCTCCGCGATGGCAGGCCTGAACGCCGCGGGTGTCCCCACGATCCCGGTGAAGGTCGATGCGGGCGGGGCCCTGTGCGGCGCCGCCAACACGAAGTACCAGGCGATCAGCGCCACGCTGCCCGCTCCGGTCGCGAGCTTCAAGGTGCCGCCGCCGGGCCGCCTGCCGGCCAACGGCATCGTCGTCGCCACCAACGGTGGCTCGGACTACTTCTACGTGCCGGGCCACGACCCAGCGACCGTGCGCAAGCTCGTGACCTTCCTGCAGCAGCGTGAGGAATATGGCGCCATCTTCGTCGACAGCCGCCATGGCGCGATTCCCGGCACGCTCACGCTGGAGCAGGTGAACCTGGAGAATGCGCAGCGCCGGGACAAGGGCCAGCCGGACGTGGTGGTCAGCTTCAGCTGGGACCACGATGTGTCCGTGCAAGCCCTGCCCGGGATCGAGTTCGAGAGCTTCGGCGGCCAGCGCGGCATGCACGGCAGCTTCGGCATCGCGGACGTGCACAACACGCTGATCGCCGGCGGCCCCTCGTTCAGGGGATCGACGACGCTGGCGACGCCCACGGGCAATGTCGATGTCGCGCCGACGGTGGCGTACCTGCTGGGCCTGTCGCTGGACCAGGCCGATGGGCGCGTAGTCCATGAGGCGCTCGCGCAGCCGCGCGGCACGCAATCGCCCACGGTCGTGCGCAGCGTCGTGACGCCGTCCGCGCCGGCCACCGGGCTGCGCTTCGAGTTGCCGACGGATCCGACCGGCGCGACGGCGGACACCATGCTGGGCAACGGCACTTACTCGATCGAGCTGGCGGTGAAGGACCTGACGGTGGACGGCAGGACGTACCGCTACTTCGACTACGCCAGGGCGGTGCGCCAGTGAGGGCCGTGCCGATGATGCGCTGCGTGCTCGCTGCCACGAGCGTCTTCGCGTGCGCAGCAGCGTTCGCCGAGCCGCTGCGGTTCGAGCAGGCGTTTGCCGACGCGCCGGTGTCGCTGCACTACACGGCGACCTACCAGGCGCGCGACGGTGCCCACGGCGTGGAAGCCTGGGTGGACCAGGGCACGCGCGTCAAGCGCATCACCGACGGCAAGCTGGAAACGCAGGCGCAGCGTGCCGACGCGCGCGAGGCCGAGTACGCCATGACGGTGCTGGATCGCGAACGCCGGATCGCGACCCGCATCACGCGAGGCAGCCTGTTCCAGCTGGGCAACTTCACCGACTGGTTCGAGCTGGCGCACGCGCTGCGCGTCCCGCGCGGGGCCTACGAACTCGCGCGCACCACGGTGCCGGAGCGCGTGGCCCCGGCCGTCGCGCCTTGCGACTGGTACCGCCTCGTGCAGGAGGGCCATGCGAGCACGATCTGCTGGATTGAGGCTGCAGGCTTGCCGCTCGTCATCCTGTCGGAGTCCGGACGCGAGGTCTGGCGCGTGACGCAATTCGAGCGCGGGCCGGTGCCGGCCACGGTGTTCGAAGTGCACGACGAGGGCTTCGTGCGCAACGACGCGAACAGCGACCTCGAGCGCGATTGAGCCTCAGGCCGCCGTCGCGGCCCGCAGGCGATCGCGCGTGATCGGCAGCTGCCGGATGCGCGCGCCGCAGGCATCGGCCACCGCATTCGCCAGCGCCGCCGAAGTCGGGCCCTGCGCCGCCTCGCCCGTGCCCAGGAAGGGCTGGCCCGGACGCGGCACGATGTGCACCTCCACGCTCTGCGGAATGCGCGGGAAGCGCAGGATGGGATAGCCGCCCCAGTCGCGCGAGAGGATGCGCGTGCGGTCGAAGGCGACGGCCTCGCTGAGCGTCCAGCTCGTGGACTGCACGATGCCGCCCTCCATCTGGTTGCGGATGCCGTTGGGGTTCACGACTTCACCGCTGTCGACGGCGGCGACGACGCGCAGCACGCGCACTTCGCCCGTGTCGCGTTGCACTTCCACTTCGCAGGCCATCGCCGCATACGCGGCGAGGTTCTTGTAGCGCGCGAAGGCGAAGCCGCGACCGCGCCCCGCCTGCCGCTGCCAGGCATTCCAGCCGAAGCGTTCGGCTGCGAGCTTGATGACGTCCTGCGCGCGGGCATCCTGCAGGTGCTTCAGGCGGAAGGCCACCGGATCGGTGTTCGCTGCGCGCGCGAGTTCGTCCATGAAGCTCTCGATCGAGAACACGTTCATGTACGCACCCAGCGAGCGCAGCGCCGACACGCGCAGCGGCATCTGCGGGACGAAGTGGTGCACCACCTGCAGGTTGGGGATCGCGTAGAGCGGGATCGCGTTGCGGTCGCCCGCGCCCTCGGGCTGCTGTCCAGGCTTGGGCGGCGAGGGCGGGAAGGCGTTCGCCAGGTGCTGGCCCGCGAGCAGGTCGCCCGCCGCGCCGGGCCGCGCGTTGTGCGTGTTGCTCCACACCTCGAACTTCCAGGCGGTGATCGTGCCGGCGGCGTCGAGCGTGGCCTGCACGCCGGTCACCATGGGCGGCCCGTAGGGCTCCCACATGTGCTCGTCCTCGCGCATCCACTGCACGCGCACGGGCTTGCCGGGCAGCGCGCGCGCGAGCAGGGCCGCATCGGCGGCCACATCGTCGGCCGCGTTGTGGCCGTAGCAGCCCGAGCCTTCCGTGTGGATGCAGCGCACCTTGTCTTCGGGTTGCGCCAGCAACTGCGCGAGCGCCTTGCGCAGCGGGAACACGCCTTGCGAATGCGTCCACACGGTCGTCGTGCCGTCCTGCAGCTGCGCGACGGCGCACGAAGGGCCGATCGACCCGTGCAGCTGGTACGGCTTCAGGTAGCCCGCGGCGAGCGTCTTCGCGCCGGGTGCGAGCACGTCGCCCTGGTCGGCGATGGTGATGTCCTGCCGCGGCCACGACAGCACGTCCGAGTAAAGGTGCCGTTGCTCCGGCAGGCTGGCCTTCTCGTCCCACTGCGCGGCCTGCGCGAGCGCCCGCCAGGCCGTCACCGCCTGCCATTCGCGTTGCGCGATCACCGCGACGAAGCGGCCGTCGCGCACGAGCTTCAACACGCCGGGCATCTTCTCGATCGCCGTCGTGTCGAGTTCGCGAAGCTGGGCGCCAGGGCTGGGCGGACGCAGCACGCGCGCATGCACCATGCCGGGCAAACGCAGGTCCTGCACATAGGCGACGCCGCCGGTGACCTTGGCCGGAATGTCCAGGCGCGGCAGCTCGCGTCCCATCACCGTGAACTGCGTCGTCGCATGCAAGGCGCTTTGCGGCTGCGCCTGCACGTGCAGGACTTCTCCGGTCACCAGTTCGCCGTAACCCACGCTGCGTCCATCGCTCGTGCGCACGTTGCCGCCCTGCACCTGCAACTGTTCCGCCGGCACGCCCAGGCGCTGCGCGGCCAGGCCGACGAGGATGGTGCGCACCTGCGCCGCCGCGTTGCGGATGGCCGTGCCGCTGTCCTGCATCGAGTGGCTGCCGGCGGTGTAGCCTTCGTCGGCCGTCCGTGCGGTGTCCGCGGTGACGATCGCCACGTGCGCGGGAGAGAGCACCAGTTCCTCCGCGGCGACCTGCACCAGCGCCGTCTTGATGCCCTGCCCCAGTTCGGCCTTGCCCGTGAAGACCGTCGCATGGCCGTCGGCGCCGATCTGGATCCAGCCATCCAGGAAAGGCTGCTTCGCCAGGCTGCCGGGCAGCTTGGGCGGCTCGGGCCTGGCCTGGGGCGCCGGCGCCGAAGCCGCCCAGCCGCGCGGGCGCAGGCCGAAGGCGACGACCAGCGCACCGCCGGCCAGTACCCGCCGGCGGCTCACCAGGGGCGAGTCCAGGACGTTCATGTCGCGGCGTGCCAGTTGTTCGCGGCGCGGCGCACGGCGCGCAGGATGCGCATGTGGGTGCCGCAACGGCACAGGTTGATCGCCATGTGCTCCCGGATCTCCGCATCGCTGGGGGCGGGGTTGCGTTCCAGCAGCGCCTGCGCCCGCATCATCATCCCGGCGATGCAATAGCCGCACTGCGCCGCCTGCTCGTCGAGGAAGGCGCGCTGCAGCACGCCGGGCTTGTCCACGGTGCCGAGTCCCTCCACCGTCTTCACCGGCCGGTTGCCCACGGTCGACAGCGGCGTCAGGCAGGACAGCACCGCCGCGCCGCCGACCATCACCGTGCAGGCGCCGCACTGTCCGAGTCCGCAGCCGAACTTCGCGCCATTGAGTTGCAGGTCGTCGCGCAGCACGTACAGCAATGGGGTGGCCGGGTCGGCGTCGACCGCCTGCGGGCGGCCATTGAGCTGGAGGGTGATGGTCATGGCGAAGGCGGTCGGGTGTTCTGCACGGCGTGGGCGAGATCGGGCCAGGGCGCTTCGCTGGTGGCCTGGCTGCGCAGCCAGGCGGCGAGCGTGGCGAGCTGGTCCTCGGTCAGCGTTCCTTCGAAGGGGGGCATCCAGCGGCCGGGACGCGCCGCCACCGGCTGGATGCCCTGCCGCACGATGTGCAGCAGGTTGCGCGGATCGGGCATGTAGAGCGCCACCGCGAGCGACAGGTGCAACGCGCTGTTGGACGACAGGCCGCGGCCCGCGTCATGGCAACTCGCGCAGTTGTCCGCGTAGAGCCGCCCACCCTCGGAGCCGTCCCGGGGCAGCGGGTCGTGCGCGCGCCTGCGTGCGGCGGCTTCGCGCGTCTGCGTCTCGGGATTGGCCGGACCCATCTGGGCGGTGATGTAGCTCGCGATCGCATGCACGTCGGCCGCGTCGGCTTCCGACAGGCTGCGCACCACGTCCTGCATGGGACCCGCCGTCATCGCGTGGTCCGCGACGAGTCCGGTGCGGAGATACCGGGCCAGCGCCTCCGTGGTCCAGGGCACGGGCGATTCGGCGTTCGCGTTGAGCGCGGATGCGTGCCAGCCTTCCGCTTCGCCGCCTGCGAACGCATGGTCGCGGTCCTCGGCGCCCAAGGCGTTGCGCGGCGAGTGACAGGCCGAGCAATGGCCGAGCGCGTCGGCGAGGTAGGCGCCGCGATTCCATTCCGCGGACAGCGCAGGCTCCGCGGGGCGCGGACCCTTGTCCAGGAACAGCAGGTTCCAGCCCGCCACCAGCGGGCGGAACTGCAGCGGGAACGCCAGCCGGTTCGCCACGGGCGCGGCGTGCACCGGCGTGCGCGTCATCAGGTAGGCGTAGAGCGCCTGGATGTCGCCGTCCTGCAGGTGCGTGAAATGGTCGTAGGGGAAGGCGGGATAGAGCAGGTGGCCGTCGCGCGAGACACCGTCTCGCAGCGCGCGGCGGAACGCCTCCTCGCTCCAGCGGCCGATGCCGGTCTGCGCTTCGGGCGTGATGTTGGTGGCGTAGATCGTGCCGAAGGGCGTGGGCACGCCGCGGCCGCCGGCGAAGGGCGCGCCGTCCGCGCTGGTGTGGCAGCTGATGCAATTGCCCAGGGACGCGAGTCGCGCCCCCTGTTGGACGAGCCCCGGTGCAAAGGTGCCCGGGGCGGATGTTTCGGCGATCGGGGGCCGCCAGGCGAGCGCGAACGCGGCGAGCGCCAGGACCAGGAGCACCGCGAGCGCGGAACGCAGCCCGCGGCGCGGCCGTTGGCGGAAACGGAAGGGCAAAGACAACTCCCCGCGCACAGGCGCGACAGGCCGCAGCTTAGGTGGGCTGCGCCCGCCTGTGAAGTCTCTGCAACGAAACGTCAGCGTTGCGCCTCAGGCCTTGAGGTGCGACAGCGGCCAGCTCGAACTGGCCTTCACCTCGCCCAGCGAGAAGCTGGTGTGGATGTCCTTCACGTTGGGCAGGTTGATCAGCACCTGCCGCGCGAATTGCGAGAAGGTGTCGAGGTCGCGCGAGACCACCTGCAGCTCGAAGGTGCCGGCGCCGCTGATGTAGTGGCAGGAGACGATCTCGGGGATCTTGCGGATCGCCTCCTCCATGGCGCGCGTGCTCTCGCCGGTGTTGCGGTCCGCGTCCAGCCGCACGAAGGCGAGTACGCCCAGCCCGATCTTGTGGCGGTCGATCTCCGCGCGGTAGCCCTTGATGAAGCCGGCCTCTTCCAGGGCGCGCACGCGGCGCCAGCAGGGCGCGGCCGACAGGCCCACGCGCTGCGCGAGCTCGGCGTTCGTGAGGCGCGCGTCGGCCTGCAGCTCGGTCAGGATCTGGATGTCGTATCTATCAAGCGTTTCCATAAGGCCGCGTTTCGCGAAAGGATCTTTCTCATCCTAGCGGTTCGGCGGCACAGAACGCAAAAAATTATCCGCTTGCCGGACATACACTGTCCCCTGCCCTCGAAGGCTCGACCCGGAGACGAACACAAGATGAATGCACCCCTGCCCGAACACATCCGCAAGGCGCTGGAAACCGTCACGCTGGATGACAAGTACTCGCTCGACGTCGGCCGCGCCTTCATGAGCGGCGTGCAGGCGCTGGTGAAGCTGCCCATGGTGCAGCGACAGCGCGATGCCTTGCAGGGCAAGAACACCGCCGGCTTCGTCAGTGGCTACCGCGGCTCGCCCCTGGGCGGCTACGACCAGGCCTTGTGGAAGGCCAAGAAGTACCTGCAGGCGCAGAACATCGTGTTCCAGCCGGGCGTGAACGAGGAACTCGCGGCCACGGCAATCTGGGGGACGCAGCAACTGGGCTTCGCCCCGCCCGGCAGCAACCGCTTCGACGGCGTGTTCGGCATCTGGTACGGCAAGGGGCCGGGCGTGGATCGCTCCTCGGATGTCTTCAAGCACGCCAACATGGCGGGCACCACGCCCTGGGGCGGCGTGATCGCGGTGGCGGGGGACGACCACGTGGCCAAGAGCTCCACCGCGGCCCACCAGAGCGATCACATCTTCAAGGCCTGCGGCCTGCCGGTGTTCTTTCCCGCGAACGTGCAGGAGATCCTGGACCTGGGCCTGCACGCCATCGCCATGAGCCGCTACTCGGGCGTGTGGGCCGGCATGAAGACGATCCAGGAGATCGTCGAGTCCAGCGCCACGGCGGTGATCGATCCCGAGCGCGTGCAGATCCAGCTGCCTACCGACTTCCAGATGCCGCCGGGCGGCGTGCACATCCGCTGGCCCGACACGGCGCTGGACCAGGAGGCGCGCCTGTTCGACTACAAATGGTACGCCGCGCTCGCGTACATCCGCGCCAACCGCCTCAACTACAACGTCATCGCCACGCCGCACGACCGCTTCGGCATCATCGCCAGCGGCAAGGCCTACAACGACACGCGCCAGGCCTTGCTGGATTTGGGCCTGGACGACGCCACCTGCCAGCGCCTGGGCATCCGCCTGCACAAGGTCGGCGTGGTGTGGCCGCTGGAAGCGCAGGGCACGCGCGAGTTCGCGCAGGGCCTGCGCGAGATCCTGGTGGTCGAGGAGAAGCGCCAGGTCATCGAGTACCAGCTGAAGGAAGAACTCTATAACTGGCGACCCGACGTGCGTCCCAACGTGCTGGGCAAGTTCGACGAAGTCGAGGGCGACTATTCGGGCGGGGAGTGGTCCATGCCGAACCCGACGGCCCACACCTTGCTGCGCGCGAACGCGGACCTGTCGCCGGCGCTGATCGCCCGCGCGATCGCGCGGCGCCTGCGCAAGCTGGGCCTGGACGGCGACGTGCAGGCGCGCATCGATGCGCAGCTCGCGATCCTCGAGGCCAAGGAGCGCGCGATGCAGGTCGTGGAGGTCAAGGGAGACCGCCAGCCCTGGTTCTGCTCGGGCTGCCCGCACAACACGTCGACCGTCGTGCCCGAAGGCTCGCGCGCCATGGCCGGCATCGGCTGCCACTTCATGGCGACCTGGATGGATCGCGCCACCATCGGCTTCACGCAGATGGGCGGCGAGGGCGTGCCCTGGGTCGGACAGCAGCCCTTCTCCAACGAGAAGCACGTGTTCGCCAACCTCGGCGACGGGACCTACTTCCACAGCGGCCTGCTGGCGATCCGCCAGTCGATCGCCGCTGGCGTGAACATCACCTACAAGGTTCTCTACAACGACGCGGTCGCCATGACCGGCGGCCAGCCCGTGGGCGAGCGCCCCGAAGGCCACTCGCCGCTGCAGATCGCGCAGAGCCTGGACGCCGAGGGCGTCACGCGCATGGTCGTCGTCACCGACCAGCCGGAGAAATACCAGGGCGCGAAGCTGCCCGCGGGCGTCACCGTGCATCACCGCGACGAACTCGATCGCATCCAGCGCGAGTTCCGCGAGATTCCGGGCGTCACCGCCATCCTGTACGACCAGACCTGCGCCACCGAGAAGCGCCGCCGCCGCAAGCGCGGGACCATGGTCGATCCGGCCGTGCGCGTGATGATCAACGACCTCGTGTGCGAGGGCTGCGGCGACTGCAGCGTCAAGTCGAACTGTCTGTCGGTGGAGCCGCTGGAAACCGAGTTCGGCCGCAAGCGCACCATCAACCAGAGCACCTGCAACAAGGACACGAGCTGCCTCAAGGGCTTCTGTCCCAGCTTCGTGACGGTCGAAGGCGGACAGATGAAGAAGAAGGCGAAGTCGGCCGACAAGGAGGCCTCGCCTTACGAGGGCCCCGAACTGCCCGAGCCGATGCTCCCCGCGACGACGGAAGCCTACGGCATCGTGGTGGCCGGCGTCGGCGGAACCGGCGTGATCACCATCGGCCAGCTGCTCGGCATGGCCGCGCACATGGAAGGCAAGGGCATCGTCACGCAGGACGCCGCCGGCCTGGCACAGAAGGGCGGTGCGACCTGGAGCCACGTGCTGATCGCCGACGACCAGGACGCGATCCGCACCACGCGCGTGAGCATGGCCGCCGCCGACCTGATCATCGGCAGCGACCCCATCGTCACCGGCGGCAAGGAGACGGTGCTGCGCATGCGTCACGGCCGCACCCGCGTGGCGCTCAACGGCCACAGCGCGCCGACGGCGGCCTTCGTGAAGAACCCGGGCTGGGAAGACCCTTCGGACGCCTGCGTCGACGAGATCGGCAAGAGCGTGGGCCCGGACAACCTGGCGACCGTCAACGCCGAAGCCCTGGCCACCAGGGTGATGGGCGACAGCATCTACACCAACCCGCTGATGCTGGGCTTCGCCTGGCAGAAGGGCTGGGTGCCGCTGGCGCGCGAGTCGATCCTGCGCGCGATCGAGCTCAATGGCGTGGCGGTGGAGAACAACAAGGCGGCCTTCGAGTGGGGCCGCCGTGCCGCGCACGAACCCGCCCGCATCGCCGGCCTGGTGGCGCCGAGCGCGCAGGTGATCGAGTTCAGGAAGCGCGAGACGGTCGAGAGCCTGGTCGCGCGCCGTGTCGAATTCCTCACGGCCTACCAGGATGCCTCCTACGCGAAGCGTTACGGCGATTTCGTCGAACGCGTGCGGGCGGCTGAACTGCCCCTGGGCAAGGCCACGCTCACCGAGACCGTGGCCAAGGGCCTGTTCCGCCTGATGTCGTACAAGGACGAATACGAGGTGGCGCGCCTGCACGCCGAGACGGGCTTTCGCGAGAAGGTCGCGGCGCAGTTCGAGGGCGACTTCAGCATCCACTACCACCTGGCCCCGCCCCTCATCGCGAAGCACAACGACAAGGGCGAGCTGGTGAAGATGAAGTTCGGCCCCTGGACCTATTCGCTCTTCCGCGTGCTGGCGAAGTTCAAGGGCCTGCGCGGGACGGCGCTGGACCTCTTCGGGTACACGGAGGAGCGCCGCACGGAGCGGGCCCTCGTCGACGAGTACCGCAACACCGTCGAGGAGTTGCTGTCCCGTCTGCAGCCGGGCAACCATGCCCTGGCGGTGGAGATCGCCGCGCTGCCGGACAAGATCCGGGGCTACGGCCACGTGAAGGCCCGCAACCTCGCGGCCGTGCGCCCGGAGTGGCAGCGCCTGCTGGGGCAGTGGCGCGGGCAGGACACGCAGCGCCAGGCCGCCTGAGGCCGCGGACGGCCCCGCGAAGGGGCCGCATACAATCCCGTGTTCTTCCCGCGGCGCGCCTTCGCAGGCCGCGCCGCGGGCACCCCCTCACCGGTCTTTAGCCCTGGAGCCACCGTGTTCATTTCTTCCGCCTACGCCCAAACGGCGCCGGCCGCCCTCGGCGGCGAGGGCATGCAGTCCTCCCTCATGAGCCTGCTGCCGCTGGTCCTGATGTTCGTCGTGCTGTACTTCGTGATGATCCGTCCGCAGATGAAGCGGCAGAAGGAGCACCGGACGATGGTGGAGGCGCTCGCCAAGGGCGACGAGGTCGCCACCTCCGGCGGCCTCCTCGGCCGAGTGACCAAGCTGGGCGACACCTACCTGGGCGTGGAAGTCGCGCCCGGCGTGGAAGTGCAGGTGCAGCGCACGGCCGTCGTGCAGGTCCTGCCCAAGGGTTCCATCAAGTAGGCCCCGCGTTTCGCGTCGAGCGTTCAGCGCGCCTGAATCCGCCCGACAACGGACGACCAACGCTCCATCCATGAACCGTTACCCTCTCTGGAAGTACGCGATCATCGTGGTCGCGCTGCTCATCGGGGTGCTCTACACCCTGCCCAACTTCTTCGGCGAAGACCCCGCCGTGCAGGTCTCGTCGGGCCGGAGCACCGTCAAGGTGGATGCCTCGACCGAGGCGCGCATCCAGCAGGCGCTCGCGCAAGCGGGCATCAAGCCGCTGGACATCGAGCGCGACGCGAACTCGGTCAAGGTGCGGCTGGAGAACACCGACCTGCAGCTCAAGGCCAAGGACGCGATCCAGAAGACGCTGGCACCGGATCCCAACGACGCGCCCTATGTCGTGGCGCTCAACCTGCTGTCGAAGACGCCCGCCTGGATGGCCTCCATCAACGCGCGTCCCATGTACCTGGGCCTGGACCTGCGCGGCGGCGTGCACTTCATGCTGCAGGTCGACATGCAGGCGGCACTCACCAAGAAGGCGGAGTCGAACGCGGGCGACCTGCGGACGGTCCTGCGTGACAAGAACATCCGCCATGCCGGCATCAGCCGCAACGGCCAGGCCGTGGAAGTCGCCTTCCGCGACCCCGCGGCGCTGCAGGCCGGCCGCGCCGTGCTGGCCGACCAGTTCCCCGACCTGCTGGTCGCCGATCGCGTCGAGGGCGACACCACCACCCTGGTGGCGACGCTCAAGCCCGAGGCGGCCCGCAAGGTGCAGGACCAGGCGCTCAAGCAGAACATGGTCACGTTGCACAACCGGATCAACGAGCTGGGCGTGGCCGAGCCCGTCATCCAGCAGCAGGGCGTCGACCGCATCATCGTGCAGCTGCCCGGCGTGCAGGACACCTCGCGCGCCAAGGACATCCTGGGCCGCACCGCCACGCTGGAAGTGCGCATGGTGGACGAGAGCGCCGAAGGCCGCTCCGCCGAGGTCGGCGCGGGCCCCGTGCCCTTCGGCGACGAGCGCTACCTCGATCGCGAAGGCCGCGCGGTCATCGTGAAGAAGCAGGTGGTGCTCACGGGCGAGAACCTCACCGATGCGCAAGCCGGCTTCGACAACCAGACGCAGGAAGCCGCCGTGCACCTCACGCTGGACGCCAAGGGCGCGCGCATCTTCCGCGACGTGACCCGCGAGAACGTCGGCAAGCGCATGGCCATCGATTCCAACGTGCTGATCAACGAACGGGTGCGCGAGGAGCTGCGCGGCGGCGCCTCGCCGCAGGCGGCCATCCACGCGGGCTACGACC
>FTHB01000064.1_pt1 | contig 15327 bp, 12 predicted proteins | sample 1640851 | NCBI WGS metagenome assembly FTHB01 (sample SAMEA3914788, study PRJEB12502) | metagenome | biome: forest; material: soil | place: Canada | collected 2011-07-03 | depth 0.1 m
GGCCGCCGGCGGCCGTCTTGCGCGGGTCCGCGATGCGGTTGGAGACGACGACCAGGCGGCTCAACGACGCTCCTTCAGATCACCGTGTCCCACGGTGCCGACAGTCGCACCGCGGCGTTGATCGTGCCCACCATCGAATACGTCTGCGGGAAGTTGCCCCACATCTCGCCGGTGACCGGGTGCGTGTCCTCGGACAGCAGGCCCAGGTGGTTGCGGCTCTTCAACATCACTTCGAAGATCTCGCGTGCCTGCGCCTTGCGGCCTATGCGTGCCAGCGCGTCGATGCGCCAGAAGGTGCAGATGTTGAACGCCGTCTCGGGCTTGCCGAAATCGTCGGCGGCCTCGTAGCGCCGCATGTAGGGGCCGTCGCACAGCGATTTCTCCAGCGCGTCCACCGTCGCGACGAAGCGCGCGTCGTTGGGATCGATCATGTTCACTTCGGCCATCAGCAGCGCGCTCGCATCGAGGTCGCGGCCGCCGAAGCTCTCGGCGAAGGCCTGGCGCTGCTCGCTCCACGCTTCCTTCAGGATGCGTGAACGGATGGTGTCCGCGCGCTCCCGCCAGTAGCGGATGCGCTCCGGCAGTCCCAGCGTCGCGGCGATCTTGGCAAGGCGGTCGCAGGCGGCCCAGCTCATGAGGGCGGAGGACGTGTGGATGCGCGCCCGCGTGCGCAACTCCCACATGCCCGCATCGGGCGTGTCGTAGATCTTGAAGGCCTGTTCGCCCACGGCTTCCATGTGCGCGAACTCGGCGCGACCGGCGCGCTTCAGCAAGCGGTGGTCGTGGAAGGCTTGTGCCGCACCGAGCAGGATGTTGCCGTACACGTCGTGCTGGAAGTGCTCCTGCGCCTGGTTGCCCACGCGCACGGGGCCCATGCCGCGGTAGCCGGGCAGGTGCTCCATCATGAATTCCGGCAGCTTCTCCTCCTGGCCGATGCCGTACAGCGGCTGGATGTGGCCGCCGCCCGAGCGGATCACGACGTTCATCAGCCAGCGCAGGTACTCCTCCATCGTCGCGACTTCGGAGATGGAGTTGAGCGCGCGCACGACGAAGAAGGCATCGCGCAGCCAGCAGTAGCGGTAGTCCCAGTTGCGCCCGCTGTTGGGCGCTTCGGGGATGCTGGTGGTCATCGCGGCCACGATGGCGCCCGTGTCCTCGAACAGCGACAGCTTCAGCGTGATCGCCGCGCGAATGACCGCGTCCTGCCACTCCAGCGGCAGCGACAGCGCACGCGTCCACTGCTTCCAGTAGGCCACCGTCTCCTGCTCGAACAGGCGCGCGGTGTCCTCGATGCCGGTGGCGAGCGTCTCGTCGGGGCCCATGATGAAGTTCATCGGCCGGTCGACGACGAAGTAGGTCTCGGCCAGCACGTAGGAGATCGGCGCGTCGGTGTTGACGCGCACCGTGCTGTTGCCCGCGACGTAGCGGATGTGCGTGCTGCCCTGCGTGACCACGGGCTTGGCGCGGCCCCAGTCGAAACGCGGGCGCAGCAGCACGCGCATGCGCGGCGAGCCGGAGAGCACGCGCACGCGCCGCACCAGCGTCAGCGGACGGAACATGCGCCCGCGGCTCCAGAAGCGCGGCGCCAGGTCCGTCACCTCGATGCCCTGGCCCTTGCGGTCGTACATGCGCGTGCGCAGCACCGCGGTGTTGGGCTCGTAGAACTGCTCGCTGCGGTCGTAGTCCTCCAGCTCGAAGGCCCAGAGGCTGCCGTTCTCGCTGGGGTCCAGCAGCGCATTGAAGACCGGATCGCCGTCGAAGCGCGGCAGGCAGCACCAGACGATGCGCGACTGCTGGTCGATGAGCGCGCTGTAGCCGCAGTTGCCGATCATGCCGAGCTGCAGGCTGTTGGGGGTGACCAGGGGGGCGTTGTTGTTCATGCGTTTCTCGTCATGCGGCCGGCGACGGCCGCTTCCAGTTCGCGGCGCAAGGCCGCGGGATCGGGCACGCGGCGCCAGGCGACCGAGGGGCCCTCGCCCACCTTGACGCCGATGCCGCCCAGCCGCTGCACGGTGGAAAAGCCGACTTCGTCGGTGAGGTCGTCGCCGACGAAGACGGGCGTGCGGCCCGTGAACGGCGCTTCCGCCAGGAAGTCCTCGATGGCGCGGCCCTTGCTCGCGCCGCCGGGCTTGGCCTCCGCCACCATCTTTCCTCGCAGCAGGGTCAGGCCGGGCGACTCGTCCACGGCGTCCTGCATCGTGCGCAGGCACACGTCCTCCAGCTCGGGCCGCTGCCGGTAGTGCAGCGCCAGCGAGCCGCGCTTGTTCTCCACCAGCAGGCCCGGGTGTTCGGCGGCGAGGGCGCAGGCCGCTTCCTCGACGTGGTCCAGCGGATGCGTGTGCAGCAGGTGCACCTGGCCGTCGTCGCCGCGGCGCTCGGCGCCATGCACTCCGGCCACCGGCAGCTGCAGGGGCCGCAGGAAGTCGTCGATCTGCGTGATGGGGCGCCCGGAGATCACGGCCACCGCGCCATGCAGGTAGCCGTGCAGCTCGCGCAGCGCCGTGATCAGCGGCTGCGGCACGTGCACGGCGCTGGGCTGCGGGGCGAGGTCCACCATGGTCCCGTCGAAATCCAGGAACAGGGCGCAGGAGGGATAGAGGATCTCCGCGAGCGTCATGTGGCGTTGAACGTAGCAAAGCCGGGCGCGTCCCGCCAGACCGGCCGGACGCCGCCCAAGGTAGGAAGCATCCTACGCGCGGCCGCGTATTCCGTGTGGCGCACAATGGCCGGCCATGCGCCTGCCTGTCCCGTTTCGCGCCCTGCTGTGCGGCATCGCCTGTGTCCTGGTCCATGGCTTCGCGCAGGCGCAGGCCGACTGCCCGCCTGCCGCGCCGACGCTCGAAACCCTGAAGGCGCAGGACCTGCGCGCCGACGTGCGCGACCGCGGCTTCCTGTGGCGGCTCACGCGCGAGGGCCGCACGTCCTGGCTTTACGGCACCGTGCATGCGAGCCGGCCGGCCTGGGCGCTGCCCGGTCCGCGCGTCCAGGCTGCGTTGGCGGCAAGCGAAGTGCTGGCACTGGAACTCGATCCCGGCGACCCGGAATTGATGCGCGTGTTCGGCACGCCGGGCGACCCGGCGCGGGCGGCGCGCGTCACGGCCGGACTGGAGTCCCGCATCGCCGCGGTGGCGGCGCACGAGTGCGTGCCGGTCGCGTCGCTCGCGCGCCTGCAGCCCGTGCTGCAGGTGACGACCTTGAGTCTCGCCGACACGCGACGCGACGGCTTCCATCCCGAGCTGGCCGTCGACGTCATCCTGTGGGGCATGGCGCGCGGCACCGGAAAGGACGTGGTCGCGCTGGAAACGCCGGCCTCGCAGCTGGCCGCGCTGGTGCCCGAGAGCGAGGCCGAGGAGCACGCGCTGCTGGAAGACAGCCTCAAGGAGATCGAGAACGGCGAGGGCCGCGCAACCTTGCGCCGCCTGCTGCAAGCCTGGGCCGACAGCGACATTCCGGGACTCGAGAGCTACCCCCAATGGTGCCAGTGCATGGAGACGCCCGGAGAGCGGCGCTACATGCAACGCCTCACCGACGACCGCAACGGCCCGATGGCCGACAAGCTGGCGGCGCTCGACGCATCGGGGCGGCGCTTTTTCGCCGCGGTCGGCTCGCTGCACATGATGGGCGCCCAGGGCCTGCCGCAGCTGCTGCGCGAGCGCGGCTTCCAGGTGGAACCCGTCGCCCTTTCTTCCCGCAGGACCTCGCCATGAAGACCGACTACGCCCGCTACCAGACGCTGAACATCGCCCGCCGCGGCCCGGACGCGACGGTGCTGGACATCCAGATGAAGGCGGCCAATGGCAAGCTGCCGACCGCCGGCCACGAGGGGCACCGCGAACTGGCCGAGATCTGGCGCGACGTCGGGGCGGACGACTCGGTGCGGTGCGCCGTGCTGCGCGGCGAAGGCATGGGCTTCTCGGGCGGCGGCGACCTGGCGCTGGTGCAGGACATGGCCAACGACTTCGACGTGCGCTCGCGCGTGTGGAAGGAAGCGCGCGACCTCGTCTACAACGTCATCAACTGCGACAAGCCGATCGTGAGCGCGCTGCATGGACCCGCGGTGGGCGCGGGTCTGGTCGCCGGCCTGCTGGCGGACGTCTCCATCGCGGCGCGCGACGCGAAGATCGTCGACGGCCACACACGCCTGGGCGTCGCCGCGGGCGATCACTCCGCCATCGTGTGGCCGCTGTTGTGCGGCATGGCCAAGGCCAAGTACCACCTGCTGCTGTGCGAGCCGGTGAGCGGCGAAGAGGCCGAGCGCATCGGGCTCGTGTCGCTCGCCGTCGATGCCGACCAGCTCCTGCCCAAGGCGTACGAGGTCGCCGATCGCCTCGCGCAAGGCAGCCAGGGCGCCATCCGCTGGACCAAGTACGCCCTGAACAACTGGCTGCGCCAGGCGGGACCCGCCTTCGATACTTCGCTGGCGCTCGAATTCATGGGATTCGGCGGACCCGACGTGCACGAAGGCATCGCGTCGCTGCGGGAACGGCGGCCGCCGCGCTTCTGAACGCCGCCCGTGCGCGGTCGGCTGGAGTAAGCTGTACGCCAGAGCACCCCAGGAGCGCGCCATGAGCGACAACACGAACTTCGGCTTTGCCAAGCTGGTCCCGGGTTTCGATTTCCTGCAGAACCTCGCCAAGGGCGCGTCGCAGACCCTCCCGCAGATGCCCAGCCTCTCCAGCTGGGTGGCGCCCACACTGAACGTCGAGGAGCTGGAGAAGCGCATCTCCGACCTCAAGGCGGTGCACTTCTGGCTGGACCAGAACAGCAAGGCGCTCGGCGCCACGATCCAGGCGCTGGAAGTGCAGCGCATGACGCTCGCCACCCTGCAGGGAATGAACGTGAGCATGGGCGAAGTGGCCAACGCGCTGAAGCTCAAGACCACGGAGACCGTGTCCGACAGCGTGCAGAAGATGGCGGGCGGAGCCGGCTCGTCGACGGGAAACTTGGCCGGTGGCTCGCGCCGCGGCAAGGCGGCCGAGGAGCCCGCGAAGGAGACGCCCGGCACGAAGAAGGCCAGGGGCGGCAACGGTGCGGCGGCCATCCCCGCGGTGGACCCGCTGCAGTGGTGGAGCTCGCTCACGCAGCAGTTCCAGGAGATCGCGGCCGTTGCGATGAAGGACGTCGCGCAGAAGGGCGCGGCGGAGCCGGCCGCGAAGACCGCGGCCTCCGCCGCGGCGAAAGCGCCCGGCCAGGCGGCGAAGAAGGCGGCGGCCCGCAAGCGGCCGGCCCGCAAGGCGGCGAAGTCCTAGGGGCTCGCATGCAGTTGTTTCCCTTCGGCCATGCCACGCATCCGCAGTGGCAGATGGCGGCCGGCCTGGTGCTCGCGCAACTGCGCGCGCAGATGACGCTGCCCGCCTACGCACCGCATCCCACGCTGGCCCTCGTCTACATCACCGACCACTATGCCGCGTCGGCCCAGGACATCCTCGATCACCTCGGCGCGGAGCTGCCGACGGTCACCGACTGGTCCGGCACGGTCGGCATCGGCATCGCTTCGTCCAACGTGGAGTATTTCGACGAGCCCGCGCTCGCCGTCATGCTGTGCGCGCTGCCCAGCGACCAGTACCGCGTGTTCTCCGGCGTGTCGCCGCTGCCGGCCGGCTTCCGGCCGCACACCGCGCTGGTCCATGCGGATGCCTCCACGCCGGAACTCGGTGAGCTGATCGCCGAGATGGCGGACCGCACGACCACCGGCTACCTGTTCGGCGGACTCGCGTCCAGCCGCGGCGACGCGGTGCAGTTCGCGGTGGGCGGCAACGGCAACCTGCGCGGGCACGGCAAGGCCGGCGGCGTGTTCCGCGGCGGCCTGTCGGGCGTGGCCTTCGGCGAAGGCGTGCAGCTGGTGTCGCGCGTGACGCAGGGCTGCCAGCCCGTGACGCCCGAGCGCCGCATCACGGGCGCCGACGCCAACCTGATCACCGAGCTCGATGGCGAGCCCGCGCTCGACGTGCTGCTGGAGGACCTGCAGCTCACCCTGGATCAGCCGCAGGAGGCCGTCGCGGCGCTGCGCCAGACGCTGGTGGGTCTCACGCAACCCTCCGACGACGTGGTGAGCCGCACCGGCCACTTCGGCGACGACGTGATCGTGCGCCACATCATCGGCCTGGACCCGCGCCGGCGCGGCGTCGCGATCGCGGAAAAGGTGGAGGACGGCATGAAACTCGCGTTCTGCCGCCGCAACGTGGAGGCGGCGCGCGCCGACCTCGTGCGCATCTGCGCCGAGATCCGCGAGGAGCTCGAGCCCGAGGAGCTGCCGCTCGCCACGGCCACGGCGCTCGCCGCGGCCGACGCGCTGGCTTCGCCCACGCCCGCACGGCCGATCGCGGGCGCCGTGTACGTGAGCTGCTCCGGCCGTGGCGGCCCGCATTTCGGCGGCCCGAGCGCGGAGCTGCAGATCGTGCGCCGCGCGCTCGGCGACGTGCCGCTGGTGGGCTTCTTCGCCGGCGGCGAGATCGCGCGCAGCCACCTCTATGGCTACACGGGCGTGCTCACGGTGTTCCGGTAGCGCGTCGCGTGGGCGCTCACCGGCGCCGCAGCTGCGTGAAGGCCGAGAACTCCCAGCTGCGCATCGCGAGCACCACGGTGTAGCCCTCGCGCTCCTTCTCGGGCAGCTTCTGGTCCGCCTGGTGCTGCTGCGCGAAGTCCTGCGCCACGCGCTGCAGGCGGTCGACGAAGGAGGGCGCGATGGCGCGGCTCACCGCGCCGTGCACGAGCAGCATGCATTCGCCCGTGCGGTCGAAGCCGCCGTTGAAGTAGTCCAGCACCACGTGTTCGCGGAAGAAGTTCATCACCGGCCCGTGCGGCCGCCAGCGGAAGGTCTTGGCCAGCTTGAGGCGATAGCGATTGAGCGGCCGCAGCTCGATGATGCCCAGGCGATCGAGCTGGGCGAAGGCCTTGATGCACTCCGCCTCGCTCAGGCGGTATTCCGTCGAGATCTGCTCCAGGGTCCACTGCGACAGCACGCAGATCGCGCACAGAAGCAGCTTCTTGTCCGAGACCACCGCCTTTTCCTGCTCCTGGGTGAGCTCCCTGAGCAGCGGCTGCGCGTCCGCGACCCGGCGCGCGAGCTCGGCGAAATCCAGCTTGAGCACGCGGCAGATCGCATCGATGCGTGACAAGGCCATGTCGCCCTTGGCCAGCATGCGCTTGACGCTCGACTCCGCCATGCCCATGCCATGCGCGAGATCCGCGTAAGTCATCTGCGCGGATTTCAGTTCCTTCTTCAGGGCCAGCACGAGATCGGCGGTGGTGCTCATGAAAGTACAGTATCCCGATACCAAAAGAGCGATGCGACGCAATCTAGCTGAAAATGCGAGACTCGCCCAGCGGCCTTTCGCAGACTGCGGTCCTCTTTCCACAGGAGCTGCCGTGCGGTACCGATTCACCCGTCCCGAAGTGCACTTGCTGGTGGCGTGCGCCGTGCTCACCGCGCTCGCCTTGTTCGCCCCCGCCATCGCGCAGCCGCCGGACGCCCACGCGTTCGCGGACCAGCGCGCCTTCCTCGGCCTCCCGCACGCGCTGGACGTGCTCTCGAACCTGCCCTTCCTCGTCGCCGGTTTCTGGGGACTCGCGCTCCTGCAACGGGCGCGCCTGGGCGAGCTGCACGCGACGCAGCGCGCCTGCGCGCAAGTGTTCTTCGTGGGCCTGCTGGTGACGGCCGCCGGATCCAGCTGGTACCACCTTGCGCCCGACGACGCGGGCCTGGCGATCGACCGCTGTTCCATGAGCGTTGCCTTCGCGGGCCTGCTGGGACTCGCCGCCGCCGGCCGCGTCAGCGATCGCGCCGGTGGCACGCTGTGCGTCGCGCTGCTGGTGCTGGCCCCGGCCAGCGTGCTGTACTGGCTGCGCACCGGCAACGTGCTGCCCTGGGCGCTCGTGCAGTTCGGCGGCATCGCGCTCGTGCTGCTGGTGCTCGCCACGGGCGCGCAGAGGATCGCGACCCTGCAGGTGCGCTGGAGCCTCGTGCTGCTCGCCTATGCGGTGGCCAAGCTGTTCGAGGTCAACGACCACGCCGTGCTCGCCGCGAGCGGCCAGTTGTTGTCCGGCCACACCCTCAAGCATGTCGCGGCCGCTTTCGCGGCAGGACCGGTGATCGTCGCGCTGGCGTCACTGGGGCAACGGCAAAATGGCGCGGGGAACGCGGCCCACGCCGCGTGAAGGAGGAGAACGCGATGGACAACACCGCCAGCGTGGCCGCGCCGCCGCATGCGCACGAGGAGCATCCCAACCAGTTCGCGTTGCTGGCGCAGCGGCGCTTCGCGCCCTTCTTCTGGACCCAGTTCGCCGGCGCCGCGAACGACAACCTCTTCAAGTTCGCGTTCACCGTCATGGTCACCTACCAGCTGCAGGTGGCGTGGATGCCGCCGGCGCTGGCGGGGCTGGTGATAGGCGCGCTCTTCATCCTGCCCTTCCTGCTGTTCTCCGCCACCAGCGGCCAGCTCGCGGACAAGTACGACAAGCGCAGCCTGATCCGCTTCGTGAAGTGGCTCGAGATCGTCATCATGCTGCTCGCGGCCTTCGGCTTCTTCCACGCCAACGTCGCCGTGCTGCTGGCGTGCGTCTTCCTCATGGGCCTGCACTCCACGCTGTTCGGGCCGGTGAAGTTCGCCTACCTGCCGCAGCACCTGGCCGAACGCGAGCTCACCGGCGGCAACGGCATGGTGGAAATGGGGACCTTCGTCGCGATCCTCCTGGGCAACGTGGCGGGCGGCCTCATCGTCGCCGTTCCGCAGGTGGGGCCGCACTGGGTCGGCATCGCGTGCATCGCGCTCGCCATCGCCGGCCGCCTCGTGTCGCAGTGGGTGCCGCTGTCGCCGGCCACCGACCCCGGACTGAAGATCAACTGGAACCCGGTGTCGGAGACCTGGCGCAACCTCAAGCTGGCGCACGGCAACCTCGTCGTGTTCCGCTCGCTGCTGGGCATCAGCTGGATGTGGTTCTTCGGCGCGGTGTTCCTCAGCCAGTTCCCCAGCTTCGCCAAGGAGGTGCTGCATGGCGACGAGCAGGTCGCATCGCTGCTGCTGGTGGTGTTCTCGGTGGGCATAGGCACGGGCTCGCTGCTGTGCGAGCTGCTGTCGCGCCGGCACGTGGACATCGGGCTGGTGCCGCTCGGGGCCATCGGCATGACGGTCTTCGCGGTGGACCTGTACTTCTCCTCGCACGCGCTGCCGCCCGCCGGCTCGCTCACCCTGTCGCAGTTCCTCGCGCAGCCCGCGCACTGGCACGTGATGGCGGACCTGGCCTTGCTGTCGCTCTTCGCCGGGCTGTATTCGGTGCCCATGTACGCGCTGATCCAGCTGCGCGCCCAACCCACGCACCGCGCGCGCATCATCGCCGCGAACAACATCCTCAACGCGCTGTTCATGATCGCCAGCTCGGCGATCGCCGGCGCGCTGCTGTCCGCCGGGGCGAGCATCCCGCAGATCTTCCTGCTCACGGGCATTGCCAATGCGCTGGTCGCGGGCTACATCTTCCTGCTGGTGCCCGAATACCTGCTGCGCTTCGTCGCGTGGATCGTGACGCACGTGGTCTACCGCTTTCGCGTGCAGGGCGAGCAGCACATCCCGGTGGCCGGCCCCGCGGTGCTGGCGTGCAACCACGTGAGCTTCGTCGATGCGGTGCTGCTGATGGCGGCGAGCCCGCGGCCGATCTACTTCATGATGGACCACCGCATCTTCCAGGTCCCGGTGCTGGGCTGGCTGTTCCGCCTGGCCAAGGCCATCCCGATCGCGCCGCAGAAGGAGGATCCCGCGGTGTACGAAGCGGCCTTCGAACGCGCGGCGCAGGTGCTGCGCGAAGGCGACCTGCTGGCGATCTTTCCCGAGGGCGGCATCACCCGCGACGGCCAGCTGCAGCCCTTCAGGGGCGGAATCATGAAGGTCCTGGAACGGTCGCACGCGGACGGGATCGACCCGCCCGTGGTGCCGATGGCATTGACGAACCTGTGGGGCTCCTTCTTCAGCCGCATCGAGGAACAGGGCGCGATGGTGCGGCCGTTTCGCCGCGGCATGTTCAACCGCGTGGGCCTGAACGTCGGCACGGCGGTGCCGGCCGCGCAGGTGCAGCCGGAGTTGCTGCAGCAGCGCGTGGCGCAGTTGCTGGCCGCATGACGCCGTCCCTGCGCCGGCAGGGACCAGGCAGCGAGAGGATCGGCTGCGCCGCGAGCGCGCGCTGCCCGAAGGAACAAAAGGGGAACGACGATGAGCAAGGCATTGCGCCTGTCGGAGCAATGGTTCCGCCGCGGACTGTGGCTCGTGGCGGTGGTGTTCGCGGGCTTCCTGATCGGCCTGGGCAGCACCATCGTGGGCGACCTGCCCAAGGTGGAGAAGCCGCTGCGGGTGGAGGACTTCCTGGACAAACCCGCGGCCGATCGCCTGCGCGCAAGCATCCAGCAGGCTGAGCGCGGCACGCGCGAGGCGCAGGACGCGCTGGAGCAGGCCCGCCTGAAGCGCCGGGTGGCCGAGGCCGACACGCAGGCCGGGCGGGAGTCGTTCCAGAACTGGCTGGCCACGCGCCGCGCGACGCAGCTGTCGGAGCAGGACCCCGAGGTGACTTCGCGCACGCGGGCGCTGGATCGCCTGAAGCAGGCCGAGCGCGCCGCCCAGGCCGCGGAGCAGGGCCAGGACCAGGTGCTGCTGGACCTGCGGCAAGGCGAGGCCCGCACGCGGGTGGAATTGCAGCAGATGGAGCAGGAGGCGTACCGGAAGATGAACGCCGAGGCGCGCCGGGTGGAGCTGCGCGTGTTCCTCTATCGGCTGGCGCTCACCTTGCCGCTGCTGGTGATCGCGGGCTGGTTGCTGCGCAAGCACCGGCATGGGACTTGGTGGCCCTTCGTGTGGGGCTTCGCGCTTTTCGCGCTGTTCACGTTCTTCGTGGAGCTGGTGCCCTATCTCCCCAGCTACGGAGGCTACGTGCGCTACATCGTGGGCATCGTCGTCACGGTGGTCGCGGGGAGGCAGGCCATCATCGCGTTGAACCGCTACCTCGAGCGGCAGAAGGCGGCCGAGCAGCTGCCGGACGCGCAGCGGCGCGAGGAACTGAGCTACGACACCGCGCTCGCGCGGCTCGCCAAGGGCGTGTGCCCCGGTTGCGAGCGGCCCGTGGACCTGCGCAACGACAAGATCGACTTCTGCCCGCACTGCGGCATCGGCCTGTTCGACCGCTGCCCGCAATGCGCGACGCGCAAGAGCGCGTTCGCAAAGTTCTGCCACGCCTGCGGCACGTCGGCCAGCCGCAGCGGCTTGTTCACACGCCTCGCGCCCGGTCCAGCCTGAACGCCTGCGTGAACGCGGCGAAGCGTCCCGCATCGAGCGCATCGCGGATCTCGCGCATCAGGTTCAGGTAGAAGTGCAGGTTGTGGATGGTGGCCAGCATCGGGCCCAGCATCTCGCCGCAACGATCGAGGTGGTGCAGGTAGGCGCGCGAGAAGCCGCCGGTGACGCTCCCGTCGGGGTTCGTGGTGCCGCGGCAGGTGTAGCAGGTGCAGGTTTCATCCAGCGGGCGCTCGTCGCTGCGATGCTTCGCGTTGCGGATCTTGAGGTCGCCGAACCGCGTGAAGAGGTGGCCGTTGCGCGCGTTGCGCGTGGGCATGACGCAGTCGAACATGTCCACGCCCTGCGCCACGCCTTCGACCAGGTCCTCCGGCGTGCCGACGCCCATCAGGTAGCGCGGCTTGTTGGCGGGCAGGCGGTGCGGCGTGTGCGCCATGATGCGCAGCATGTCCTCCTTGGGTTCGCCCACGCTGACGCCGCCGACGGCATAGCCGGGGAAGTCCATCTCGACCAGCGCCTGCAGCGACTCCTCGCGCAGCTGCTCGAACATGCCGCCCTGCACGATGCCGAAGAGCGCGTTCGGGTTTTCGAGCCGGTCGAACTCCGCGCGGCAGCGCACGGCCCAGCGGCGTGACAGCTCCATGGAGAAGCGCGCTTCGGCCTCGGTAGTGCGATGACCCTTGGTCTCGTAAGGCGTGCATTCGTCGAACTGCATGACGATGTCGGAGTTCAGCACCGTCTGGATCTGCATCGACGTTTCCGGCGTGAGGAACAGGCGATCGCCGTTGACGGGAGAAGCGAACTTCACGCCCTCCTCGCTGATCTTGCGCATCTCGCCCAGGCTCCACACCTGGAAGCCGCCCGAGTCCGTGAGGATGGGCTTGTTCCACTGCTCGAAGCGGTGCAGGCCGCCGAACTGCTTGAGCACGTCGAGGCCCGGGCGCATCCACAGGTGAAAGGTGTTGCCCAGGATGATCTGCGCGCCCATCTCCTCCAGCGAGCGGGGCATCACGCCCTTCACCGTGCCGTAGGTGCCCACGGGCATGAAGATCGGGGTCTGCACCACGCCGTGGTTCAGCGTGAGCGTGCCGCGGCGGGCGAGGCCCTCGGTCTTGTGGAGTTCGAATTGCAGCATCGTTGTTTTCAGGAGGGCTGGCGCGCGAGCAGCATGGCGTCGCCGTAGCTGAAGAAGCGGTAGCGCGCTTCGATGGCGTGGCGGTACAGCTCCATCACGTGCTCGTAGCCGGCGAAGGCGCTCACCAGCATCATGAGCGTGGACTTGGGCAGATGGAAGTTCGTGAGCAGCAGGTCGACTTGCCGGAAAGCGAAGCCCGGCGTGATGAAGATGTCGGTGTCGCCGCTGGCCTGGCCGCTGCGTGCCCACGACTCCAGCGTACGCACCGTCGTCGTGCCGACCGCGACCAGGCGACCGCCGCGTTCGCGCAGGCGGGCGATCGCGTCCTGCGTGGCCTGTGGCACCTGGTACCACTCGCTGTGCATGCGGTGCTCGGCGATGTTCTCCGTCTTCACGGGCTGGAAGGTGCCCGCGCCCACGTGCAGCGTCACGCTGGCGCGCGCTATGCCGCGCGCATCGAGCGCCGCGAGCACCGACGCGTCGAAATGCAGCGCCGCGGTCGGCGCCGCGACGGCGCCCGGATTCTTCGCGAACACGGTCTGGTAGCGGTGCGCGTCGTCTTCCGTGTCGGCATGCGTGATGTAGGGCGGCAGCGGCACGTGGCCGTGCTTTTCCATCAGCGCGTAAGGATCCTCGCTGAAGGCGAAGCGGAACAAGGGGCCGTCCTCGTCGGGGTAGCGTCCGAGCAATTTGGCGGCAAAGCCGCCATCCATGCGCAGCACCGTGCCCACGGGCGGCTTCTTGCTCACCTTCATGTGCGCCACGGCCTCGTTGCCTGGGAGCACGCGTTCGACCAGCAGTTCCAGCTTGCCGCCGGTGGGCTTCTCGCCGAACAGGCGCGCCTTGACCACCTGCGTGTCGTTGAAGACGAGAAGGTCGCCTGGGGTGAGCAGCGAGGGCAGCTCGCGGAAGATGCGATCGATGGGAGCGGGATCCGTGCCATCCAGCAGGCGCGAGGCGCTGCGTTCGGCGGCTGGATGCTGGGCGATCAGTTCGGGAGGCAGGACGAAGTCGAAATCGCCCAGGGAATATTGGCGCATCGCATGAGGGCCGGACGGACCCGTTCCAAGGAAGGGCAGAATTGTCCCATGCCGGAAATCAAGGCGTTGTCGGAACCGCAGAAAGCCCTGATCAAGCTCGGTCTGGCGCGCGACATCGACCTGGCCCTGCACATCCCCCTGCGCTACGAGGACGAGACGCGCATCGTGCGGCTGCGCGATGCGCGCGAGGGCGACACGGTGCAGATCGAGGCGACGGTCACCGAATGCCAGGTGCAGTTCCGGCCACGCCGCCAGCTGGTGGTGACCGTGGACGACGGCAGCGACACCTGCGTGCTGCGCTTCTTCAGCTTCTATCCCTCCCAGCAGAAGACGCTGGCGCCCGGCGCCCGCCTGCGCATCCGCGGCGAGTTGAAGGGCGGCTTCCTCGGCTGGCAGATGGTGCATCCGACCTGGCGCGCAGCCGGCGGCGAGCTGCCCGATGCGCTGACGCCGGTGTATTCCACGGTGGCCAGCCTGCCGCAGGCTTATCTGCGCAAGGCCGTTGCGAGCGGACTGGGGCGCGCCGATCTCTCGGAGACGATTCCTCCCGATGCGCCGCCCGCGCCCGGCAAGGCGAGCGCGTGGCCGCTGCGGCAGGCCTTGCAGTTCCTGCACCACCCGACGCCGGAGGTCTCGCTCGCCGCGCTGGAGGACCGCACGCATCCGGCGTGGCTGCGCCTGAAGGCGGAGGAGTTGCTCGCGCAGCAGCTCTCGCAGGTGAGCAGCCGGCGCGCGCACGACGCCTTGCGCTCCCCGGCGCTGCGCGCCAGGCCTGGCGGACTGCACGAACAATTGCTGGCGGCCCTTCCCTTCCAGCTCACGGGCGCGCAGCGGCGCGTGAGCGAAGAGATCGCGCAGAACATGGGGCGCGAGCGGCCCATGCACCGCCTGCTGCAGGGCGACGTGGGATCGGGCAAGACCATCGTCGCCGCCCTCGCCGCGGCGATCGCCATCGACGCCGGCTGGCAATGCGCGCTGATGGCGCCGACGGAAATCCTCGCCGAGCAGCACTTCCGCAAGCTGATCGGCTGGCTGGAGCCCTTGCTGTCGCCGCGCGGCCTGCGCGTGGCCTGGCTCACGGGCAGCCAGCGCAAGAAGGAACGCGGCGAGATGCTGCAGCTGGTGGCGAGCGGCGAGGCCGCTCTCGTCGTGGGCACGCATGCCGTCATCCAGGAGCAGGTGCAGTTCAGGAACCTCGCGCTGGCCGTCATCGACGAACAGCATCGCTTCGGCGTGGAGCAGCGCCTGGCCTTGCGCGGCAAGATGAAGGAGTCCGGTGGCGAGCCGCATCTGCTGATGATGTCGGCCACGCCCATCCCGCGCACGCTGGCCATGAGCTATTACGCGGACCTCGACGTCTCCACCATCGACGAACTGCCGCCGGGGCGCACGCCCGTGGTGACCAAGCTGATCTCCGACAGCCGCAGAGACGAAGTCATCGAACGGATCCGCGGCCAGCTCGCCGAGGGCCGGCAGGTGTACTGGGTCTGCCCGCTGATCGAGGAGAGCGAAACCCTGGACCTCACCAACGCCACGGCGACGCACGAGGCGCTCAGCGCCGCGCTGCCGGGCGTGATGGTGGGGTTGCTGCATTCGCGCATGCCGGTGCCGGAGAAGAAGGCGGTGATGTCGCTCTTCACCGGCGGCCAGATGGGCGTGCTGGTGTCCACCACCGTGATCGAGGTGGGCGTGGACGTGCCGAACGCCTCGCTGATGGTGATCGAGCACGCGGAGCGCTTCGGCCTGTCGCAGCTGCACCAGCTGCGCGGGCGCGTGGGGCGCGGCGCCGCGGCTTCGGCCTGCGTGCTGCTTTATGCCGCCGGCGACAACGGCCGGCTCGGCGAGACGGCGCGGGCGCGCCTGAAGGCGATGGCGGAGACCA
>FTHB01000360.1_pt1 | contig 15293 bp, 10 predicted proteins | sample 1640851 | NCBI WGS metagenome assembly FTHB01 (sample SAMEA3914788, study PRJEB12502) | metagenome | biome: forest; material: soil | place: Canada | collected 2011-07-03 | depth 0.1 m
CACCTCCTTCAACCACGTGTACGCGCTCGATGCCGTCACGGGCAAGGAGTTCTGGCACTACAAGCACAAGATGGGGCCGATCACCACCTTCTGCTGCGGACCCAACAACCGCGGCGTGGCGGTGGAAGGCGGCAAGCTGTTCATGGGCACCCTGGACTCCAAGCTGGTGGCACTGGACGCGCGCAGCGGCAAGGTGCTGTGGCAGACCGAGATCGCCGATCCCGAGAAGGGCTACAGCGAGACGATGGCGCCCACGGTGGTGGACGGCAAGGTGCTGATAGGCACCAACGGCGGCGAGTACGGCATCCGCGGTTTCGTGAAGGCCTACGACTCGCGCGACGGCAAGCTGCTGTGGACCTTCTACACCATCCCCGAGAAGGGGCACGAGGGCGTGTGGGCCGAGAACGATGCGACCGGGCGCAACATGAAGCGCGACATCGCCACCGAGAAGGCGCAGTTCGCGCGCGACAGCTCCTTCTACCAGACGCTCGGCGGCGGCGTGTGGATGAATCCGGCGGTGGACCTGCAGACGCGCACGATCTTCTTCGTCGTGGGCAATCCCTCGCCCGACCTGTTCGGCGCCATCCGGCCCGGAGACAACCTCTACACCGACTCGATGGTCGCCGTGAACCTGGACACCGGCCAGTACAAGTGGCACTCGCAGTACATCGCCCACGACGTGTGGGACCTCGACGCGGTGAGCCCGCCCATGCTGGTGGAAGTGAAGGACGCGAACGGCCGCATGGTGCCGGCCGTGATCCACGGCGGCAAGACGGGCCACGTGTACGTGCATGACCGCGCGACGGGCAAGTTGATCCGCTTCTCCGAAGCCATGATCCCGCAGGAAAACATGTGGGTGCTGCCGACGCCGAACGGCGCGCGCATGCTGCCGGGCGCGAACGGCGGCGTCGAATGGTCGCCGATGGCGTACAGCCCGAAGCATCATCTCGTGTATGCGCTGAACCTGCACCAGCCCATGACCTACCACGTCGAGGACGCGAAGTATCCGGGTGGCAAGCTGTGGCTCGGTGGCGCCTTCAAGGTGATCGAGGGCGAGAAGCAGTGGGGCCGGCTCGCGGCGGTCAACGTCGACACGGGCAAGGTCGCGTGGAAGTTCGACACCGAGCAGCCCCTGATCGGCGGCGCGCTCGCCACCGGCGGCGACCTCGTGTTCTACGGCGAAGGCAACGGCTACATCCGCGCGCTCCATGCCGGCACGGGCCAGAAGCTGTGGGAGTTCAACTGCGGCGCGGGCGCGAACGCCATGCCCGTGAGCTACATGGTCGGCGGCAAGCAGTACGTCGCCATGGGCTGCGGCGGCAACACGCAGCTGGACTTCAAGCGCGGCAACACGATGGTGGTGTTCGCGCTTGAATGACCTGGCCGGCGGCCGTGCCGCCATTGCATTCCTCGTCCTTGCGCTCGCCGCCGGCATGGCGGTGGCGCAGGACGTCGCGGCCGGCCGCACCAAGGCCCAGGTCTGCGCCGCCTGCCATGGCGCCGACGGCAACTCGCCGACGCCGGAGGTCCCCAGCCTCGCGGGCCAGAGCTGGCGCTACATCTACGTGGAGCTGCGCGACTTCAAGGAAGGCCGGCGCAGCAACCCCATCATGTCGCCGATGGCGCAGCCGCTGTCGCGCGACGACATGATAGACATCGCGAACTACTTCGCCGCGCAGCCGCTCAAGCCCGCACCCTTCGCCGTCGACGAAGCCAAGGCGAAACTGGGCAAGGCCAAGTCCGACGAGACGCTGTGCACGATGTGCCACCTCGGCGGCTTCATGGGCCAGAACGAAATCCCGCGCGTGGCGGGACAGAGCTACGCGTACATCGTCGCGCAGCTGAAAGCCTTCAAGGACCGCACGCGCACCAACGACGCCGGGAACATGACGGCCGTCGCGCGCACCCTGAGCGATGCCGACATCGACAACCTGGGGCACTACCTGGCGGGCTTGCGCTGATCGAGCTTTGGAAAGCGGACAACCGGACGCGAAGGGTACGCAGAGGACGCAAAAGAAAACCTTTTAATGGATTTTCTGCGCCCTCTGCGTACCCCTTGCGCCCTCTGCGTCCGGCAATCCGTATTTTCAGGTCCGGCTGCTCAGAACCCCGCGGCCAAGCCATCGCGCCGCGAATCCGACGCGATCACGTAGCCTTCCTTGTTCGGTTCGCCCATGCGCCAGATGAACTGGCCGGCGCCGAAGTCCTGGTAGTTGTCGTTGATCACCTCGATGCGGTGGCCGCGCGCAACCAGTTCCTGCACCGTGGCGCTGTTCATCTGCTGTTCGACGTTGATCTCCAGCCCGCTGTTGAAGCGCCAGCGCGGCGCGTCGCAGGCGGCCTGCGGGTTCTGGTCGTAGTCCACCATGCGCACCACCGTCTGCAGGTGGCCCTGCGGCTGCATGTTGCCGCCCATGACGCCGAAGCTCATGACCGGCTGCCCGTTCTTCGTGAGGAAGGCGGGGATGATCGTGTGGAAGGGCCGCTTGCCCGGCGCGACCTGGTTGGCGCCCGGCTTCAGGCTGAAGCCGTGGCCGCGGTTCTGCAGGCTGATGCCGAAGCTCGGCTCCACGCAGCCCGAGCCGAAGCCCATGTAGTTGCTCTGGATGAAGCTCACCATCATGCCGCTCTCGTCGGCGGCCGTGAGGTAGATGGTGCCGCCCTTCACCGGGTTGCCGGCCTTGAAGTCCTGCGCGCGCTTCATGTCGATCAGCTTCGCGCGGCTGGCGAGATAGTCGTCGTCCAGCATCTGCCCGGTCGTCACCTCCATCGCCGAACGCTCCGCGACGAAGCGGTAGGTGTCGGCGAAGGCGAGCTTCATGGCCTCGATCTGCAGGTGCTGCGAATCGGCGCCGTCCACCTTGTGCGAGCGCAGGTCGAAGTGGTCCAGGATGCCCAGCGCCATCAGCGCCGCGATGCCCTGGCCGTTGGGCGGGATCTCGTGCAACGTGTAGCCGCGGTAATTCTTCTGGATCGGCGTGACCCACTCCGGCTGGAACGACGCGAAGTCCTGCACCGTGTGCACGCCGCCGTTGTCCTTGCTGAAGCGCGCCAGCGCCTCGGCGATCTCGCCGCCGTAGTAGGCCTTGCCCTTGGTCTCGGCGATCAGGCGCAGCGCACGCGCGGCCGCCGGGAACTGGAACAGTTCGCCCACGCGCGGCGCGCGGCCCCAGGGCAGGAAGCTCTGCGCGAAGCCGGGCAGGTCGCCGAGCTCCGGCGTCGCCGCATCCCACTTCTGCTGCACGACGACGGGCAGCAGGTAGCCGCGCTCGGCGATCTCGACGGCGGGCACCATGAGATCCGCGAAGGGCAGCTTGCCGTAACGCTCGGACAGCGCGACCCAGGTCGCCACCGCACCCGGCACGGTGGCGGAGTCGATGCCGCGCTTGGGCGGCGTGGCGGCGTTGTCGCCGTACTTCTTGCGGAAGTACTCGGGCGTCCAGCCCGCGGGCGCCTTGCCCGAGCCGTTGATGCCCTGCAGCTGCTTGCCGTCCCACAGGATCGCGAAGGCGTCGCTGCCCAGGCCGTTGCTCACCGGCTCGCAGATCGTCATCGCGGCGGCTGCGGCGATCGCGGCGTCCACCGCATTGCCGCCCTTCCACAGCATGCGCAGCCCGGCCTGTGCCGCCAGCGGATGCGAGGTGGAGACCGCGTTGCGCGCGAAGACCGGGATGCGCGTGGTGGGGTACGGGTTGTGGAAATCGAAATTCTTCATCGTGTCCTCATTCCATCGTGAGCTTCTGCTCGGTGATGATCTTCTTCCACTTCGCGCGGTCCTGGTCCACGACCCTCGCGAACTGCTGCGGCGTGCCGCCGGCCGGCTGGATGCCCAGCTTGGCCAGGCGGTCCTGCATGTCCTTGTCCTTCAGCACGTCGTTCACGGCGGCGTTCACGCGCGTCACCACGTCGGCAGGCAGGCCCTTGGGCCCGTACAGGCCGAACCACACCACGGACTCGAAGCCGGGAATCGTCTCCGACACGGCCGGCAGGTTGGGCAACAGCGGCGAGCGGTGCAAGCTGGTCACCGCCAGCGCGCGCAGGCGGCCGGCCTGCACATGCGGCAGGCCCGTGGGCATGGAGTCGAAGAGCACGTGCACCTTGCCGCTCATGAGGTCGGGCATCGCAAGAGCCGTGCCCTTGTACGCGACGTGCGTCAGGTCCACCTTCGCCTCGGCCTTCAGGTATTCGGCGGTGAGCTGCACCACGGTGCCGGGACCGCTGCTGGCGTAGTTCAGCTTGCCCGGGTTCTTGCGCGCATAGGCGATCCACTCCTTCACGTCCTTGGCGGGCGTGTCGTTGGGCACCAGCATGAGGTTGGGCGCGTCGCCGACGTGCACGATGGGCGTGAAGTCCTTGCTCGTGTCGTAGGGCAGCTTCATGCCGAAGGCCGGCGCCACCGAGTGCGTGCTGCTGGTCCCGAGCAGCAGCGTGTAGCCGTCGGCGGGCGCGCGCGCAGCGAAGTCCGCGCCGATCGCGCCGCCGGCGCCCGGCTTGTTGTCCACGATCACCGTCTGGCCCAGTCGCTGGCCCAGCTTCTCGGACACGGCGCGGGCGAAGACGTCGGTGGGGCCGCCGGCCGGGAAGGGCACGACCAGGCGGATGGGCTTGGCGGGATACCCGTCGGCGTGGACCGCGGGCGCGGCCAGCGCCGTGGCGGCCAGCAGGAGGGGGGCGAGCAGCTTGAGCATGATCGGCCGATCATAAGAATCGGCTTGCGAAAGCAAAAGCGAAACTTGCTTTAACCACGCTAAAGCATTCGTTTAGGATGCAGGCCATGAGCAGCATCCGCGTCCTGCGCACCTTCGCCGCCGTGGCGGCCGAGGGCTCCTTCGCCGCCGCGGCCGCGCGCGTGGCGCTCACGCAGGCGGCCGTGGGCCAGCAGATGCGCGCGCTCGAAGGCGAGCTGCGCCGCCCCCTGTTCGAACGCCAGGGCAAGGCCGTGGCGCTGAACGAAGCGGGCCGCGCGCTGGTGCCGCAGGTGCGGCGCCTGCTCGCCTCGTACGAGCAGATCCTGGCGCCCGATCCCGCGGCCGGCGCGATGGCAGGAACGGTGCAGCTGGGCGCCGTCGTCTCCGCCGTGCGGCCGCTGATCCAGGCGACGCTCACGCTCAAGACGCGCCATCCCGCGCTGGACCTGCACGTGTCGGCCGCGAAGTCCATCGACCTGATCGAGCGCGTGCAGGCGGGCGGCCTGGACGCAGCCATCGTGGTGCGCGAGCCGGGCCCGCGCCCCGAGCTGGTATGGACCGCGCTGTACGCCGAGCCCATGGTGCTGCTCGCCCCGCGCAAGCTGGACGAGAGCAACCCGCGCGCGATCCTGCAGCGGCAGCCCTTCATCCGCTTCGACCCGACGCAGCACACGGGCCGCCTGGTCGAACGCACGTTGAAGCGCCTGCGCGCCAGGCCGCAGGAACTGCTGGAGCTCAACGCGCTGGAGAGCATCGTGGAACTGGTGCGCTCGGGCCTGGGCGTGTCGGTCGTGCCGCTGCTGCGCGGCGCGCGCTGGGCCAGCGACTCCAAGCTGCGCGTGATCGAGCTCCCGCAGGCGGAGGAGCGCAAGCTGGCGCTGGTGCAGCGGCGCGATTCGGCGACCGCGGCGATCGTCGCGGCGGTGGCGAAGGAACTCTAGGCGCCCCTACACTTCGCGCATGAAAGCCCAGGACATCGAGCCTTTCTTCGCCACGCTCAAGGCCGCCAATCCCATGCCGGCGAGCGAACTCGAATACAGCACGGTGTTCGAGCTGCTTGCCGCGGTGCTGCTGTCGGCGCAGGCCACGGATGCCGGCGTGAACAAGGCGACGCGCCGGCTCTTTCACGTCGCCAACACGCCGCAAGCCATCCTGGCGCTGGGCGAGGACGGCCTGAAGGATTACATCAAGACCATCGGCCTCTATCGCATGAAGGCGAAGCACCTGATGGAGACCTGCCGCATCCTGGTGGAGAAGTACGGCGGCAAGGTGCCGCGCGACCGCGAGGCGCTGGAGGCTCTCCCCGGCGTGGGCCGCAAGACGGCCAACGTGGTGCTCAACGTCGCCTTCGGCGAAGAGGCGATGGCGGTCGACACGCATATCTTCCGCGTGAGCAACCGCACGGGCCTGGCTCCCGGCAAGACGCCGCTGGAGGTGGAGCAAAAGCTGATGCAGCGCGTGCCCAAGGCCTACCTGCAGGACGCGCACCACTGGCTGATCCTGCACGGGCGCTACGTGTGCGTGGCGCGGCTGCCCAGGTGCTGGGAGTGCGCCGTGGCGCGCTGGTGCGACTACCGACCCAAGACGCCGCCGCCTGCCCTGCGCGCCTGATCCGACGCGCGGTGTCACAATGGCCGCAACGCAAGCTCAGAGGCCGGCATGGACCAGGACCAGGAAATCAGGGAAACGCTAGACGTCCACAGGCAAAGCATCCAGGGACTGGTGGACAACCAGCTGATGCTCGCCGCGCAGGTGCACGTGCTGCAGGCCGCGCTCGCGACCGTGCTGCTGCATCACAGCGACCGCGCAACGCTGCTGCGCACCTTCAAGGGCTACATGAAGATCTCGAAAGAGTCGACGCCGCAGCTCGCGCGGCACATGGAAGCGCTCGAAGGCGGCATGCTGGCGCTGCTGGGACAGGACACCGAGCCCGGCAAGGGCTGAGCGCAGGGCTCGCGCCCCGGCGGCTCAGGCCGCCCAGTCCCCGAACACGAAGCGGTAGATCCGCGGCTTGCTTTCGGCGGGCCGCGCGAGTTCGAGCTGCAGTTCCTTGGGGCGCGGGCGGATCGAGATGAACTTCAGCACGCCGGCGCGGTGGTGCCTGCCGTCGCGGTCGCCTTCCCAGGCGAGCGGCTTCGCGCGGTGGCCATCGCCCACCAGCACGAACTGGTCCAGGGGCTCGTCGCCCTTGAGCTGGTGCACGCCCTGCGCGTCGTAGGCGACGGCGAAGTCCCAGACGCTGCTGTCCTCGTCGAGGTTGCCCGGCGTGACGGCGACCGTCACGCCCTGCACCACCGTCTTCTGCGTGACGGCGGGCCACGCGGCCACGCCCACCGAGATCAGGACCGCGAGGATCGCCGCGAATTTGCCATTGCCCATGGTGCCAAGGTACGCGAGTGGGATGACGCGTAGTTGACGACGGTCAAATGTCCCTGCTCAGCGTGCGGCTTGCGTGGTGTCCAGGCCACCCCAGCCGCCACCCAGGGCCTGGATCAGCGCCACGATGGTCACCTGACGGTTCACCTGCGCCTGCACCAGGGACCGGCGTGCCGTAGCGGCGCTCTGCTGGGCGGTGATCACGTCGGTGTAGTTCACCTGGCCCTCCTGGTAGCGATTCAGGGTCTGGCGCTCCGCCAGGTCGGCCGCGGTGCTCGCCTCGGCATACAGCGACTGCTGCTGCTCCAGCACGCGCAAGGCCACGAGCTGGTCCTCCACGTCCTGGAACGCGGCCAGCGTGGTCTGCCGGTACTGGGCCGCGGCCTTGCCGAGGGCGGCGCGCGCCTGGTCCACGCGCGCCGTGGTGGCGCCCGCGTCGAACACCATCTGCGTCGCGGTCAGTCCCAGCGCCCACACCAGGCTCGAGGCCTTGAACAGGTCGCCTATCGTGGCCGACGCGGAACTGATCGAGCCCGTGAGCCCGAAGCTCGGGAAGTAGCCGGCCCGCGCGATGCCGATCTGGGCGTTGGCCTGGGCCACCTGGCGCTCGGCGGCCGCGATGTCGGGGCGGCGCTGCAGCAGCGTGCTGGGCATCTCGGGCGGCAGCCGGGGAATGCGCACGGTCCACTTCAGGTCCACCGGGATGCTGAAGTCGGCGGGCGCGCGTCCCACCAGCACCGCCACCGCGTGCTCGCTGGTCTGGCGCGTGCGTTCCAGCGTGAGCAGGTCGGCCTGCGCGTTGGCGAGCTGGGTTTCCGCCTGCAGCACGTCGGTGCGCGCCACGATGCCGGCCTGGTAGCGGTTGCTCGTGATCAGCATCGCACGCTGGTAGCCGGCGACGACTTCCTTCTGCAGCGCGTAGAACAGGTCGGCCTGGCGCACGGTGAAGTAGTTGCTGGCGAGCTCGCCGCGCGCCGCGAGCCGGGCGGCGGCCAGGTCGGCCTCCGCCACCTGCTCGCCGTAGCGCGCGCTCTGCACCGTCAGGCGCAGGCGGCCGAACACGTCCGGCTCCCAGCTCGCGCCCAGGTTCACGCGGTAGCTGCGGGTGCTGGGCTGGTCGGGGCCGCCCGTGCGGTTGGCGCTGCCATCGAGCGTCACCTGCGGGAACAGCGCGGCGCGCTGCTCGCGCGTGAGCGCGCGCGCCTGCTCGTAGGCGGCGATGGCCGCGGCCACGTTCTGGTTGGTGACGTCCACCTGCGCGGCCAGCGCGTTGAGCGTGGGGTCGTCGAACAGCTCCCACCAGGTACCGCGCTCCAGCGTGTCGGCCGGCGCGGCCTGCACCCAGACGCCCGTGCCTTCCTTGAAAGCAGCGGGGGTGTCGACCGAGGGCACCTCGTACTTCGGAGCAAGGTTGGCGCAGCCGGCCAGCAGCAGCGCGGGCACGAGCAGCAGCGGGAGGACGGGACGGGAGGCAGGCAGCAGCTTCATGGTTCGTTCAGGCGGTTTGCGCATCGCCGTGGCGCGACAGCTCGCGCTCCAGCGGGCTGCGGCGGCGCAGCTTGTCCAGCAGCAGGTACACCACCGGTGTGGTGAGCAGCGTGATCACCTGGCTGGCGATCAGGCCGCCGATGATGGCGATGCCCAGCGGCCGGCGCAGCTCGGCGCCTTCGCCGAAGCCGATCGCCAGCGGCAACGCACCCAAAATGGCCGCGAGCGTGGTCATGAGGATGGGGCGGAAGCGCAGCAGGCAGGCCTCGCGCACAGCCTCCTCGGGCGACAGGCCGCGCGAGCGCTCGGCATCGAGCGCGAAGTCGATGATCAGGATGGCGTTCTTCTTGACGATGCCGATCAGCAGGAACAGCCCGATCAGCGCCATGATGGAGAACTCCATGTTGAACAGCATCAGCGCCAGCACCGCGCCTATGCCCGCCGAGGGCAGCGTGGACAGCACGGTGATGGGGTGCACCAGGCTCTCGTACAGGATGCCCAGCACGATGTAGATCACGACGATCGCCGCCAGGATCAGCAGCGGCTGTTGCTGGTTGCTGTCCTGCGCCTGGCGCGCCGTGCCCTGGAAGCTGCCGCGCACGTTGATCGGCATGCGGATCTCGTCCTGCGCAGCGGCCACCGCGGCCTGTCCGTCCGCGAGCGTATAGCCGTCGGCGAGGTTGAAGGAGATCGTCGCCGCCAGTTCCGCGTCCTGGTGGTTCACCGAGGTGGCGGCGGGCCGCTCCGCAAAGTGGGCTATCGCCGAGAGCGGCACCATGGGCTTCGTCGTGGAGCTCACGGCGCTGCCGGTGGACGCATCGCGCAGGGAGAGATTGGCGGAGGTTCCGGTGCTGCTCGTGCTGCTCGTGCTGCTCGTGCTGCTCGTGGCGCCCGTCGTGGAACTCGTCGAACTGGTGTCCGTGGACGTGCTGCTGGAGGCGGTCGTCGTCGTGTCCAGGCCGGTCTCGGTGGACGGCGCGCCGGTCATGGTGGCCGGCAGGTACACGCTCTTCAACGCCTCGGGCGTCACGATGTAGCGCGGCGCAAACTGCATGATCACCTTGTACTGGTTCAGCTCCTCGTAGATCGTCGCCACCTGGCGCTGGCCGAAGGCGTCGTACAGCGCGTTGTCCACGGTCTTCGCGTTGATGCCCATGCGGGCGGCCGTCGCGAGGTCCACGTCCACATAGGTCTCGACCCCGTTGTCCTGCAGGTCGCTGTCGAGGTCGGTCAGCGCGGGCTGCTGCTTCAGCGCCTCCATCAGCTTGTTGCCCCACAGCTTGAGGTCGGCGACGTTGTCGCCCTTCAAGGTGTACTGGTAGGTGCTGTTGCTGGCGCGCCCGCCCATGCGCACGTCCTGCACCGGGTTGAGGAACAGGCTCACGCCGGTCACGCGCGCGAGTTGCGGGCGCAGCCGCGCGATCACCGCCTGGCCCTTGGGCTGGCCGGAGCCGCGCTTGAGCGTCATGAACAGGAAGCCGCCGCCGGCGCGCGAACCGCCGGTGAAGGCGACCACCGAGTCCACCGCGGGGTCGGCCCGGATGATGTCCACCAGCTGGCGCAGCTTGTCCTGCATCTGCTGGAACGAGATGCTCTGGTCCGCGCGGATGCCGCCGTTGATCTGGCCCGTGTCCTGCTGCGGGAAGAAGCCCTTGGGCACGCGCACGAACAGGAAGATGTTGAGGCCGATCACCAGAACGAGGATCAGCAGCACCAGCCAGCGCGCAGACAGCGCCCAGTCCAGGCTCAGCGCGTAGGTGTGCTGCACGCGCTCGAACATGCGCTCGGACCAGCGCGCAATGCGCGAAGGCTTCTTCTCGTGCGCGCTGGGGCTCAGCAGCCACGCGCACATCATGGGCGTCGTGGTGAGCGACAGCACGAGCGAGATCATCACGGCGGCCGAGAGCGACACCGCGAACTCGCGGAACAACCGGCCCACCTGGCCGCCCATGAACAGCAGCGGAATGAACACGGCGATCAGCGAGATGCTGATGGACAGCACGGTGAAGCCCACTTCGCGGGCGCCGCGCAGCGCGGCATGGAACCGGTCCATGCCGTCCTCGATGTGGCGCGACGTGTTCTCCAGCACCACGATCGCATCGTCCACCACGAAGCCCGTGGCGACCGTGAGCGCCATGAGCGAGAGGTTGTTCAGCGAGAACCCGAGGAGGTACATGATCCCCAGTGTTCCCATGAGCGACACGATGGTCGCGACGGCGGGGATGAAGGTCGCGCGGGCGCTGCGCAGGAACACGCTCACCACCAGCACGACCAGGATGATCGCGATGGCCAGCGTCAGCTCCACCTCGTGCAGCGAGGAGCGGATGGAGAATGTGGGGTCCGAGGCCACCTCGATCGCGATGTCCTTGGGAATGGAGGCCTGCAGCTCGGGCAGCAGCGCGCGCACGCCGTCCACCGTGTCGATGACGTTCGCACCGGGCTGCAGGCTCACCACGACCACCACCGCGGGCCGACCGTTGAACAGGCCCATGGTGTTGATGTTTTCCACGCCGTCGCTGATCTCGGCGATGTCCGACAGCCGCACGGCCGCGCCGTTGCGCCAGGCGACGACGATGTCGCGGTAGTCCGAGGCGGTCTTGCCGCCATTGGGCATCTCGGCCGTGCCGGTGTAGATCTGCAGGCGGTTGCCGCGCACCGTGACGTCGCCCTTGGGCCGGTTGGCCGTGTCGGCCTGCAGCGCCGCGCGCACGTCTTCCATCGCGATGCCGTAGCGGTTCAGCGCGAAAGGAATGAGGTCGACGCGGATCGCGGGCTGCGAACCCCCGCCCAGCTCCACGTCGCCGACGCCGGGCACCTGCGCGATCTTCTGCTGGACGATGTTGTTGACGACGTCGTAGATCTGGCCGGGCGAGCGGGTCGGCGAGGTCAGCGCCAGGATGATCACCGGCGCCGCGGAAGGATTGGCCTTGCGGTAGGTCGGGTTGCTGCGCAGCGTGGCCGGCAGGTCCACGCGCGTCGCGTTGATCGCTGCCTGCACCTCGCGCGCCGCCGCGTCGATGTCCCGGTTCAAGTCGAACTGCAGCGTGATGCGCGTGCTGCCGTTGCCGCTGGACGACGTGACCTCGTTCACGCCCGAGATGACCGCGAGTCGCCGCTCCAGCGGAGTGGCCACGCTGCTGGCCATGGTCTGCGGGCTCGCGCCCGGAAGGGTGGCCGACACCGAGATGACCGGGTAGTCCACCTGCGGCAAGGACGCCACCGGCAGCTTGAAGAAGGCCGCGATGCCCGCCAGCGCGATCCACACCGTGAGCAGCACCGTGCCCACGGGCCGGCGCACGAAGGGAGCGGACAGGTTCATGGCGCCCGTTGCCTCATTCGCCGCCACCGCCCGCCGGGCCGCCCTCGCCCACCGCCGGCGGCAGGTAGCCGCCGCGTTCGTCCTTGGGCGGCGTCAGCGGCGCGCCGTGGCCTTCGGCCGGCTCGGTGCGCGGTGCGCGCTTGCGCCAGCGCGAGCCCAGCTGGTCGAAGCCCAGGTAGATGACGGGCGTGGTGAACAGCGTGAGCAACTGGCTCACGATCAGGCCGCCGAAGATCGCCAGGCCCAGCGGCCGGCGCAGCTCGGCGCCCTGGCCGAAGGAGAGCATCAGCGGGATGGCCGCGAACAGCGCCGCCAGCGTCGTCATGAGGATGGGACGGAAGCGCAGCAGCGCCGCCTGGTGGATGGCCTCGCGCGGCGACTTGCCCTGCTCGCGCTCGGCGTCGAGCGCGAAGTCGATCATCATGATCGCGTTCTTCTTGACGATGCCGATCAGCAGGATGATGCCGATGATGCCGATCACGCCCAGGCCGGAGCCACTGAGCAGCAGCGCCAGCAACGCGCCCACGCCGGCGGATGGCAGCGTGGACAGGATCGTGAGCGGGTGCACGTAGCTTTCGTACAGAACGCCCAGCACGATGTACACGCAGACCACGGCGGCGAGAATCAGCCAGAGCTGGTTGGACAGCGAGCTTTCATAGGCGCCGGCCGCACCGAGCATGGTGACCGACACCGTCGCGGGCAGCTGCAGGTCTTTCAGCGCCGTATGGATGGTGTCGACCGCGGTGCCCAGCGCCACGCCCGGCGCCGTGTTGAAGCCGATGGTGGCGGCCGGGTACTGCGCCACGTGCGTGATCTGCAGCGGCGCGCGGCGCTCGCTCACGCGCGCCACGGCGGTCAGCGGCGTCGCCGTGCCGGCGCTGGAGATCAGCTGGATGCTGCTCAGGTCGCTGATGTCCGGCAGCGAATCGGTGCGCGCCTCCAGGATCACGCGGTACTGGTTGGTCTCGGTGAAGATGGTCGAGACGATGCGCTGGCCGAAGGCGCTGTACAGCGCCTCGTCGATCGTCGAGGCGGCGATGCCCAGGCGCGCGGCCGTGTTGCGGTCCACGTCGACGTAGAGCGCCGCGCCGCTCGCGCCGGCGTCGGTGGTGACGTCGGTGATGCGGCTTTCGTGCGAGAGCCGGTCGACCACGCGCTGGGCCCAGTCGTTGACCTGGGTCGGGTCCGAGCCTTCCACGGACATGCGGTACAGCGTCGGCCCGCTCTCGGACTCGATGGTGAGGTCCTGCACCGGTTGCACGAACAGGTGCGTGCCCGCCACCTGCTCGCCCTTCTGCCGCAGCCGGTCCATCACCGCCTGCTGGTTGCCGTGCGAGTCCTTGAGGTTCACCAGCATGCTGCCGACGTTGAGCATGGTGTTGTTGGCCGCGTCGACGCCGACGAAGCTGGCGATGGACTGCACCGCCGGGTCGTCGAGCATGCGGCGCGCGACCTCCTGCTGCAAGGTGGCCATGCTCCCGTAGGACGACGATTGCGCCGCCTGCACGCGCACCTGCAGCTGGCCGGTGTCCTGCGTGGGGAACAGCGACTTGGGGATCGCGATGTACAGCAGCACGGTGAAGGCCAGCGTGCCCAGCGCCACCAGCAGCGTCAGCCGCTCGCGTGCGAGCACCCAGGTGAGCGCGCCGTCGTACTTCTCGATCACGCGGTCGAACTGGCGCTGGATGCCCGCGCCTATGCCGTGCTCCGGCGGCTCCAGCGAGCGCACCATGCGCGCCGTCATCATGGGCACCAGGGTCAGCGAGACGACGGCGGAGATCAGGATGGTGATCGCCAGCGTCACCGCGAACTCGCGGAACAGCCGGCCGATGACGTCGCCCATGAACAGCAGCGGGATCAGCACCGCGATCAGCGAGACCGTCAGCGAGATGATGGTGAAGCCGATCTCGCTCGCGCCCTTGAGCGCCGCCTCCATGGGCGGATCGCCGTTCTCCATGTGCCGCGCGATGTTCTCGATCATCACGATCGCGTCGTCCACCACGAAGCCCGTGGCGATGGTCAGCGACATCAGCGACAGGTTGTTGAGGCTGTAGCCCAGCAGGTACATCGCCCCGCAGGTGCCTATCAGCGAGATCGGGACCGACAGGCTCGCCACCAGCGTGGCGCGCGGGCTGTGCAGGAAGGCGAAGATCACCAGCACCACCAGCGCGACGGCCAGCACCAGTTCCATCTCCACGTGTTCCACCGAGGCGCGGATGCCGGTGGTGCGGTCGGCGAGCACTTCGACCTGGATGGAGCCCGGCAGGCCGCCGGTGAGCTGCGGCAGGCGCTGCTTGATCGCGTCCACCGTGGCGATCACGTTGGCGCCGGGCTGGCGCTGCACGTTGAGGATGATGGCCGGTTGCAGCTGCGGCGTGGACACGCCCTGGCAGCTGCCGTCCTGGCCGGCGCTGTCCTTGCCGTTGCAGGAATGGCCGGCCCAGGCGCCCAGCTTCACGTTCTCGGCGCTTTCCACCACCTGCGCGACGTCCGACAGGTGCACGGGCGCGCCGTTCTTGAAGGCGACCACCAGGGAGCTGTAGTCCTGCGCGGTGAGCAGCTGGTCGTTCGAGTTGATCGTGTACGAGCGCGTCGGCCCGTCGATGCTGCCCTTGGCCGCATTGGCGTTGGCCGCGGTGATCGCCGTGCGCAGCGTGTCGATGGCGATGCCCAGAGAGGCCAGCGCATTCGTGTCCGCCTGGATGCGCACGGCCGGCCGCTGGCCGCCCGCCAGCGTCACGAGGCCGACGCCGTTCACCTGGCTGATCTTCAGCGCGAGCTGCGTGTCGACGATGTTGCGCACCTCGGTGAGGGGCAGCGTGCTGGAGGTGATCGCGAGCGTGAGCACGGGCGCGTCGGCCGGGTTCACCTTCGCGTACGTGGGCGGCGCCGGCAGGTCGGCGGGCAGCAGCGAGGCGCCCGCGTTGATCGCGGCCTGCACCTGCTGCTCGGCGACGTCGAGCGCCAGGCCCAGCGTGAACTGCAAGGTGATGATGGACACGCCCGCCGCGCTGGTGGAGCTCATGCGCGAGAGGCCCGGCATCTGTCCGAATTGGCGCTCCAGCGGCGCGGTGACGGTCTGCGCCATCACCTCGGGACTCCCGCCCGGATACAGCGTCTGCACCTGGATCGTCGGGTAGTCCACCTGCGGCAGGGCCGACAGCGGCAGGAACTTCAGGCCCAGCAGGCCGGCGAGCACGATCGCCACCATCAGCAGCGAGGTGGCGACGGGGCGGAGGATGAAGGGACGGGAGGGGCTCATGCGGAGCCCTCACCGCACCCGGCCCGCAGGAGCGAGTGCGAAATGCGCGAAACGGTCATCACTGCTGGCCCGAAGACCCGTTGGCGGCCGCGCGGCGCTTCTGGTATTCCTCGCGCCGCTTCGCCTTCTCGTCGGGCGAGAGCTTCTCGAACTCGGCGCG
>FTHB01000145.1_pt1 | contig 15104 bp, 14 predicted proteins | sample 1640851 | NCBI WGS metagenome assembly FTHB01 (sample SAMEA3914788, study PRJEB12502) | metagenome | biome: forest; material: soil | place: Canada | collected 2011-07-03 | depth 0.1 m
GATCCAGCCTTCTTCGCCGATCACCTTGCAGATGGACGCCCACACCGGCGCCTGCGTGATGAAGTAGATGTAGGCGTTGGGGTCGGTTTCCCAGCCCTTGCACTTCAGGATCCAGCCCGGCTGGCCGCCGCCCGAGGCGTTGCCGGCGCGCGGCACGGCGTCGCCGAAGTCCTTGTCCGGATACTGCGGGTACTCCTCCAGCACGTGCTTGCGGTCCAGGCGCTGCTGGTCGCGCAGCTTGACGCGGCACAGGTTCAGCACGGCGTCCTGCATGGCGGCCAGCACCTTCTGGCCACGGCCGGTCTTCTCGCGCTGGAAGAGGGCGGTCACGATGCCCAGGGCCAGGTGCAGGCCGGTGCCCGAGTCACCGATCTGCGCACCGGTCACCAGCGGCGGGCCGTCGTCGAAGCCGGTGGTGGAGGCGGCGCCGCCCGCGCACTGGGCGACGTTCTCGTACACCTTGCAGTCCTCGTAGGGGCCGGGGCCGAAGCCCTTGACCGACGCCATGATCATGCGGGGATTGATCTCCTGGATGCGTTCCCACGAGAAGCCCATGCGATCGAGCGCGCCGGGAGCGAAGTTCTCCACCAGCACGTCGCACTGCTTGATCAGCTCGATCAGCACTTCCTTGCCCTTGGGGTTCTTGGTGTCCAGGGTGATGGAGCGCTTGTTGTGGTTCAGCATCGTGAAGTAGAGGCTGTCCACGTCCGGGATGTCGCGCAGCTGGCCGCGCGTGGCATCGCCTTCACCCGCCTTCTCCACCTTGATCACGTCCGCGCCGAACCACGCCAGCAGCTGGGTGCAGGTCGGTCCCGACTGCACGTGCGTGAAGTCCAGGATCTTGACGCCGTCGAGTGCTTTGCCCATTCTTGTTTCCTCTCGAGTCTGTGGATGCGATGCGTTGCTCAGGCCGTCTTCTTCTTGGCCGCGGCGGGGTTCAGGTTCGTGATGCGGCCGGACTCGGTGCCCGCCGTCTCGTCGATGATCGCGTTGATCAGCGTCGGCTTGCGGCTGGCCACCGCCTCGTCGATGGCGCGCTTGAGTTCCGCAGGGGTGCTCGCGCGCACGCCGACGCCGCCGAAGGCCTGCATCATCAGTTCGTACTTCGCGTCCTTCACGAACACCGTGGGCGCCACTTCCGTGCCGCGCGGGTTCTGGTCCGTGCCCTTGTAGATGCCGTTGTTGTTCATCACGACGACGCACACCGGCAGGTTGTAGCGGCAGATGGTTTCCACTTCCATGCCGCTGAAGCCGAAGGCGCTGTCGCCTTCCACCGCGATCACCTGTTCGCCGGTGACGACGGCGGCCGCGACGGCGAAGCCCATGCCGATGCCCATGATGCCCCAGGTGCCCACGTCGAGGCGGCGGCGCGGCTCGTACATGTCGACGATGGAGCGCGTGAAGTCCAGCGCGTTCGCGCCTTCGTTCACCAGGTAGGCCTTGGGGTTGGCCTTGACGGTGTCGCGGATGACGTTGAGCGCGCTGTGGAAATTCATCACCGGCGGGTTCTTCGCCAGCGTCTCGGCCATCTTGGTGAGGTTCTTGTCCTTGCGTTCGGCGATCGCGCCGGTCCACTCGGACGGCGGCTTGTTCCAGCCGGAGCCCATGGCCTGGTTCAGCGCGGAGATGCACGAGCCGATGTCGCCGATCACGGGCGCCGCGATCGCGACGTTGCTGTCCGCTTCGGTGGGGGAGATGTCCACCTGGATGAACTGCTGCTTGCCGGCGGTCTTGGAGCCTTCGGCGCCCCAGGTCTTGCCCTTGCCGTGCGACAGCAGCCAGTTCAGGCGCGCGCCCACCAGCATCACGACGTCGGCTTCGGCCAGCACGTAGGAGCGCGCGGCGGAAGCGGACTGCGCATGGTTGTCCGGCAGCAGGCCCTTGGCCATGGACATCGGCAGGTAGGGGATGCCGCTCTTCTCGACGAAGCTCTTGATCTCGGCGTCGGCCTGCGCATACGCGGCGCCCTTGCCCAGGATCACCAGCGGCTTCTTCGCGTTCTTCAGCAGGTCGACGGCGCGCTTCACGGCGTCGGGCGCGGGAATCTGCTTCGGCGCGGCGTCGACCACCTTGATCAGCGACTTCTTGCCCGCTTCCTTGTCCATGCTCTGCGCGAACAGCTTCGCGGGGAGGTCCAGGTACACGCCGCCGGGACGGCCCGACACCGCCGCGCGGATCGCGCGCGCGATGCCCACGCCGATGTCCTCGGCGTGCAGCACGCGGAAGGCCGCCTTGCACAGCGGCTTGGCGATCGCGAGCTGGTCCATCTCCTCGTAGTCGCCCTGCTGCAGGTCGACGACCTCGCGCTCGCTGGAGCCCGAGATCAGGATCATGGGGAAGCAGTTGGTCGTGGCGTTCGCCAGCGCGGTGAGGCCGTTCAGGAAGCCGGGCGCCGACACGGTGAAGCAGATGCCGGGCTTCTGCGTGATGAAGCCGGCGGCCGCCGCGGCATTGCCTGCGTGCTGCTCGTGGCGGAAGGAGATCACCTTCATGCCCTCGGCCTGCGAGATGCGCAGGAAGTCGGTGATCGGGATGCCGGGCAGGCAGAAGATCGTGTCGATGTCGTTCAGCTTCAGCGCATCGATGACGAGGTGGAAGCCATCGGTCGTGTCGCGATCTTGCGTGTCGGTACTCATGGTGCGTGGTCCTCGATTGGAGTGCGAGAATGTTAGGAGCCCCCCTCTGGAAACCCACTTGACCGCAGTCAATTTTCGAAAATTTGCATGCGTACCAAGGGGAATCCCTCGGCCCTGAACGAATGTCCTCCATCGACCAGCATCCCGAACGCAACGTCATCCGCGTGCAGCTCGCCCATAACGTGGCGCTCAAGGCCATGACCCCCGCTCAGGTGGCGGAGCTCGAGCCCATGCTCGTGGTGGTGGATTGCCAGAAGGGCGAGGCGCTCCTGAACCAGGGCGTGCACGAGATGGAGCAGTACTTCATCCTCGACGGCATCCTGAAGCGCGTGGTGGGCACCCAGGAGGCGAAGGAGATGATCCTGCGCTTCGCCGACGAAGGGCAGATGGAGACGAGCTACGCCGCCTGGCGCCTGGGCACGCCCGCGCCCTACAGCATCGTCTGCGTGACGCGCGCGCGCGTGGCCAAGCTGCCCTTGCGCGACTGGGTCAACTTCATCGACCGCCATCCCAACATCAAGCAGGCCTTCGAATACGAGGTGATGCACCACATGAGCGAGATCATGGCGCACACCATCACGCTGCACCTGCTAGACGCGCCCGGCCGCGTGAAGCGCTTCCTGCGCAAGCACCCCGAGCTCGAAGAGCGGCTGCCGAAGAAGGAACTCGCTTCCTACCTCAACCTCTCGGCGGAAACGCTCAGCCGGCTGAAGCAGCGCGGCAAGATCTGAGGCCTGAAACGATTCGGCCCGTCCGCTCCGCGAGGGAGGGACGGGCCGGGTTCTTTCAGGCCCTGTTGTCGGGGATGCGCGTCAGGCGATCGGGTGGCCGGCGGCGTTGGCGCGGTCTATGGTCTTCTGGCGCATCGGCTGCAGCACGAACTTCGCGAGCACACCGGCGATGATGGAGATTGCCGCCGCGAACAGGAACACGCGGTCCCAGTTGCCGCCGGCGGACAGCGCCGCGGACAGCGGCACCAGCAGCGAAGCCGTGCCCTTGGCGGTGTACATCGTGCCGGCGTTGGCCGCGGCGTTCTTGATGCCGAAGGTGTCGGCCACCAGGGCGGGGAAGATCGAGTAGATCTCGCCCCAGAACAGGAATACCAGCGCGGCGAAGGTCATGAACAGCACCGGCTCGTGGCCGAACTTCATGAGGCCCAGCATCGCGAGGCCTTCGCCGACGAACACCAGCAGCATCGTGTTCTCGCGGCCGATGCGGTCGGAGATGAAGCCGCACAGCGGCCGCGTGAAGCCGTTGGCGAGGTTGTCGATGGTCAGCGTGAGCGTCAGCAGCGGCAGCGTGAAGCCCAGCACGCTCATCGGCATCTTGGCGAAGCCGTAGTCCTTGGCGATCGGGCCGATCTGCGCGGTGGCCATGAGGCCGCCGGCGGCCACGGCCACGAACAGCACGTAGGTGAGCCAGAAGGTCGGCGTCTTGAGCATCTGGCCGACGTTGTAGTCGACCTTCGTGGTCACGATGCGCGGCGCCGGCATCACGCCCTTGAGCAGCGTCGGCTTCGTGAGGAACAGGGCGCACGCGAAGATCACCACGCCCTGCAGGATGCCGAACACGAAGAAGGTCTTCTCGTAGCCCGAGCTCGCGATCATGTTGGCGATCGGGATCACCGTCAGCGCGGAGCCGGCGCCGAAGCCGGCGGCCGTGATGCCGGCGGCGAGGCCGCGCTTGTCCGGGAACCACTTGAGCGCGTTGCCCACGCAGGTGCCGTACACGGCGCCTGCGCCCAGGCCGGCGATCACCGCCGCGGCATACAGCTCGGTCAGGGTGGTCGCATAGGAGTTCATCACCCAGGCCAGGCCGGCCAGGATGGCGCCGCCGGCCACGACCGGGCGCGGGCCGAACCTGTCGACGAGCCAGCCTTCCACCGGCACCAGCCAGGTCTCGACCACCACGAAGATCGAGAAGGCCAGCTGCACGGACGTGAGCCCCCAGTGGTTCTTCTGCTCCATCGGGTTGACGAACAGCGTCCAGCCGTACTGCAGGTTGGCGATCATCGCCATGCACACGATGCCGAGGACCAGCTGGCCCCATCGATAGGCGTTGGTGCGTTCCTTCGCCGCACCGCCGAGGGAAGCGCCCATTGGCGCCATTGCGTCCGCTGACTTGTTCATCCGGTTTGTCTCCTGTTCACTGGTCTGGCGCCGTACTGCGTCCTGCCGCTTCCGTCCGGTGCAAAGCGTTTGCACCAATGCGGTCGGATGGACCATTCTGGAACCGGGAGGTTTCCCCCAAACTTGACCGTGGTCATGAAATCGGGTTTCCCCTAGGCAGTCTCTCTCCTAGGGAAAAACGGCGGTTTCGCTCTTGCGGACGAGGCGCTTCATTGGCGAGGCGATGGAAATGCAGAGCCTGGCTTATGGTTTGCATAAACAAACGGAATGCAGTCACCTAGGGATAACCCGTAGAATTGCTGCAGTCGCACAATTTTTCATCTGGAGCAAACCATGACCGACCTCACCCTGCGCCGCTCTGGCGCTGCTACGGAAACCGGCTTCGCGGCCTTCGTGGTGCTGCTGAAGGAAGCCTTCAGCGCCACGCCGCTGGGCCTGATGCTCGCCGCCTTCCGCGCGCGCTGAGCTTCTCCCGCACCATGACAAAGGGCCGCGCAAGCGGCCCTTTGTCTTTGCGAGTGCGGTTCGCAGTCGCGAAGCTTCAGCGCACGACGGCGGCGCGCGTGCGCGTCGCCTCGACGGCGGCGATCAGGAAGTCCGCGTCATAGGCGCGCAGCAGGTGCGGGCGCTCCTTCTCGAGCCAGGCGCGCAGGCCTTCGCGGCCGCTGCCGATGGCGGCCGTGTCCCAGTCTCGGCAGAAATCGAGCTGTTCGTCCGCGCTGTGGGTCGGGGGGGTGTACTGCTGTGCCATGGCGGTCTCCTTCGTGTGCTGTGAGGAGACTCTAGGCGCCGACAACGATCAATGATAGTGAAAGTATTTGATCGTTCGCATCAGCCTGAGGTTATGATCGCGCCGCCCATGAAGAACGCCACCCTGCGCCAGCTCAAGGTCTTCGAGGCCGTCGCGCGGCACCGCAGCTTCTCGCGCGCGGCGGAGGAGCTGCACCTCACGCAGCCGGCCGTGTCGACGCAGGTGAGCAAGCTGGAAGACCACGCGGGGCTGCCGCTGTTCGAGCAGCTCGGAAAGAAGATCCACCTCACCGCCGCGGGCGAGCAGATGCTGCTGTCCAGCCGCGAGATCATCCAGAAGTTCCAGGAGGCCGAGGAGGCCATGGCGCAGTTCAAGGGCGTGTCGGGCGGCCGCCTGAACGTGTCCGTGATCAGCGCCGGCGACTACTTCTTCCCGCGCCTGCTGGTGGAATTCGCGCAGCGCCATGCGGGCGTGTCGCTCAACTTCGACGTGTGCAACCGCGAGGAGCTGCTGGCGCAGATGCGCGAGAACCGCACCGACCTGGCGGTGATGGTGCGCCCGCCGGAGGACGAGGACACGATGGCCGAGCCCTTCGCGCCGCACCCTTACGTGATCGTGTCGGCGCCGAACCATCCGCTGGCCAACACGCCGCGCATTCCCGTCACGCGCATCGTGCGCGAGCCCTTCGTCGTGCGCGAGAAAGGCTCCGACACCTGGCACTCGCTGGTCCAGGCCTTCGGCAAGAACCTGCCCGACCTGAACATCGCGATGGAGATCCGCAGCACGGAAACGATCAAGCAGGCGGTGATCGCGGGCATGGGCGTGAGCTTCCTGTCCGCGCACACGGTCAGCCGCGAGCTGCAGGCGGGGAGCCTCACCGTGCTGGACGTGCAGGGCTTCCCGCTGATGCTGAACTGGTACGTGGTGCACCGGCGCGCCAAGCGGCTGCCGCCGGTGGCGCAGGCCTTCAAGAACTTCCTGATGGCCGATGGCGCCGACCTGATCGCGCACGCACTGGGCGAGAGGAAGAAGCCTGCTAAGCGGGCCGCACCCACGAACGCCAGGCGTCCGATATAGGCCACTGGCGCTGGCGCGCGAACTCGCCGGCGCCCATCTTGCCGCCGCCTTCCGGGCGCAGCTTGAGGATCTCGATCAGGCCGCCCTGCGCCCAGACCACGATGGACTCCTCGCTCACGCCGGCGACGTCGCCCGGCTTGTGCCCGCGCGAGACGTAGCGGCCCACGACGTGCTTGCGGCAGTCGTACACGCGCACCTTCACGCCATCGAGCACCATCCACGCGCCCGGGGCGGGGTTGCAGGCGCGGATCAGGTTGTAGATCGTGTCGACGTGGCCGGGCCAGTGGATCTCGGCGTCCTCGTCGAGCATCCAGCCCTCGTAGGAGGCCTCGCGTTCGTCCTGCGGCCGCTCGTCATGCCGGCCCGCGAGCACCAGGTCCGTGGCCTCCAGCAGCGCCTGCACGCCCAGCGGGAACAGCTTCTTGAAGTACACCTCGCCCAGCGTGTCGTCGGGCGCGATCGGGCACTTCTTCTGCAGGATCACGGGGCCTTCGTCCAGGCCGTCGGTGGGCCGGAAGATCGTGAGGCCCGTCTCGCGCGCGCCGAGCGCGATCGGCCAGCTGATGGACGACGGCCCGCGATGCCGCGGCAGCAGCGAAGGGTGGTACTGGATCGTGCCGTGCTTCGGGATGCTCACGAAGGACTGCGGCGCGAACTGCAGCACATAGGCCATGACGCCGATGTCCGCGTCCAGCGAGCGCATGGCCTGCTCGGCCTCGGGTGTGCGCAGGCTGGCGAAACTGAACACCGGCAGGCCGCGCTCCTGCGCGTCGACCTTGAGCGCATCGGGCTTGGCGCCCGGCTTGTCGGGGCTGCAGAACACGCCGGCGATCGTGTCGCCGCGCGCGAGAAAGGCCTCGAGCACGGCCTTGCCGAACTCCTGCTGGCCGATGAAGGCGATGCGTGCGATTTGGTCTCTCCTTGGGTGTTCTTCTCAGCGCAGGAGGAAGTATGCCGCGAGACCGTACAGGACGAAGGCGAACAGCTTGCGCATGGGCGCGATGTCCATGCGGTGCGCCGCGCGCGCGCCCACCGGCGCCATGAGCATGCTGGCGATCGAGATGATGACCAGTCCCGGCAGGTACAGGTAGCCGATGGAGCCCGGCGGCATCTGCGGCAGCGCGTGGCCCGCCCAGATGTAGCCGATGGTGCCCGCCAGCGCGATGGGGAAACCCAGGGCAGCCGACGTGCCCACGGCATCGTGGATCCTGACGTTGCACCAGGTCATGAAGGGCACCGACACGAAGGCGCCGCCCGCGCCCACCAGCGAGGACAGGCCGCCGATCACGGTGCCGACGCCGAAGCTCGCGAGCGGGCCGGGCAGGGTGCGGCTTGGCTTGGGCTTGCGATTGAGCAGCATCTGCGTGGCGGAGAAGGCGACGAAGATCGCGAAGAAGGTGCCCAGCCATTTCGCGGGCAGCGCATGCGCGACCTGCGCGCCGAGCAGCGACCCGACGAGGATGCCGGGCGCCAGCACCTTGACCACGTGCCACAGCACCGCCCCGCGCCTGTGGTGCGCGCGCACCGACGACAGCGAGGTGAACGCGATCGTCGCGAGCGAGGTCGCCACCGCCATCTTCACGGTGTACTCCGCGGGATAGTTGCGGTGCGTGAGGATCAGGGTGAGGAAGGGCACCATGATCATGCCGCCGCCTATGCCCAGCAAGCCGGCGAGGAAGCCGGTGCAGGTGCCGATCAGGGCGAGTTCGAGAACGAGCTGGGGATCCAGGACCGATGTCATTCTTGTTGTGGAATCCGACGCGCGGTGCGCGCAGGCGTGCATTGTCGCCGCAACGTTGACACAGTTCAGCTACACCTGTGCTTGTCAAGTCCGGAATCCTTTCATGGCTTCACGCGGGATTTGCGCACACGCTGTTTTTGCGTCCTAGAATGGTCTCCGTCTGCAGTGCGTATCGGGCTTTATATTTCCTTGAACCAATGCTCATTGAGCAAGGGCTTGGAACATCGCCCGGCGAGCGTGAACATCTCGCGTCAGATGATCCCAACGCCGGTGCTGACCTCGCCCACCTGAACCCCGGTTCAGGATGCGGTCCGATGCCACTCGCAGACGCCTATCGCAACGGGCTGCCTTCGGGCAGCCCGTTTTTTTTGGTTTCTCGCCGGCTTGCCGGAAGCACGAAGAGGCGCCCTCTCCGGGGTGCGCGTGCGTCGCGGCAGGCGGCAGGCGGCGTGCGGTGCAGGCGCTGCCCCGTCCTGGCCGGGCCGGGCCGGAGGCAGCATCGCCCGGGATCCCCGCCAATCGGCGAAGAATTTTGCGCGCCTACGCAGCGCTTGTCGTCGGAAGTTGATGCGCCGGCGGCGAGCACCGGCGCACGGCCTCAGATCAGTCGGCCGTCGTCCCCGAGTGCCTTGTCCAGGCGCACCAGCAACTGCGCCAGGCGCACGTCCTCGCCAGGATTCTTCATGCCGGTGAGCGTCGCATCGCCGTTGGCGAAGTTCGCGGCCTGCACGACTTGCTGCGAGGCCTGGCGTTCCGTCTCGAACGCGAGGTTCAGCGCCGCGAGCACCGCGATGCGGTCGCGCGCCTTCACCTTGCCTGCGTCGCGGATGCGGCACATCGCCGTGTCGACCTTCTCGACGGCTTCGAGCAGGCGCTGCTCGCCACCGGGCGGGCACCCGAGCAGGTAGCTCTGGCCCATGATCTGGACTTCCAGTTGCTTCATGCAGGCGTGTTGAGGTCAGGCAGCCGTTCGAGCAGGGCGTCCACGCGCGCGCGCGCCGCGGACAGGCGCGACTTGAGCGAGTCGCGTTCCTGCGTGAGCAGGTCGACCTGCTCGGAGAGCAGCGCGTTCGTGCGCTGCAACTCCTCGTAGCGAACGAGCAGGCGCTCGACGCGTTCGACGAGGGGGTCGATGGGAGAGCCGCTGGCCATGCGCGAATTGTAGGGATTTGTACAAGGCCCCGGCCTTAGAATCGACACGTTGGTGCTCGCGGTGTGGTTCGCATGCCGCAGTTCAACGGGAAGCAGGAAGCCCGCTGCGCAACGCGCGAACGGCCAACCTGCGCTGCCCCCGCAACGGTAAGCGGAGGTGCATGCGGCGCAAGCCGCGCGCGCCACATCCATCCACGACAAGCCACTGGGCGCGCTCGACACATGCGCGCCTGGGAAGGCCGATGGACGTTCTTCCGCCAGCCCGGATACCGGCCAACGAGGTGGTCGCGCGCGTCCTGCGCGCGCGGCCGGGATCGCCCAATGCCGGCGGGGAAGCCGGCGCGGGTACTTCGCCTTCGAAAAGCACCATGAAAAGAAACGTGCAACTCCCGCGAGCGCGCGCCTGCCTGCTGGCCGCCGCCGCATCGCTGTCCACCACCCCGCTGCTCGCGCAGCAGACCCTGCCCGAGACGCGCGTCACCGCGACGCGCTTCTCCGAACCCGCGTCCACGCTGCCCCTGGGCGTGAGCGTGATCACAGCAGACCAGATCCGGGCGACGGGCGCCACCACCGTCAACGACGCGATCGTGCGCATCCTGGGTGTGCCCGGGCGGCAGGACCTGTCCAACGGCGGCGACACGAGCGTCGACCTGCGCGGCTTCGGCGTCACCTCCGACCAGAACCAGGTGGTCATCCTCGACGGCATCCGCCTGAGCGAGGGCGACCTCGCCGCGCCGCGCCTCGCGGGCATCCCCATCGACTCGGTCGAACGCATCGAGGTGCTGCGGGGCAGCGGCGCCGTGCTGTACGGCGAGGGCGCCACGGGCGGCGTGATCGTGATCACGACCAAGGCCTACGCGGGGCGCCAGCCCGTGAGCGGCGCCAGCCTCTACGCCGCCGGTGGCAGCTACGGCTCGTCCGACCTGCGCGCCAGCGGCACCGTGGCGACGCCCGCGGGTTTCGCGCTGGACGCCGACGCGCAGCAGCGCAAGACCGACGGCTACCGCGCCAATTCCGCATCGCAAACCGACGCGGGCACCGTCACCGGCCAATGGTCGAACGCGTGGCTGCGGCTGGGTGCGCGCTACGCGCAGGACCACCTGGACGCAGGCCTGCCCGGCGCGCTCACCGCGCAGCAGTACGCGGACAATCCGCGCCAGTCCTCCTTCCCCGACGACCACGGAAGCATCCGCGACGAGCGCGGCTCCGTGTTCGCGCAAGCCGACGTGGCCAGCTGGCAGCTCGCCTTCGATGGCGGCGAGCGGCAGAAGGAGGTGCGCAGCGTCTTCAGCGGCTTCCGCGCCGACTACGACGTGGACGCGCACAACTACGGCCTGCGCGGGCGCCAGGAGGTGAAGCTCGGCTCCGCCACCAACATCCTGGTGCTCGGCGCCGACCGCAACGAGTGGAACCGCACCAGCGTGAACAACAGCAGCGACGCGTCGCAGGACGCGAACGCGCTCTATGCCAAGGACGACGTGCTGTTCGCCACCGGCACGCGCCTGTCGCTGGGCGCGCGCGGCGAGAAGATCCACAAGGACAGCGGCGGCATCGTGGTGGACGACCACCAGAACGCGTGGGAGCTGGGCCTGAGCCATCCCGTCGCCACCGACTGGGTCGCCTACTTCCGCCTCGGGCGCAGCTACCGCCTGCCCACCGCCGACGAATTCACCTTCACGCAGCCGGACGTGGTCCTGAAGCCGCAGACCTCCGACGACACGGAGGTCGGCGCCCGCTGGACCTACGCTGGCGGCAAGCTCGAAGCGCGCCTGTACGAGAGCCGCCTCACCGACGAGATCGGCTTCGACCCCAACGCGCCCAACACCTTCTTCGGCGCCAACGTCAACTTCGATCCGACGCGGCGCGAGGGCCTGGAGGTCGACTGGAACCACGCCCTGACTTCGTCGCTGGGACTGCAGGTGAACGGCGCCGTGCGCCGCGCCACCTTCCGCTCCGGCCCTTACGAGGGCAAGGACGTGCCGCTGGTGCCGCGTGAAACGCTCGCGGTGCGCGGCGACTGGGTGCCGCTTGCCGGCCACCGCCTCAACGCGGGCGTGAACTGGGTATCGTCGCAGCATCCGGACTACCAGAATGCCTGCAGCATCCCGTCCTATGTCACCGCCGACGCGCGCTACGCCTGGCAGTTCCAACGCAACGCGGAGCTCGCCCTGGGCGTGACCAACCTGTTCGACCACAAGTACTACACGCAGGCGTTCGGCTGCGCGGCCGGCACGACGACGTCCATCTACCCCGAGCCGGGACGCCAGGTCACGGCCTCGGTGCGCGTGCAGTTCTAGGACGCCAGCGCATGATCGCCATTCCGCGCGGACCCCGCCGTATCGTCTGCCTCACCGAGGAAGCGACGGAATGGCTGTACCTGCTGGGCGAGGAGGCGCGCATCGTGGGCATCTCCGGCTACACCGTGCGGCCGCGGCGCGCACGCGAGGAGAAGCCGAAGGTGAGCGCCTTCCTCAGCGCGAGGATAGACAAGATCCTCGCGCTGCGGCCGGACTGCGTGTTCGGCTTCTCGGACCTGCAGGCGGACATCGCCGCGCAGCTGGTGAAGCAGGGCGTGCAGGTCACCATCTTCAACCAGCGCAGCGTGGAGGAGATCTTCGCCATGCTGTACCAGGTGGCCGCGATGGTGGGCCGCGCCGACGATGGATTGCAATTGCTGGAAGGCATGCGCGCGCGCCTGCTCGCGATCGAAGCCGCCGGGCGCGCCTTGCCGCGGCGGCCCCGCGTTTACTTCGAGGAATGGGACGAGCCGCACATCAGCGGCATCCGCTGGGTGTCGCAGCTGCTGGGCATCGCCGGCGGCGACGACATCTTCCCGGAGCTCGCCTTGCAGCCGCTGGGCAAGGACCGCATCATCGCGGACGCCGGCGAGATCGTGCGCCGCAATCCCGACATCGTGGTCGGCTCCTGGTGCGGCAGGAAGTTCCGGCCCGAGAAGGTCGCTGCGCGCGCAGGGTGGAGCGAGGTGAACGCCGTGCGCGAACACCAGCTCTTCGAAATCAAGTCGGCCGACATCCTGCAGCCCGGTCCGGCGGCCTTGACCGATGGCGTGGAGCAGCTGCATCGCATCGTGCTGGCCTGGAGCCGGGCGCATGCGTGAGTGGTTCGGCCTGCTGCTGTTCGCGCTGCTGCTGCCCGCGCGCGCCGTGACGGTGAGCGACGACTTGGGCAAGTCCGTGGGCTTCACCCAGCCGCCGCGGCGCATCGTGTCGCTGCTGCCATCGCTCAGCGAATCGGTGTGCGCGCTGGACGCCTGCGCGCGCCTCGTCGCCGTCGACGACTACTCCAACTTTCCGGAGGCGGTGCGCCGCCTGCCGCACGTGGGCGGCATCGAGGACGCGCGCGTGGAAAGCATCGTGGCGCTGAAGCCGGACCTCGTGCTGGCGCCGACCTCGTCGCGCGCGCTGCCGCGGCTGGAGGCGCTGGGCCTGAAGGTGCTGGCGCTCGAGCCGCGCACGCTGGCGGACGTGAAACGCGTGCTGCTGCTGCTCGGCCCGGTGCTGGCGGCGCGCGACGGCGCGCAGGCCTGGCATGCGATCGAAGGGGACCTGGACGGCGTCGCGCGCAGCCTGCCGGCGGCGCAGCGCGGGGCGCGCGTGTACTTCGAGGTGAGCACCGCGCCTTATGCGGCGGGCGAGTCCTCCTTCATCGGTGAGCTGCTTGCGCGCATCGGCGTGCGCAACGTGGTGCCGGCGGCGCTCGGGCCGTTCCCGCGGCTCAATCCGGAATTCGTCGTGCGCGCCGATCCCGATGTGATCATGCTGGCCGAAGACGAGGTGAGTGCGCCTCTGGCCACGCGCCCGGGCTGGCAGAACCTGAAGGCCGTCCGCGAGGGACGCGTCTGCCGCTTCACGCGCGCGCAAGGCGACGTGCTGGTGCGCGCGGGTCCGCGCCTGGCCGAGGGCGCGCGCCTGATGGCGCAGTGCCTGCAAGGCGACTTGCGCGAAGGGAGTGCCAAGCGGTGAGCGGCACGCGCGCGCCCGCCACCGTGGCGGCCTGGCTGGTCGCGGCCACCGCCGGCCTGCTGGCGCTGGGTGTCGCCGTCGGCAGCCTGGGCTGGGAGCCGCTCGCGGATCCCACCGGTGCGGGCCTGTCCATCCTGTGGGAGATCCGCCTGCCGCGCAGCATCGGCGCGTGGATGGCGGGCGCGCTGCTGGGGCTCGCGGGCGCCGTGGCGCAAGGGCTCTTTCGCAATCCGCTGGCCGATCCTTACCTCCTGGGCAGCGCCACCGGGGCGGCCTTCGGCGTGGCCTTGCTGCTGCTGGTGCTCGGCGCCGAGCCCGCGCTCGCCGCCGGCTGGGGCGTGCGGCTCGGACTCACCGGCGCGGCCTTCGTCGGCGCGCTCGCCGCGGTCGCCATCACGCTGGCGCTCGCGCGCGGCGTGCAGCAGACCGCGCGATTGCTGCTGGCGGGCGTGATCGTCGGCATGGTGTTCGGCGCCTTCGCGGCTTTCGCGATGTTCCTCGCGCCCGAGCTCCTGCGCAGCATGCAGGCCTTCCTGCTCGGGACCACGGGCTTCCTGGGCTGGCCCTCCGCGCTGGTGCTGGCGCTGGCGCTGGTCGTCAGCGCCGGCGCCGGCATCGCCTGCAGCCGCGCGCTCGACGCGCTCGCGCTGGGCGAGACCACGGCTGCCAGCCTCGGCGTGGCGCTCGGCCCCGTGCGCCTGCTGCTCGTCGCCGTGATGGCGCTCGCCACCGGCGCGGCCGTCGCGCACGTCGGTCTCGTGGCCTTCATCGGTCTGATGGCGCCGCACCTCGTGCGCGCGCTGTGCAAGCCGACGCATCGCTGGCTCTTGCCGCTCTCGGCGCTCGCCGGCGGCGTGCTGCTGCTGGCCGCCGACGTGCTCGCGCGCTGGCTGCTGGCGCCGCGCGAAGTGCCGGTGGGCGTGCTGACGGCGGTGCTGGGCGGCGGCTACCTGCTCGCGCTCATGCAAAGGAGGACGCGGTGAGCGCGCCGGCCTTCGAGGCGCGCGACCTGCGCGTGGCGCTCGGAGAACGCGAGGTGCTGCAAGGCATCGCGCTGGCGCTGCCCGCGGGTCGCTGGACCGCCGTGGCCGGTCCCAACGGTGCGGGCAAGACCACGCTGCTGAAGGCGCTCGCGCGCCTCCTGCCGTCCTCGGGCGAGCTGCACCTGCTCGGGCGCGCCGCCGCGTCCTGGTCCGCGCGCGAACGTGCTCGCGCGCTCGCCTGGCTGGGGCAGGCGGAGTCCGGCGCCGAGGACCTGCTCGCGCAGGACGTCGTGCGCCTGGGCCGGCTTCCGCACCAGGGCTGGCTGGGCGGCGGCGACGCGGCCGACGAACAGGCCGTGCGCGAGGCGATGGAGGAGACGCAGAGCTGGGCCTGGCGCGATCGGCCGCTGGGCAGCCTCTCCGGCGGCGAGCGCCAGCGCGTGCTGCTGGCGCGCGCGCTTGCCGTGCGCGCGCCGGTGCTGCTGATGGACGAGCCGCTGTCGCACCTGGATCCGCCGCACCAGGCCGACTGGCTGGCCATCGTGCGCCGCCACGTCGCGCGCGGCGGCACGGCGGTGAGCGTGCTGCACGAGATCGCTCTGGCGCTGCAGGCCGACGACCTGCTGCTGCTGCGCGCAGGCCGCGTGGCGCA
>FTHB01000309.1_pt1 | contig 14958 bp, 16 predicted proteins | sample 1640851 | NCBI WGS metagenome assembly FTHB01 (sample SAMEA3914788, study PRJEB12502) | metagenome | biome: forest; material: soil | place: Canada | collected 2011-07-03 | depth 0.1 m
GGCGTGTTCGTCGCCATGGTCCTGGACAGCCTGGACGGGCGCGTCGCCCGCATGACCAACACGCAGAGCGCGTTCGGCGAGCAGATGGATTCGCTCTCGGACATGGTGTCCTTCGGCGCGGCGCCGGCGCTGATCGCCTACGAATGGGCGCTCAAGGGCCTGGGCCGCTGGGGCTGGATCGCGGCCTTCGTCTACTGCGCCTGCGCCGCGCTGCGGTTGGCGCGCTTCAACGTGAACACCGCGGTGGTGGACAAGCGCTTCTTCCAGGGCCTGCCGTCGCCGGCCGCCGCTGCGCTGGTCACCGGATTCATCTGGCTGATGACCGACTACGGCGTCAAGGGCTACGAGGTCGCCTGGGCCATGTTCGCCTTCGCCCTGTATGCCGGGCTCACGATGGTCACCAACGTGCCGTTCTACAGCTTCAAGGACATCTCCATGAAGAAGAGCGTGCCGTTCGTGGTCATCGTGCTGATCGCGCTGGGCATTGCCGTCATCAACATCGATCCGCCGGTGGTGCTCTTCGTGCTCTTCTGCGTCTACGGCATCTCCGGCTACGTGCTCTATGGCTGGCGCAAGTCCAAGGGCCAGCGCGCCAGCATGATCAGCACCTCGACCGACGAACCGGAGGAGAGCGGCCTGCACAAGTGACAAGCGTCGCGCGGCCCGCGTGCCGTCGCGGCGCAGGCCGGGATGCCTGCCCATCGACGTGACCGCCGCGCCTGATCTGTGCTACATTGACTCGCCATGAACCTGATTTCGCTGGCTCTACTGCTAATCCCCCACGGGCGGAGTCGGTAGCGCGCGCGCAAATCCTCACTCGACGGCCCGTTTGCACCAGCAGCGGGCCGTTTTTCTTTGGGGCTGCTGGACCATCACCCACCGGAACATCGCCATGTCCATGTTGAAGAACCCCGCCAGCAAGTACCGAGCGTTCGCCCCCGTCGGCCTGAAGGACCGCACCTGGCCGGACGCGGTGCTCACCCGCGCGCCCACCTGGTGCAGCGTCGACCTGCGGGACGGGAACCAGGCCCTGATCGAGCCCATGGACATCCCGCGCAAGCTGCGCATGTTCGAGGCGCTGGTGAAGATCGGCTTCAAGGAGATCGAGGTCGGGTTCCCGTCGGCGGCGCAGTTGGAGTTCGATTTCGTCCGCAAGCTGATCGAGGAAGGCCGCATCCCCGCCGACGTGACGATCCAGGTCCTCACGCAGGCACGGGAGCCGCTGATCCGCCGCACCTTCGAGGCCCTGCAAGGCGTCCCGCGCGCGATCGTGCACCTGTACAACGCCACCGCGCCCGTGATGCGCAAGGTGGTCCTCGGGCTGGACGAGGACGGCATCGTGGACCTGGCCACCAGCCAGGCCCGCCTGTTCACGGAACTGGCGGCGCAGCAGCCCGGTACCGAGTGGGTCTTCCAGTACTCCCCCGAGATGTTCTCCGGCACCGAGCTCCCCTTCGCCAAGCGCGTGGTCGATGCGGTGACCGAGGTGTGGCAGCCGACGCCGCAGCGCAAGTGCATCGTCAACCTGCCGTCCACGGTGGAGCACTCCACGCCGAACATCTTCGCGGACATGATCGAGTGGATGCACCGCAACCTGGAGCGGCGCGAGGCGATCGTGCTTTCGGTGCACCCGCACAACGATCGGGGCACGGGAACGGCGGCCGGTGAGTTCGCCGTGATGGCGGGCGCCGATCGCCTGGAAGGCTGCCTGTTCGGCAACGGGGAGCGCACGGGCAACCTCGACCTGGTGAACGTGGCGCTCAACCTCTACAGCCAGGGCGTCGATCCCGGCCTGGACTTCTCCGACATCGACGAGATCCGCCGCACCGTGGAGCACTGCAACCAGCTGCCGGTGCACCCGCGCCATCCTTACGTCGGCGACCTGGTCTACACCTCGTTCTCCGGCTCGCACCAGGATGCGATCAAGAAGGCGTTCTCGGCTCGCAAGGAGGGCGACGTCTGGGACATGCCCTACCTGCCGCTCGACCCCAAGGACCTGGGTCGCAGCTACGAGGCGGTGATCCGCGTCAACAGCCAGTCGGGAAAGGGCGGCATTGCCTACCTGCTGGAGGCGGAATGCGGGCTCGAGTTGCCGCGCCGCCTGCAGATCGAGTTCAGCCAGGTGGTGCAGGGCGTGATGGACGCGAGCGGCAAGGAGCTTTCGGCGCAGGACCTGTGGGCCTTGTTCGAGCGCGAGTACGGGCTGAAGTCGACGGCGGTGCCGCAGCACCAGATCATCGAGGAGCAGCGCACTGCGGAAGGCGGCAGCCTCGTGGCGATTGCCGCGCAGGTGCAGATGGGCGGCCGGGCCTTCGGCGTGCGCGGGACGGGCAACGGCCCCATCGATGCGTTCGTGGAAGGCCTGAGCCGGGCCACGGGTGAAAGCATCCGGGTGCTCGACTACCATGAGCACGCGATCGGCTCCGGCGCGGACGCCCGGGCCGTGGCCTACCTCGAACTGCGCGTCGGCAGCCGCACGCTGTTCGGCGTCGGCATCGATTCGAACATCGTCGCCGCTTCGCTCAAGGCCATCGCCTCCGGCGTGCAGCGGGCAACGGAGCACGGGAAGGAAAAGACATGGCAGACCAACTGATCATCTTCGACACGACCTTGCGCGACGGCGAGCAGTCGCCCGGCGCCTCCATGACCAAGGACGAGAAGCTGCGCATCGCTCGCCAGCTCGAACGCCTGAAGGTGGACGTGATCGAGGCCGGCTTCGCTGCGAGCTCCAATGGCGATTTCGAAGCGGTGCAGGCGATCGCGCACGCGATCAGGGAGTCGACGGTCTGCTCGCTCTCCCGCGCCAACGACCGGGACATCGCCCGGGCTGCCGAGGCGTTGAAGGGCGCGGAGCGCGCGCGCATCCACACGTTCATCGCCACTTCGCCGCTGCACATGGAGAAGAAGCTGCGCATGACGCCCGAGCAGGTGCTCGAGCAGTCCAAACAGTCCGTGCGCTTCGCCCGCAACCTGTGCGCCGACATCGAGTTCTCGCCGGAGGACGGCTATCGCAGCGACGTCGACTTCCTTTGCCGCGTGCTGGAGACCGTCATCAAGGAGGGCGCGACGACGATCAACGTGCCGGACACCGTCGGGTACGCGGTTCCCGAGCTCTACGGCCATTTCATCAAGACGCTGCGCGAGCGCATCCCCAACTCGCATAAGGCCGTGTTCTCGGTGCATTGCCACAACGACCTGGGCATGGCCGTGGCGAACTCGCTGGCCGGCGTGAAGATCGGCGGCGCGCGTCAGGTCGAGTGCACGATCAACGGGCTGGGCGAGCGCGCCGGCAACTGTTCGCTGGAGGAGGTGGTCATGGCGGTGAAGACCCGCAAGGACTACTTCGGCCTGGACGTGAACATCGACACGACGCACATCGTTGCGGCGAGCCGGATGGTGAGCCAGACCACGGGCTTCGTGGTGCAGCCGAACAAGGCGGTGGTCGGCGCGAATGCCTTCGCCCATGCGAGCGGCATCCACCAGGACGGCGTGCTCAAGGCGCGCGACACCTACGAGATCATGCGCGCCGAGGACGTGGGCTGGAGCGCCAACAAGATCGTGCTGGGCAAGCTGTCGGGCCGCAACGCGTTCAAGCAGCGCCTGCACGAGCTGGGCGTGCAACTGGACAGCGAGGCGGAGATCAACGCGGCATTCGCCAAGTTCAAGGAACTCGCAGACCGCAAGAGCGAGATCTTCGACGAGGACATCCTGGCCCTGGTGAGCGACGAAGCGGTCACGCAGGAGCAGGAGAGCTACCGGCTTGTCTCATTGCGACAACACAGCGAAACGGGCGAGCGTCCGCACGCGGAGGTCGTCTTCGTGGCCGATGGCAAGGAGGTGAAGGGCGAGTCGGACGGCAACGGACCGGTCGATGCTTCGTTGAAGGCGATCGAGACGCAGGTGAGAAGCGGGGCGGAAATGGTGCTCTATTCGGTCAATGCCATCAGCGGTTCCACAGAGAGCCAGGGCGAGGTGACGGTGCGGTTGCAGAACTCCGGCCGCGTGGTCAATGGCGTCGGAGCGGACCCCGACATCGTGGTGGCCTCGGCCAAGGCCTACCTCAGCGCTCTGAACAAGTTGCACAGCAAGGTGGAGCGCGTGGCGGCGCAGGGCGGAGGGAACGTCTAGGGTTATTGCTTATTCTGGAGCTCAGCCGTGAGATTACGCTCCTAAGTCATTGATTTTTGTAAATATTGACGCGTTAAGTACACGGCCGAAGTACACTCTGCGTTAGGGATGTCAGTTGTCTCCTACATCCCAGGACGTCGTTGCCAGGAGTTCCAGACTTGAATCGACTCGTACACGCCATAGCCCTGAGTGTCCTGGCCCTGGTGTTGTCGCCCGCAGGCGCGCAGGTGCAGACCCCTGCCAAGCGGGTGGCGAAGAAGGAAGCCACGAGCGTCGTGAAGCGCGCGCGCGTCGGCCGCACCTACGTGGCAGGCCGCCCGCAAGGCGTCGTGCATGCCCGCTCGGTGGTTCGCCTTGTTCCCGCCAAGCCTTCCTTCGGCCAACTCGCCGGCCTGCACTCCACTTCGGATGAGCTCGACCTGAAGTCCTCCGTCGCCCTGGTGATCGACCAGGACAAGGGCGAGGTCCTCCTGAGCAAGAACGACTCCGCCGTGCTTCCGATCGCGTCGATCACCAAGCTCATGACCGGCCTCGTCCTCAGCGAAGCGAAGTTGCCGATGGACGAGCCGATCACGATCACGCAAGACGACGTCGACACGGAAAAGGGCAGCAGCTCGCGGCTTCGCGTGGGCACGACGCTCCCGCGCGGCGAACTCATGCACCTCGCGCTCATGTCCAGCGAAAACCGCGCGGCGCATGCGCTGGGCCGCACGTATCCGGGCGGACTGGGCGCCTTCGTCGAGGCAATGAACCAGCGCGCTCACCTCCTGGGCATGAACGACACCAGGTACGTCGAACCCACGGGCCTGTCGAGCCGCAACCAGTCCAGCGCGCAGGACCTGGCGCGCCTGGTCGCCACCGCGTCCAACGATCCGCTGCTGCGCGAGCTGTCCACTTCGCCCAGCCACCAGGTCGAAGTCGGCCATCGCACCCTGGAGTTCCACACGACCAACCGGCTGGTGAAGAACCCGTCCTGGGACATCGTGCTGCAGAAGACGGGCTACATCTCCGAAGCGGGCCAGTGCCTCGTGATGTCCGCGAAGGTCGCAGGCCGCAAGCTGATCATGGTGTTCCTGGATTCGGCTGGCAAACTGAGCCGCATCGCCGACGCCGAGCGCGTGCGCAAATGGGTCGAGACGCACTCGCCCACAGGGGTGCCTTTGCCTGCTGCCGGCACGAGCACGGTGATCCGCCAAGTGAGCGGCTGACACCGTTTTGCTCGCAGCAAGCAAAAGGCCCCGTCAGGGGCCTTTTTCATGGGACGCTCAGGCTGCGAGGCGCTGCGTGGGCGGCTTGTAGCCCAGGGCGGCCGAAATCTCTTCCGCCGTGGTCTGCAGCTTCTGCAGCCAGTTGTCTTCCAGCCGGTCCGCGGGTGCGGAGATGGAAAGGCCCGCGATCAGCTTGGACTGGTCGTCATAGATGCCGGCGGCCATGCAACGCACGCCCAGTTCCAGTTCCTCGTTGTCCCGCGCAATGCCGTACTGGCGCGCCTTGGAGAGCTCGCGCTCCAGCACCGGCAACTGCGTGATGCTGTTCTTGGTGTGCCCGGCGAGGCCTGTGCGCGTGGCGTACGCGCGCACGCGCTGCGGATCGTCGGCAGCCAGGAACAGCTTGCCGGTCGACGTGAGGTGCAGCGGTGCGCGGCCCCCGATGGCGCGCACGACCTGCATGCCGGAGCGCTCGCTGTAGGCACGTTCGACGTAGACGATCTCGTCGCCTTGACGCACGCTCAGGTTCACCGGTTGCTGGATCAGCTTGTGCAACTCGCGCATGGGCGAGAGCGCTGCATCGCGAACGTTCAGTCGGGCCTTGACCATGTTGCCCAGCTCCAGCAGCCGCATGCCGAGGCGATAGCTGCCGGCCTCGGGGCGGTCGACGAAGCGACCCGTCGCCAGGTCGTTGAGGATGCGGTGCGTCGTGGATGGATGCAAGCCGGTCTTCTCGCTGATCTCCTTGAGCGAGATCGCTTCCTCGCGCGATGCCAGCACGTCGATGAGCGCGAACATGCGCTCGATCACCTGGATCGTGGGGGTGGCCGGAGCCTGGGAGTCTTTTTGTCGCATGGGCGGTTCCTCGCCCAGCATTTTACGAGATGAAATGGCTTTCGACTCAGCCCGATCGCCATTCCCCGTCCAGCAGCACCTGGTGCGGCTCGAAGCGGGCCTTGTAGTTCATCTTTGGACTCTCGTCGATCCAGTACCCGAGGTACACGTGCGGCAGCTTCAGGCGCTTGGCCTGGTCGATCTGCCAGAGCACGCTGTAGGTGCCGTAGCTCGCGTCCGGGTCCGGGTCGTAGAAGGTGTAGACCGCCGAGATCCCATCGTTGAGCACGTCCAGGATGGACACCATGCGCAAGGCACCCGCGCTGCCGTCCGGCAGCGTCTCGCGAAACTCCACGAGCCTCGAGTTCACCCGGCTTTGCAGGAGGAACTGCGTGTACTGGTCGATGCTGTCGTGGTCCATGCCACCGCCGGCGTGCCGGCCAGTCTGGTAGCGCAGGTAGAGGTGGTAGTGCTCCGGCACGAAGCAAAGCTTGAGGACACGTGCCTGCAGGTTCGCATGCTGCTTCCACGCACGCCGCTGGCTGCGATGGGGCACGAAGCGCTCCGCCAGCACGCGCAGCGGTACGCAGGCGCGGCAACCGTCGCAATAGGGGCGATACGTGAACATGCCGCTGCGCCGGAAGCCGCTCGTGACAAGGTCCGAGTAGGCGTCGTTGTGGATCAGGTGGCTGGGCGTGGCCACCTGCGACCGCGCCTGCTTGCCCGGCAGGTAGCTGCACGGGTAAGGCGCTGTCGCATAGAACTGCAGCGTCTGGAGCGGAAGGTCCTTGAGGTGCGTCACGCCTGTGAAGTGTGCGGCAGGAGTGCGTTCCAGTATACGGGCTCGAACTGCCAGCGCGCAGCGGGCAGTCGCGACTGCGCGGCCACGTGCTGCACAAATTCCGCCCTCGGGATCTCGCGCGCGCCCAGCGAAGCCAGGTGGCGCGTGTTCTGCTGGCAGTCGATGGCGCCGACCTGGGCATGCCGGCACCAGGCCACGAGCGCGGCCAGCGCGATCTTGGACGCGTCCGGTACGCGCGTGAACATCGATTCGCCAAAGACGGCTCGGCCAATCACCACGCAGTAGAGACCGCCCGCGAGCCTGCCGTCGATCCAGGTCTCCACGCTGTGCGCGAAACCGGCGCGGTGGAACGACTCGTACGCGGAGACCATGGCCGGGACGATCCAGGTGCCGGCCTGCCCGGGACGATCGCTGGTGGCGCATGCCCGGATGACGGCCTGGAAGTCGCTGTCGAACCGGATCTCGCTGCGGGGATCGGATGCGAAGCGTGCGACGGTCTTGCGCAACGAACGATGCAGCCTGAACTCCCCGGTGAACAGCACCATGCGTGGATCGGTGCTCCACCACAGGATGGGCTGTCCTTCGCTGAACCACGGAAAAATGCCGCGCGCATAGGCTCGCTGCAGGCTGTCCACGTCGAGGGCGCCGCCTGCAGCCAGCAGGCCGGGGGCCGGCTGCTTCTCGTCCCACGCTTGGGACGGGTGCGGGAATGGGTCGCCAGGTTGGAGCCAAGGCAAATGCATCTCCATGCATTGTGCCGCGCCGTTGTCCCCGCAACGCAGGCTGTACGCTTTCGCCGACGGCGGGGTGGCGCAGCCGGCCTACAGGCCCACCGATCCGCTACCCCTACCGTACAGGCCTCCAGCTTGGCAAGGAACACCCATGGCCGGCAGCAAGGCAGCAAGGCGAGCGCGCGAGCAGCGCGCGGCGGTCCGCTTCGACACCCGCATGCCCGTGCGGATCCAGGACGGCGAAGGCACGACCCAGAACATCAGTGCGAAAGGCGTGTATTTCGAAACCGACTTCGAGCCGCGGACCGGCGCGCTCGTCAACTTCTCGGTCGAATACACCTTGCAGGGCCGCAAGCACCGCCTGATGTGCGAAGGAAAGGTCGTCCGCGTCGAGGCGCAGGACGGCAAGGTGGGTGTCGCCGCGCGGCTGATCGGCCCCTTCTTCGAGGGCGAAGAAGAAATCCTGCCGGCGCCTCCGCGCTAGTCGACGCTGCGCAATTGCGGCCGCGCGGCCGCGTCGTCATCGCCGAGCGACACGGGCGTGACCTGCGACTGCGGCAGCAGCCGTGCACCGATGGTGAAGCCGTCACCCTCCGGAACGCTGCGCACCACTTCGGCCTGGCATTGCAGCGGATAGTGATGGCCGTCGAGGAGGTACTCGATCACCACGTCCAGCAGCGTGCCGGGTGCGTAGGCCTGCTCCGCATGGAAGGAAAGGCCGGTCGTGCTCAGGTCTTGCGTCGTGGCCTCCTGGCCGTCGACGCTCACGGGCATCGAGGCGGTGAAGCGCTCGGCCCGGCGGCGATCGTCGCGCGTCTGCAGGTGGACGGGGATGGTGAGGCCTGCATCGGCCATGGGCTTCTCCTCGTGACCCGTGGACGTTATCGCTGAGGCCGCAGTCCTGTGTAGGTCCGGCGCCCGCACCGGCGTCGGACGCAAGCCCCCGCGAGCCCGGCAGAGGCGCGACTACGCATTCGGAAGGATTTCTCCCACAAGGTCGCTTTCGATCGGCTTCCTAGCATGCGGCTACAGCGAAAAGGAGCCGCCATGGCAGACGACACGCGTGATGCCCGCACCGATCTCAATGCGCCGGTGTTCCTGGCCTGGGGCATCCCCATGGAGGCCCGCGACGGCGACTTCGACGACGCCACGCTGTGGTTCACTGCGGGCGCGTCGCTGCTGGTGTGGACAGCTGTCGCCCTGCTGCTCACCTTGGCCTGAGGGCGGCGCGCAGGATTCACGTGTTCGCCCAGGCCATCCGCGGGACGGGTGGTGCGTCGCGCGATGCTGTGCGACACTCGACTCCCCCTCCCATGATGCGCGCGACCCGTCCCCTCGAGAAACGTCCTCGGCTGATGCCCGAGGGTCGCCGCTGGGGATTTGGCGCGCATAGCCTGGTGCCCTATCTCACGGCCGCACTCAGCGCCCGCCCGGGCGAGGAAAGCCTGCTGGCCACCATCCGCAACCCGGTTTTCGCGGAGATGGAGCATGCGCTCCGCATATTGCCTCAGCGGCATTAAGTATTTTTCTTAACGTTTGCTGACGGCTCACCAGCCGCTCGTCCTTGGCCGGGACTTTTTGCCTTGCCGCCGGCCTCCTCGAATCGTAACGTTAAGTTACAGAAAGAGGAGGGGTCCCATGAAGTGCGCAGCCCTGTTCGTCGCCTTGGTCGCCAGTGCCACCCCTTGGGTGGCCCAAGCCCAATCGGCCCCGCCGATCCGCATCGGCCTCATCTTCCCCCTCACCGGCGGCTCCGCCGACATGGGCAACAGCGCCCGTATCGGGGCGCAGGTCGCGGTGGACGAGATCAACGAGGTGGGCGGCTATCTCGGGCGCAGGCTGGAACTCGTGGTTCGTGACGACAAGGCCGACAACGACACCGGCTTCAAGCACGCGGTGGAACTGGTGACGACCCAGAAGGTCACGGCCACGGTCGGTTTCTGCAACACGGGCGTGGCGATGAAGGCGTTGGACATCTTCCAGTCCAACAAGAGCGTGCTGATCGTGCCGTGCGCGACGGGCACGGCCATCACGGCCAAGTACCCGGCCGCCGACAGCTACATCTTCCGCACCTCCGCGCGGGACCAGCTGCAGACGCAGTTCCTGGTCGACGAGATCGTGAAGCGCGGCCTCACGCGGGTTGCGCTGCTGGTGGACGCCTCCGGTTATGGTGACGCCGGCCTCAAGGACCTCGAAGGCGCGCTCGGCCGTGCCGGGCTCAAGCCGGCGGCGGTCGTGCGCTTCAAGATCGGCGTGCAGAACCTCGAGGCGGAGATGCAGCAGCTGAAGGCGTCCGGCGCCGACGCCCTGATCGGATGGACCGTCGGACCGGAGGAAGGCGTGATCTCCGCCGCGCGCGCCGCCATCGGCTGGAAGGTGCCGCAATTCGGTCCCTGGGGCCTGTCGCATGCCTCCGCGTTCGCGGTGTCGCAGGGGCGCGTGGATGGCACGGCGATGGTCCAGACCGTCGTGCCCAACATCTTCCTCGAGCGCAACAGCGCCTTCCTTCGCCACTACACGAAATTGAGCAACGAGACGCCCATCGGCTCCATGATGTCGGCGGCGCAGACCTACGACAGCGTGAACCTGCTGCTGCGGGCCATGTTCGACTCCAAGGGGGACCTGAGCGGGCCCGCGCTGAAGAAGGCGCTGGAGAACCCGAGCAACATCTATCGCGGCGTCGTGAGCACCTATGACCGCGCCTTCTCGTCGAGCGACCATGACGCCATTTCCGGCAACATGTTGTGGCTCGGCACCTGGCGCAACGGCGACCGCGGCTACTACTACAAGGAAGACGAGCGCCGCGCGAGCATCATCCGCCGCAAGGAGCAGACCACCGCCGCGAAGTGACGCGCGCGACCCGCCGGCCGCGCGCCCCGGTCAGATCACCGCGCCGCCGTTCGGGCTGATCACCTGGCCCACGAAATAGTGGTCTCCGGCGAGGTACGTCGCCATCGATGCGTATTCCTGCATCGCGCCGAAGCGGCCCGCCGGAATCACCTGCCAGAAGCGGCGGCGCGCCTCCTCGCCGATCGAGTCGAGGTACTGCTGGAAGAAAGCCGTCTGCACGCCACCGGGGGCCAGCGCATTGACGAAGATGTTCGCGCCGGCCACTTCGGCGGCCACCGACTTCGTGAACGCGATCACGGCGCCCTTGGTGGCGCTGTAGTGCGGGCTGTGCGCGCTGATCGGCGAGAAGCCGGCGATGGATGCCAGATTCACGATGCGCCCGTACTGCTGCGCCTGCATCAGCTTCAGGGCCGCCCGCGTGCAATAGAACATCCCGTGGACGTTGACGTTCCAGTAGCGGTGCCACTCCTCGTCGGTGATCTCGCTGGTGAAGCCGAGGGACTGGCGCGGCATCGGCGTCGTGATGTAGGCGTAGTGCTTGTTGCGCCGGACTTCGTCGGCCTTGCCGGTGGGCGCGACGGCCGCGTTGTTCACGAGGATGTGCAGGGTGCCGAACCGGCGCACGGCGGCGGCGAACATCTCGTTCACTTCGCTGCTGGAGGAAATGTCGCAACGCAGCGCCAGGCACGAGGCGCCGGCGGCTTCGACGGCCTGGCGTGTCTCTTCGAGCGCGGCCATGTCGATGTCGCAGACCACGAGGTCTGCGCCCGCCTTGGCGAAGTCCACGGCGATGGCGCCGCCGAGGCCGCGGCCTGCGCCGGTGATGAGTGCGACGCGGCCGGCCAGCTTGCCGCTGGCGCGGCTCGTCGCCGCTTCATCGCGGCCGCGGGTGATCTCAGGGGAGTTCATGGTGTGTCCTCTCGGTTGCGTTTGCTTCAGGCGCGCCGCATGAGGCTGTAGCTCTGGGCGGTGGGGCCGACGTCGGGCATGGCCGCGAGGAACAGCGCCATCGGCACCACGTCCTCGGGCTGCTTGAACCACTCGCCCGGAGGGATGGCTGCATCGCGCGTCATGTCCGTGCGCACCGGTCCGGGAATGAGCTCGTTGACGCTGATCTTGTACTCGTTCAGCTCCACGGCAAGCGACTGCGTGAGCATCCACAGTCCGCTCTTGGAGGAGGAGTAGGCCGAGAAGCCGGGCGTCGCGCGATTGCGCTGGCCCGAGCCCACCATGATGATCTTGCCGGCTCCCCGCTTGCGCAGGTGCGGGATGGCGGCGTGCGCCGTGTGGTACGCGCCGGTGAGGTTGATGTCGATCGTGCGGCGCCACAGGGCCGGATCGCTGTCCTCGATGCGGCGCTGCTCCAGCGCCACGCCCGCGTTCGCCACCACGATGTCCACGCCACCGAACGCGCTGGCGGCTCGCTCGAACAACGCAAGCACCGAGCCGTGGTCGGCCACGTCGGCCGCATGCGCGATGGCGTGGCCGCCCGCCGCTTCGATGAGGCGGGCCGTTTCGGCGATCTCCGCTTCGCTGCGCGCACTGCAGGCCACGGCGGCGCCGGCGCGGGCGTAGGCGAGGGCGATCGCGCGGCCGATGCCGCGGCCTGCGCCGGTGATGACGGCGACCTTGTCCTTCAGCAGGACGGGGTGGGAATCACTCATGTCGGTTACTCTGGGAAAGGATGAGGATCAGTGCACGCCTGCGGGCGCGATGTCCCGCAGCTGGCGTGCGTAGGTCGAACGGGCGACCGCGAAAGCGAGCGCCGCGAGGAGGGACACAAGGGGGACGTATTGCAGCGCCCCCAGCAAGCCGATGCGATCGGCGAGCATGCCGGTGAGGAAAGGCCCGGGGGCCCCGCCCAGCAGGTTGTTGGCAAGGGCGATCATCGCGAGCGCCGTGGCGTGGATGGAGGCGGGCACGAGGTCCGCCACCAGCGCTCCCGCCGGTCCCCACGTGCCCGCGGCCAGGAAGATGCCCGCCGCGATCACCGTGAACTGCGCGGCGCCCGGCGCCATGCGCATGCCCACCATCAGCAGGAGGCAGGACCCCAGGCAATAGCCGATCGCCAGCGTGGCCTTGCGCTCCGGCGCCTTGCGGCCCGCCCAGTCGGCCACGATGCCGCATAGCGCCATGCCGATGCCGCTCACCACGAAGAGCGCCGCCGCGGCGAGCGCCGAGCGATCGATCGCCAGGCCGTGGTACCGGTTCAGGTAGCTCGGCATCCAGGCGATGATCGCGTACACCGTGAACAACTGCAGGCCGCTTCCCAGATACGTGAAGACCAGCGCCGGCCCGGAGAACAAGGCCGTGGCGATCGCCGACACCGGCGTGCCACCGGACACTGCAGTCGCCGGGCGCCGTCCGCCGACGCGGGCCCATCGTGCTGCTCGTACCGCGCGAGGCGCTTGCGGGTGACGGTCAGGGCATAGGCCAGGATCAGCAGCAGCCCGAAGATCGCCATCGCGATGAAGGCGAGGCGCCAGCCGAAGCGCGCAGCGACCGTGCCGCCCAGGGCCATGCCCAGCACCGAGCCGAACATGCCGGCCGACGTGAAGGCGCCCGTGAGCGTTGATCGCATGGACCGCGGGAAGACGCTCATGATGAGGGCCAGTCCCACGCACCCGTATCCCGCTTCGCCGATGCCTACCAGCAGGCGGGCGACGAGCATGTGGCCGAAGTGCTGCGCGAGCCCGCAACCCAGCGTCGCGAGGCTCCAGAAGAGCGCCATGACGACGACGCTCTTCACGCGGTCCCAGCGCTCCGAGAAGAAGGACACGGGCAGGGCCAGCACGCCCACCATGAGTCCCACGACGCCGCTCAGGAGTCCGAGCTGCGCGTCGCTCAGGCTCCACTCCACCTTCAGCTGCGGGAACACCGCGTTGAGCACCTGCCGCGACATGTAGTCGGACAGCATCAGCCCGAAGATCACCGCGAACACCAGCCACGGATACGCGCGCGAGCGCGAGGTGGCGCGCGGGACGTCCGTCAGGACCGCCGCATCGACGTCGGGCTGCAGCATGTGTTCCTGCCTCTCGTGCGAAGCCGGAGACTCAGGCCGCGGCGTAGGAACGCACGCTCTTCACGCCCGGCTTGCGGTTCGGCGCCATGCCGTGCGCGGCCAGCGTCGCGTCGGCGTCCTTGTACCAGGTGCCGATGCGGTAGATCTCGCGCGCTTCCTTGCCATTGGCGATCTCGCGGCCCAGCTCCCTGGCGACGCGCACCGTCTGCTTGATCTGGTCCACCGAGCCGAAGCGGCGGCCGTGCTGGTCGATGATCGTGTCCTCGATGCCGCAGCGCGGATGCAGGCCCATGGCCAGCGCCATCGTGTTGAAGGGCAGCACGTTCTTCAGCAGCGACTCCGCCGTCAGCGTGCAGCCGTCCGGCGCGCGATGGATGAAGTTGAAGAAGTTGAACGGGTTGGGGCCTTCGAAGCCGCCGCCGATGCCGATCCAGGTGAGGTTCAGCGGGCCGGTGTACACGCCCTTGCGCACCAGGCGCTCCAGCGTCTCCAGCGCATGGATGCCGGTGAGCTGGAAGTGCGGCTGCACGCCCGCGGCCTGCAGGCGGCGCAGATGCTCTTCCACCCAGCCCGGGCCGGCCGGCACGGTCATTTCGCGGTACGCGGCGCCGGTGCCCGGGTTGCCGAGGGAGGTGCCTTCCAGGTATTCCGGATAGAGCAGCTCCATGATGTTCATCTGCGTGGTGTTGATCGCCACGGTGACCTGGTCGGGCGTTGGCTCCAGGTCGGCCAGCATGTGGCGCGTGTCGTCGGACAGCCACTTGGCGGCCTGGCCCTCGTCTTCCGGCGCGAAGGAGATCGAGCCGCCGACCTGGATGATCATGTCGGGAACGGCCTTGCGCACGCCGGCGATCAGTTCGTTGAACTTGGACAGGCGCTTGGAGCCCTTGCCATCGAGTTCGCGCACGTGCAGGTGCAGAACCGTCGCGCCGGCTTCGTAGCACTCGACGGCCTTGTCGATCTGCTCCTGCATCGTGACCGGGATGTCTTCCGGGAAGTCGGCGGGCATCCACTCGGGGCCATACGGCGCCACGGTGATGACCACCTTGTCCATGTTCTCGGGGTGCAGGGAGTCGTCGAGGAATTGCATGTGGGGTCCTTGTTGCTCACGCTGCGCGCGTTGGGAAGTAGGGCGCAGTGTCTGGCAGCGCCTGCTGGTCCCTTTGACATTTAGGGGCACAGGATTTACAAGCTGGGGCATTGGTGGAGACCCCTATGACGACCCTGATCCGCGGCGCCAGCCTGACGAACTTCGTCGAGGTGGCCCGTTCGGTGGGACTCGATCCCTATCGGCAGCTGCGGCAGGCAGGCATTGCCGCAAGCGCCTTGCTCGACCCCGAGTCCATGATCCCTGCGCGCTCCCTGATCCGCTTGCTGGAGGAA
>FTHB01000233.1_pt1 | contig 14688 bp, 10 predicted proteins | sample 1640851 | NCBI WGS metagenome assembly FTHB01 (sample SAMEA3914788, study PRJEB12502) | metagenome | biome: forest; material: soil | place: Canada | collected 2011-07-03 | depth 0.1 m
GGGAGCCTGGCGCAGCCGGCGCACGGCTAGTTCTGCCCGCGTTCGCCGCCGGCGGCGAACGCGGGCAGAACTAGCCGTGCGCCGGCTGCGCCAGGCTCCCAACATCGCAATCGCGACGCTCTGGGCGGACCTGCTGCGCGAGGAGGGCATCCACGCCAGCGTGCAGCGCCAGTTCCTGGGCAGCGTGGCCGGCGAGATCCCGCCCGACCAGTGCCTGCCGGAGATCTGGATCACGCACGACGAACAGCTGCCGCGCGCGCGGGCGCTACTGGACGAGCTGCTGAGCCTGCCGCAGCGGCGCTGGCACTGCGCGTGCGGCGAACTGGTGGAAGGCGGCTTCGAATCCTGCTGGAACTGCGGCCGCGCGATGCCGTCGTGAGCGCCGTCCCGCCAGCGCGGGAGGCGCCGCAGGGCTCACTTCCAGCGCAGCGGCTCGATGTCCACGTGTTTGGCGCCGTCGCCCAGCATCAGCGTGCCTTCCTGGATCGTGGCCTGCAACTGCATGGAGCGCTGCGCCATTCCTTCGAGCTCCTTCGACGCCTCGCTAGGGATGCGCCACACCGCAAGGTTGGACAGGCGCGTGAGCTTGGTCTCGATCCCGCGCCACCACACTTCCGCCGCGTGATGGAAGGGGTAGACCGCGACCTGGTCGGCTTGCCGGCACGCCTTGGCGAGGGCGACTTCATCGGGCTGGCCGACCTCGATCCACAAGCGCGTGGCGCCGGTGAAATCGCGCAGCCACGCATCGGGCTCGTCCGGATCCGACAAGCCCTTGCCGAAGGCCAGCGTGCCGTCGCCGCCGCAGACGGTTTGCAGCGTGTGCGCCTGCAAGGCGAGCGCGGCGAGCCGCACCATCATGCGTTCGTCGGTCTCGCTGGGGTGGCGCGCCAGGGTGAGCGCGTGGTCGGCGTAGTAGCCGTGGTCGATGTCGGCCACGGCGAGCTGCGCCTTGAAGACGGTGGACTTGAGGGCCAAGAGGGTCGTTTCAGCAGCGCCGCGCGAGTTCGGCCGCCTTGCCGATGTAGCTGGCGGGCGTCAGGGCCAGCAGGCGGTCCTTCTCGGGCTGCGGGATCGCCAGCGAGCGGATCAGGCCGTGCAGGTCTTCGGGCGCGACGGTCTTGCCGCGTGTCACTTCCTTGAGCTTCTCGTAGGCGCCGTGCACGCCGTAGCGGCGCATCACGGTCTGGATCGGTTCGGCCAGCACTTCCCACGCCGCGTCGAGGTCGGCGCGCAGCGCTTCCTCATTGAGCTCCAGCTTGGACAGGCCGATGCCCAGTGCGTGGTAGGCGAGCGCGGCGTAGCCGAGGGCCACGCCCATGTTGCGCAGGACGGTGGAGTCCGTCAGGTCACGCTGCCAGCGCGAGATCGGCAGCTTTTCCGACAGGTGCTTGAGCAGCGCGTTGGCGAGACCCAGGTTGCCTTCGGCGTTCTCGAAGTCGATCGGGTTCACCTTGTGCGGCATCGTCGACGAGCCGATCTCGCCTTCGCGCAGCTTCTGCTTGAAGTAGCCCAGGCTGATGTAGCCCCAGACGTCGCGGCACCAGTCCACCAGGATGGTGTTGGCGCGCGCCACGGCATCGAACAGTTCCGCCATGTAGTCGTGCGGCTCGATCTGGATGCTGTAGGGCTGGAAGGTGAGGCCCAGGCCCAGCGGCTCGGGCGACTCCACCACCTTGCGGCTGAAGGCCTCCCAGTCGAAGTCCGGCCAGGCGGCGAGGTGCGCGTTGTAGTTGCCGACGGCGCCATTCATCTTGGCCATCAGCTTCACCGAGGCGATGCGCTCGCGCGCACCCGCCAGGCGCACGACCACGTTGGCGATCTCCTTGCCCACGGTCGTGGGGCTGGCGGTCTGCCCGTGCGTGCGGCTGAGCATGGGAACGCCGGCGTACTCGTGCGCCAGCGAACGCAGCTTCTCGATGGTGGCGTCCAGCGCCGGCAGCAGCACCTGCTCGCGCGCTGCCTTCAGCTGCAGGGCGTGGCTGGTGTTGTTGATGTCCTCGCTGGTGCACGCGAAGTGCACGAACTCGCTGGCCGCCCGCAGCTCGGGACGCGCCTCGAACTTCGACTTGATCCAGTACTCGACCGCCTTCACGTCGTGGTTGGTGGTCTTCTCGATTTCCTTGATCGCGGCGGCATCCGCCTCGGAGAAGTTCTTGACGAGGCCGAGGAGGTAGGTGCGCGCGCCCGGCGACAGCGCCTTGAACTCGCCGAAGCCGGCGTCGGACAGCGCGATGAACCAGCACACTTCCACCTGCACGCGCCTGTGCATGTAGCCTTGTTCGCTCATCAGCGGGCGCAGCGCCGAGAGCCTCGCGGCATAACGGCCGTCCAGCGGCGACAGCGCGGAAATCGGGGACAGGGGCATGTCCGAATTGTAGGCGGCGCGTCGCTGCCCCTTTCCCGCGGTGCCATGTCGCAGGTGCACGACAGCGCGGAAAACCTCTTCCCCTAGAATGAATCCGTCCCTCCCCTACCCAGAACTCGAACACGCCAGGCAGCGACCATGAAGTTGATCGGATCCACCAGCAGCCCCTTCGTGCGCAAAGTGCGCGTCGTGATGGCCGAGAAAAAGCTGGACTACCAGTTCGTCGAGGAGGACGTCTGGTCGGCCGACACCACCATCGTGCAGTCCAACCCGCTGGGCAAGGTGCCTTGCCTCGTGATGGAAGGCGGTGAGGCGCTGTTCGACTCGCGCGTGATCGTCGAGTACCTCGACACGCTGTCGCCCGTCGGCAAGCTGATTCCCGCCGTGGGCCGCGAGCGCGCCGAAGTGAAGACCTGGGAGGCGCTGGCCGATGGCGTGCTCGAGGCGCTGGTGCTCGCGCGCCTGGAGTCGCACTGGGGCGGCCGGGCCAAGACCCAGCGCTGCCAGGCGTGGATAGACCGGCAGGTCGGCAAGGCGCAGGCGAGCCTCAAGGCGATGAGCCAGGGGCTGGGCGAGAAGCCCTTCTGCGCGGGCATCTACCTGAGCCTGGCGGACATCGCCGTGGGTTGCGCGCTGGGCTACCTGGACTTCCGGTTTCCCGAGATCGACTGGCGCACGACCTACCCGAACCTTGCCAAGCTGCAGGACAAGCTGATGCAGCGGGCGAGCTTCAGCGACAGCGTCCCGGCCTGAGGCCGGCGCTCCTCCCCCGTTGGGCCGCGCGCAAAGCGCGACGGCGGCGACCCTGGAAGGCCGCCGCCGTCGCGCGGAAGAAAAATGCTGCGAAGCGCCCCGAAACGAAGGAGGGAGGGAGGGAGGAGGAGAAGAGTCGCCTCGGGGTTGCATCCTGGAACCTGTCCGGATGGCTTCGCAGCAGCAAAATGGGGTGTCCTGCCTCTGTCGGGATGGACCCGGCCATGGCCTCGCCGGTTCCCGGGCAGCGCCGTCGCGTCAGGTAAATTTTTGTGAACCGAAGGCGGTGAAGGCTCAGCGCCTGGCGAGCTGCTCCTCGATCGCGCGCACGAGCGCCGCGTCGTCCGGTGTCGTCAGGCTCGAGTAGTACGCGACGACCTTCCCGTCACGGCCGACCAGGTACTTGTAGAAGTTCCACAGGGGCGCGCGCCCTGTCTGCGTCTCCAGCGCGCGGTACAGCGGGTTGGCGTCCTGCCCTCGGACGGCGCTGATGCCGAACATGGGGAACTGCACGCCGAAGGTGTTCTCGCAGAAGTCGGCCACTTCCTTGTTGCTGCCCTTCTCCTGCCGGAAGTCGTTGGAGGGGAAGCCCAGGACCGCGAAGCCGCGGGCGCGGTACTTCGCGTGCAGCGCTTCCAGTCCCTTGTACTGGGGCGTGAAGCTGCAATAGCTCGCCGTGTTCACCACCAGCAGTACCTGCCCGCTGTATTGGCACAGCGACTGCGGCTTCTCGTCCTGCAGTCGCGGGAAGGTGTATTGCAGCAGCGCCGGACAGGCCGACGGCGGCGCGGATTGCGCCGCGACGGGGGTTTGGAAGGCGCAGGCCGCGCCGGCGGCCAGGATCCAGGTGGCGAGCGTGTTCATGTGCCGCGATGGTGCGGTCGCTGCAGCGGTCTTGTCCATGGCGGCGGCGAAAGACCGCGCGTGCGTGCAGGCCGTCACGGATCGCCCCGCGTGCTACTCCGGCGCAACAAAGCCGTCAAGCGGGTGTCACGCCCGGCACCTAGAATCACGGTTGTTACCAAAGGCTGCCGCCATGCTCTATCCCGAACTGTTCAAGCAACTCGAGTCCGTCCGCTGGGACATGGACAAGGACATCCCCTGGGACGGGTTCGACGCGTCCCGGCTCTCGGAGGAACAGGCGCAGACCATCAAGATGAACGCCATCACGGAATGGGCCGCCCTGCCTGCGACGGAGATGTTCCTGCGCGACAACCGCAACGACAGCGACTTCTCGGCCTTCATGTCGATCTGGTTCTTCGAGGAACAGAAGCACTCGCTGGTGCTGATGGAGTACCTGCGCCGATTCCGTCCCGACCTGGTGCCTTCCGAGCAGGAACTGCACGAGATCCGCTTCGAGTTCGAGCCGGCGCCCGCGCTGGAGACGCTGATGCTGCATTTCTGCGGCGAGATCCGCCTGAACCACTGGTACCGGCGCGCCGCCGAATGGCACACCGAGCCCGTGATCAAGCACATCTACCAGACCTTGAGCCAGGACGAAGCGCGCCACGGCGGAGCCTACCTGCGCTACATGAAGCGCGCCATCGGCAAGTTCGGCACGGAAGCCAAGGCGGCCTTCGCGAAGGTGGGCGTGCTCATGGCCAGCGCGCGCCGCACCGCGCAGGCGCTGCACCCGACCAACCTGCACGTGAACAAGGCGCTGTTCCCGCGCGACACCATCCAGTCGCGCCTGCCCAATCCCGAGTGGCTGGAGCACTGGCTGGACAAGCAGATCAACTTCGACTCCGTGTGGGAGAACAAGGTGGTCGAGCGCATCCTGCACAACATGAGCCTGCTGATGGACCGCAGCTTCAAGAGCGTCCAGGATCTCAATCGCTACCGCAAGGAGCTGCAGGCCAGCCTGGGCGGCGGCGCGGTGCCGAACCCGGCGTGAGCCTCGCACGGCCGCTCGCCGGCGATGCTGCACCGCAGCCCACGGGGAGCAGGTGTTCGCGTGACTGATCCTGCCTTCCTGGCCAAGATCGCCGGCCGCCGCGAGGCCGCGGCGCGCATGCGGGACCTGCCCGGTCCGGTGGTCTTCACCAATGGCGTCTTCGACGTGCTGCACCGCGGCCACGTCACCTATCTCGCGCAGGCGCGATCACAGGGCGGCAGCCTGGTGGTGGCGCTGAACACCGACGCCTCGGCGCGGCGGCTCGGCAAGGGTCCGGACCGCCCGCTGAACGCCGAGGCCGATCGCGCTGTCGTGATCGCGGCACTGGAGGCCGTGAGCCTGGTGACCTTCTTCGACGAGGACACGCCGGTGCAACTGCTGTCGGAGCTCAAGCCGCAGGTCTACGTGAAGGGCGGCGACTACGACATGCGCAAGCTCGCCGAGACGACAATCGTCGAGGGCTATGGCGGGCGCGCGCTCGCCATCCCCTTTGTCGACGGTTACTCCACCACGCGGCTGGTGGAACGGATCCGCAGCGCATCCTGAGGCGCCTCCCGTGCCTCAGTGGGCCAGGGCCGCGTCGTCGGCACCCGCCGGTTCGGACGGGTCCCAGAGCTCGTCGTAAATGGGTGAGCCGCGCACGCCGGTCACGGCCCACTCCGCTTCGCGCTTCTCGGGCGGAACTGCCTCGGGGGCGCCGACAGCCGAATAGCCCAGCCCCAGGCGGTCTCCCTCGACACGCATGCCCACCACCTCGAGCAGGGTCGGCAGCAGGTCGTAGGGGAGCAGTTCGTCCGTGTTCGGCGGCGGCAGGTTCTTGCCGACGAACAGGTTGAAGATGCCGCGTCGTGCCCCGGCCTGCTGCAGCTTCCCGAAAACGGGATTCGGGACGGCGAGATGGTCGCCGATCACGACGATGGTCGTGTCTTCCAGGTAACCCTGCTTGCGCGCGAACTGAACGAAGTCCGCGATCTCGCCAGCGGTGCACGAGACGATGTCCTCGAAGTGTTCCGCACCCGCGCGGCGGCACGCCGGCGACAGGAAGCCTCGCGGGTTGTGGGTGTCCATGGTGAGCATCGTGAGATTGAAGGGACGGCCCGCCGCGTGCAGGCGCTCCAGCGTCTCGCGCCCGTGCGCGAACAGCGCGCTGTCGAACATGCCCCAACCATTGAATTCGTCCGGCGCCGCGCCGGCTTGCTTCCATTGGGCGCGGCCCCAGGTTTCCTCGTACCCGTGGTCGCGCAGGAAGTGGCCCTTGCCGCTGAAGGCCAGGGGCGCGCCCCCGAGGAACACGTTGCTGTAGCCGTGCGCGCGCAGCAGGTCCCCCAGACAGGTGGCGCCAGGCAGGAAGGACTTGGTCCCGCTGCGCTGGCGCACGTCGCCTTCCGAGTAGACGTTCAGCGGGATGCCGCACTGGGTGGCCACCATGGCGGCGATGGTCCAGGTCGCTCCGAGCACGGGGCGATAGCGGCGATAGCTGCGGCCGCCCACGTTGTGCAGCGGAGCGAGCAGGTCCTGCCCGAACAGGTCGGCCTCCCCATAGGTCGCTTCGAGGCTCTCGGCGTAGATCAGCACCAGGTTGCGCTTTCGCTCCTGCACGAGTCGCACCTTGGCGGGATCGACGTACTCGTGCGCGAAGAGGTCGGGCTGGAAGTAGGCCGATGCATAGGCGGGCAGCGAGATCTGGAGGCCGAGCGCGCCGAGCGCACCGACGGCGCCGAGCGGTGTCAGGGACAGCAGGGCGGCACGCTTCCAGCCCTTGCAATACGGCGCGACGATCAGGTGCGTGAGTGAGAGCACCGCGGCGACCACCAGGGGGATGGCCACGACTTCCACCATGAATTCGACCAGGAACACGCGGCCCATGTGCAGCGCGGAGCGGTCCGCGAAGCGCAGGTGCCAGAGCACCTGGTCCACCGTGATCTGCCCGAAGGACCGGCGCATCCAGATCGCGAAGCCGATGCTCATGCACGCCACGCCATAGGCCGTGAGGCGCACGAGCGGGCGCAGCGAGGACGAGAGCATGGCGGGGGGTATAGCTGAGGCGCGGCTCGTTTTCGAATGCAGTTCGGCGAACGGCAGCGCGCCCCAGCCGATTGGTCACGCGAGGTCAGGCCCAGGACAGGCCCGTGACAAGGTGTCGCGAACCGTGGCGGGTCAAGCTATCGGGGCGTCGAAGCTTCGCCCGCGGTACGAGGTGGCGCAGGCTTGCGCCGCCAGCGCGCAAGGCGGCGCTGCACGAAGTGCTCGGTGTCGTCGATGTATTCGAAGACCACCGGCACGACCAGCAGGCTCAGGATCGTCGACGTGAACAGGCCGCCGATCACGGCGATGGCCATGGGCGAGCGGAAGCTGGGGTCCGCGGCGCCCAGCCCGATCGCGATCGGCAGCATGCCCGCGCCCATCGCGATGGTCGTCATGATGATGGGGCGGGCGCGCTTGTGGCAGGCGTCGAGCAGGGCCTCGAAGCGGCCCAGGCCGTGGTCGCGGCGCGCGACGATCGCGTACTCCACCAGCAGGATCGAGTTCTTCGTCGCGATGCCCATGAGCATGATGAGTCCGATCAGCGACGGCATGGAGAAACTCTTCTGCGCGATCAACAGGCCCACGAAGGCGCCTCCCAGCGCCAGCGGCAAGGCGCTCAGGATGGTGAGTGGGTGCAGGAAGTCCTTGAACAGCAGCACGAGCACGATGTAGATGCAGAGCACGCCGGTGAGCATCGCCAGGCCGAAGCTCGCGAACAGCTCCCCCATCATCTCCGCGTCGCCGACCTGCACGATGTGCACGCCGGCCGGCAGGTGCCGGATCGAGGGCAACTGCTGCACCGCGTCGGCGACCTCGCCCAGCGGCAGCCCCGACAGTTCGATCTCGAAGTCGATGTTGCGCGAGCGGTCGTAGCGGTCGATGACCGCGGGGCCGCCGGTGAGCTCCAGCGTCGCGACCTGGTCCAGCATCACCGTGCCGCGCGTGCCGGGCACGCCCAGGCGCCCGAGCCGCCCGAGGTCCTCGCGCGCCGTGTCGGTCAGGCGCACGTTGATCGGCACCTGGCGCTGCGCGAGATTGAGCTTGGGCAGCGCGACGTCGTAGTCGCCCGTGGTCGCGATGCGCAGCGTGTCGCCGATGGCCTGGCTGGTGACGCCCAGGTCCGCGGCGCGCGCGAAATCGGGGCGCACCACCACTTCGGGCCGGATCAGGCTGGCCGTCGACGCGATCTGGCCGAGTCCCGGAATCGTGCGCAGGTCCTTCTCCACCGCGACCGCCGCGTCCTGCAGGGTCTTCGGGTCCTCGCCCGTCAGCACCAGGATGTATTTCTCGCCGGAACCCCCGAGGCCCACGCGCGTGCGCACGCCGGGCAAGGTCTCCAGCGCGGCGCGGATGTGGTTTTCTATGCCCTGCTTGCGCGGTCGCGCGCTGCGCGGATCCAGCAGGATCGTGAGCGTCGCGCGGCGGACCTCCGCCGCGCCGATGTTGGCCATCGGGTCGCCGCCGGCGCTGCCGCCGCCTATGGTGGTGTAGACGCTCTTCACGTGCTGCACGCGCATCACGTCCAGGCGCGCCTGCTCCGCCGCGTCGCGCGTCTGCTGCAGGGTGGAACCGGGCGGCAGTTCCAGGTAGACCTGGGTCTGCGAGTTGTCGTCCGGCGGCAGGAAGCCCGTGGGCAGCAAGGGGATCAGCGCCACGGAGCCGAAGAAGAACAGCGTGGCCAGCACCATCGTCTTCACCCGGTTCTCCATGCTCCAGCTCACCGCGCGCATGTACTTGCGCAGCCAGGCCGGCTCGCCGTGATCCAGCTTCGCGGGCTTGAGCAGGTAGGCCGCCATCATGGGCGTCAGCATGCGCGCCACCACCAGCGACGCGAACACCGCCAGCGATGCGGTCCAGCCGAACTGCTTGAAGAACTTGCCCGCGATGCCGCTCATGAAGGCGGTGGGCAGGAACACGGCGATCAGCGTGAAGGTGGTGGCGATCACCGCAAGGCCGATCTCGTCGGCGGCTTCCATCGCCGCCTGGTAAGGCGTCTTGCCCATGCGCAGGTGGCGCACGATGTTCTCCACCTCCACGATCGCATCGTCGACCAGGATGCCGATCACGAGCGAGAGCGCCAGCAGCGTCACCACGTTGATGGTGAATCCCAGCAGGTGCATGCCGATGAAGGCAGGGATCACCGACATCGGCAGCGCCACGGCCGACACGAAGGTCGCGCGCCAGTCGCGCAGGAACAGCCACACCACCAGCACCGCCAGCAGCGCGCCCTCGTACAACAGGTGCAGCGAACCCTCGTATTCCTCCTGCACCGGCGTCACGAAGTCGAAGGCTTCCGTGAGCTGCAGGTCGGGGTGCTGCGCCTTCATCTCGTCCAGCGCCTTGCGCACGGCGGCGCCCACGGACACTTCGCTCTCGCCGCGGCTGCGCGAGACCTCGAAGCCCACCACCGGCCTGCCATCCAGCAAGGCCGCGGCGCGCGGCTCGGCGACGGTGTCCGTCACGTCGGCAACGTCGGAGAGCCGCACGCTGCGGCCGCCGCCGATGGCGAGCTGCAGCTGCCCGATCTCCGCCGCCGTGTGCACGGTGGCCAGCGTGCGCACCGGCTGCTCCCCCGTGCCCAGGTCGGCGCGGCCGCCCGCCGTTTCGAGCTGCACCTGGCGCAAGGCGTGCGAGATGTCCGCGGCCGTCGTGCCCAGCGCTTCCAGCCGCAGGGGATCGAGGGCGACGCGGATCTCGCGCGTCACGCCGCCGACGCGATTGACCGCGCCCACGCCGGGGACGGCCAGCAGCTTGCGCGAGAGCTCGTTGTCGACGAACCAGGACAGCGCCTCGTCGTCCATGCGCGGCGAGGCGATGGTGAAGGCCAGCACCGGCTGCGCCGCCAGTTCCAGCTTGGTGATGACCGGGTCGCGCAGGTCCGCGGGCAGGTCCGAGCGCACGCGCGAGACGGCGGAGCGCACGTCGTCCACGGCCTCCTGCACGGGCTTCTCCAGGCGGAACTCGATGGTGAGCGTCACCACGCCGTCCTGCACCTTGGTCGTGATGTGCTTGAGGCCCTGCACCGTCGCGATCGCGTTCTCGATCTTGCGCGCCACGTCCGACTCCAGCTGCGAGGGCGACGCGCCCGGCAGCGAGGCCGTCACCATCACGGTGGGCAGGTCGATGTCCGGGAAGTTCTGCACCTTCATCGCCTGGAACGACAGCAGGCCGCCGAACGTGAGCAGCACGAACAGCATCACCGAGGGAATCGGGTTGCGGATGGACCAGGCGGAGAAATTCATCGCGCCTGTTCCTTGCCCGCGGGCGTCGAGGCCGCGGCCGCCGCACCGGGTGCCGGGCCGCCCTGCACGCGCACGAGGTCGCCGTCGTTGAGGAAGCCGCCGCCGCTCGCGACGATGACGGTGCGCGAGTCCACGCCCGAGAGCACCTCGACCCGGTCGCCGGCGATGCGGCCGATCTGCAGCTTGGCCTGCACGACCCGGTGGTCCGGCAGCACGCGCAGCACGTAGTTGAAGCCTTCGCGCACCACCAGCGCCTGCTGCGGCACGGTGAGCGCCGGCTGCGCGCCGAGCTGGAACTCGCCGTGCGCGTACATGCCGGCGCGGGCGCTGCCCGCCGCGGGGCCCGGCAGGGGGCTCACGTCGACGTAGACGATGGCGATGCGCGTCTGCGGATCCACCGTCGGCCCGATCATCCGCACGCGGCCTTCCAGCCGCGCGCCGCTCGTGGCGGTGATGAGCACGCGCGTGCCCGGCGTGATGCGCCCCAGCTCCGCCGAGGTGACTTCGGCGCGCCACTCCAGCCGGCCCTTGCGGATCAGGCGGAACAGCTCGGTGCCGTTGTTGACCACGGCGCCCACGGTGGCCGTGCGCGAGGAGATCACGCCGTCGTCCGGTGCCAGCACCTGCGTCTGGTGCAGGCGCGCGAGTTGCTGCTGCACCTGCGCCCGCGCCGCCTCGACGTGCGCCTGCGCCGTCTTCTCCTGCGTGAGGTACTGGTTGATCTGCGTGGTGCTCATCGCGCCGGTGGCCTCCAGCGTGCGGGCACGCGCTGCGTTGTTGGCGGCGTCGGCTGCCGACGCCTGGGCCTCCGCCAGCGAGGCCTGCGCCTGCGCCGCTTCCGCCTGCACGGTCTCGGCCGCGAAGCGCGCCAGCTCCTGGCCGCGGCGCACGCGGTCGCCGACGTTGACCAGCACTTCGGAGATGCGCAACCCGCTTGCTTCGGCGCCTACGCTGGCCTCCTGCCACGCAGCGAGGTTGCCGTTGGCCGCCAGGCTGACCGGAAGCATCACCTCCTGCGGCGTGGTCGTCGTGACGGTGAGCGCCGGCTTGGGCGCGGCCTTCTTCGCGTCGGCGGCCTTGTCGCCGCAGCCGGGCAGCAGCAGCAGCGCCAGCAGGGGCAGCATCGTTCGTCTCAGGGGCAGCACGCTTGTTCTTCCTCTCTTGCGGGGGATCAGGGACTGGCGAGGGTTTCCGGGCGCTCCCAGCCGCCACCCAGCGCGCGGTACAGCGCGATCCAGGCGGCGATGCGATCGCGCTGCACGTTGACCAGCGACAACTCCGCGCCCAGCGCGAGCCGGCGCTGGTCTTCCATGTCGATCAGGCTGCCCAGGCCGCTGCGGTAGCGCGCTTCGGCGCCGAGGAAGGAGGCGCGATAGCCCTCCATGGCGGTGCGCGTGTCGGCGCTGCGGCTGATCGCGCTGTCCAGGTTCACCAGGGCTTCCTCGACTTCGCGCACCGCCTGGCGCACGCGGGCCGCATAGAGGTTCACGGATTCCTCGTAGCGCGCCGCCGCCGCATCCTCCGCCGCCGCGAGGCGGCCGGCATCGAAGACCGGCAGGCTCAGGGTGACGGGTCCGATGGACCAGGTCTGGAAGTTCGTGTTCTGGCCGTTCACGCGGATCCAGCCATCGTTGACCTGGCCGGTGAGCGACAGCCTGGGATAGCGGTCGGCACGCGCCGCGCCGACCTCGGCACTGGCGGCAGCCACTTCGCGCTCGGCCTCGTACACGTCGGGGCGTTGGGCCAGCAGCGTCGCCGGCAGCACGGGCACGGCCACGGGCGAGAAGCCCGCCGGTTCGCTCCAGTGGCCGCCCAGGCGCGCGCGCAGCGTGGGCTCGGGGATGGCGGTGAGCGCCACCAGCGCCTTGACCGTGAGGTCGCACTGCGCCTGCTGCTGCGTGACCCGCACCGCGCCTTCGGCGGCGCTGGCGCGCGCCTGCGCCGCCACGGCCGGCGCGGTGAAGCCGGCCTTGGCGCTGAGTTCGGTCAGGCGCGCCGTCTCGGCCCGCGACGTCGCGTCGTTGCGGGTCACCTCCAGGGCCAGCTGGCAGGTGCGCAGGTCCAGGTAGCTGGTCGCCGTCTCCGCCGCGATGGCGACGCGCGCTTCGTGCCATCCGGCCTCCGCACCCGCGAGCCGCGCCGTGGCCGCATCGAGCCGGGAGAGCTGGCCGCCGAACAGGTCGACTTCCCAGGAGGCCTGCAGCGTGCCCTGCACGATGGTGGACAGCGGAATGCCGGTCTGCGCATTGCCGCGGACCGCCGACACGTTGGCGTCCACCGAAGGCAGCAGGCCGGCGCGCGCGGCCACGCGCGCGGAGCGCGCCTCGGCGATGCGCCGGCCGGCGGTGGCCACGTCGGGGCTCACGGCTTGCGCCGCGTCGACCAGGTCCACCAGCAGCGGGTCGTCGAACTGCTGCCACCAGTGGCGCAGGTCGGCCACGCTGCCGCCGTGCGGCAGCGGTGCGTACCAATGCGGCGGCGCCGCGGTGGCGGGGGACGATGGCGGGCGTGCGACGGCGCAAGCGGCGAGCAAGCACACGCAGCCGGCCAGCGCCGCAAGCAGGCGCAAGAGCTTCATCGGAGTTCGCGGATCGGGGCTGGGCTTCACCGCGCGGTCCGCCACGGGCAGCGTCGGCGCGATGAAACCAAAGAGCCTAACACCGGGCCCGGCAGGCCGTCAGCGCTTGGTCTCCAAGTGCAACGGGGCGATCAGCCGAACACGTGCCGCCACAGGGCCAGGATGGCGTCGCGCTCGGTCGCGAGTTGTTCGCCGGGCACCTGCGTGGCTTCTTCGTTGAGGCGCGCGTGGTGCTGGTGGCGGCGCAGTTCGCGATAGGCGGATGCCGCCGCCTGACCCACGCCGGGCGGCAGCAGGCCCGCGGCTTCCGCCCGCTGCAGCAGCGCGATGTTGCCCACGTTCGGCACCAGCTCGGGGTGGCTGCGCGACTGCGACAGCACCAGGAACTGCACGGCGAACTCCGCATCCACCATGCCGCCGGGACTGTGCTTCAGGTCGAAGCGGCCGGCCTTCACCGGCCGGGCGCTGCGCACCTTCTCCCGCATGGCGACGATCTCGCGCCTGAGCGCCTCGATGTCGCGTGCGGCCGTGATCACCTTCTCGCGCACCGCGTCGAAGCGCGGACGCAGCGTCTCCAGCCCGGTCACGAAGCGCGCCCGCGTCATCGCCTGGTGCTCCCAGGTCCAGGCCGTGTTGCTGCCGCGGCCTTCCTGGTAGTTCGCATAGGCGTGGAAGGTGGTGATCAGCAGGCCCGAGTTGCCGTTGGGGCGCAGGGCCGTGTCGATCTCGAACAGGTCGCCTTCGGCGGTCTTGGTGGACAGCCAGTTGATGACCTTGCGCACGAAGGCCGCATAGGCGTCCGGGGCGCGTTCGTCCTCGTCCTCGTAGACGAACACGATGTCCAGGTCGCTGCCGTAGCCCAGTTCCTTGCCGCCGAGCTTGCCGTAGCCCAGGATGGCGAAGAAGGGCTGGTCGCGGTGGCGCTGCTTGAGGCGGTCCCAGCACCAGCGCGCGGTGACCCGCAGGGTGGCGTCGGCCAGCGCGCTCAGTTCGTCGGCGACCTGCTCGACGCTCAGCACGCCCTCGACGTCGCGCGCCAGCGTGCGGAACAGCTCCGCGTGGTGCGCGCGGCGCAGCAGGTTGAGCAGGGTTTCGTCGTCGTCTTCGCCCGTGATGGTGACCGAGCGGCGCCGGTGTTCGAGCTCGCGCTCGAAGTCCTCGGCGTTGAAGCGATCCTTCAGCAGGCCGTCGCTCGCCAGTTCGTCGATGACGCCCGGGTGCTGCAGCAGGTAGCGCGCCGGCCAGCGTGCCGCGCCCAGCAGGCGCAGCAGGCGTTCGTGCACCGCGGGGCGTTCCCACAGCAGCGCGAGATAGCTTTCGCGACGCAGCAGCGGCTCGATCCAGTCGGCCATGCGCACGGCCGCCTCTTCGCTCACGCGGCCTTCGCGCAGCCACTGCGCCGTGCGTCCCACGAGGCGCGCGAGCCGCTGGCGGGCGTCATCGCGCAAGGCCAGCACGCGCGGATGCTTGCGCCAGCGCTCGATGCGCACCTGCAGTTGCGCCGGCAAGGTCTCGATCAGCGTGTCGAGGTCGGGCGCCGCGGCCTTGCCGTTCCTGCCGTTGCAGCCCTTGCATTCCACGTTGCCGCCCAGCAGCCGGTCGAATTCGTCGGCGACGAACTCGCGGTGCCCATCGAGTTCGTGCAGGAACGGGCAGCAGTCGGCATAGCCCATGGTGCGCGCGATCCACGACAGGTCGGAGTCGTCGTCATCGTCGCGGCAGCCCATGGGCAGCACGTGCGTCTGCTGGTCGTCCAGGTACTGGATGCGATGCTCGACCCGGCGCAGGAAGGTGTACGCGTCCGCCAGCGCCTGCGCCGTCTGCTGCGACA
>FTHB01000224.1_pt1 | contig 14625 bp, 12 predicted proteins | sample 1640851 | NCBI WGS metagenome assembly FTHB01 (sample SAMEA3914788, study PRJEB12502) | metagenome | biome: forest; material: soil | place: Canada | collected 2011-07-03 | depth 0.1 m
GCGACCGACCGAAAAATCCTCAAGGTGCTGCAGCAGGATGCGCGGGCCAGCCTGCAGCAGGTGGGACAGGCCGTGGGCCTGAGCGCCTCGCCCTGCTGGGAGCGCATCCGCAAGATGGAACTGGCCGGCGTCATCGAGGGCTATACCGTGCGCCTGAACTCCCAGGCCCTGGGCCTGAACGACACGGTGCTGGTGCAGGTCACGCTGGACAGCCACTCGGACAATACGCTGGAGAAGTTCGGCGAAACGCTGGCGGCCATTCCCGAGGTGATCGAGGCCTACCTGGTCTCCGGCGAGTACGACTACCTGCTGCGCGTGGCGGTGCAGGACACGCGCGACTACGAGCGCTTGCTGCGCGAGCGCCTGTACAAGATCAAGGGCATACGCCACAGCAAGTCCTCCTTCGTGCTGCGCACGCTGAAGAAGGCGGACCTGCCGCTGTGAGCGATCAGCGCGCCAGCAGCGCACTCAGGGGCCGCACGCGCGCATGCGCCTCGTACAGCAGCTGCCCGAAGCGCTCGCTGCGCAAGGCCTCGTACTCGGTGAGCCGCGCCTGCGCGATCGGGTCGTCCGCCGCTGAAGCGCTGGCCGGGTGGCACATCCACAGGTCGCCCGTGCGCGCAGCGCGCAGCCAGCGCGCGGCGAGGGCCAGGTAATGTTGCGCGTCGCCGCGGAAGTCATAGACGCCCAGGAGGCGAGCGTTCTGCTGCCAGCGCTGCGCGCCTGCGAGCCGGCGCAGGCCGCCGCTGCCCAGGCCGGCGATCAGCCAGGGCTTGCCGCCGCACCAGGGCGCCTGCGCGGCAGCGCGCGTGTCGCGCAGCCAGGTGCGTTGGCCTCCATCGCGCGCGGCGAGCGCCGCAAGCAGTTCCTGCCGCACGCCAGGCAGCTGGTGCACGTGCTGGTGTCCATCCACGTGCGAGGGCAGGCGTCCCATCGCGGCGACGAAGGCGTCGAGCTGCGCTTCGATCTCGCGGCGCGCGCGGCTACGCATGCCCGGCAACAGGCCCGCGCCGGCGATCCAGTGCCACAGCGGCCGGCGCACGGCGGCGTCCAGCGGCAATTCCGTCAGGTCGAGGTGCAGGCCGACGTCGACTTGTTCGCGTCGCAGCTCCAGCAACGCCGGCACGCCTTGCCGCCACGCCGGTGCGCCCACCATGGCGCTGATCACGCTCACCCGGCCTGCGCGCACCAGCGCGATGGCGGCCTCGTTCACGCCGGGATGCAATCCGTAGTCGTCGATGCAGACGGCCAGATCCAGCATGTCAGCCCGCCCCGCCTGCGAGGACTTCGGTGAAGCGCATTGCGTTCTTCGTCGCCGTCGGCTGCGCCGCTGCTGCCGTGCATTTCAGCGTGGTGATCCTGCTGGTGGAGTTCTTCCACGCGGCGCCGCTGCTGGCGAACGTGTTCGCGTGGCTGGTGGCCTTCGTGGTGTCTTTCCTCGGCCAGTGGCAGCTCACCTTCCGCAGCCGCGCCACGCCGTGGACACGCGCGCTGCCCCGGTACTTCCTGCTGTCGCTGGCAGGCTTCGTGGCCAACGAGAGCGGATATGCGCTGCTGCTGCGGTGGACGCCGCTGCGGTACGACGTGGCGCTGGCGGTCGTGTTGCTCGCCGTCGCGGTCATGACTTATCTCCTGGGTTCGCGCTGGGTGTTCCGCCGCAGTCTGCCGCATTGACGCCCGAGGCCTGGACGCGCCAAAGGACGACGTCGCGCTCGGTCGCGACCACCTCTGCATGGAGCAGCATGGGATAGCGCTTCTCCATGGCACGCCGGCCGACCACCCACACGGGCGCGACGCCGCATCGCAGGTCCGGCACATCCGCGGGTAGCTTCAGCAGCGCGCGCGCCTGCTGCGGGTCGAACTGGCCGGCATCGGCCAGTTCCTTGCGCCAGTTGTCGCGGCCCGTGAGCTCGGAGTCGTCCCAGTCCTCCACCACTTTCACCGGACCGCGCCAGCCCGCATAGAAGGGCAGGTCGAAATAGTAGTTGTGCAGAAAGACGAGGTGCTCGCCGGGCGCGGCGAGCGGCCGGAGGGCCCGCCCCAGCTGCCTGGCGGAGTCGCGCGGGAAAGCCGCGCCGAGTGCGACGCCGGCCAGGCACAACAGGCTCGCGGCCCCGGCACTCACGCGCCACCAGCGGCGCGCGCGGTCCTCGCCGGCGCGGCGGGCGAACACGTCCGCCACCAGCAAGGCCAGCGGGAAGGTTGCCGGCAATATGTAGCCGACCAGCTTGGAGCGCGGTAGCGAGAAGAAGACCAGCACGACCACCAGCCACAACCACGCGAGTTGCGCCACCGCACGCGCCGGAGCCTCGCGCGGAAGCACGGTGCTGCGCAGCAGCCACGCGGACCAGGGCAGCGCCAGCAGCGCGAGCACGACGACGAAGAACCAGACCGGTTGCTGGTTGTTGAACCCCGACTGCGCGAAGCGCTCGAAGTGCTGCACCACGAAGAAGTAGTGGAAGAACTGCGGGAAGCGCAGCTGCATCGCCACGAACCACGGCGCCGCGACCGCCGCGAACAGCAGCAGCCCGGGAATCCACAGCAGCCGCGGGATGAGCCGCCACTGCCGCCGCAGCAGCAGCCACGCGACGAGGATCATTCCCGGCAGCACGATGCCGATCAGGCCCTTCGCCAGCAGGCCCAGCGCCGCGAACGCATAGCCCGCGATCAGGCCGCCGGCGGAACGCTGGCCGGCTTCCGCGCTCAGCGTTGCGTGGGCGAAGCCGAGGACGCACACCGCGATGCAGCCCGCGACCAGCATGTCGAGATTGGCGAACTGGCCGCCGACGAAGAACAGCGGCTGCGTCGCGACGGCCAGCAGCGACCAGCGCGCTGCGGTTTCGCCGCGCCAGCGGCGCATGAAAAAGTACAGGGCCGAGGCGCCCGCGAAGGCCCCGAGCAGCGGCGCCGCGCGCGCCGCCCACTCGGACGGGCCGAAGACGGCCAGCGAACAGGCGGTGATCCAGTAGAACAGCGGCGGCTTGTGGAAGTAGGGCAGGCTGTCCAGGCGCGGGACCAGCCAGTCGCCGGAGCCGAGCATGTCCCAGGCGACGCCCACGTAGCGGCCTTCGTCGGGCAGCGCCAGCGGGCGGATCCATGCGGTGGCCAGCAGCCACGCGGCAAGCAGCAGCAGGGGCAGCGAAGGGTGATGCTTCAGCGCGCGCTTCATTCGCGCGCTTCCGGCCGCAGGCCCTGGCCCGACTGGCGCTTGACCAGGTACAGCGGCCGGCCCTTCACCTCCTCGAACACCCGCGCGAGGTACTCGCCGATGATGCCCAGGAAGATCATCTGCGCGCCGAAGAAGAAGGTGAGCAGCACCACGATGGTCGTCCAGCCGGACACCGGATGGCCGTACAGGAGGTAGTCCACCACCAGGTCGCCGCCGTAGGCGAAGGAGAGCAGGGCGAGCAGCGAGCCCACCGGTCCCACCACGCGCAGGGGCCAGTTGTGGAAGGCGGTGAGCCCGTCCAGCGAGAGTCCCAGCAGGCGTGCCGCGCTGAACGTGGTGCGGCCGTGCGCGCGCGGCGGCGGCGCGTAAGGCAGCGCCACCGCATCGAAGCCGATCCAGGCATAGAGTCCCTTCATGAACCGGTTGCGCTCGGGCAGGGACAGCAGCGCATCCACCGCGCGCCGGTCCATCAGCCGGAAGTCGCCGGCGCCCGCGGGCACCTGGAAGCGGTCGGCGCGATTGAGCAGCTGGTAGAACAGCTTCGTGCCGGCGCGCTTGAACAGCGACTCGTCGGCGCGCGTCGTGCGCTGCGCATAGACCACGTCCGCGCCCTCGCGCCAGCGCGCGACCATCTCCGCCACCAGCGCGGGCGGATGCTGCAAGTCCGCATCCATCATGATCACCACCTGGCCGTCGGCGGCTTCGAGGCCGGCGGTGAGCGCCGCCTCCTTGCCGAAGTTGCGGGAAAGCTCCACGCTGCGGAAGCCGTCCAGCTCGCTCCAGTCGCGCATCACGACCGCCGTGCGGTCGGTGCTGCCATCGTCGACGAGGATCACCTCCCAGCGATCCGCGAGGCGCGGCAGCAGGTTGGCCAGCTGCGGCAGGAGCAGGTCGAGGTTGCGCGCCTCGTTGTGGCAGGGGATGACGCACGACAGGCTGGCCGGGCGCGGCCGACCTTCGGGGGCGTTGATCTGCAGGGCCTGGGGCCGCACGGGTGCCTGGGGTTCGCGAATGCTCTGCATGGGACTTCCTCCGGAAGTCCCGACTGTGCCGGCCACGGCTTAACGTGCTCTTAAGCGGGGGCGGCGGGTCAGCCGCAGCTCAGGGAATCCGCGGGGCCAGCAGGTGCTTGCGGTCCGCCCGCGCGTGACCGACTAAAATCCGGCTGCTCAAGGAGCGCTGCAGCGGCCTTGGGAGCCGTCCCGCGTCGCGCTCCCCGCCGTCAGGCTTGAGATGGATCCAACCGCGCTCACCCTGGACCAACCAAGAGGTGAGTGATGCAGGAGCAGCCCTCCGTTCCCCCCATGAAGCTGTCCGGCCTGGAGCCGGTTTCCGTCGGCCCCGGCAGCCTGTTCGTCAACATCGGCGAACGCACCAACGTCACCGGCTCCAAGGCCTTCGCCCGCCTGATCCTCGCCGGCCAGTTCGAGCAGGCGCTTGCCGTGGCGCGCCAGCAGGTGGAGAACGGCGCGCAGGTGATCGACGTGAACATGGACGAGGCCATGCTGGATAGCAAGGCGGCCATGGTGCGCTTCCTGAACCTGATCGCCAGCGAGCCGGACATCGCGCGCGTGCCGGTGATGATCGACTCGTCCAAATGGGAGGTCATCGAGGCGGGCCTGCGCTGCATCCAGGGCAAGGGCATCGTCAATTCGATTTCCATGAAGGAGGGCGAGGCGGAGTTCAAGCGCCAGGCCACGCTGGTGCGCCGCTACGGCGCGGCCGCCGTGGTGATGGCCTTCGACGAGCAGGGGCAGGCGGACACCTACCAGCGCAAGATCGAGATCTGCCAGCGCGCGTATCGCCTCCTGGTGGACGAACTCGATTTCCCGCCCGAGGACATCATCTTCGACCCCAACATCTTCGCCATCGCGACGGGCATAGAGGAGCACAACAACTACGCCGTCGACTTCATCGAGGCGACGCAGTGGATCAAGGCCAACCTGCCGGGCGCGAAGGTGAGCGGCGGCGTCTCGAACGTGAGCTTCTCCTTCCGCGGCAACGACCCGGTGCGCGAGGCGATCCACACCGTGTTCCTGTACCACGCGATCCGCGCGGGCATGGACATGGGCATCGTCAATGCCGGCATGGTGGGCGTGTACGACGACCTCGACCCCGAACTGCGCGAGCGCGTCGAGGACGTGGTGCTGAACCGCCGTCCGGATGCCGGCGAGCGGCTGGTGGAGATCGCCGAGCAGGCCAGGGGCGCGGCGAAGGACGAGACGAAGAAGAACGAATGGCGCCAGCTGCCGGTGGGGCAGCGCCTGGCGCATGCGCTGGTGCACGGCATCACCGACCACATCGTCCCCGATACGGAGGAGATGTACCAGCAGGTGCTGGGCAAGGGCGGGCGGCCGCTGCACGTGATCGAGGGCCCGCTCATGGACGGCATGAACATCGTGGGCGACCTGTTCGGCGCCGGCAAGATGTTCCTGCCGCAGGTCGTGAAGTCGGCACGCGTGATGAAGCAGGCGGTGGCGCACCTCATCCCCTACATCGAGGAGGAGAAGAAGCAGCAGGAGGCCGCGGGCGAGGACGTGCGCGCCAAGGGCAAGATCGTCATCGCCACCGTCAAGGGCGACGTGCACGACATCGGCAAGAACATCGTGACCGTCGTCCTCCAGTGCAACAACTTCGAGGTCGTGAACATGGGCGTGATGGTTCCGTGCCACGAGATCCTCGCGAAGGCCAAGGTCGAAGGCGCGGACATCGTGGGCCTGTCGGGCCTGATCACGCCCTCGCTGGAAGAGATGCAGTACGTCGCGAGCGAGATGCAGAAGGACGACTACTTCCGCGTGAAGAAGATCCCGCTGCTGATCGGCGGCGCGACCACCAGCCGCGTGCACACGGCCGTCAAGATCGCGCCGCACTACGAAGGTCCCGTCGTCTACGTGCCCGATGCGTCGCGCAGCGTCAGCGTGGCGCAGGGGCTGCTGTCCGAGCAGGCCGCGCGCTACATCGCGGAGGTCAACGCGGACTACGACCGGGTCCGCCTGCAGCACGCCAACCGCAAGCAGGTGCCCCTCTGGCCGCTGGCCAAGGCGCGCGCCAACAAGACACCGGAGGACTGGACGCACTACACGCCGCCCAAGCCGAAGTTCATCGGCCGCCGCGTGTTCCGCAACTACGACCTCGCGGAGCTGGCCCGGTACATCGACTGGGGACCTTTCTTCCAGACCTGGGACCTGGCCGGACGCTTCCCCGACATCCTGAAGGACGAAGTGGTGGGCGCCGAGGCCGTGCGCGTGTTCTCCGACGGGCAGCGCATGCTCAAGCGACTGGTCGAGGGACGCTGGATCACGGCGAACGCGGTGCTGGGCTTCTGGCCGGCCAACACGGTGAACGACGACGACATCCAGCTCTATGCCGACGAGAGCCGCACGCAGCCGGTGCTGACCTGGTACGGCCTGCGCCAGCAAACGGAAAAGCAGGTGATCGACGGCGTGATGCGCCCGAGCCGCTGCCTGGCGGACTTCGTCGCGCCGCGGGGCGTGGCCGCCGACTACGTGGGTGCTTTCGCGGTGACGGCGGGCATAGGCGTCGACAAGAAGGAACAGTACTTCCTTGCCGACCACGACGACTATTCGGCCATCATGCTCAAGGCTCTGGCGGACCGGCTCGCCGAGGCGCTCGCCGAAGCACTGCACGAGCGCGTGCGCAAGGATCTCTGGGGCTACGTGCCGAACGAGGCCCTCTCCAACGAGGACCTCATCGCCGAGAAGTACCGTGGCATCCGTCCGGCGCCCGGTTATCCCGCGTGCCCGGATCACAGCGTGAAGCGCGACCTGTTCGCGCTGCTGCAGCCCGAGGACATCGGCATGGGCATCACCGAAAGCCTCGCGATGACGCCGGCGGCCAGCGTGAGCGGTTTCTACCTGAGCCACCCGGACAGCCGCTACTTCAGCGTCGGACGCATAGGCGAGGACCAGCTCGTGGATCTGGCGCAACGGCGGGGCGCCGAGCTGCGCGAGCTGCAACGATTGCTGGCCCCCAATCTGTGATGCATTGCACGAATGCATGAGCCTGGCGTGAACCGGGGGTCCTCCTTCGCCGTTGAATGCGGGCAAGGAGAAGCCCCATGAAGAAACTCGCCATCGCCACCCTGTTCGCCATCGCCGCCAGTGCCTCGCTCGCGGACAACCCCCACGGCCTGCCCCCCGGCATCGCCAGGAAGCTCGCGGCCTGCGAGGACTGCGGCCACGTCACCAGCGTGCACTCGGAAAAGCGCAAGGGTGAAGGCGGCATGGTCGGCATCGTCGGCGGCGCCGTCGTCGGTGGCCTGCTCGGTCACCAGATCGGCGGCGGCAACGGCAAGACCCTCGCGACCGTCGGCGGCGCGGCCGCCGGCGGCTACGCCGGCAACGAAGTGCAGAAGCACGTGAACTCCAGGACCGTGTGGATCACCAAGGTCGAAATGAAGGACGGCAGCACGCGCACCTTCGAGCAGGAAGCCCAGCCCGCGTGGAAGGCGGGCTCGGTCGTGAAGCTCCACGGCAAGGGCCTCGCCGCGATCTGAGCGCGCGGGCCGCTGCTGCCGCCTAGTGCGGCAGCAGGGAGCGCTTCTGCGCCAGCGCCAGGCACAGCGCCGATCCGGCGGCCACCACCAGCAGCAAGAGCAGGCCCCAGCGGTAGCCGGCCTGCTGCGACCACAGCACGCCCAGCAGCAGCGGGGCGACGGCGCGCGACACGGCGACCGGCACGCCCAGCGCGCCATTGAGCGAAGCGACGTGTTCGCGGTTCACGTACTGGGCGACGGCCGTTCCCTTCACGATGGTCAGCATGCCGTTGCCCAGGCCATAGAGCAGCACGAACAGCAGGCCGGCGAACGGATGCGCGGCGCCCGCGATCAGCGCGGCCAGCGCCAGCGGGATCAGCACCGGGATGATGCGGTTGGCCACGTGCAGGTCGAAGCGCTGCTCGAAGAAGTACAGCAGCAATCGGCCCGCCACCTGCATCACGCCGATAGCGGCGGGAATGGCGATCACCCAGCGCTCCGGCAGGCCGTTCTCGCGCAGGAGGCTGATCAGGTGCGGCGGGATGGCCGCGGTGATGGCCATCATGCCCACCACGAAGACGCCGATCAGGAGGAAGGGCGCGCTGCGCAGGAGCGCGCGCGGCGAGTGTTCGCCGTGCACCGGCGGCGCCGCGGCCGCGGGCGCGCCGCGCAGGCACATCGCATGCAGGGGCGCGCACACGAGCAGGTGCAGGGCGGCCAGCATCCAAAGGGCGTCGCGCCAGCCGAAGCGTGCGATCAGCCAGGCCGACAGCGGGATGAACACGCTGCTCGCCAGGCCGCCGAGGAAGGTCATGGTGATGATGGCGCGGCGGAAGTCGTCGGGAAACCGCCGCGTCACGATGGCGAACACCGGCATGTAGAGCGTCGCGGCCATGCCCGCTCCGAGCAGCGTCCAGACGGCCAGGAAGGCGGTCCCCGAATGGATCTGCGCATGCCAGGCCAGCGCCGCGGCGACGAGCAGCGAGCCGCCTGTCATCACGGCGCGCTCGTGGCCGCGGTCGATCCAGCGGCCCACGGGATAGGCGCACAGGCCTTCGGCCAGCAAGGCGAGGCTGAAGGCGAGCGAGGACTGCGCGCGCGTGAGGCCCAGCTCGCTCTCCACCGGCGCCAGCAGCAGCGCGAAGGTGTAGAAGACGCTGCCCCACGTGATCAGCTGCGCCAGCGAAAGCCACAGCACGAGGCGGCGGTCGTGTCCTGACGGCGGGCTCACGCAGCGATGCCTGTCGTTCGCATGGGCTGCACGGTCGCCACGGACCTTCAGGCCGGCGCGCCCATGGCCTGGATGCGCCGCGCCACGTCCAGCATGCGGGGCCGCACGTCCTTCAGCAGGTAATCCGAGGACAGCTGGAGCACCGGGCCGCCGCAGCTGAGGGCGAGGGGCGGTTGTCCCGGAACGCGGAAGGCCACGGCGATCGCGTTCACGTGGCCTTGCCACTGCGCGAACGAGGCGCAGCATCCCAGCTTCCCGTGGTCCTCCAGCGCGCGCAGGATGCCCTCGTGCACGGCGGCCCAGTTCGCCGGATCGGCCTCGCGAAAGCGCTCCATCAGGGCGCGGCGTTCCGACTCGCTGCAGATCGTGAGGTAGGCGCGTCCCATGGCGGTGCTCGCCATGGGAATGCGCGAGCCGACGCCCAGGCGCAGGGTCATGATGGGATCGCTGCGGCAGGCCTCGATGTAGATCATGGAGCGCCGCTCGGGCGTGCCGAGAGCGACCATGGTCTGCGTCGCGTCGGCGAGTTCCTGCATGTGCGGCCGCGCGAGCGCACGGATGTCCAGGCGTTGCAGCAAGGTGCTGCCCAGGGCGAGCACGCGGCTGCCGAGGCGGTAGCCCATGCCGCCCTGCGCGTCCTGCGCGGGCTCCAGGTAGCCCAGGCGCGTGAGGGTGTAGGTGAGGCGCGAGACCGTGGACTTGGGCAGGCGCGTGCGGCGCGCGAGCTCCTGGTTGCTCAGGACGCGGTCCTGGGCGCGGAACGCGCTGAGGAGGTCCAGGCCCCGTGCCAGCGCGGTCACGAAATGGCGAGCCTCCGCGCCCTGGGGCGGGGCTTTCGTTGCGGGAGGGCGTGCTGAATTCTGCACAGTGGAATCAAGTCTGCGGCCAAAGCGGCACAAAGCCCTAGCCAGTCGTGACACCCGCGCGACACAATTTCTTTCAATCGCGTGGCGGCCTGCCTCGCAGGGCCCGGAGGAGAACGACATGAGTGCACGGAGCCTGCCGCTGGATGCGGCAGTGAAGAAGCCTGCGAGGCCGACCGCGCGGCGCCGACGCGGTGCGCCGACGCTGGCCGCGCTGCCCGGCGCTTTTGCCGCCGTCGCCTTGCCGCTTTGCGGCCTGACGGCACTCGCCGCGGCGCAGATGGCCGACGACACGGCGCTCACCGCCGCCGCGCTGGGCGTGGCGAGCCTGCTCGCCGTCGGCCTTACCGCCTCATGGGTGCTGGGCGGCCTGGTGCGGCCGGCCACGCGCGCGACGGCCGCTGCCGCGCGCATGAGCGCGGGCGATCTTTCGCGACCGGTCGACGCCAGGCGGGGCGGCGAGTTCCGTGAACTGCTGCAGGCGCTGGAGGACGTGCGCGCGCGCCTGTTCTCGGTGGTGAGCGAGGTGCGCGCGGGCACGACGGGCGTGGCCATGAACTCTTCGCAGGTCACGCGCGACAACGAAGCCCTGGCCACGCGCACCGCGACGCAGGCGGACTCGCTGCAGCAGACCGCCGCGACGATGGAGCAGCTCACCGCCGCCGTGCGGCAGAACGCGCAGACCGCGCAGGACGCGCATGCGCTGGTGCGCACCGCCGCCGAACGCGCCGAGCAGGGCGGCCAGGTGATGGACGACGTGGTGCGGACCATGGGCTCCATCCGCCACAGCTCGCACAGCATCCGCGAGATCATCGGTGTCATCGACGGCATCGCCTTCCAGACCAACATCCTGGCGCTGAATGCGGCCGTGGAGGCGGCGCGCGCCGGCGACCAGGGCCGCGGCTTCGCCGTCGTGGCCTCCGAAGTGCGCACGCTCGCCCAGCGCTGCTCCGCCGCCGCGCGGGAGATCCGCGACCTGATCGGCGCCTCCGTGGAAAAGGTGGAGCGCGGCGGCGGCCGCGTCGACGAGGCGGGCCGCTCGATGGCGGAGATCGTCGCAGCGGTGCGCCAGGTCGCGCAGCTGATCGAGCAGATCGACACGGCCAGCCGCGAGCAGAGCGCGGGCATCGAGTCCATCAACGGCGCCGTCACCGACATCGACCGCACGACGCAGGCCAACGCGGCCCTGGTGCAGGACGGCGCACGCACGGTCACGGGACTGCACGAACGTGCCGTCGCCCTGATGAAGGGCGTGGCGGTGTTCGACCTCGGCGAACGCGAGCACGGCAATGCCGAAGAGGCCGTGGCGCTGGTGCAGGCGGGCTGCGAGTTCCTGCGCGCACATGGGCGCGCAGGATTGATCCAGGAGGTGAACCAGCTGTCGCGCGGGCGTTTCATCGATCGCGATCTCTACCTGATGGTGATCGATGCGCAGACCAGCGTCTTCCTGGCCCACGGCAACAACCCGCGCACGCTGGGGCAGGGGCCCCAGAGCAAGGACGTGGACGGCAAGCGCTTCGTGCAGGAGATGGTGGACGCCGCGCGCGCGCGCAGCGAAGCCTGGGTCGACTACAAGTGGGCGCACCCGGTCACCAACGCGATCCTCACCAAGTCCAGTTTCGTGAAGAAGGCCGGCGACGTCGTGGTCGCCTGCGGCATCTACCGCTAGTCTGCCGTCTCAGTGCAGCGCCGGCAGCGCGCGCCGGTACTGCACCGCCTCCGCCACGTGCAGCACGGCGACCGACGCCGAGCCGGCGAGGTCGGCGATCGTGCGCGCGACCTTCAGCGTGCGGTGCGTGGAACGCGCGCTCCACTCGAGGCGCGCTGCCGCCAGGCGCAGGAATTCGCCGGCCGCGGAGGCCAGCGCCACGTGCTGCGCGATCTCCTCGCCCTGCAGCGCGTGGTTGGCCTTGCCCTGGCGCTGCAACGCCAGCTCGCGCGCGGCGGCACAACGTGCCTGCACGACGCGGCTCGGTTCGCCCGGCGGTGCATCCAGCAGTTCGCCGGGGCTCATGGCCGGCACTTCCACGTTGAGGTCGATGCGATCCAGCAGCGGGCCGCTCAAGCGGCCCTGGTAACGCGCGACCACGTCGGGCGAGCAGCGGCAGGCGCGCGCGGAGCCCAGCCAGCCGCAAGGACACGGGTTCATCGCCGCGACCAGCTGGAAGCGCGCGGGAAACTCGCTGCGCCGCGCGGCGCGCGCGATGGTGATGCGGCCGCTCTCCAGCGGCTCGCGCAAGGCCTCGAGCGCGCTGCGGGGGAATTCGGGGAGCTCGTCGAGGAACAGCACGCCGTGGTGCGCCAGCGAGATCTCGCCGGGACGCGGAGGCGAACCGCCGCCCACCAGCGCCACGGCGCTGGCCGAGTGGTGCGGAGCGCAGGTGGGCCGGCGCGACCAGTGTTCGAGCGAGAAGCGCCCAGCGAGGCTCGCCACGGCGGCGCTTTCCAGCGACTCGGGCACGCTCATGGGCGGCAGCAGTCCGGCGAGCCGCTGCGCCAGCATGGACTTGCCCGCGCCCGGAGGGCCGACCAGCAACAGGCTGTGGCCGCCCGCTGCGGCGATCTCGAGCGCGCGCCGCGCACCGGCCTGGCCTTTCACGTCGACGAGATCCGGGTGCTGCGGGGCGGCAACCGGCGAACGAGGCGCCACCGGCACGCATCCCTCGAGCGTGCCTTCGGGTGCGTCCGCGTCGCGAGGCTGGAAGTGGCGCACGACATCGAGCAGGTGCCTGGCGCGCAGCACACGTGCGCCCGGCACCAGCGCCGCCTCTTCCGCACTGCCGGGCGGCAGCACCAGCTGCGCCTGCGCATCGGCATCGTGCAACGCCAGCGCGATCGCGAGGGCGCCACGCACAGGCCGCAGTTCGCCCGACAGCGACAGCTCGCCCGCGAACTCGTGGCCCGCCAGCCGCCCGGCCTCGATCTGCCCGCTGGCCGCGAGGATGCCCAGCGCGATGGGCAGGTCGAAGCGGCCACCGTCCTTGGGCAGGTCGGCCGGCGCGAGATTCACCGTGATCCTCTTGTTATGCGGGAAGTCGAGGCCTGCGTTCAACAAGGCCGAGCGCACACGCTCGCGCGCCTCCTTCACCTCGGTGTCGGCCAGCCCGACCAGCATGAAGTTGGGCAGGCCGTTGGCCAGGTGCACCTCCACGGTCACCGCCGGCGCGCCCAGGCCCAGCAATGCACGGCTTTGCACCAAACACAAGCTCATGGACAGACCCCTCCCGATTCCAGTGCATGAATGAACCTGGTGCGGGATGAAAGAACAAGACCGCACCCGGCTGGTGCAAGAGCGCTTGCCGAACCGGCCGCCAGCCTCCACAACGCACCTCCGCGGCGTCGGAGGACCGTCTCTCCCCTCTGGATGAGGGATGGCACGCCTCCTGCTATCCAGGGTCTGCAGGTTCCTTCCAACAAACCACGGAGCAATCCTCGTGAAACCAATGAAACTTGTCGTTCTGCTGTCCAGCCTCGCTGCTTCGGGCGTGGTGATGGCCCAGGCCACCGAGACCAAGCCGCCCGAGCCGGACTACACGCTGGCGTTCAACGTCGGCGCGGTCACCGACTACCGCTATCGCGGCATCTCGCAGTCCCGCAACCAGCCCGCCATCCAGGGCGGCATCGACTTCTCGCACAAGAGCGGCTTCTACGTCGGCACCTGGGCCTCCAGCATCAAGTGGATCAAGGATGCCGGCGGCGACGCCGACGCGGAAGTGGACATCTACGGCGGCTACAAGTTCACCGGCGGCCCGATCGGCTTCGACGTCGGCGTGCTGCGCTACCTGTACCCCAACGCCAGCATCTCCCCCAGCCCCTACACCACCGAGCTGTACATCGCAGGCACCTGGGGCCCCGCGACCCTGAAGTACTCGCATGCGGTCACCAACCTGTTCGGCTTCGCCGACAGCAAGAACAGCTACTACGTCGACCTGAGCGCCTCCTTCGACCTGCCGTGGTGGGGCCTGACCTTCAACCCGCACATCGGCCACCAGACGGTGGAGAACAACTCCAACTTCTCCTATACCGACTGGTCCCTGGGCCTGGGCAAGGACTTCGGCAACGGCTTCAGCGCCTCCCTCGCCTACGTCGACACCAACACCAGCAACTACATCGGCGGTAACGGCAAGGACCTGGGCAAGGCCACCGCGGTGCTGGGCGTGAAGTACACGTTCTAAGCCCTCCAAGGAGCAAGCATGAAACTCGTCACCGCCATCATCAAACCCTTCAAGCTCGACGAAGTGCGCGAGGCCCTCTCGGGCATCGGCGTGCAGGGCATCACCGTGACCGAGGTGAAGGGCTTCGGCCGCCAGAAGGGCCATACCGAGCTGTACCGCGGCGCCGAATACGTCGTGGACTTCCTGCCCAAGGTGAAGATCGAGGCGGCGGTGTCCGACGAGCTGGTGGACCGCGTCATCGAATCCGTCGAGGCCGCCGCGCGCACCGGCAAGATCGGCGACGGGAAGATCTTCGTGTACGACCTGGAGCAAGTCGTCCGCATCCGCACCGGCGAGACCGGCAAGGAAGCGCTCTAAGCATTTCAACTTCACCAAGAGAGCCAAGACATGAGGACATTTCTCGCTTCCCTCGCCGTCGGCCTGGGACTCCTGATCGGCAGCGCCGCCGCTGTCGCTCAGGCGCCCGCGGCGCCGACGGCCGCCGCCGCTTCCTCCTCCGAGGCGGCGCCCGCAGTTGCACCGGCGACGGCGCCAGCTGCCGCGGCGGTCGCCGCACCGGCCGCCGCGACCGCCGCAGCCGCACCGGCATCCGCGGCGCCGGCGCCCGTGCCCAACAAGGGCGACACCGCCTGGATGACCACAGCGACGGCCTTCGTGCTGTTCATGACCATTCCCGGCCTGGCGCTCTTCTA
>FTHB01000037.1_pt1 | contig 14506 bp, 10 predicted proteins | sample 1640851 | NCBI WGS metagenome assembly FTHB01 (sample SAMEA3914788, study PRJEB12502) | metagenome | biome: forest; material: soil | place: Canada | collected 2011-07-03 | depth 0.1 m
CTGCGGCACCGGGTGCGGGTGCAGACCGATGGCGGATTGAAGACCGGCCTCGACGTCATCAAGGCGGCGATCCTCGGGGCCGAGAGCTTCGGTTTCGGCACTGCCCCGATGGTGGCGCTGGGCTGCAAGTATCTGCGCATCTGTCACCTGAACAACTGCGCCACCGGAGTCGCGACCCAGCACAATGTGCTGCGCTCCAAGTACTTCATCGGTCTGCCCGAGATGGTCATCAACTACTTCCGCTTCGTGGCGCGCGAAGTGCGTGAGCTGCTGGCCGCCCTGGGCGTGCGGCGCATCGAGGATCTGATCGGCCGTACGGAGTATCTGGAGATGCTCCCCGGGCAGACCCCCCGACAGCGCAGGCTCGATCTGTCGCCGCTGCTGTCGCGTGACGGCCTGGCCGCCGACTCACCCCAGTTCTGCGTGGCCCCGTCCAATGCTCCCTTCGACAAGGGCGAGCTGGCCGAAAAAATGCTCGCCGACATGCGCGCTGCCATTGCCGGCGGCTCGGGCGGTGAGTGGCGCTACCAGGTGCACAATTTCAACCGCTCCATCGGGGCGCGCATTTCCGGGGAGATCGCGCGGCGGTGGGGCAACTACGGCATGAAGGACCGGCCCATCGCCGTGCGGCTGACCGGTAATGTCGGCCAGAGCTTCGGCGCCTGGAATGCCGGCGGGCTGCACCTGTATCTCGAAGGGGATGCCAACGACTACGTCGGCAAGGGCATGGCGGCGGGGCGCATCGTGGTGCGGCCGCCGCGCGCCGCCGGCTACGTGGCGCGCGAGACCACCATCATGGGCAATACCTGCCTGTACGGGGCCACCGGCGGTGCGCTGTTCGCGGCCGGCACGGCCGGCGAGCGCTTTGCCGTGCGCAACTCGGGTGCGATCGCCGTCGTCGAAGGTGTGGGTGATCACTGCTGCGAGTACATGACCGGCGGCGTGGTGTGCGTGCTCGGGCGCACCGGTGTCAACTTCGGCGCCGGCTTCACCGGCGGGTTCGCGTACGTGCTGGACCTCGACCGCGATTTCGTCGACCGCTACAACCACGAGCTCATCGACATCAGTCGCATCCATTCCGAGGCCATGCAGACCCACCAGCTGCATCTGACGGGGCTGCTCGAACAGCACGTTGCCGAGACCGGCAGCGTCTGGGGCGAGGAGATCCTCAATGACTTCCGCAGCTTTGCCGGCAAGTTCTGGCTGGTGAAGCCCAAGGCCGCCTCGATCGACTCGCTGATCGAAAACCTGCGCCGCGCGGCCTAGAGGACGGACTTAAGGACTGCCCATGCCCGACAAGAACCTGCAATTCCTGGAAATCCCGCGCACCGATCCGGAGAAGCTGCCCGTGAGCACGCGGATCAGCGGCTACTCCGAGATCTATGCGCCATTCAGCAAGGAGGGGGCAGGCCTGCAGGCCGGGCGCTGCCTGGCCTGCGGCAATCCGTTCTGCGAATGGAAATGTCCGGTCCACAACTACATCCCGAACTGGCTGAAGCTGCTCCAGCAGGGCAAGCTGTTCGAGGCGGCGGAGCTGTCCCACAAGACCAATTCGCTGCCCGAGGTATGCGGCCGGATCTGTCCGCAGGATCGGCTGTGCGAAGGGGCCTGCACGCTCAACGACGGCCTGGGCGCCGTGACCATCGGCTCGATCGAGAAGTACATCACCGATGAGGCCGTCAGGCAGGGCTGGAAGCCGGACATGTCCCACGTGCGGGCCACCGGCAAGCGCGTCGCGATCGTCGGCGCCGGTCCCGCGGGTCTCGGCTGTGCGGACATCCTGGCGCGCCACGGCGTGAAACCGGTGGTGTTCGACCGCTACTCGCGAATCGGTGGCCTGCTCACGTTCGGCATTCCGCCCTTCAAGCTCGAGAAGGACATTGTCGAGAAGCGCCGGGCGCTCATGGAGGGCATGGGCGTCGAGTTCCGGCTGGGGGTCGAGATCGGGCGCGACCTCACCCTCGATGAACTCGGCTCGCAGTTCGACGCGGTGTTCCTGGGCATGGGCACCTATCAATATGTAAAAGGCGGCTTTCCCGGCGAGGACCTCCCGGGCGTCCACGAGGCATTGCCCTACCTCATCTCCAATATCAATCACGAACTCGGACTGCCCGGAGCCGGTTGGGTCAGCCTGCGCGACCGCCGGGTGGTCGTGCTCGGCGGCGGCGACACGGGCATGGACTGCAACCGCACTGCCATCCGCCAGGGCGCCGCGTCGGTGACCTGCACCTACCGGCGTGACGAGGACAACATGCCCGGTTCGCGCCGGGACTATAAGAACAGCAGGGAGGAGGGCGTTGAATTCCTGTTCAACCGCCAGCCCATCGAGATCGTCGGCGCCGAACGGGTCGAGGGTGTGAAAGTGGTCCAAACCCGGCTGGGACCGCCGGGTCCCCGCGGCCGGCGCGTCCCCGAGACCGTGCCCGGAACGGAGGAGGTCATCCCGGCCGACGCCGTGATCGTCGCCTTCGGCTTCCTGCCCAGCCCGCCCGCCTGGCTCGAGACCGCGGGGGTGCGGCTTCACTCCAATGGCCGGGTCCGGGTTTCGGCCAGTGCAGACCTGCCATTCCAAACCACAAATCCCAAGATCTTCGCCGGTGGTGATATGGTTAGAGGTTCCGATCTCGTTGTGACCGCCGTATTCGAGGGTCGCGAGGCCGCCCGGGGCATACTCGGCCATCTTCGATTGAACTGAAAAACCGCACCTGAGCGTTCCCGAAGCCTCAGGCGCGTGAGACCAGCGCCACGCGGCGCTGCAATGGTTTTGGGGGAAAGCGTGAGCAAGACAGGCAGGACGGCGCCGGGGCTTTGGCCCGGTGCTCAAAAGGTGTCGGCAAGAACTAAGGGTGCACCGCACATGCGGCCGGGCAAGCAGGGTCTATACGATCCGCAGTTCGAGCATGATGCGTGCGGAGTCGGCTTCGTTGTCGACATAAAGGGCCGCAAATCCCACAAGATCCTGCAGCAGGCCATCCAGGTGCTGCGCAATCTGGACCATCGCGGCGCCAGCGGCGCCGAGACCAATACGGGTGACGGCGCGGGCGTGCTGCTGCAGATGCCCCATGCATTCTTCAAGGAAGTCGCCCGCAAGGCGCGCCTGAACCTGCCGCCGCCGGGCGCGTACGGCAGCGGCCTCATTTTTCTGCCTCGCAATCCGACCAGCCGCCGCCGGCTGGAAGAGCATTTCGAGCAGATCGTGCAGTCCGAAGGGCAGAGCCTGATCGGCTGGCGCACGCTCCCCACCGACAACTCGATGCTCGGTGACACGGCCCGCAACAGCGAGCCGGTCATGCGGCAGGTATTCATCGGCCGCGATCCCGCCCTGGCCGATGAGGCCGTATTCGAGCGCAAGCTGTATGTCATCCGCAAGCGCGCCTACAGTGAGATCCGAGCCTCGACGATGGGCGGCGCCGAATACTGGTACGTGCCGAGCCTGTCCCACAAGACGATCGTCTACAAGGGCATGCTGCTGACGGGGCAGCTCTCGCAATACTTCAAGGACCTCAATGACCCGGCGATGGAGACGGCGCTGGCGCTGGTGCACTCGCGCTTCAGCACCAATACCTTTCCGAGCTGGGACCGCTCTCATCCCTACCGCTACATCGCCCACAACGGCGAGATCAACACCCTGCGCGGCAACATCAACTGGATGAAGGCCCGCGAGGCACTGTTCGAGTCCGATGTCTTCGGCGAGGACGTGAAGAAGATCCTGCCGATCGTCAATCCCAACGGCAGCGATTCGGCGATGTTCGACAACGTGCTCGAGCTGCTGGTGATGGCCGGGCGCTCGCTGCCGCATGCCGTGATGATGATGATTCCGGAGCCGTGGTCGAACCACGAACAGATGGACGACTCGCTGCGGGCGTTCTACGAGTACCACTCGAGCCTCATGGAGCCCTGGGACGGTCCGGCCTGCATCGCCTTCACCGACGGCCGCAAGATCGGCGCCGTACTGGACCGCAACGGCCTGCGGCCCTCGCGTTACTACGTCACCAAGGACGACATGGTTGTCATGGCCTCCGAGGCCGGCGTGCTCGACCTGCCGCCCGAGGACGTGCTGATGAAGGGCCGCCTGCAGCCCGGGCGCATGTTCCTGGTCGACACCGAGGCCGGGCGCATCGTCGAGGACGAGGAGATCAAGCGCCAGGTGGCGAGCGAGCGGCCCTACCGCCAGTGGCTCGATGAGCACCTGCTGCACCTCAAGGATCTGCCGGCGGCACCGGAAGTGCCGGTCCCGGACCACGACACGCTGGTGCAGCGCCAGATCGCCTTCGGCTACACTTTCGAGGACCAGCGCGTGCTGCTGTCCCCCATGGCCAAGAGCGGCGTCGAGGCCGTCGGCTCGATGGGTAACGATGCGGCACTGGCCGCACTGTCGTCCAAGCCGCGCCTGCTGTTCGACTACTTCAAGCAGCTGTTCGCGCAGGTCACCAATCCGCCGATCGACTGTATCCGCGAGGAGCTGATCACGGCCTCCGAGGTGTGGCTCGGGTCCGAAGGCAATCTGCTGATGCCGCAGCGCGCCGACTGCCGGCGCCTGGAGTTGAGCGGACCGATCCTCACCAATGAGGAGTTCGCCAAGGTCCGACGCCTGCACGCACCGGGCCTGAAGGTCGGCGTGCTCTCGATCCTGTTCCGCGCCACCCGCGGCGACCGCGGGCTGGTCAAGTCGATCGAAGAGCTGCGGCATGCGGCGCGACGCATGGTCGAGGACGAGGAGGTCAACATCCTCATCCTCAGCGATCGCGGGGTGAACCGTGAGTTCGCCGCGGTGCCCTCGCTCCTGGCCGTCTCGGCCCTGCACCACTATCTGATCCGCGAAGGCCTGCGCACGCGCGTGAGCCTGGTGCTGGAGACCGGCGAGGCGCGCGAGGTGCACCACTTCTCGCTGCTGATCGGTTATGGCTGCAGTGCCATCAACCCGTACCTGGCGTTCGAGACCCTCGACGGCATGATCCGCGACGAGTTCCTGCAGGACATCGATCACGCCAAGGCCTGCAGCAATTTCTCCAAGGCCGCGACCAAGGGCGTCGTCAAGGTAATGTCCAAGATGGGCATCTCCGCGGTGCAGAGCTACCACGGCGCCCAGGTGTTCGAGGCCGTCGGCCTGCGCCAGGACGTGATCGACGAATACTTCACCTGGACATCGTCGCGCATCGGCGGCATCGGCATGGAGGTCATCGCCCAGGAAATCATGATGCGCCACCGTGCGGCCTTCCCGGCGCGCGGCACGCACAGTGGGGCGCTGAGCGCCGGCGGCCAGTACCAGTGGCGCAGCGATGGCGAGACCCACCTGTTCAGCCCCGAGGCCATCCATCGCCTGCAGAAGGCGGTACGCACCGGCAGTTTCGAGACCTACCGCTCTTACGCGCATCTGATCGATGACCAGTCGACCAACCTGTGCACGCTGCGCGGCCTGCTGGAGTTCAAGTCCGGCGATTCTATTCCGATCGAGGAAGTCGAACCGGTCGAGAGCCTCGTCAGGCGCTTCAAGACCGGTGCCATGTCCTATGGCTCGATCAGCAAGGAAGCGCACGAGACGCTCGCGATCGCCATGAACCGCATCGGTGGCAAGAGCAACACCGGTGAGGGCGGCGAGGACCCGGAGCGCTACCTGCCGCTGCCGAATGGGGATTCGCGCAACTCCGCCATCAAGCAGGTGGCCTCCGGCCGCTTCGGTGTGACCAGCGAGTACCTGGTCAACGCACGCGAACTGCAGATCAAGATGGCGCAGGGTGCCAAGCCCGGCGAGGGCGGTCAGCTGCCCGGATCGAAGGTGTACCCGTGGGTGGCCAAGACCCGCCACACCACGGCCGGCGTCGGCCTGATCTCTCCGCCGCCACACCACGACATCTACTCCATCGAGGATCTGGCCGAGCTCATCCACGACCTGAAGAACGGCAACCGCGACGCGCGCATCAGCGTGAAGCTGGTGGCCGAAGTGGGCGTGGGCACCATTGCGGCAGGCGTCGCCAAGGCGCACGCGGAAGTGGTGCTGATCAGCGGCTACGACGGCGGCACCGGCGCCTCGCCGCAGACCTCGATCACGCACGCCGGTCTGCCCTGGGAGCTGGGCCTGGCCGAGACGCACCAGACCCTGGTGCTCAACAACCTGCGCAGCCGCATCACCGTGGAGACCGACGGCCAGCTGAAGACCGGCCGTGACGTCGCCATCGCAGCGCTGCTCGGCGCCGAGGAATTCGGCTTCGCGACCGCACCACTGGTGTCGATGGGCTGCATCATGATGCGCGTGTGCCATCTCAACACCTGCCCGGCGGGCGTGGCGACCCAGGACCCGAAGCTGCGCGAACGTTTCGCGGGCTCGCCCGAGCACGTCGTCAACTTCATGCACTTCATTGCGCAGGACCTGCGCCAGATCATGGCGCAGCTGGGCTTCCGCACGCTCAACGAAATGGTGGGCCGCGTCGATCGGCTCGAGCCGCGCAAGGCCATCGCCCACTGGAAGGCGCGCGGTTTCGACTTCTCCAACATCCTGTACCAGCCGGACCTGGGCCCGGAGATCGGCCGCTACTGCACCGATACCCAGGACCACGGCCTGGACCGGTCGCTGGATGTGACGACGCTGCTGGAGCTGTGCGAGCCGGCGATCGAGCGCGGCGAGGCGGTCAAGGCGGATATCAGCATCCGCAACGTGCACCGCGTCGTCGGCACCATCACCGGCAGTGCGATCACGCGCCGCTGGGGCCCGAAGGGGCTGCCGCAGGATACCGTGCAGCTGCGCTTCAGGGGCTCGGCGGGTCAGAGCTTCGGTGCGTTCATGCCCCCCGGTATGACGTTCCGGCTCGAGGGTGATGCCAATGACTACGTCGGCAAGGGCCTGTCGGGCGGGCGGATCATCGTCAGTCCGTCACCGGCCGCGACCTTCGTTCCGGAGGAGAACATCATCATCGGCAACGTGGCGTTGTATGGCGCAACCTCCGGCGAGGCGTTCTTCCGCGGCATGGCGGGCGAGCGCTTTGCGGTGCGCAACAGCGGCGTGCGTACCGTGGTCGAAGGCGTCGGTGATCACGGCTGTGAGTACATGACCGGCGGCCGCGTGGTGGTGCTGGGCGTCACCGGCCGCAACTTCGCGGCGGGCATGTCGGGCGGCGTGGCCTATGTGCTGGATGAGGCGGGCGACTGCCGCAGCCACATCAACAAGCAGATGGTTGCCGTCACGGGAGTGGTCGACGAGGAGGACATCGCCGAGCTGCGCGAGCTGATCGAGCGGCACTGGCAGCATACCAACAGCGGCATGGCGCGGCGGCTGCTGGACTCGTGGGACCTGAACGTCAGGAAGTTCGTGAAGGTCATGCCGAAGGACTACCAGCGGGTGCTGGCCTGCATCAAGAAGGCGCATGACCAGGGTCTGACGGGCGAGGAGGCCATCATGGCCGCGTTCGAAGAGAACGCGCGCGATCTCGCGCGCGTGGGCGGGAATTGAGTTTCATCATGGGAAAGCCGACCGGATTCATCGAGTATCTGCGGGAACTGCCCGTCGATCGCACGCCATTGGAGCGCATCCAGGACTGGCGCGAGTTCCACTTTCACATGGAGGACAAGCGGCTGCGCCACCAGGGCGCGCGCTGCATGGACTGCGGCGTGCCCTTCTGCCACACCGGCAAGCTGCTGAACGGCGGCGCCTCCGGCTGCCCGGTCAACAACCTGATCCCGGAGTGGAATGACCTGGTGTACCGCGGCCTGTGGCGCGAAGCGCTGTCGCGGCTGCACAAGACCAATAACTTCCCGGAGTTCACCGGCCGCGTCTGTCCGGCACCGTGCGAAGGCTCGTGCGTGCTGGGCATCAACGCCCCCCCGGTGACCATCAAGAACATCGAAAACTCCATCATCGACAAGGGTTGGCGTGAGGGTTGGGTGTATCCGGTCACGCCGACGGAGCGCACCGGCAAGACCGTCGCGGTCATCGGTTCGGGACCGGCGGGGCTTGCGGCCGCCGCGCAGCTCAACCAGGCCGGTCACCTCGTGACGGTGTTCGAGCGCGCGGATCGCCCCGGTGGGCTGCTCATGTACGGCATTCCCAACATGAAGCTGGACAAGCGCGAAGTGGTGATGCGCCGTATCAAGCTCATGGAAGACTCGGGCATCAGGTTCCAGTGCGGCGCCAGCGTCGGCACCAACGTGGACGCCCAGACATTGCGCAAGGACTTCCACGCCGTGGTGCTGTGCACCGGCGCCACGGTGCCGCGCGACCTGAACGTCGACGGCCGCCAGCTCGGTGGCGTGCATTTTGCGATGGACTACCTGACCGCCAGCACCAAGGCATTGCTGAACGGCGGCGCGGACCATGCGCCCATTCACGCCCGGGACAAGGACGTGATCGTGATCGGCGGGGGTGATACCGGTACCGATTGCGTGGGCACCGCGATGCGCCAGGGCTGTCGCAGCGTGACCCAGTTCGAGATCATGCCCGAGCCGCCGCAGGATCGCGCCGAAGACAATCCGTGGCCGGAGTGGCCGAAGATCTATCGCATGGATTATGGCCAGGAGGAGGCCGCGGCGCGCTTCGGCAAGGACCCGCGGGTATTCCTGACCACCGTCAAGAAATTCACGGGGGACGCCAAGGGCGTGGCGCAGCTGTCGACGGTGCGGATCGGCTGGGACAAGGGCGCCGATGGCCGCGTGCGTCCGGTCGAGGTCGCGGGCAGCGAAGCCACCCGCCCGGCGCAGCTGGTGCTGCTGGCCATGGGCTTCCTGGGACCCGAGTCGCAGCTGGTCAGCGATCTTGGCCTGCAGCTCGATGCCCGCACCAACGTCGAGGCTGAATACGGCAAGTTCGTCACCAGTGTGCCGGGCGTGTTCGCCGCCGGGGACTGCCGCCGCGGGCAGAGCCTGGTCGTATGGGCCATCAACGAAGGCCGCGGCGCGGCGCGCGAGTGCGACCGCTACCTGATGGGTGCGACCGAGCTGCCCTAGCTGAGGTCCCATGGCTGACAGCGCAACTGCAGTCCTCAACTATGCCGAGTCCGGCGCCGCCGTCTATCGGCGCTTTGTTGCCTCCGGCGTCGAAGTGGATACCTTCCGCACCGACCCGAAGGCCGTGCAGGTCCGCAATGCACGGCTGCTCGATGTACCACTGACGCTGGATGGCGCGGGCATCACGTTCGTGGAGCACCGCAGCGCGGTGCGCGATTTCTTCGATACACAAGCAGTCGCTGCGGTATATCCGCCGGAGGTCGAGCAGCTCGTCAGACAGCTGACCGGCGCGCAGCGCGCCGCTTCCAGTGGCTGGATGATCCGCACGTCGGATGAGCAGGATCGGGAGCGGCGCCGCACCAGCCGTTACATGGCCGGCAAGGGTGGCGTGCAGCCCCCCGGCAGCCAAGTGCACGTTGATCAGGATCCGGCGCGGGCGCCGCGTGCGGCCGAACAGCTGTACCGGCGGGTCTTCCCGGACGGCCCGGGCTTCTCGCGATTCATCAGCTGCAGTTTCTGGAGGGCCTTTTCGCCGCCGCCCCAGGACTGGCCACTGGCGCTGTGCGATGCCATGAGCGTGGGATCCGGCGAGGGTATTTTCAATCCCATCATTTTCGGCGATTCGATTCCGGATCAGGCCGCGCGAGGGGCGCCGCTCCCCAACGAGGAACAGTTGCCGGCCGGATCTGTCTTTACGTACAGTCCGTCGCACCGCTGGTACTACTATCCGGACATGAACCGCGACGAGGCGGTGCTCTTCAAGTTCTACGATTCGGACCACAGCGTGGCCTGGCGCGTGCCGCATACGGCGTTCGAGGATGCGGCGGTGGCCGCGGCCAACCCCCGCACCAGCATTGAATTCCGGGTTACCGCGTTTTTTGACTGAGGAGTTCCCCGATGCGAACGGTCACTGCAGCACTGTGTCTGTCGGCAGCGGTCAGCCTCTGCCTCGACGGCTGCGCGAACACCGCCGTGCCCACCGGCAGCGGGAAGACGGAATCCACTGAAATTCCGGCGCAGCTGCGGCCCCCGGCAGGTGAGGTGCTGTTCCTCGAAGCCCGGGGCGAGGGCGTGCAGATCTACGACTGCTCGGCGAAGGCCGGTCAGCCGGCAGCTTACGAATGGACGTTTCGCGCACCCGAAGCGCAGCTGACCGATTCATCGGGTCATGTCCTCGGACGGCACTTCACCGGTCCGACCTGGGAACTCGATGAGGGCGGTTCCGTCGTCGGGGAGGTGAAGGCCGGCGCCCCCAGTCCGAGCCCGACCGCAATCCCCTGGCTGCTGCTGGTCGCCCGGGCCACCGCGGGCCACGGAAAGCTCACTGCGACGACCAGCATCCAGCGCCTGCAGACCGTCGGCGGCATTGCACCGTCCGTGGGGTGCAACGCCGCGAACGCCGGCAAGGTCGCCAAGGTGCCGTACACCGCGAACTACTATTTCTTCCGGGCAGGGCCGTGAGTGAGCTGTCAGTGCGTGTCCGTTCCGTCGCAGCAGCCGACTACGACGCGTGGCTGCCGCTGTGGGACGGGTACAACGCCTTCTATGGCCGCCAGGACGACACTGCATTGCCGCTGGCGGTGACGCAGGTGACCTGGCGACGGTTCTTCGATCCCGCCGAGCCGCTCTTCGCAGTGGTGGCCGAAGCAGGGGACCGGATGCTGGGCCTGTGTCACTACCTGTTTCACCGCAGCACCAGCCGCATCGAGCCGCTGTGCTATCTGCAGGATCTGTTCACGGTACCGCACGCGCGCGGGCGCGGCGTCGGTCGGGCCTTGATCGAGTCGGTGTATGAGCGCGCCGGGGCACAGGGCGCCAGGCGCGTCTACTGGCAGACGCAGGCTTCCAACTCGACCGCGCGGCGGCTCTACGACCGCATCGCCAGGCACCACGGATTCCTGGTCTACGCGCACGACTTGTAGCTACGCCCGCACGACCAGCATCAAACCCGTGGCGACGGCGGCGATGCCGATTCCGCGTGCGACCAACTGACCGCTCGGTGCGAGACGTTCGGCCGTGATCGCCAGTGTCACCAGCGCCATTGCGCGCAGGTCCATGATGCCGAGCGCCAACAGGATCACCGTGAAGCCGGCGCAACAGTAACTGCAGTGGCGGCCGCATTGCAGGCCATATCGCCAAGCCGCGCCGGCGTCCGCCGCCATACCGCGCTCGTGCCGCGGGCCGCCCCGGCAACAGGCCAGGTAATGCGCCTTCCAGGACGTGAACTGCAGCGTGCCCGCGATGACGATCAGCACCCCCGCTGCCAGCGGCGCGCAGCGCGCCACGGCGGGCAGCCGCGCCTGGATCGCCGCTGCTGCGACGCCCAGTGGGAAGACCGCCAGCCCGAGCGCGCCAAGGACGCAGAAGTAACCGGCGCTGACCAATGCCGTCAGCCGGTCCCGTGTTGCGCCGGTGCCGGCCAGCGCCCGCCGGAAACGGCACAGGACCGGCATCAGCGCGGGCAGCATCATGGCCCCCGTCATCGCGATCCACATGGCCAGGAAGGCGAGCGCGGCGCCCAGCCATGTCTGGCCGGGCATTCGCATCCACGGCATCGGCATCGAGAGGCTTGCGCGGACGGTCGCCGCGGTACAGATGGCGAACACCAGTGCCGCGGCGCCCCGGAACGCCGTGTCGCGCCCAGCGCGCACGACGCCCGGCTCAGCGCCTGGCGTATTCATCGTGACGGCGCCACCAGGTGCCGCTCTCGTTACGCCCCAAGGGTGCACGGTCAAGCCACTGGTACATGCCCCACAGACCGTCGAGGCCGCGCGCGAAGCTCGAATAGGTGTGGTAGAGCACCCCGTCCTCGAGCGCGAACGCACTCATGCCGGGGCGCTCGCGCGTGTAGGTGGCCACATCGGTACCCGTCATCGCCGCATGCTCGGCGACCGGTCCCTCGCCGCGCTTCGACAGCGCATTGCCGATGCCCGCTGTTTCCCAGCCGGGTTCGCGCCGGTAGTTGTATTCGATCCCCAGCCGCTGCTGTTCGACGCTGAAGGACACGTTGAAATCGGTGTTGAAATCGCCGCCCAGCGCGGAAGCCCAGGGGAAATCCCATTGCATGCGCCGCCGGTACGACAGCAGCCTCTGCAGTGGTGCCCGTGAGATGGCCGAAAAAGCCACGTCGTGGTTCTGCAGGTGCACGGCAATGCCGTTGAAGCCGTCCGCGATCGACGAACAGGACGGGCAACCCGCGACATAGTCGGGCCCGAACATGAAGTGATAGACGATCAGCTGCGAGCGGCCCGCGAAGAGGTCCGCGAGGGAGGCGCTGCCCTGCTCCGTGTCGAATCGATATTCCTTGTCGATCCGGACCCAGGGTAGCTCCCGGCGCTGCTGCGCCACCGCATCGCCGCTGCGGGTGTGTTCCTTTTCTGCATCGAGCAGCGCCAGCCGCGCCGCAAGCCAGTCCTGGCGTGTCCCGATCCTGTGTTTCGTCATCTGCATGCTCCTTGATTCGACGATGCGTCGTGGTGGAGTAATCTAATTGCCGCCGTTCGGATGAAGGGAGTGACAAATTTGGCGGGATTGGGTTGGACTCGTTGATCAACGCCGCCGCACGCGCGCTCGCGGTCGGGGATTCCCTGGGCGCGTTGAAGCGGGTCGCGCTGCGCGATGATGCGCCGGCGCTTGCGATCCGCGGCATTGCCCTGGCGCAACTCGGAGATCTGGCGCGCGCCAAACTGCTGCTGCGCCGTGCCGGGCGTGCCTTTGGTCCGAAGGAAGGCGTCGCGCGCGCGCGCTGCGTCGTCGCCGAGGCGGAGATCGCGCTCGTCTCGCGTGAACTCAACTGGCCCACGAAGAGCCTGGCAGCGGCGCGCACGACGCTCGCGCGGCACGGCGACCTCGTCAACGCTGCTCATGCACGGTATCTCGAGGTCCGCCGCCAGCTGCTGATCGGGCGCGTGGCGCAGGCCGAACGCATGCTCGGCCGGCTCGACCCCGCGCCCTTCCCGCCGGCCTCGCGCGCCGCTTACGAACTGGCCGTTGCCGCAATCTCGATGCGGCGCCTGCGCGCGCAGGCGGCACGCGCGGCGCTCGAGCGGGCCGAGCACGCCGCCCGCCAGGCGGGAATTCCCGGATTGCTCGCTGAGGTCGACAGCGCGTGGCGCATTCTCGCCACGCCCGCGGCGCGCCGCATCGGCCCCGGCGAGAAGCGGCTGCTGCGGCTCGAGGACGTGGAGGCGCTGTTGGCGTCAAAGGCGCTGGTGGTGGATGCCTGCCGGCACGTGGTGTGCGCTGAAACCAGGGCCGTGAGCTTCGCCAGGCGTCCGGTCCTGTTCGCGATCCTCAGCGCGCTGGCCGAGGCGTGGCCGGAAGATCTGTCGCGAGAGGCCCTGGTGATGCGGGCGTTTCGCGCCCGACGCGCCGACGACTCCTATCGGGCACGGCTGCGGGTCGAAGTCGGGCGGCTGCGCCGGGCGCTCGGGACGCTGGCCGGCGTGAGCGCGACGCGGCGCGGCTTCGTGCTGGTGCCGCGGCGCGCGCGCCCAGCGGTCCTGCTGGCGCCACCCGTCGAGGACCGAAATGCGGCAACGCTTGGCCTGCTCGCCGACGGGGAGGCCTGGTCGAGTTCGGCCCTCGCGCTGGCGCTGGGCGGAAGCCAACGCACCGTCCAGCGGATGCTCGACTCGCTGGCGGTGGCGGGCAAGGTGCAGTCATTCGGCCGCGGGCGGGCGCGCCGCTGGATGGCCCCGCCGGCGCTGGGATTCACGACGATCTTGTTACTCCCCGCGGCGCTGCCCGTTGATTAAGATGATTCCATGAGTCGCACCGCTGCCCAGATCATCCGCGAGTACGGCCCGTTTCCCGGCGCCGATCGCGTCAATGGCGTCACCTTTGACGGACTGAACATCTGGTTTGCCTCCGGTGAGAAGCTGAATGTCATCGACCCTGCGAGCGGTTCGATGCTGCGGTCGATCGACGTCGCGGCGCACGCGGGCACCGCTTTCGACGGCAAGCACCTGTATCAGCTGGCCGAAGCGCGCATCCAGAAGATCGACCCCAGAACCGGCCGGGTACTGGGCAGCATCCCGGCGCCCGGCGGCGGCGGCGACTCCGGGCTCACCTGGGCAGAGGGCACGCTGTGGGTGGGACATTTCCGGGAATCAAAGATTCACCAGATCGATCCGCACACCGGCACGCTTCTGCGGACCATCGAGTCAACGCGCTTCGTCACCGGCGTCACGTGGGTCGATGGCGATCTGTGGCACGGCGCCTGGCAGGGCGATGCGAGCGAGCTGCGGCGTATCGATCCGCAAACCGGTGCCGTCCTGGAGACACTCGAAATGCCGCCGGGAACGGGTGTCTCGGGGCTAGAGTCGGACGGCGGTGATCAATTCTTCTGCGGCGGCGGCAGCAGCGGCAAGGTGCGTGCCGTGCGCCGACCCCGCGGCGCCCGCTAGCAGCCTGTCGGACTGGAACAACCGACGAGGGGTCTGAGGATAGAAGCGGTAATCATGGGCAAGTAAAAGGGCGGCGCCGTCAGGGGGCCGCCAGCCCGTGTAAGCGCTTGAGGTTGTAGGCCAGGCTTACCAGCTGCCATTCGCCGGTCACTTTCGCTTTACCC